>Ga0210388_10002189_pt1 | contig 15255 bp, 11 predicted proteins | sample IncBWC19OmetaG_FD_155485 | JGI IMG/M metagenome (GOLD analysis project Ga0210388, IMG submission 155485) | Forest soil microbial communities from Barre Woods Harvard Forest LTER site, Petersham, Massachusetts, United States - Inc-BW-C-19-O ...
ATAGAGGATCGCGCCCGCAGCCGAAGCCGCCGCGGTTCGCCCCGCCAGCCCGAATCCTTCGAGCGACAGAACGCCAAAATGATTTTCCAGCAGCGGGATGGCATGATCCGGCGCGAAGATCCAGTCATCGAGCGGAGTCTCGGTGCAGGTCGCCCCCGCCGGGCGCGGTTGTGGAGCATGCGTTAGCGGCGCCGGCGCGCCGGTCGGTGCCAGCAGGACGCGACTGCTCTTACTCTCAAACAGCGGAGCAGCCGATCCATACAGCAGTTCCTTCGGCCGCAGTTGCTCCAGTTCCTCCTGCACCCGCCGCAGTGCTCCGTCGCCGGAAAATTCCGTGGCTCGAAATTCTCCCGTCGACAAATCGAGGGCCGCGAATCCCACGCGGTCTCCCACCTGCGCCAGCGCCGCAAGAAAGTTATTTTCATCCGATCCCAGCGATGAATCCGCCGCCGTTCCCGGCGTGACTACGCGCGTTACTTCGCGCCGCACCAGTTTCTTGGCCACGCGCGGATCTTCCACCTGCTCACAGATTGCCACCTTGAAACCCTTGCGGATCAGCTTGCCAATGTAGCCCTCAGCCGCGTGATAAGGCACGCCGCACATCGGTATCGCGATTCCTTTTTCTTTGTTGCGGGAGGTCAGCGTGATCTGCAGCTCTTTCGCCGCCACGACGGCGTCGTCGAAGAACAGTTCGTAGAAGTCCCCCAGGCGGAAAAACAAGAGCGCTGTAGGATGGTCTTTTTTGACCGCGGCGTACTGGCGCATCAGCGGAGTGGACGGCTCGGTCATCTTCCTCGTCGCGATCAGGCGGGCTTTGGCGGATTATAACAAACGCCGCTGCCGGCTTTCTGCGGCTTTTCGCATCCGTCGGCGGAAAATTATCGCAGGAAATCGCGGTTGACTCCGCTTCTCTCCCGGTGTTCTCCTTTCCTTGTTCCGATTGAGTCTCGTTCTCCCTGAGTATGGAACTTCGCAAGGATCCCATCACGCGCTCCTGGGTCATCACCGGCGACGACCCGGCCGAGGGACCGCGTCTCGACTCCGTCTGCCGCTTTTGTGCCGACGTGCAGGCCTCGTTGCACGTGGTCGCACGGTCGCCCAACTCGCCCGGAGTACCGTGGTCCGCGCGCGCAGTGGTGCATCCGTCACCCCTTTACCACATCGAAGGCGATCCCGGCCGCCGCGGCGACGGCATCTACGATCGCATGCACTCGGTGGGCGCGCACGAAGTGCTGATCGAAAATCCACGCCACGACCGGCACCTGTGGAACGCGAGCGACGAAGAGATTGGACACTTTCTCCGCCTCGCCGCTGAGCGCATCCTCGACCTGAAGCGCGATCCTCGCGTGAAGTATGTGAGCCTGTTTAAGGATTACGGCAAGAATGCCGGCCAGGAATTCAGCCATCCTACTTCGCAGATCACCGCGACCATGTTCGTGCCGCGGCGCGTGCTCTACGAACTGCGCGCCAGCCGAGAATATTTTGTCAGCAAAGAACGCTGCGTCTTCTGCGACATCATTCAGCAGGAGGAGCGGCAAGCCCTGCGCGTCGTCGAAGTACGCGGCGACTATCTCGCGCTCTGCCCCTACGCCCCGCGCGTCCCCTACGAGACCTGGATCGTCCCGCGCAATCATGATGCATCTTTCGAGCGCACGGGATTGAACAAGCCCGGCCTGCGCACGAATCTCGCGTCTCTTCTGCGCCGAACCTTACAACGTGTACGTACGATCACCGAAGACTTCCATCTCGTGCTGCACACTTCCCCCAGCAGTCTCCATCCCTCGAAAAATCTTGGCTACTGGAAGACGATCGACGAGGACTACCACTGGCACATCGAGATTCTTCCGGTCATCAGCTCCAAGGCGCGGTCGTACACCTTCAAAGAGGTGTACTATTCGCCCGTCAGTTCAGAGACCGCAGTCAAGCAGTTGCGCGACGCCAAAATCGACGGGTGAGCGCAGTGGTTACGTGGGAACCCCGAACTTTCCCTCCTGCTACAATCCCTGCCTTGAGGAGACCCATTCCGTGAGACGATTCCTCTGCTGCGCGCTCCTAATCGCTACTTCCGCGGCCCAGACCGCAATCCCAGCCCCGTCTGCCGGCAAACAAAAAGCCCTCTGGCTGAAACTCGAAGCCCAGATTCAGGAGGTTGACCAGCATCTCGACGGCGTCATGGCTGTTGCCATCGAGGACCTCACTACCGGCGACCATTACTTCTTGCGCGAGGACGAAGTCTTCGCCCAGGCCAGCTCCATCAAGATTACTGTGCTGGCCAATCTTTACCTGCAGGCGCAGCAAGGTAAGCTCAAACTGACGGACCTCTACACCGTGCAATCCTCCGATCTGGTCGCCGACAGTGACATCATGAACGGACTTACTCCGGGCGTTACCCGGATCACCCTGCGCGATCTCGCCACCATGATGGTCGCGGTCAGCGACAATTCCGCAACCAACGTTCTCATCGATCGCGTCGGCATGGCGAACGTCAATGCCATGCTCGACTCGCTAAGTCTCACGCACACGCGCCTGCGCCGCAAAATGATGGACCTGCAGGCCGCGAAAGAAGGCCGTGAGAATATCTCCACTCCTCGGGAAATGATGCTCCTGCTCGACGCCATCTATCACGGCAAGGTGTTGAACAAAGAATCCACGGCAGACTTTTTCGAAATGTTGAGCACGAATAAAGACTCGTGGATTCCGCGCGACCTGCCCCCCGGCCTCAAGATCGCTAACAAACCCGGCGCGCTTGAAGCCGTGCGCAACGACTCCGGCATTGTCTTTGTCGATGGCCGCCCGTACGTGATTTGCGTGATGACCTCTTTCTTGCGCAACGAACGCGAAGGAGAAGAAGCCATCAGCAAAGTTTCGCTGGTCACCTGGCGCATGTTCGATCGCCTCAGTCGCGCTACGGAATATGGCAGAGTCGTCTCGCCCGGCAACGGCAGCCGCTGAAGTTTGCGGCGACGATCCTGGCGTGCGACTGCAAAATATTGCACACCTAATCTGGGTAATTGAAAAAAACAATTGCCCATCAGTTGTTATCCACGTTAAACCGCGCTACCATGGCCGCCATTCACTGATTCAAAGTTTGTGACCGCTGGGGATGTTTGCTCGACAACGAGCTGCGAATCAGTTCTCCGCCGGCAACCGGTTCAGGGTTCACGGTTGCCATTTCCGATAAGCAGTCAACTCGGCTTGAGTGAGAGATCGTCCTGCTTACGATTTTCACCGGGCTCCTACTTACTCCCAGGAGGATGTAAATGGATTTGAACAACGACACCGTCTGCTCCGCAGCCAGCCGCCCACGGCGGATCATTGGGCTGAGCGTGGTTATGGTTGCCTTCATCGCGAGCGCGGTTTTTCCCGCACTTGCCGCCACTGGACAGTACATCGCGCACAACACACCCAACTATGTAAAGACGGCCAAGAATCTCGGCACCGAGAATCCGTCCAAGACCATCGAGTTCAGCGTTTGGCTGAACCCGCACAACCGCACCCAAATGGATTCGTTGGCGCGGACGTTGTATGACCGCACCTCTCCCAACTATCGTCACTTCCTGACCCGCCAGCAGCTTGAGCAGCGTTTCGCACCCACCGCCGCCGAAGCCAAAACCGTGCAGAGCTTTCTGGAATCGCACAACCTGCAGGTGGTGAGGTTCGGGGCGAGCAATTTCTTCGTCCGCGCCAAAGGCACCGTCGGCGACATCGAGTCGGCGTTTCATGTGATCTTGAATAACTACGAAGTTCGTGGCGAGACCATCCGCGCCAACGATCGCGATCCTTACATCGACGGAGCGGCCGCGCCACTGGTGCGTTCGATCTCCGGATTGGACAGCGGCAAGTACGAGCATCCTCTGATGGCTCGTCCGACGACCTGGAATCGGCAGACTCCCGGCGCAAAAGCCTCCCCGCGAGCCCTCACTCCTGACGATTTCTTCTCCAACACCTGTTTCGACGGCACGGAAACCGACGTGTTCTCGAACGAAAACAACGGCTCTTATCCCATCAGCACGTATAAGGGCAATCATCTGAATATGCAGAGTCTGACCAGCGCTGGTTGCGGTTATACGCCGCCGATGCTGCAGACTGCCTACAATCTCACCGGTCTGTATGCCGAGGGATTTGACGGCACGGGCCAGACCATCGGAATCATCGACTGGTGCGGTTCGTCGACCATTCAGAGCGACGCCAATGCCTTCTCGGCGCAGTTCGGGTTGCCGGCCTTGACCTCCGACAACTTCACCATCAGCTACATCCCGACGGCCAGCACTTGCCAGGCCGCCGACCAGGTCGAAATCAACATCGACGTCGAGTGGTCGCATGCGGTCGCTCCCGGCGCCAATATCAATCTGATCGTCCCACCCTCGGCGAGCTTCCTCGACGTGGACGAGGCTGAGTTCACGGCCGTTTCGTACGGTCTCGCGACTGTTATTTCCGGCAGCTACGGTTCCGTCGAATCGTTCACTGCCACCAACATTCTTGAAACCGAAAACCTGATCTCTGAGATCGCTGCGATCTCAGGCATCTCCACCAACTTCTCCTCCGGCGACGACGGCGATTACACCTTCTTTGGTATTCCCGCCACCGTTAACGCACCGGCGGACTCGCCTTGGGCTACGGCCGTGGGCGGAGTCAGCTTGTCGTTGAACTCCGACAATTCCATCGCATGGCAGGCTGGCTGGGGCAACAATCAAGTCCTGCTGGCGGAAGAAGGCTATGTCGCCGATCCTCCGTTGAGCTTTGGCTTCATCGGCGGCGCTGGTGGTGGCCCGAGCAACTGCGTCACCGTCGACGTCAACTTCAATTGCCTGGCGGGCTTCGCCAAGCCGGCGTATCAGAAGGGTCTACCCGGAAAGTATCGGCAGGTTCCGGACATTTCCTGGGTAGCCGATCCGTACACTGGAGTGGCCGTCGCCATCTCCCTTCCCGGACAGGTTCCATCTCTGGTCTATCAAGTCTGGGGAGGCACCAGCGTAGCCGCACCCATGTTCTCTGGTTTGTGGGCCATCGCCAACCAGGAGGCCGGCACGGCTCTCGGACAGGCTGCTCCTTACCTTTACTCCCTACCCGCGGGCGCAGTGACTGACATTGTTCCCGTCACCACCAAAACGAACGTAAACGGGTCGATTCAAGAGTCGTCTACGGTCACCAACGCCTACAACGCCAATGCAGTTTTGGGTGGCAATGGCCCCGGACGCTTTATCAGCGCTCTGTGGGACTACCCCTGGGAGCAGGACACGGCTCTGGTTCTCTCCTTCGGCACCGATTGCTCTGCCTTGGCACCGGCCGAGTTCTACGGCACCCTCTGTACCGATCCCAACAGCTTGAGGACCCGAGTGGGCTGGGACAACGTCACGGGCGTGGGAACTCCGAACGCGAAGGCGTTCGCCGATGCTTTCGCTCCGGCGTCCGCGGTAAAGAAGTAAGCGCCGTTAACCAACAAAAACCTCCGTCGCCTTTTCAGGCGGCGGAGGTTTTTTCTTGCCGTAATGATTGTGATCCTGCCGCGGTTTACCGGTGGCAGTTCGCGACCAGGTCGGAAGCAATGGCTTGCGCTCCGTCCAGCACTTCGGGAATCGAATGGGGCGCATCGGCCACGCAGCCATAGCTGGTCGAACTCAGAATCTTCGACTGGTAGTTGAGTCCCTGCCGAATCGCCGAGGAAGTGTCCAGACCGCCAAACAGGAACCGGATTCTGGTGAATGGATAGAACAGGTCCGCATCCGGCGAAGTTACGGAATCGTCCAGAAACTGCTGGCTGGCATTCTTTGCGTGATTCTGCAGATCAGACGAGCACCATGGGCCAGGATAGGCGGGATCCACATAATCCTCCGCGTTGGTAATTCCCACGCCCATCCTCACACTGATGTTGGAGCAATATTCCACCGCGGGCGCAACGTTGTTGAGGCAGGCGTAGTCCACGCGGTTGAAAGGCGGTCCGCTGGTCATTTCGGCGAACACCAGATACTTGCTGATGCCGTAGTGTGCCAGACCCTCGCCAATCACCTGGCCGCCGGCAGAATTGCCCGTGGCGCAAAGCACGTTGTTGTTCGTCAGGTTGTCGTAGACCCACTGCACCACCGTTGCATAGCGGCAGCTGGCGGCCCGGACGCCCGCGCCGTTGGCGTCATATTCCCAGCCTGGCCCTTGCGAGAATGGATCTCCGAAGGTCAATTCCACCGCGGTTAATCGACTACTCACTACGCTCCGGATCACATTCTGACCGTACGTGTAGGCCTCATAAAGGGAATTCACATCGCCGCCACTGGTGAACAGGACGGTGCCAAAGGACTGCCGTGTGGGCGCAACGATTTTGATGTAGGCGGTATAGTCCGGCAACTTCGGGCAGGTGATGTCGAGAGAGTAGCAGGCGGTGGGCTTAACCACACCGCCGACGCACTTCACGGGTGCTGCCTGAATGGTTCCCAGTTGGTCTTGAGCGGTCGCGGTCGCCAACGAGCCCAGGAATAAGAAGAAGCCCAATGCAATCAGTTTCATTTTTCTGTCATCCTTACGCGCAACGTTTTGTATCAATAGCCCTATTCTGTGGATGCGATCTTCGCAGCGGACTGATACAGGCGTCCTTTGGAGTCGCGCCCTTCGGAGTCATGGAGAGAAAGTGCCGGTCGCAACTGGAAGGTGGACCGTATCCAGCCAGGGGCACAAACAGCTGGACATCCAACCTCGCCGGACATCTTATCATGGATCTTAGCGCCGTGCGCGTAGCACGAAAGTGCCATGGTTTCTGCCAAATGCAAGCTAAAGATGAAGGAAAAGGTTCGCCGGTTAGCGCGCCGCGGCTGAACTCGCCCCGGGCCCAGCCATCTGCTCGCGCAGGTATTGCTCTGCCGCCTTGGCTTCGAGGGGCTGGGAGAAGAAATAGCCCTGCCCGAGTTCGCATCCCAGTTCGCGCAAATGCTCGACCTGGCGCGGGGTTTCGATGCCCGCCGCAATCACTCGGAGATTCATCTTGTGAGCCAGGGTCAGAATCAGTTCGACGACGTCGCAGGCGGCGCGATCGCCCTGCATCTCCCGCACCAGCGACCGGTCGATCTTCAGGGCTTCGATGGGGAACCGCCACAGCGCACGAAGGGATGCGGGGCCGCTGCCGAAGTCGTCGAGGATCACACCGATTCCCATGTGCTTAAGATGCGACAGCACCGTGACCGTAAGTTTCGGATCGGTGGCCGCAACACTCTCATTCATCTCCAATTGCAGCCGGGAAGGGTCGACGCCGGACTGCTGCAACGCATCCTGTATATCGCCCGCCAGCCGCGCATCGGCGAACTGCCGGGCCGAAACGTTCACCGTCATGTTCACCGGGAGGCTCGACAAGTGATTGGCCTCCCAGTCGCGCAACTGCTGGCAGGCCTGCAGCATGAGCCAGTGTCCGATTGAAACCAGAATGCCGGTGTCCTCCGCCGCGTCGATAAACCGGTAGGGAGAAATCATGCCCTGGGTGGGATGTTCCCAGCGCAGCAGAGCCTCAAAGCTGACGACGCGCCGTGAGCTGAGTTCAACCACGGGCTGGTAGTGGACGCGAAACTGGTGCCCTGCGATGGCCGCGCGCAAGTCGGCCTCAAGCCGCAATCGGCCCACGGCGCGGGTGTGCATGACCTCGTCAAATACCTCGCAACGCGATCCGCCTAAAGCCTTGGCGCGGCGCATGGCGACATCAGCGTCTTTCAAAACGTCCTCCGGACGTTCGTGCGCGACCGCGCTCAGCGCGATGCCGAGGCTGGCCGCGGCGCGGACTTCGCGCCCTTCAATGTGGAACGGCTCGGCCACCGCTTCCTGAATTCTTTTGGCCACGCGCATGGCATCGCTCGGATCGCTGACGGAATCAAGCTGGATGCTGAACTCATCTCCGCCCATGCGCGACAGCAGCGCCTCGACTGGACTTTTATTGTCCAGCCGCGCAGTCGTATCGATTTGACGCACGCAGGCTGCGAGGCGGCGTCCCATTTCCTGCAGCACCTGGTCGCCCGCGGCGGTGCCCATGGTTTCATTGAAGACCTTGAAGTGATCCAGATTCGCCAGAAGGAGCGCATATTGGTGGTTGGTATCGCGCCGCGATCGGGCGAACGCGCTCTGCAAGCGATCGAGAAACAGGCGGCGGTTGGGCAATCCGGTCAGCGGATCGTGAAACAAGTTGTGTTCGAGCTGGTTCTCCGCGCGCTTGCGCTCGCTGATGTCGCGGTTCACGATGACCAGCTTCGCGACTTCGCCCTTCGCATTGCGGATGGTGCTGGCCACTGACTCGAGCACGCGCCAGCTGCCGTCTTTATGCTTGATGCGGTACTCGAGTTGTTTCCCGACTCCGGTCTCGCGGGCTTCGCGGGCCGCGTCCAGAACTCGGAACCGGTCGTCAGGATGGATCTGTTCGAACGCGGAAGTCTCGCCGAGTTCGGCGGCGGAGTAACCCAGAATCCTCTTATAAGCCGGACTGTTATAGAGCCGATGCCCCTTAACGTCCACCAGCGCGATCATGTCGGCCGCATTTTCGGTGACGATCTTGAACAGCTCCTCGTTCTTTTTCGACTCGCGCTCGTTCCAGTAAATGCGGAACTGCTGGTAGATCACCAGCAGAGTGACGCCGCGAGGGGAATCCAATACCATTGCATCCGCATGCGAGTTTCTTCTCAGGAAAGATCGGCAGATGCGCCGAGAGATTGAATAGAGAGACGCGACCTGAGCCTGCAAGCTGTGGAAATCGCCCCGAAAAAAGTTCGTAGAAGGCGGAAATGTGCTGACGCACCTGCTCCGATCCGGGAAATTTCGCTGGAAATGCAGGTACCCCCCTCCCCCCCCCATCCCGCAGATGCCTTGACTGTCGCGGCGTTCGCAAGAATGGCCCGCAAAATCTTGAAAGTAAAGAGCTTAGAGTCTATCATCTTGACAACAAAGCAGTTATCGTGCTGCGAACGACCCCGTCGTACACCGCTCCGCCTTGACGATCATCTGCCTGACAGCCTGTGGAAGGCAAGGTTGGATGTCACACGTGCTGTCACGCACAGGCGACCCAGCGATGCAAGTCCAAGATCGCGTCCGGCTCATTTGGGTCTTAGGCCTGCCGGGAGAGACAACGGGGCATTCCGCGTTCATAATGTCCGGATGTCATCGAATGCGCCCATTCGCCGCCTGAAAACCTATACCGGTGCGCAGGGCTATGTTTACCAGTACTACTTCGTCGGCAAACGTCCGGCACTGGCGGGCGATGCCGAGGCGCCCGCGACCGAGTTTGTTTTTGATGTCACCTCTGACCGTAAGCTGACTTACGCCGTCAGCGTGTTCTTGCCGGACGGTCCACGCGATGCCTGGGGCAAGACTCACGGACGCCCGCTCAGCGACGCGGAACAATATGCGGCAGTCAAACTGCGGCTGTTCCGCGCCTTCGACGACGTCGAAGATATGAAGGCCGACGGACGGCGCTTGAGTATTGATGCTGCGCTGCTCGAAGAAGTGCTGTCCAGCCTGGGTGTGGAATAACGCCGGACGCCGGCTTGATCGCACGGGGGGGGCATACGCCGAACCCGCGCCGGACGGCCCGTTTGAGGGAAAACTGTGGTAGAATGAATTTGGGCCTGTAGCTCAGCCTGGTAGAGCGGGGGACATTAAGAAGGCGGCCCAGAGTTGAAATCCCCGCGTCGTGGGTTCAAATCCCACCGGGCCCACCACAGTTTAAGAGCCGCCTCACCGACCCGCCCCAGAAAGGGGCGGGTTTGGTTTTTCTGAAACCGCAAACAGAGGTACTACCTGCATTGCCGAATTCCGGGTCCGCGGCTATAACTGCATGCGGAGTTCTCAACCGTGAAAATCCTGAAATCCATTCTTATGAAGGTGGCCGTGATCGGCCTTGCCCTGGGCTGCGGAGCGGCCGGGGCGCAAACCTCTCGCTGGTCCGAACAAAGGGCCAACGACTGGTACGCGCAGCAGCCATGGCTAGTGGGCAGCAACTACATTCCCAAGTCAGCGATCAACCAACTGGAGATGTGGCAGGAGGCGACGTTCGATCCAGCTCAGATCGACAGGGAACTGGGATGGGCCGAAGGTATGGGCATGAATACGATGCGCGTCTTTCTCCACGATCTGTTGTGGCAACAGGACGCGGCCGGGTTTCGCAAGCGCATCGACCAGTTCTTGGCCATCGCGGCGCGCCATCACGTCCGCCCACTGTTCGTGCTCTTCGATTCCTGTTGGTACCCGGCTCCGAACCTGGGGCTGCAACACGCTCCGGTTCCGGGCGTCCATAACTCCGGGTGGGTGCAGAGTCCGGGCGCGCAGGCCCTGGATGATCCCAGCCAGTATCCGCGCCTGAAGGAATACGTGCAGGGCGTGGTCGGAGCTTTCGCCAAAGACGATCGCATTCTGGGCTGGGACGTGTGGAACGAGCCGGGATCCGACCAGACCGGCAACTATCCAAAGACGGAGTTGAAGAACCCGGCGAAGATCGCACGAGTCGCGGCGTTGTTGCCGCAGGTATTCGCGTGGGCGCGGGAAATGAATCCGACGCAGCCGCTCACCAGCGGAGTCTATGAGATCGATACTTCGCGGGATGAGTCTGCCGTCGACGATCTGGAACGGATTCAACTGCGCGAGTCCGACGTGATTACGTTTCACAACTACAGCTGGCCGGAGTCGTTCAAGGCCGAGATCGCGTGGATGAGGCGATTTCATCGCCCGGTAATCTGCACCGAGTATATGGCGCGGTCGGTGGGCAGCACGTTTGACACGATCCTGCCGATCGCCAAGCAGGAACGCGTTGGCGCTATTAACTGGGGGTTCGTCGCGGGCAAGACGCAGACCTATTATCCGTGGGAGTCGTGGGATCATCCCTACGTTCACGACCAGCCGCCGGTGTGGTTCCACGAAGTGCTGCATCCTGACGGAACGCCGTACCGGCAAGCCGAGGTCGATCTGATCCGCCAGCTTACCGGCAAATAATTCCGTCTGTTACCTCGTCCCAGGCGGAGCGAAAAATGAACTCCGCCCGTACTATTGTGTAGTAAGGCCCGGACCACCATTTGGGATAGACTCGTGGATTCGGAACTCGAAGACCTATGTCACTGCTTTGGCTCCGTTTCGCGCTGGGTTGCTACTTCATCAGTCTGATCTACGCGTTCTTCGCGCTGACCCGGACCAGCGATCTTTTCAGCCGCATCGCCTTGCATGCCGCGAGCCTGGGCATGGTCTTCCATTTCGTTTCTCTAGTGGAGCTGTTTCTCTCGGGACAGGTGGTGTGGGCGTCGGTGCATAACGGGGAATCGCTGCTGGCGTTTTTCTCGATGACCTTCTTCATGATCGTCTATGCGATTTACCAGACGACGTCGCCCGGCGTGGTGGTGTTTCCTATCGTGTTCTTTCTGACGTTTGTCGCAGCGGTCGATCAGCAGCCGGTCCTGCTGACGCAGTATGTCTCGCATAAGGGTTGGCTGGTCGCGCACATCATCCTGATCTTCACCGGATACGCGGCGCTGGTGCTCAGCTTCGGGGCCAGCCTGCTTTATCTGCTGCAGGAGCGGCGGCTGAAATCAAAGAAACCTACCAGCCTGATTTCGTTTCTGCCCGCGCTCGAAGTGATCGACCAGATCGGCTATCGCTCGCTGCTGCTGGGCTTTCCCTTCATGACGCTGGGCCTGCTGACGGGCACGATTCTGGCGGCCACCACCTACGGCCACGTGGATTTTCTTGACCCCGTATTTTTGCTGTCGCTGCTGATGTGGGCCGTCTACATGCTGATGGTCTTCACCCGCTGGAACTCCGGCTGGCGCGGCCGACGCGCCGCGGTGCTGGCGACGTTCGCGTTTTTTGCCGCCATCGTGGCCTGGGCGGCGAATTATTTTTCCGCCATCCACAGGTTCGCCGCCTCATGAGATTTCAGCTCATCGGCGTGAATCACAAGAGTGCTCCGGTCGAGGTGCGGGAGCGGCTGGCCATCCCCGAGTCTCGCCTGCCTGACGCCTGCCGCGAACTCGCGGCGTACCCTGGGATCGAAGAAGGCATGGTGATTTCGACCTGCAACCGTGTGGAGGTCGTGACTCACACCGCGAACGGGCACGCCGACCTGCGTGGATTTTTGCACGAGCATTTTCGACTGACCGCGGCCGATCTGGATGAGCATCTCTATGAGTTTCGGGAAAAGGATGCGGTGCGCCACATCTTCCGCGTGGCTTCGAGTCTGGACTCGATGGTGGTGGGCGAGGCGCAAATTCTTGGGCAAGTGAAGGAAGCTTATGCGACGGCACGGGCCGTTGGCGCGGTTCGCGGACAATTGGATCAACTCTTCAGCCGCGCCTTTGCCGTAGCCAAGCGGGTGCGAACTGAAACGTCGGTGGGCTCGTCATCGGTTTCGATTGCCTCTGTTGCAGTGGAATTGGCCAAAAAGATTTTCGGCTCGCTGGAAGGCAAGACCGTATTCATCGTCGGCGCGGGCAAGATGAGCGAACTCGCTGCCCGCCACCTGATGGCTCACGGCTGCGCGTCTATTTTTGTTTCCAATCGCACCTATGAGCGGGCAATTGGGCTGGCGGAGAAATTCAACGGTCAGGCCATCCGGTTCGATGACTTGTATGCGACTTGCGATCGCGCCGATATCGTCATTACTTCAACCGGCTCGCCACACGCGATTTTCCGGCGGGAACATGGCGAGCAATTCCTGGCGCGGCGCAAGAATCGGCCGATGTTCTTTATTGATATCGCGGTGCCGCGCGATGTTTCGCCGGACATGGCTAAACTCGACGGCATCTTCGCCTACGACATCGACGATTTGCAGCAGGCGGTGTCGAGCCACGTGGCGGATCGGCGGAAAGAAGCCGAACTTGCCGAGGCGATTATCGCGAGTGAAGTTGAGCGCTTCGAGGCTCGCCTGCATACGCTCGATGTGGTGCCGACAATTGTGTCGTTGCAGGATCATCTGGAAACGATTCGCCAGGCGGAGATCGACCGTGCACGCGGCCGCATGGGCCAGTTAACCGCCGAGCAGGAAATCGCCCTGGAGGCATTGACGCGGGGCATCATCAACAAAGTTATGCACACGCCCATCACCACGCTGAAAACGGCGGCGAAAGAGTCGGAAGCCACGACGATCGTCGAGGTGGTGCGGCGCTTGTTCAATCTGCATAACAAGGAAGCGCCGCAGCCCGCGAAGAAACATGAAGAGGAGACGCGGGACTGATGCCGCGTTTGCGCATCGGCTCCCGCGGATCGCAGCTTGCGCTTTGGCAGGCCAACCACATCTCTGCGCTTTTGCGGGCCCGCGGTCACGAAGTCGAGATTGAGATCATTCACACCACCGGCGACAAAATCACCGATGTTGCGCTGGCCAAAGTTGGAACCAAGGGAATGTTCACGAAAGAGATTGAAGAAGCACTGGCGGCCGGCCGGGTTGATCTGGCGGTGCATTCGCTGAAAGACCTGCCGACAGAACTTCAGCCGGGATTTGAGATCGCTGCCGTCACAGAACGCGAAGACCCGCGCGATGCCTTCTGCTCGCGGCAGTATTCAAGCTTTCAGGAGTTGCCGCAGTGTGCGCGGGTTGGGACGTCGAGCCTCCGCCGGCAGGCGCAGCTCAAAGCGGTGCGCCCTGATCTGGATATTCATCCGCTGCGCGGCAATGTCGATACGCGTCTGCGCAAGCTTGAGCAGGGAGAATATGATGCGATCATCCTGGCCTCGGCAGGACTGAAGCGGCTGGGAAAGACTGAGCTCGTCCGGCAGATTATTTCTCCCGACGTGATGTGTCCGGCGGCAGGACAGGGAGCGCTGGGAATCGAAATCCGCGAAGGCGATGCCGCCACGCGTCAGCACCTGGAATTCCTCGACGATGCCGCGGCCCGTTCCGCGACGACTTGCGAGCGCGCTCTGCTGAATCGTCTGGGCGGAGGCTGCCAGGTTCCGATCGGGGCGTTGGCGGAAATGCGCAAAGGAAAGCTGCACCTGGAATCGGTCGTCGCCGATCCCGACGGCTCGAAGGTCCTACGCGATTCGCGTGACGGCGATGATGCTGAAATACTTGGCAACGACGCAGGATCGGCGCTGCTGGCTCGGGGCGGCGACCAAATTCTCGAGGCTGTTTACGGCCGCGGACTGGCCGTGCCGCCACAACTATGACTCGCGGCGTCCTGTTGAAGTTGCTCGGCGGCAAAGACGGACGCCATCTGCGGCGCTGGATTAACCTGTGGCCGCCGTTCCTGGGCGCGGGTATTCGCGTGACACACATCGCGTCCGACATGAAATCGATCGATGTCGAAATGAAGTTGCGCTGGTGGAACGCCAACTATGTGGGCACGCATTTCGGCGGATCGCTGTTCGCCATGACCGATGCGTTCTATATGCTGATGCTAATGGCGAACCTGGGCAATGATTATATTGTGTGGGACAAGGCCGCGACTATTCGTTATCGGAAGCCGGGCAAGGGTACGGTGCGTGCTGAATTTCGCCTGACCGACGCGCAACTCGATGACATTCGTGAGAAGCTAAAGACGCTGCCCAAGTATGAACCGTCGCTGAAAGCGGAAGTGAAGGACGAGCAGGGAATCGTAGTCTCCGAAGTGGAGAAGCTGTTGTGGATTCGCCGCAAAGATGTCGTGGCGAAGGAGCAGTCGCAGCGGAGTAAATGAGGTTTTTAGTGACGCTGTTGGAGCAAGGGTGATTTCGTGTATATCCCAGAACATTTCCGGGTTCGTGAACACGCCGACGCGATTGCGTTTATGCGGGCGAATCCCTTCGCGATTCTGGTTTCGTGCACCGCCGACGGGCCGTTTGCCACGCATGCACCGCTGGCCTTGCGCGAGGACGGCGATCGGCTGGTGATCCGCGGACACGTCGCGAAGGCGATTTTGCATTGGAAATATCTTGAGCAGCAGCCCGAGTGCTTGACGATTTTTCACGGCGCCCACGCCTACATCTCGCCCTCGAATTATGTGACCCGCGAAAATGTTCCTACTTGGAACTACGGTGCGGTCCACGTCTACGGCAACGCGCGCGTATTTTCGGCGCCCGAGGAACTGCTGGGCGTGCTTCACGAACTGATGGGCCTTTTCGAACCGGCGTACGCCGAACAGTGGGCGAGCCTGAGCGACAGTTATCGCGAACGGATGCTCAGTCACATCGTGGGATTCGAAATTATCGCGACCAGGATTGAAGCCAAGTTCAAACTCAGCCAGAACCGGACGAAAGAAGAGCAGGCCAACGTTATCCGATCACTTGCCACGGCCGAAGACACCGCGATTTCCGGTGTTTCCCAACTGATGCGTG
>Ga0210388_10002191_pt1 | contig 15247 bp, 12 predicted proteins | sample IncBWC19OmetaG_FD_155485 | JGI IMG/M metagenome (GOLD analysis project Ga0210388, IMG submission 155485) | Forest soil microbial communities from Barre Woods Harvard Forest LTER site, Petersham, Massachusetts, United States - Inc-BW-C-19-O ...
GGCTCAGCGATTTACTACACCACCGATGGATCCGCGCCCGTGCCAGGCCAGGGAACCACAAAACAGTACGGCACGGCCCTTACACTCAGTTCCACCACCACCGTGAACGCCATGGCTACCGCGCCAGGCGATTCCAACAGCGCAGCAGCCACGGCAACCTATACGTTCGTACCGACGCAACCAGCCCCCACCCCGATCATCACGCCCAAGGGAGGCAAGATCTCTACCACGCAACCCATCTCTATTACCGACGCCAGCACCGGCGCTGCGATATTTTTTACGATCGACGGCAGCACACCTTCTCCCGGCGTGGGGACCACACAGCAATTCGGCTTGCCCTTTACGCTGCCCGCGTCCGCAACGGTGAAAGCGATTGCCACTGCCAGCGGATTTGCGACGAGCGCTGTATCAGCTCAGACTTTCACCGTCCAACGTGTCGTCGTGCCCGTCCTCGCCCCGAGCGGTGGCGCAATTTTGACTACCCAGACCGTCTCAATTACTGACGGTACCAGCGACGCCGCAATTTACTTCACCACGGATGGAACCACGCCTTCCCCCGGCACCGGAACCACACAGCAATATCTCGCGCCGTTCACACTTTCTGCCCCGGCAACCGTGAAGGCAATCGCGACAGAGAGCGGCTTTCAAGCGAGCGCCCTGGGTTCAGCAACATATACTTTCCAAAAGGCGTCCCCTCCGGTGGTTACTCCCAAGAACGGTACGATTGCTACGACGCAAACAATTAACCTCACCGACACAACCACGGGCGCAGCAATCTACTACACCACGGACGGAACCGCTCCCGCACCCGGTCAGGGAACCACGCAACAGTTCAGCACTCCGTTTACTCTTTCTGCTTCGGGACCGGTGAAAGCGATCGCCATTGCGACGGGTTACTTAAATAGCGCGATAACCACCACATCCTTTACTTTGCAGCGCGCCACTAGCCCCACCTTCACTCCCACCGGAGGAGCCATCACATCGACACAACCGATTACCCTCAATAACACCACCACAGGCGCCGTAATCTACTACACCACCGACGGCAGTGCGCCTTCCCCCGGCGTGGGAACTACAAAACAATATGGCTCATCTTTCACGCTCCCCGCTTCCGCTACCGTTAAAACCATCGCAGTTGCCTCCGGCTACATGAACAGCGCAATGGCACAAGCAAACTTCACCGTCCATTAAAAACTTAGCTGTGGGACGCAATCCCTTCCGGGGTGCCACCGTCAGCGCGCTTATCGCGCATTCGATCGAGAGGATGGATTTCTATTTGCATTTACGCCACGGAGTCTCCCCTCGCCTCTTGCCATCCCGCTCTCAGTAGCTGATGCTAAACAAGGGATATAGCGTCTGGACGTCGCCGTACTCGCAAGTGCGTCCCGCGGGCTTGAAATCGTTCTTGGGGAGGACCGCATGAAACTGGGCCCTGCATCAGTGGTTCGGTATTTTAGGCTGTCGGCGTTCATCGTTTTTCTTATTCTTCTGCCTCGTCCTGCATCGGCCCAAAAAAACGCACCACCGCCGCCTCCTCCTCCGAAGAAGAGCTCACCGGCGCCCGCGCCATCCCATCCTGCTCCCGCGCCTACGCCACATCCGGCGAACCATGACAACTCCGGACATCCAGGTGGAGACGCTGGCAAAACGGGGAGCGGAAGCCCGCAAGGCGGGAATCGGGCCAATACAAACAGTTCGACCAATAATCACACCTCCACGGGACCGAATTCAGGTGGCAACCGGACAACGGGAGGCGCAACCAACGCGAACAATCGAAACAGCCGGACTCCCGCTGCGAAACCAGCGCAACCAGACAATGAAACGACCGTCCGGGACATCACGCCGAATTCAGCGAACGGTAAGTCCGGCGCGAATTCAAAAGTAACCGGAAATTCTCCGCCGGCAAACGGGAAGACGGCCTGGGGAGCCCCAGTCAACAAGAACGCTTCGGCGAATCGCCTCAACAACCAGCCCGGAACACATCCGCTGTCCAACGGTGGCACCAGAACGGTAAAGGCCAACGGCAGCGCGGTGGAAAAGAACAAGGACGGAAAAGTTACCGGCGTGACCACGGCTAAAGGTGTGACCGTAAAGTTTGACGTGCACGGGCATCCGGCGGCGATCCATGACGGTCATGGCACAACCATCAGCCGCGGTCCGCATGGCGAGCGCAAGATAGAGACGGTGCGCGCCGATCACAGTCGGCTGGTCTCCACTGGAAGTCATCGCGGATTCGCCGAGCAGCGTTTCACGCAAGGCGGAAGAGATTACGCGCGGCGAACTTACTTCGACCACGGGCACGTCTTCGCGCGCGTCTATCATCCTTACTTCTATGGCGGATATCCTTTTTACACATATGTTCCTCCCTTCTATTTTGGAATAGCATTTTACGGATGGGCATACAACGGGTGGGCGGTACCGGTGGCGTACACCTGGGGATGGTTTGGCTCCCCGTGGTACACGCCTTACAGCTATTACTTCAGCCCATACGCGGCCTACCCAGCGCCCGCTTTTTGGCTGGCGGACTACGCCATCGCGGCGAGTTTGCAGGCTGCGGCGGAAGACGCTGGGTCCGCAAGTTTGCGCCACCAACCGGGATTGGTGCTGGCCTCCGCGCATCTCGACGAGCAGAACGGCGCCGCTTCCGTCGTAATGACAAAGGAACTGAAGGACACGATTGCCAAGCAAGTGAAAATACTTATCGCGGACGAGAAGGCATCCGCCGCGACGCTGGGAAATTTGCCTTCGGACGAAGACGCAGCGCCAGTTCCGCCGTCGCTCGATCCCCGCTTCACCCTCTTTATTTCCTCTTCCAGCGCAAGCCTTGATACCAGCGACGGAGCATGCGCGATTACCGCCGCGGATATTGTGCGGCGTACCGAAGACACACCGGACGCAGACAACACGGTGGGCGTCGAGGTCGTAAGTAGCAAGAAAGACGACTGCGCCGTGGGAACTGCTTCGCGCATTACGCTGGACGACTTGGAAGAAATGCACGACAGCTTCCGTCAGAAAATTGACGATGGGTTGAAGTCACTTTCCGAAAGCCAGGGCAAGGGCGGAATTCCAAACTCACCAGCCGCCACCGTGCACACTCTTCCTGAAGGTCAGACCACTCCCGATCCCACGGTTGAATCCGACCTAAAAAAACAGCGGGAAGCGGCGGATGCTGCCGAGAAGGATGTGCAGGGCGTTTCGCCGGACAGCGGCGCCGCGAATTAGTTCGGGCGACCGGACGGGAAATAAGGGTAAGTAAGGACGCCGTCGCCGCACGTCACTAGAAAACTGGCCCACTACCGAACTGCGCGTTGTCTCACGTTTTTCTCCAGTTTGAAGCCGCTTGGACCTGCAGACACGTCCGCGGTGGTAAACCTCTGAGTTGGAGTAATATGCAATTTGAATATGGATGCCAGCGCCAAGCAGAAAAGTCTTCGCCTGCTCACCAACGGCATCTATGTGCTTACTTCCCGAGATGCTGATCGTTACGGCGCGGCTACCGTCACATGGGTCTCCCAGGTTTCATTTAAACCTCCGCTGATAATGGCTGCGTTGCGAAAAGATGGAAGCGTTTTCAATTGCCTGGCAGCGAGCGGGATCGCTGTCCTACACATCGTAGGTAACGAGCAACAAGACATCGCGCAAAAGTTTTTCTCTGCTACCAAGGAATCCGGCGGCTTACTGAACGGCGAACCCTACTACGCAGGAAAAACTTCCGCGCCTGTCTTGAAAAATTTCAAGGCATATCTCGAATGTAAACTAGTGGACATTTCGGAAGATTACGGCGACCATGCCATCGCAATTTTAGAAGTCGTCGAAGCTGGTAATGATGGAGAAGTAGTTCCCCTCATAGTTAGCGATTCTCCCTGGAAATACGGCGGGTAGCTGAGACACTCTGCAATTCAACGTAATTCCGGCTTTGCACCCAGCAGCGCGCATGAATCTGATTTGGGCTTCGCGGCAAACTCCACTATAATCGTTGGATTCAGTGTTGCTACAGGAGTGGCAAGGTATATGTTGAAAAGCATTCAGCAGCGGGACCTCGACAAAAATCGGTGGGTCAAGGTCACCATGTGGGTCCTGTTGGTCCTTATCAGCGTCAGCATGGTTATTACCTTGGTTCCTGGACTCGTCGGCGGATCCACCACCAATAGCCCCGACACCGTGGCTTCCGTTGGAGGCCAGGATATTTCCCTTTTCGAAGTGCAACGCCACTTGACTATGGTCCTGCACGGGCAGAACCCGCCCGAAATGCTGAAAGGCTTATATGCCAAGCAAGTTCTCGATCAGATGATTTTTTCTCGCGCCCTGGATCTGGAAGCCCAGCGCCTTGGAATCAGCGTCACCCCTCAGGAGGAATCGGAGCGGATCAAGCAGTTGTTGCCCGCGGCATTTGAAGGCGGAGGCTTTGCCAAGGATCGCTATGTCACCGAGGTCCAGAATCGCCTCGGAATGTCGGTTCCAGACTTTGAGAACTTTTTACGCGACGATATGCTGATGGAGAAATTCCGCCGCTTGGTTACCGCTTCCGTCAGCGTCAGCCCATCCGAAATCGAAAATGAGTTCCGCCGGCGAAACGAAAAGGTGCAGATTGAATACGCGCTTGTAAAACCCGCAGAGCTGGCGTCTTCGATTCATCCCACAGATGCGGACCTTTCCGCTTACTACTCGAAAAATGCTGGACGCTATCAGGTCCCTGAAAAAAGGTCGGCGCGATATGCGCTATTAGATTTGGCCAAGCTGCGCGAAAACGCCACGGTAAGCGATGACGCCTTGCGCGCTTATTACAACGCGCACCTCGACCAATATAAAGTAGAGAACCGAGCTCACGTCGAGCACATATTGTTCAAGACCATCGGCAAGACCGACGCCGAGATAGCTGAAATCCGCCAGAAAGCCGAAGATGTTTTAAAGAAGGCCAAGAGCGGAGCGAATTTCGAAGACCTCGCCAAAAAGTACTCAGAAGATGATGCCACTAAGCCGAAAGGCGGTGACCTTGGCTGGATCGTTGAAAAACAGACTGTGCCGGAATTCGAACAAGCCGCTTTCAGTGTTCCGAAAGGCTCGGTTTCCGACCTGGTGAAGACTCAGTACGGCTTCCACATTATCAAAGTGCTGGACCGCGAAACAGCTCACACCAAGCCTTTTGAAGAAGTGCGCGCCAGCATCGTCCCTCTCCTGACAGATCAAAAGCTTAGCGCAGACGCCAACAATATCTCCACGCAGATGGCTGCAGCCGTTCGCCAGTCCAACCGCCAGTCCCTGGACGACCTCGCGCGAAAATTCAATCTGAAGCTCGGCGAAACCCAGCCTGCATCCGTCACCGATCCGGTCGGCGATCTGGGAAACACCCCCGAGCTGCACCAGGCCCTTTTTCAATTGCGTTCCGGCGAACTCAGCCAGCCATTTCAGGTCCCGCAGGGCTATGTGATATTGACTCCGAAAGAGATCCAGCCCACACATCAGGGATCGCTCGCCGAGGTTCACGACAAAGTTCTTGCGGATTACCAGCAGGAAAAATCCATCGAGCTGGCTAAGACGAAAGCCGACGATCTCGCCAAGCGAGTGCAGTCCGGCGAAGCTTTTGACCAAGCAGCCAAAGCGTTGGGTCTTACAGTAGTCACACCGGCTCCATTCGCGCGAAACGGCTCGGTTCAGGATGTAGGGTCCGCCAAGGTGCTGGAAGCTGCGTTTGGGATGCCGGTCGGCCAATCCAGCCCGGCAGCCCAGGTGGGCGGCAACTGGCTGGTTTACCGCATCGTGTCCCATCAGCCGGTCAACCCGGAAGATCTCGCGGCGCAGAGCGAACAGATTAAAGAGCAACTTACGCAAGCCAAACAGGCCGCCGCTTTCGACGCTTTTCGCACCTCGCTCGAAGATCGATTGAAAAAAGAAGGAAAGTTGAACATAAACGCCGACGCCATGAAGCGTTTGTCCCGCACAAGCTAGGTCCGTCCACTCCCTCGAGTAGCTTAGTATCTTATCCATTCCGCCACTCGTCCCGTTCCTGATTGGAGACTATGTCCGGTTTTTCACCCTTCTAAATCCCCCAGATTAACTGCTAAGTCTATACAAACAGGTAGTTTAACTATTTTAGTCACGCTTCTTGCCTACTTCCGGCGGCTTCTATAAAATGGTGTGTATCCGCAGAGCCTGCCCCGTCGCCAGCGGGGTTCTGACCTAAGGCGAGAATCTTCCCAACCTTGCCCGGTCACGAATCAACTGAGCGCCATCAAAAAGGAGCATTCCGATGCCGGAAAAACGGTCAAGGGCAAACAGGCTTGCGGCAGCACTCTCGTTGGGAAAGAACCGCCGTGACGACTCGAAGGCGATCGACTTTGGGGTTAGGGCGGAAAAACTGGGGACCAGGATGCATACTAAGACCACATCAACCGGAAATGAATATCTGTGCGCCATGGAGAAGAATCAGAACGGAAAGTACAACGTCCGCGTTCGTGCCTATTTCGGGCGCGGCGCGTGGTCGCTGCCGGTCTATTTTCTGGCGTCATCCTTCAATGCTGCCATGAAGAAGTTGGAGGAAGCGCTGCAACTGCTTCAGAAGAATGAAGAGCGGCTCCGGTTCTGGGGTGTCGAGCGTTCCGACGATCCCGGCGTCGCGGGAGATCTTTTAAAGGAATTTGGTTTGTGGCTCGATCGCCGCAGGGAATACCCCAGGAAAGTTGCCGAAGTCAACGTGAGCCGCGAGCGTCCTGTGCCGGCGTCTATGCTGGCTCCGATACGCCGCGTGCTGGCCGACTCAGTGTCGCAGGAGCGCGTTTCGCTCGCCGCCGCCGGCGACTGACTCAAACCCTCTTTCACATCTGCCGGTGACTAAGCTCGAAGTTCCGAGCTTCGGTCGCCGCATCTGCAATTCGCGCCGCATCCCTTGAAGCCCCAGCGGATCTGATCACTCGACCGCCTTGCGTCGTCAACTGAGCCGCCGCGCATCGTGAATCGGCCCGCAACGACTCGATGTTTGACCTCCTGCGCGCTAAAGGCGAGGCCTACTCGCCCCGCAGGCAGGCCTGCATTTAAACCTTTGCGCGGATTAGGACCTCGCAGTTGGCTACTACGGCGTCGTTGAGGGATAGCTTGTAGCGATAGGAACCGGGGTTGAGTCCGGGACGGATGGCGCCGCTCTGCAAGCGGACGCCGGGCGGGGCTTGAAAGACGTTTGACGAAAATGGGCTACGCTGCGCGTCGAACTCAATTTTGATATTTCCGGCGTTAGAGAACCATTCGACCTGCTCTCCGGGATCGAGCACGACAACTTCGGGAAGCACTCCTACCATCACTAGCTTTTCCGCCACGCGGTTCCTCTTTATCTTTCGCTAGATTTTTAATTATCGATCGGCTCGCATTTGCGGCCCAAGCGGCGAGGTCAACCAATTCGTCGGGTCGCTCGCTCTCGCAAACACGGCAGCCGCATCATCACGTTACGTCCGCCGACTACGCGATGGCGCGGACGGCTTCTGCGATATGCCGCGCGGAGATTCCGAAGGCGTCCACCAGCTCTTCCGGCTTTCCTGAGTGCGGCATTTTGGTTACGGCGATGAGCTTGAACCTTGACGGCGCCACGCCAACTTCCGCCAGAGCTGTTAGGACCGCTTCGCCAAGGCCGCCTTCGGGCCAGTGATCTTCGGCGGTGATCAGGCGGCCGCCGGTTGCCTTGATCTGCTCGGCGATAGCTTTGCCGTCGAGCGGCTTGACGCAGTAAAGGTCAATCACTCGGATCGCGATCCCTTGAGCCTTCAATTCGTCTGCTGCCTTCAACGCTTCGTGGAGCGTGACACCTGCACCGATTACGGTGACTTTGTCCTGCGCGCTTTGCCTCAGAACCTTAAATCCGGGGACTGGGAACTTTTCGTCCTTGGAATAAAGGATGGGCATCTTGGGGCGCGAGGTCCGCAGATAATTTATTCCAGCGCGGCGGGCCATGTGCTCGGTGAGGCGCTCGGTGGAAATGGCGTCGCTGGGATAAAAAACTTCGGAGCCATGCACAGCCCGGAACATGGCGATGTCTTCGAGAGCCATCTGCGAGGGGCCGTCTTCTCCTATGGAGACGCCGCAATGTGAGCCGCACAAGTTAATGTTCGCCCGGCTGATGGCGGCCATGCGCACGTTGTCATAGGCGCGGGAGAGGAAGCAGGCAAAAGTGTCGGCGAAGGGAACTTTGCCGCGAGCAGCGAGTCCGACTGCGGCGCTGACCAAGTTTTGTTCCGCGATGAAGCCCTGGAAGAAATGGTCGGGATAGGCGTCCTGGAAAATTTCAGAGAAGGTGGAATTTTTCACGTCGCCCGAGATACCCACTATGTGGGGGTTCACTTTTCCCAAGCGCTTCAGCGCGAAGCCGTAAGCTTCACGGGTTGCGATGGGTTTATCCTGTGCGTATTCGGGAGCGGGCGGGTCGGGGAAATCGGGCGGTTTGGGTAAGTCGGTGCGCCGGTAGGATTTTCCAGGGTCGGGAGGAACTACGGGCGGGGTGCCTCCCAGTTCCTTGATCGCGGCGGCGAGTTGCTCTTTTGAAAACGGCTTGCCATGCCAGCCCATTTTTCCGGCAACTTCGCTGAAGCCGTGGCCTTTGATAGTTCTGGCGATGATGGCCTGCGGTTGGCCTTTAGTGGCTTTCGCGCGATCGAGCGCGGAGAGAACGGCGGCGACGTCGTGGCCGTCGATTACTTCCGTCGCAAAACCTTCCGACTCAAATTTGCGTCGGTAAACTTCCATGTCGTGCTGATACATGGTGGGGTCGCTCTGGCCGAGCGCGTTGATGTCGCATATGACGGTGAGATTATCGAGTTTGTAGTGCCCGGCGAACGAGGCCGCTTCCCAGATTTGTCCTTCGGCGAGTTCGCCGTCGCCGGTGAGGACGTACACGCGAGTGGGGCTTTTGTCCATGCGCGCGCCGATGGCGAGTCCGGCGCCGACCGAGAGGCCCTGGCCGAGGGAGCCGGTAGCTGCGTCCACTCCATGAATGAGCGGGGTGGGATGGCCTTCGAGTTCGCTGGTGAGCTGGCGGAGAGTCATCACGCGCGACACGGGAAAAACTCCCGCTTCGGCCAGCGCGGAATATAGAAGCGGGGCGGCGTGGCCTTTGGAGAGGACGAAGCGGTCGCCATCGTTGGAGTTGGCATTCTTGGGATCAAACTTCATGGCGTAAAAGAAAACACCGGCGACCAGTTGCGCGGCAGACATGCAGGAAGTCGGGTGTCCCGAGCCAGCGGCGGTGGTGGACATCATCGAATAAATACTGAGCAGGCGCGCTTTTTCTTTAATGTTGGCGATGGTGGCGGCGGACGGCGCGGTAGTGGGACTGGCGCTCATGATGGCTCCTTTTCGTTTTGTGCGTTCTGCGGGATTTTACATTGTTCGGAGGCGTCCCGCGAGGCAGATTCTTTTTTGAGTCGGGCGTCTAGTGGGATGCGAAACTCGTCGCGAGGTTGCAAAACCTTAAATGCAAATCTAGAACCGGTTAGAAGGGGTTTAATCGTTTCTTTTCTATAACTTCTGTTTTTGGTGCAGAACCGGTTAGAAATGCAATTTTGCGGGCGGAATTTTTCGGCAAAAACTGGTTTGGGCGAGCGCGCCAGAGATGCGATTCTAGTTTCGATGAGAAATTGTGCGACGCTGCATGTGGTTGTGGCCCCGGGTAGAAATTTCCGGATGCTTTGTTTTGAGTAAGTTACGTCGTTTTCTATATTTTGTGCAGAACCGGGTAGAAACGGCAGAAATCCTTTGTAAAATCCGCTCCGGATTAGCCGATTATTGGGAGAAAAATGACGAGTTGGATGGGGGGAAATGGGCGGAAGAATCGCGTCTGTTGTTCTTTCGCTGCTCGCTGCGCCGAATTTTTCTGCGCTGCACATAGCTCCACTTCAAGGCTAACACACGATGCAAATCTCACACGCGGTGAACGATTTGCAAACCGTTTTAGGAGTGGAAGTTAGAAGGTGCAATTCCAAAATGGGAAACTGCTAGTTTAACCGATCTGCCTTCATGCCTTAAGGCTAGCTTGAAATCAGTTTGGCGCGCAGATTCTTCTGTGGGCACCTACGTGTCGAACTCGGGCGCGGGTAACAGGTTTAGGAAATAAGATCAAAATTCAACCGACAATGTTGGAAGTGCTTATACCACCAGTAGTCGTTGGAATCGACTGCTGTTGCCAATGCTATTCAGCACTTCGAAAACGAGGTCACCGAACTTGTACGCCTCGGTCATGTGTAAGGAACTCGTTCTTTTATCCATGAAATCGCGGACAAGATCCGTCTCGGCGGAATTAGTCGTTTTGAGAAAGAGCTCGTATTGATTCAAGAGCTTGGCGATCGCGCCGTGCGCGCGAGCTAAGTCGCCTCTACTCAGAAACCATTCAAGCCGCTCGGTAGGAGTCAGTCTGACCATGCTGATGGCGTCCGAGGGGCTAACAGTCCCCTGGTTTCCGTAAACAGCCAGCAAATATAGAAGAGCCGAGTAGCAGGTGAGGAGGCGGCTGTGCTTCAACTTGTAATTTTTAAGCTTGCCCTTCGCTTTTTCCTCCTCAGGAACTCTTTCCGTTCTCGCTTCATAATTTACGCAAAATGTTCTCCACAGCCGCAGGATGTCGTTTGCGAGGAATGCGGGCATGAACTCTGCTTCACGACCCTCGTAATCTCTCCAGTATGCGTCGACAACCTCTTTGACGATTTCTTGGTACACCTCAGATTCCAAAAGAGGGCAACTCTCAAGCAAAAGGAGAAGACGGGCCGTGAATGTATTTGTAACGTCATCCTCCGGTGTACCGAGTGTTTTCGTGAAGTCATGGACGGAGAAATGCGCAAGATAGCGCCCGTCGTTGGAAAACTCTGGGAAGTTTAGTTTGCGGGTGGCCTCAATGAGGTTTGCCTTAATACAAATTTCATCAAGGCGGCTAAGTCGGCTTCCTTCCTTCTGATCGCGGCCTAGTTTCCCATCTTTCTTCCCTACAATGAAAACATCTAGGTCACTGTGAGGCCCAGCCTCGCGTCGCCCGTAAGACCCGGTGGCAAAAACACAAGCTTTTCCTTTGGCAAGTGCGTCGGCTGTTATTAATCGCTCGCGGAGCTCGGCAATACGTGTGATTGTGTTGGAGCGACGATTAGCGAGCTCGCTCACGAACGCCCTCCCATAAAAACACATTTGCGAAAATCTCGGCTTGTGCGATTGCATCGTCGATCGCGTGATGCGTATGCGGATGGCTAGAGCGGAGCGGAGGGCCAACCCTTGAGCGACCCGCCTCTGAGATCGGAAGACCCGCCTTTACAGCAAGAGCAGTTTTGACGTCAAAGCAGCGAGAGTACGCGAAGGGCGATCCCTCGGCTGAAAAGCGAACGAAATACCAATATAGCCAACTCCAATCAAAGCTCAGCGGATATGCGACTAATACAGGTTGAGCCTTGCCAGCAATCTCCTTGACCCAGCGTCCAGCCTGAACCATGGCCGTGTCGGGTGCCTCGCCTTCGAGGCAAAGACGCGCCCTGTTAAGACCGTTGATTCTTAAGGCCTCAGATTCGAAGTTTTCCGAGATAGGCCTCAGCTCTTTATAAAAAATGTGCTCGTAGTTTAGAGGTCGCTGGAAGTGTCGACCGTCAAAGGAACCCGCGTATACGAAGGCAAATGAAAGGATGGAAAACGGCCCTGGAATCGGTCCGTCCGTTTCAACATCGGCGGAAAAATACGCATCTCCTCTGTTTCCCAATTGTTCGCTCTCTCTAGCGATTTCAGAAGGGATCTGCTGAGTCGAGTGGTAAATCTTGGAATCCATAGTTGGCCCTCATGGTACCAGCGTCTTACCAGGAAACGCACGCGAGTTTTGTAACGTGCCGTCTGCCTTGAGACCTCTACATAGAAAGATTATATCGAGCCACGAAAAAGGCGAAGGCGCGGCGTCTCGGAGCCGCCTGTTCGAAGGGCCAGCGTGACTGATTGGAGTAGTACCGTTCCGCCGCGCGGCTTTGTGCGTCTGTGGTGTGGCCTACTGGGTGTGAGGCCACGTCCGCCAGCCGCCCATTTGACAGGTGTCTGCAGCCAAGGAGCAGGTATGAGAAAAATTCTTCACATTTCGGCGATTGTGCTTTTCGTGGTTCCGATTTCTTTAACGCTGGGTGCTGAGCGGGCCGCGGCGCAAGGGCCGGCGGGATCGGGAGCAGCGGCTGCGGCGCAGGATGGCTCGCATTCGATGAATCCGATCAAGTGGGTGAAGAAAGATTCGAAGAATCCCATCGATGAGCCAGGCAACAGAAGCGACGCGGAGAAAAAGCTTACTCCCGGCCTGCGAGCCTCAGGGCTGTTGGCCGCTAACGCTACTGCTACCGAAGCGTGTGAACCGTTTCTGGAGTTGGTTGAATGCCTCGCTGCGCTGCATGCCAGCCACAATCTTGGAGTGGATTTCAATTGCCTGCGCGCCGATTCAACGGGTGTGCACACCAGCGTGGACATTTCCGGATGCACGGTCGCAGATGGAGAGAAGGCGCAGGGACTGAACAAAGCTATTCATCAACTGAAGCCGGATGCCAATGCCAAGCAAGCCACAAAGGACGCTGAGCAGCAAGCCAAGGACGATCTGAAAACAATTGGCGGGTAGAAATCGCGAGCCCGATCGCAGCGAAGGTTTGCAAGTGTTGGATCTAAACCCGCACCCTTTGCGGAAAAGAAAAACGCAAAGAGTGCGGCACCCCAGCGAGTTTGAATCGTGGTGAAACTGAACACCGGTGCCGCGCGGAACGGTCGGCCACCCACCTGAACAAAGCTACCCACCAACTGAAGCCGGACGCCAATGCCAAGCAAGCCACGAAGGACGCGGAGCAACAAGCCAAGGACGATCTGAAAGCAATCGGCGGGTAGCACGTGTTGGATCTAAACCCGCACCCTTTGCGGAAAAGAAAAACGCAAAGAGTGCGGCACCCCCGCGCGTTTCAATTGCGGTAGGGCGGAACGTTGGTGCCGCGCGAGCGACGGCGAGCTAACTCCCGATAATTTCTATGCTCTCTTGAGTTCCGGCGCGTCGGGCAATATCCCACAGAAAATCGGACAACAAGAAAAAACCGGGAGGCAATTTCGCCTCCCGGCTTTGTTGAGCGGACTCTCGGTTAATTCTGCTGCGAATTAACGAGGGTGCTAGTTTTTGCCGTCGTGCTTGTCTTTGTGAATCTCCTTGCTGGTCTTGTTCTGTTCCTTGTTTACTTGTTTCTTTTCCGCGGGAGTCAGCTTGCCGCCATTGGCTTCGCGGTCAGACTTTACCTGCTTGTTGATGTGCTGCTCCTGCTTTTCGACATGGGCCGTTTCGCCCGGCGTCATTTTGCCGCTTTCAACGCCATTGCCGATGCGGCGCTGCTGGTTCTCGGCGCGTTCTCCCACTTTGCTCATCGCAGGATTTGCGGGACGTCCGTGATTCGCCGAAGCGAAATTGGACTTGTCCGTGCTGGCCGTGCGTTCGTGTGACAACTGTTCGGAGGTTGGTTCCACGTGATGCTCATTCGCGGCCGCACGCTCTTCCGCTGTGGCTGTCACGGTGGTTCCACCAGGACCGCCGTTGAAGCTTGCGCGGCTGCCCACGTTGGTGGTGACGACTGTCCGGTTGACGAAAGTATTGTGGACCACGGTGGTATCCACGTGAAGGACCGCGGTGTTATACGCGAAGCGTCCGCCGCGCCATTCGCCGCCAACGAATCCCACGCCACCGTAACCGAATCCGTAATTCACGCCGCCGTAGAACCCAACGTGCGGGCCCCAGTAGCCGGCATGAAACCCATACACGCCGCCAGCGAAGCCCCAGTAGCCAGGAGTCCACAACAAGCCCGCGCTCGGCGGGGCGACCCAAACGCCCGGAACCCAGTAATAATCGTCATTGGCATAAGACCAGTAACCTGGCGTCCAGAGATAGCCTTCGACGGGGCAAGCCGGTTGAACGTAAACCGGAATTGCCGGAGGCGCCACTCGAACCGAAATGCCGATCGCGATTTGCGCCGAAGCAGAAGACGACACAAAGGCGATTCCTAACGGCAGACAAAGAGCAAACAGAAATACTCGAACGAAGGTCAGCTTACGCATTGCGAATTCCTCCCTTTGAATAACTGATGACCGAATTGGTCGAGCGCTGAAGCTATTTGTAAGAGTGCCCTGAGAATTTAACGCGCTCGATCCTTGCTATATCTAACACTGAAATCAGAAGAAGGTTTCGAGCTGGTTGGGCAATTTCAGGCTAGTGTGTTCCTGAATTCACCAATTATAGGGGCGCAGAAAAAGGGGGAAATCGCGATATGGAAAAGTACTACCAGAGTCAGTTAACAGCGTTCTACGCTACTCATAAGTGGAGGCTTACAAGAACGGTGGGAATCGAGTCTCGAAGCAGAACCTGTCCCTGTGAACACCATGACGCTGGGACCTTCGGACAGTGCGAGAGACAAAGACGAATTGCATTTGGCGCGGTCTGAACGTAAAGTTCACGCGAGAGATTGGCGAAAAACGGGCGGACGAACGTCAGGCGGGCGAGATAACGAGGGGGCACACGCTATGGACGCCATTGCGATTACCGTGAATGGAAAGCAGCATTCGGTGGAGGTGAGCGCGGACACTCCGCTGCTTTGGGTGTTGCGCGACACGCTGGGATTGACTGGAACGAAATTCGGCTGCGGGCAGGCGCTTTGCGGGGCTTGTACGGTGCACGTGGATGGCGAAGCGATGCGGTCATGCACTACGCGAATCGCGGCGGTGGCGGGGCACAACATCACCACTATCGAAGGGCTTTCGCCTGACGGGCATCATCCGTTGCAAGTGGCGTGGGTTGAAAACCAGGTGCCGCAGTGCGGTTATTGCCAGGTGGGAATCATCATGACCAGCGCGGCGCTGCTTGCGAAAAACAAAGCGCCGAGCGATGCGGATATTGACGACGCGCTGGGCGGGCACATATGCCGCTGCGGAACGTACCAACGCATTCGACAGGCGATTCATCAAGCTGCGTCGAGGTCGGCATCGCCGGCGAAGAGCGCGTCGAGTGGACTTTCCAAGGATTCCGTGGTGGGTGAACTAAACACGAGTGAGCTTAATGGGACAGAGTGCCGCACTGGTGGCCTCGATAAAAACACTCTTGATACACGGGCCATTGCGGAGGGATCCCGATGAGCGCTCCGACACGTTTTTCTGCGGACACTACGCGGCGGGATTTTCTGAAGACGGGGGCGATTGCCGGAGCGAGTCTGGTGATCGGATTTCATCTGCCGGGCGGTGCGAGGCAGCAGGC
>Ga0210388_10002193_pt1 | contig 15238 bp, 14 predicted proteins | sample IncBWC19OmetaG_FD_155485 | JGI IMG/M metagenome (GOLD analysis project Ga0210388, IMG submission 155485) | Forest soil microbial communities from Barre Woods Harvard Forest LTER site, Petersham, Massachusetts, United States - Inc-BW-C-19-O ...
CCCGAGAACGTGCGGGACGACGACGCCGAAGGCTAATACGGCCATGGCGATTCCCCGCTTCCGAGGCGGGAAGCTTTCGAGCAGGATGGCCTGCGACAGCGGCTGGAGCGCTCCTCCGCCGGCTCCCTGAACGATGCGGGCGATGAGCATGAAGGCCAGAGAGGGCGCTGCTCCGCAGAAGAAGGAGGAGATGGTGAAGATGATGACGCAGGTGACGAGAAAGTTCTTACGGCCGAATTTGAGTGCGAACCAGTTACTTGCCGGAAGGATAACGGCATTCGCTACGAGATAACTGGTGAGTACCCAGGTCGCTTCGTCGTTCGAGGCGGAGAGCGAGCCGGCGATGTAAGGAAGGGCCACCGAGGCGATCGCGGTGTCGAGGACCTCCATAAAGGTCGCGAGCATGACAGAAACGGCGATGAGCCAGGGATTCACCCCGGCGTTCTGCGCCTGCTGGTTGCTTTCGTCCGCCATGATCCAGTTCTCTGAAAATTTTGAGGAGAAGCCACTTTCTGCTCAGGAAGCGGCCCAAGGGTAAGCTTTTATTCGTGAATTAGATACAGGCTATGCCTCCGGGGATGCAAAGGCCTTCACGAGTCAGGTTTTCGCGGCTCTAATCCGGGTGAAGTTCCTGGGTACCCCTCCCCCTAAAAAAATGATGCTTGGGATCTGTTTCATTCTATTCGACTTACGCCATAGTGGCGGGAAGTGTTTGATTCCATTGAGAGCAGTGGGAAGTGTTTCATTCTATTAGGAAAAGCCTTCCTGAGGTTTTGGACGGCCCAAGCCGGTGGAGATTCTGTGTACTTTTTTCGAGGCTACTTCCATTCTAAGAGATCGGCAGGAAGTTTCTGCCAACTCTATCCTCATTCCAATCATGCACTTACGATCAATAACCCGTTGACAGGTTTCGGTTTTGCGTCTTTGCATCCTCATACATATCCGGAGCATCAGATACATTGACAACAACTCACTCAAGTGAGAAGCTGAGTTTGCACTGGCGTGATTTGTTCGATTCAAGGAGCCCCTTAATGGCGAAGATTATTGGTATTGATTTGGGAACCACCAACTCGGTGGTGGCGGTGATGGAAGGCGGAGAGCCTAAGGTCATTGCGAATGAGGAGGGCGGTCGGACCACGCCATCCGTGGTTGGATTTACGAAGAGCGGCGAGCGGCTCGTGGGCCAGGTGGCCAAGCGGCAGGCGATCACCAATCCGCAGAACACAATTTATTCCATCAAGCGTTTCATGGGCCGCCGCTTCAATGAAGTGAACGATGAGATGAAGATGGTCCCCTACAAGGTGAAGCAGCAGGGCGATCACATTGTCGTCGAGGCTCAGGGCAAGGACTACACTCCGCCCGAGGTTTCGGCCATGATTCTGCAGAAGCTGAAGAAGGCGGCTGAAGACTATCTTGGCCAGTCGGTGACGGAAGCTGTCATCACCGTTCCGGCCTACTTCAATGACGCGCAGCGGCAGGCGACAAAAGACGCCGGACGGATTGCCGGACTCGATGTGAAGCGCATTGTGAACGAGCCTACGGCGGCGGCGCTCGCTTACGGCCTGGACAAGAAGAAGGAAGAGACGATCGCGGTCTATGACTTCGGCGGCGGCACCTTCGATATTTCGATCCTGGAAGTCGGCGAAGGAGTAATCGAGGTCAAGTCGACCAACGGCGATACGCACCTGGGCGGCGACAACATCGACCAGCGCATTGTGGATTGGCTGATCGACGAGTTCAAGAAGGACGAAGGTCTGGATCTGGGCTCGAAGGGCAACGAGATGGCGCTGCAGCGTTTGAAGGATGCGGCAGAGCGCGCCAAGATCGAGCTGTCGACAGCGATGGAGACGGAGATCAATCTGCCGTTCGTTACGGCGGATGCGAGCGGACCGAAGCACCTGGTGAAGAAGCTGACGCGGGCGAAGCTCGAACAGCTCGTTGAGGACATTCTGCAGCGGTCGATCGAGCCCTCGAAGAAGGCCCTGGCCGATGCGGGCGTGGACGCAAGCAAGATCGACGAAGTGGTTCTGGTTGGCGGACAGACTCGTATGCCGCGCATTCAGCAGATCGTGAAAGACCTCTTCGGCAAGGAGCCCCACAAGGGCGTGAATCCTGACGAAGTGGTTGCGATCGGCGCCGCGGTTCAGGCGGGCGTGCTGGCGGGCGAGGTCAAGGACCTGCTCCTGCTGGACGTGACGCCGCTGACGCTGGCAATCGAGACGCTGGGTGGAGTCGCAACACCGATGATTCCGCGCAACACGACGATTCCGACCAAGAAGACGGAGACGTTTTCGACGGCAGCCGACACCCAGACGGAAGTGGAAGTCCACGTTCTGCAGGGCGAGCGGCCGATGGCGGCGCAGAATCGCACGTTGGCGAAGTTCAAGCTGGGCGGGATTCCTCCGGCTCCGCGCGGAGTTCCGCAGATCGAAGTCACGTTCGATATCGATGCCAACGGCATTTTGAATGTGACGGCGAAGGACAACGCGACGGGCAAAGACCAGAAGGTAACAATTACTTCTTCTTCGGGTCTAAGCAAGGAAGAAGTCGAGCGCATGGCGAAGGAAGCCGATGCGCATTCGGCAGAGGATAAGGCGAAGCGCGAGGAGATCGAAGCCCGCAACGGACTCGATAGCCTGGTCTACAACATCGAAAAGATGCTCAAGGATAACGGCGACAAGGTATCCGGAGCGGAGAAGTCGGATGTTGAGGGCGCGCTGGCCGATGCCAAGAAGACGCTGGAAGGACAGCCGAGCGTGGCTGATCTGAATGCGGCGAAGGAGAAGCTGACAGCGGCTTCGCACAAGTTGGCAGAGGCGATGTACAAGGCCAATGCCACGGCCGGGGCTCCTACAGATGGAGCAACGGCCGCCTCCGGAACGACGGAAGAGGCAAAGAAGGACGAAGGCGTCATCGATGCGGAGTATGTGGACGTCGACGAGAAGAAGTAAGCACAGAGCAAGAAGCGCAGGGCAGAAAGTTTAGAGCAATGCGCGGCGGTACCGAGGGGCGTCTCATCAGGGGTGCCCCTCACGTTTTCAGGATGGGATGGGGAGTGGAATGACGAATACTTTGTGGAAATGCGAGCAGTTCAGGTTTGGGACGGTCTGCAACAAGGTGATGTTCGATACGCGTGAGGAAGCGGAGCAATTCCGGTCTCAGATGCGCAAGGTTGAGCCGGATGTGTTCTGGCAGATCGAGGCCGTTGAGGCTCGGATGGTTTGGAACTGATGCTTGTGTGGTTGCGCATAGCTTGGTGGTGATTCGGGCTAACCGCAGGTCCTTCGACTCGCTTTGCTCACTCAGGATGACATCGGGTTTGACGACAACGGTTTGTGGGCTACCTTGACTCGGGAAAATTGGAGATATGCCGGAGGGGAATGAGATCCATCGATTTGCGGAGCGGCATGCGGCGGCTTTGGCCGGCAAGCGGCTTCATGTGGATTCTCCGAATGGGGCATTCCCCGATGCTTCCCTGCTGGACGGGCGGATTTTGAAGTCGGTTGAAGCCTATGGAAAGCATCTGGGCTATGTGTTTGGGCGCGATCTGATTGTGCATGTGCATCTCGGGATGTTCGGCGATTTCTGGGAAGGAACGATGCCGATGCCTCCGGAAAAAGGTGCGCTGCGGTTGAGGATGTGGACGAAGACGGATTGGGTGGAGCTGCGGGGCGCGACGGACTGCTCCATTTTTGACGCGGAGAAGTGGCAGGCGCTGCTGGAGCGGCTGGGGCCCGATCCGTTGCGCGAGGAGAGCGATCCGGCTCCGGCGTTCGCGGTGATCGAAAAGCGCAAGACGCCGATAGGGCTATTGCTGATGGATCAATCGGTGTTTGCGGGGATCGGGAATATCTTCCGGGCCGAGCTGCTGTATCGGGCGAAGGTGAATCCGGAGCGCGCGGGCAAGGCGGTTGGTGCGACGGAGCTGCGGGGGATTTGGCGGGATGCGAAGACACTGATGCGCGCGGCGATGATCGATTGCAGGATTGTGACGACGAAGGCCAAGGATCGGCCGCATCCGCGTGGGACGACGCAGGACGGGTCTGTGCAAGACGGGGAAGTGCACTACGTTTACCGGCGACATGGGAAGCCGTGCTTTGTATGTGGTGCGACAATCAAGAAGCAGGATATGGGCGGGCGCACGGTGTATTGGTGCCCTGAATGCCAGAAGATTTGAAAAGCTGACTTATGCCATCAACGCAACAAAAAGACTATTACGCCACTCTGGGCGTGAAAAAAACGGCGACGCAGGATGAGATCCGCAAGGCGTTTCGCAAGCTTGCGCGGAAGTATCATCCGGACGTCAATCCCGGCGACAAGAAGGCCGAGGAACGCTTCAAGGAGATATCCGAAGCGAACGATATTCTGAGCGACGAGAAGAAGCGGAAGGTCTTCGACCAGTTCGGCTTCTACTCGGACCAGATCGATGCGGCCACGGCGGAAGCGGCTGCGCGCGGCGGCTATGGACCGGGCGCCGGCGCGGGACGGACGACAACGCAGGAGGTTCCCTTCGACTTCGGAGGGTTCGACTTCTCCGACTTTGCGTCAGCCTCGAGCGCAGGGGGCGCCACCACGGGGCAACAGCAACCCGGTGGATCGGGATGGGGCGGCTTCAGGGATATCTTCTCCGGCATTTTCAATCAGGGCGCAAAGGCGCAGGAAGGCCCTCAGCCTGGCACCGATCTCGAATACCAGGTGCAGGTCGATTTCTGGACCGCGATCCGGGGCGGCGTGACAAAGCTGCAGATTCAGCGGCAGGAGATCTGCCCGACCTGCAAGGGCAAGGCTTCGACGGGCGGTGCGCAGAGCTGCCCGGAATGCCACGGCAGCGGCCAGGTGACGCAGATGGGCGGCAGGATGAAGTTCAATATCCAGTGCCCGCGCTGCGGAGGGTCCGGAAAAGTGCAGAACGCGTGCCCTACCTGCCATGGCGACGGCACAGTGACGCGCACGGAGTCGATCGAATTCCGGATCAAGCCGGGGACGCGCGACGGCCAGCGGATTCGCCTGGCGGGCAAGGGCAATGCAGGCGTGAACGGCGGCGCGCAGGGCGATCTGTACCTCAATATTCGCGTCGGCACTCATCCGGTTTTCGTCCGGAGCGGCGACGATGTTCATGTGACTATTCCGGTTACAGTTGCGGAGGCGGCGCTGGGAGCCAAGATCGAGGTGCCGACGATTGACGGGCGAGCTCAACTTAAGGTTCCGCCGGGAACACAGAGCGGGCAAAAGCTGCGGATGCGGGAGCGCGGTGTTCCGTCGGCTACGCATAGCGGGAAGCGCGCAGACGAGATTGTCACGATCGAGATCATGGTGCCGAAGATTCACGACGAGCGATCGAAGGAGATTCTGCGCGAGCTGGCCAAGCTGAACCCGGAAGATCCGCGGGAAACAATCTGGGCGAAGGTGTAGCGGATTTCATGGCAGAGACTGAAGAGCTGGTGCGGGAAGACGCCAACGATCTGCTGAATGCAGGCGTGTCTTACGCGAAGAAGATGCTGCGCAAGTATGGCGAATTCGGACCATTCGGCTATCGCCTGAACGACGAAGGCGATGTGGTGATGGAGCGGATTGCGCAGCAGGATATGCCTCCGGAAGCCCCGCTGCTGCTCAGTCTGCTGCGGCAGCAGCTTGCGGAAAAAGCGCAGCGCGGCGGCCTTTCGGCGGCGGCGATGGCGTCGAATGTGAGCATGGCGAAGGCGTCGGAGGAGGGCTACACCGACGCTATCATGATCGAGATTGAGCATCGGAGCGGGTACGCGGTGAAGGCATTCGTGCCATACAAAATGACAGGAGGGCAACTGCGCGGATTCTTCCCCCGAGTGGTTCGATTCGGCGCTCTCCGCACGCAGGACGCGGAAGCGCAGTTGTTTGCGCATTAAGAAAACTTCATGCCAACGAAACGTAAATCAAAAGGTGCGTACATGATCTCGGCTGTGGCCGAGATGTATGAGATCCATCCGCAGACACTTCGTCTGTACGAGCGCGAGGGCCTGCTGAAGCCGTCGCGCACCGAGGGCAACACCCGCCTGTATACCGACGAGGATCTGGAGCGGCTGGAGTTCATTCTGAACCTGGCGCGCGATCTGGGCGTGAATATTGCGGGGATCGCGATTATTCTGCAGATGCGCGAGCGCATGGAGGAGATGAATCGCCAGATGCAGAGCTTTGTGGACTATGTGCGGACGGAGATGCTGTCGCGGATGCAGGGCGTTCCGCAGCAGGGAGCGGCGGCCATGGTGCCCCTGCGGCGGTCCGTGGTGGTGGTGTCGCATACCAAGGGCAAGCGCTAAATTGCTCAAATTGAAGCAACTTAATAAAACGGCAGCGCAACTTTCCCTAAGCTACGCTAGTCTATTAACAAGCCTCTCCGCCTATTCTGCCCGGTTCGAAGCGGATTGCTCACGTTCGCATGATTAAACTTTTGCTCGGCCTGAGCGTTTTGGGCCTGCTTACTTCCACAGCGTTCAGCATTCTGGTCTCGGCCGCAGTCCGGCGCTTTCTACGCCGACGTCGAACCGTCAGTCCGATGTTCGATGGACCTGTCTCCCTGTTCAAGCCGCTGCATGGCGATGAACCCAATCTTGAGAAGCATCTCGAGACCTTCTTCCGACAGGATTATCGCGAGTACGAAATTCTGTTTGGCGCGCGAGTCGCGTCCGATAAGGGATTGCAGGCTGCCCGCCGCGTAGCTGCGCGGTATCCGCATATCCCGGTGAAGTTTGTGCTGACGGGCGAGCCGTGGCACATCAACGCCAAGGTTTCGACGCTGGAGTTGATGGAGAAGGCGGCGGCGCACGATATCTTTGTCGTCAGCGACAGCGATGTGTGCGTTACGCCGGATTACATTCGCGAAGTCGCGACTCCGTTTGCGCGCAAAGAAGTGGGCGCGGTGACGTGTCTCTATCGCGGCGTTGCCGACGATGGCCTGTGGACGAAGCTCGAGGCGGCCGGCATGTCGATCGAGATGACGGCGGGGGTTCTGGTTGCCGACCTGATGGAGGGCATGCAGTTTACGCTGGGGCCTACGATGGCGGTCCGGCGGAGTTGCGTGCGCGAGATGGGCGGCTTCGGCATCCTGGGTGCGTATTGCGCCGATGACTTTGTGCTGGGCAACCGGGTGCACGAGGCGGGACATACGGTGGTGCTTTCGACCCACGTCATCGACCATATCGTGCTCAATACGAGCTTTGTGGATTCACAGAAGCACCAGATCCGGTGGATGAAATCGACGCGCTTTTCGCGACCGAAGGGCCACTTCGGCACGTGCCTCACATTCAGCGTTCCGTTCGGAATTCTCGGCTTCGTTGCAGCTCTGCTTATGCATCATCCAAAGCTCGGAATCGGGCTGCTTGCTTATAGCGCGCTGTCGCGCGTGGTTATGGCGGCTGCGATCGGACTGCTCGTTGTCCGGGACCGGCAGTGGCTGCGCACCTCGCTTCTCTTCCCGCTGCGCGATCTGCTTGGATTCTGCTATTGGGCAGCAAGCTACGTGAGCAACCGCATCGTATGGCGCAACCAGATCTACAAGCTCGCTCCCGGTGGATTCATGCTTGCGCCGGACGCAGAGGATGAAGCGAAGAGCGCGCCGGCATTTACCGCGTAGCCGGTTCCTTGTGTCGAGATCAATTTGTAACTGAAGAAGGCGTTTGGCCTTCCTGAACCCTGTCAGGCTTCCACATCGAAGAATATGTATTTTTCTGAGTCATCGAAGGGCGCGACGAAGGCGCCGAAGCAATACCCTGAACGCAATTCCCTGCCCTCTTTTCCGGCGCGGCCCTGTGGGGCGAGTCGATGAGCGAACGCAAAACCGCCGTCATTATTGGAGCAGGACCGGCGGGATTGACTGCGGCGCTTGAGTTCCTGCGAAAGAGCGATACCCGTCCTATCGTGCTTGAGGCGACGAACCGGATCGGGGGGATTTCCTGCACCATCGAGTACAAGGGAAACCGCATGGATATCGGCGGGCACCGCTTTTTCTCGAAGGTCGACCGGGTGATGGACTGGTGGACTTCGCTGATGCCGATTGCCTCTGCGAAGGACGGCTCCGAGTCGCAGGCGATCTCTTATCAGGCGAAGCAGCGGACCGTGAACGCTGCGGTGGCCAATGATGATTCCGATCTGGTGATGCTGATCCGCCCGCGCAAGAGCCGCATCTACTTTTTGCGCAGCTTCTTCGACTATCCCCTGGCTCTGAATGGAAAAACTCTTGGCCAGCTTGGAATGGTGCGGATGGCGAAGATCGGATTGAGCTACATCCGTGCAAGGCTGTTCCCGCGCAAGCAGGAATTGACGCTGGAAGATTTCTTGATCAACCGGTTCGGAAAAGAACTCTACCTGACGTTTTTCAAGTCCTATACAGAGAAGGTGTGGGGCGTTCCCTGCGACCATATCAGCGCGGCTTGGGGCGCGCAGCGTATCAAGGGGCTCTCGCTGCGCACGGCGATCGCTCACTTTCTGAGGCAGACTTTCGGCAGGGGGTCATCTTCGGATATTGCGCAGAAGAAGACGGAGACTTCGCTGATCGAGAAGTTTCTTTATCCGAAGTATGGGCCGGGGCAGCTTTGGGAACATGTCGCAGAGCTGGTTACACAATCAGGCGGCGAGGTGCGGCTGGGATTGAAGGTAGACCGGCTGCATGTTGCGGATGGCCGCATCGCATCGGTGGAAGCGGTGCATTCAAACGGTGAGCGCGAGACGATTCAGGCCGATTATGTATTTTCGACGATGCCCATTCGCGAGCTGATTCGCAGCCTGGACGTTCCGGCTCCGGAAGCGATTCGTGAAGTGGCCGAGGGACTTGTCTACCGCGACTTCATCACCGTTGGGTTGCTGGTGGATCGGCTTTCGGTGACAGAGCCGGATGGTTCTCCGCTGAAAGACACGTGGATCTATGTTCAGGAGCCAGACGTTCTGCTGGGGCGGCTGCAGATCTTCAATAATTGGAGCCCGTACATGGTTGCCGATCCATCGAAGGTGTGGATTGGCTTGGAGTATTTCTGTTACGACACGGACGAGCTGTGGAAGATGGCGGATGAGGCTATCGCCGAATTTGCCGTCTCCGAGGTGGAGAAGATCGGGATTCTGAAGGCGAAGGATGTGCTGGATGCGCATGTGGTGCGGGTTCCAAAGACCTATCCCGCTTACTTTGGAACTTACGATCGATTCGATGAGCTGGTGAGTTATATGGATCGCTTTGAGAATCTGTTCCTGGTGGGCCGCAATGGCATGCACAAGTACAACAACCAGGACCACTCAATGCTGACGGCGATGACCGCCGTTGATAACATCGTTGCCGGCGACCTGGACAAGTCTGCGCTCTGGAAGATCAACACTGAGCAGGAGTATCACGAAGAGAAGTAGACTCCGGCGATTCGTCCCGAGCCTGAGGTGCATCGCTCATCCGCACTTCCAGTGAGGGGCCAACCGCAGGTCCTTCGGCTTCGCGTTGCTGCTCAGGATGACAATTCTTGCGGGAAATCAGACCTATTCCCAGCGGGCGGGATGACGCCTCAGCCACCAGCAGGGGGTGTCGCCGTGCGGGAAGAAAGAGCGCACACAAGAGACAGGCTGTGAGCCGAGGAAGTCATACTCAGCCTTGTTCCCTTTCAGCGGCGTGGACAGATATTCGTCGACCTGAACGGTGGCGTAGCCGCTTCCACGCGCGATTCTGACTCGCAGGATGCCCCAGTCCAGCAGATAGAAAACGATGACGGCTACTACCAGCACCCGGATCAGCAGCCATAACGTTCTCTTCATTGATTCTCCAAAATAATGGGCGCTTAACTCGGCTAGTGCGGGCGATGAGGCAGATGCGGAAGTACGTCTTCGGGCTCGGGTCTTACGCGAAAGTCGGCGTGGGCCTCGGCAAAGAGGACTGTGCCATCTGTATCGACGACATAGGTTGCGGGAATGAGCAGCTTCCAGCTCTGGTCACCGTTGATGAAGGGGATGTTGACCAGAACGCTTCGATAGTGCTGTTGATGGTAGGGCGGAATCTGATAGGCGAGCCCGAACTGCTCTGCTACAGCGCAGTTGCTGTCATGCAGAAGAGGAAATGGGATGGAGTGCTGGCCCTGCGTGAAGTCGCTCTGCCGGATGGTCTGGGGCGAGATGGCGACCAGCAATCCGCCACGCTCGCGGACGATGGGGTAGAGATCGCGCCAGGCTTCGAGTTCGGTAACGCAGTAGGGACACCAGCGGCCGCGAAAGAAATCGATGACCAAAGGGCCGAGAGCGAGAAGGTCTGAGGACTTGACGACGCGGCCGGTGGCATCCGGCAGCGCGAAGTCCGGAATCTTTGATCCCGCGGGCAGGATCTGCTGTTCGATGCCAGTGCTGAAGAGCTCTTCGACGGCGCGCTCGCTGACGGCGAGGCGCTCGGGCTGAACGAGGGTCCGCGTGTTCGCGGTGATTTCGTCGAGCTGGTCTTGAAGATGCGACATCAGCCACGCGCCTCGTGTGCGCAATCCAGGTGATCGGATGCTCTCCACGCGTTCTGCTGATTGACTTCCCAGTCGACGGAAAAGTGCGTGCTATCCGCAATCCGAAATACGAAGCGGTTTACCAATGCTTTCGGATCGGGATCAGGCGCCGAAGAAAGGGTCAGGCTCTTATCCTTCCAGCCTTCGCTTGTATAGATCGCGCTTGCGAAATTATTGGCATCAAATTCGACGACATGACCTTTCGTCTTGTCGTATCCGATGAGATAAAGCCCTTGATACCCTGCCGGCTCCAGATCCACTTCTTTCAGCTGAAGCCAGGACCCTGCGAGGATCGAAGAGCCCTCGTAAGTCGAGCGGTGCAGTTTTCCGTTGCCGAAATGGCCTTCGCAAGCCCACTTGCCGTCAAAGCTGAAACCGTCGGGTGGAGTTGCCGGCGATGATGGATGTGCGGTCTGGGCGCCCGCGATTGCTGCAGCCGAAACGCAGAGCAGAAGCAGGCGAGCGACGCCGAACATTTTAACGGCCCATCCCCTTCATGCCGCCGAGCATGCCCATGGCGCGGCGCTGCAACAATCCGCCCTTGCCTACGCCTTTGAACATCTTGCGCATCTGCGCGTATTGGCGCAGGAGCTGATTAACTTCCTGCACGGTGGTGCCGGAGCCGATGGCGATGCGCTTGCGGCGGCTGCCGGAGATGATCTCGTGGTTGTTCCGCTCTTTTTGCGTCATGGAGTTGATGATGGCTTCGACGCGGGTGAACTGCTTTTCGTCAACCTGGTCGGCCATCTGCTGCATGCCCTGGAACGGTCCGACGGAGGGCAGCATTTTCATGATGCTTTGCAGGGAGCCGAGCTTGCGGATCTGGCGGAGCTGGTCGCGGAAATCTTCAAGGGAGAAGCCGTCGCCACTGAGCGCCTTTCGGGCGAAGTCCTCGGACTTCTTGCGGTCGAGGGTTTCTTCGGCCTTCTCGATGAGCGTCATGATGTCGCCCATGCCGAGGATGCGGCTGACGATGCGATCGGGATGGAAAGCTTCGAAGGCGTCAGGCCGTTCGCCGACGCCGATGAACTTGACGGGCTGGCCGGTGACGTGACGGATGGAGAGAGCAGCGCCGCCGCGAGCGTCGCCGTCCATTTTGGTGAGGACGACGCCGGTGAGAGCGAGGCGCTTGTGGAACTCCTCGGCGGACTTGACGGCGTCCTGGCCGGTCATGGCGTCGGCGACGAAGAGGATCTCCTGAGGGGCGAGGAGGGATTTGAGCTTCGCCATCTCGTCCATGAGGTCGGCATCGATGTGGAGACGGCCGGCGGTATCGACGATGAGCGTGTCGCAGCCGCTGTTGACGGCCTCGCGGCGGGCTTCTTTTGCCAGGCGCTCGACGAGCGCTGTTCCGGCCGGCTCGCCCTTGGTGTCTCCCTCGTAGATCTTGGCCTTGATGGAAGCGGCGACAACTTTGAGCTGCTCGCGCGCCGCGGGGCGATAGACGTCCACGGAGACGAGCATGGGGCGATGTCCGCCCTTTTGTAGCCATGCGGCGAGTTTGCCGGAGGTGGTCGTCTTACCGGAGCCCTGTAGACCGGCCATGAGAATCACGGTTGGAGGGCGGGAGGCGAACTGGAAACGCGCGGTGTCCTTGCCGAGGAGAGCAATCAGCTCGTCGCGGATGATTTTTACGACCTGCTCGGTTGGCGAGAGCGCCGTCATGACTTCCTGGCCGACGGCCTTGGCGCGGATGTGCTCTACGAGGTCCTTGACGACGTTGAGGTTGACGTCGGCCTCAAGCAGGGCGATGCGAATTTCGCGCAGGGCCTCCTGGATGTTCTCCTCGGTGATGGAACCCTGGCCGCGGAGGTTCTTGAAGGCGCGCTGCAGCTTTTCTGAAAGGTTTTCAAACATGGCTCATGTTGAGTTTATCAGCCGTGCCTGAAGGGTTTGCGGAAGGGGTGGGTCTGAGACAGATTACCGTTTGTACGCGACTTTTTTAGGTGATATTCCACAATGTCGCTTCATCAAGGCGTACGCAGGCTGCGCGCTTGACCCATTGGTCGCAGCGTTGTTAATATCAAAGTGCGGGGTGGAGCAGCCCGGTAGCTCGTTGGGCTCATAACCCAAAGGTCGCTGGTTCAAATCCAGCCCCCGCAACCATTTACAGAACCCCAACGAACAACTGACGAACAATACCGCAAATCACTGAGCGGGTGGTTCGTCGAATGGCACTGCGTTCTGTAGGGAAATTCGACTCTCCATGTGCCACTTGGCCACAGACTCCTCTGGAAAATTCAGTGATGCCGTGATCCCCTTCCTCCTCCGCGCCTCTTGGTCATAGCGCCTCGCCGCATCTTCCGGCCTGTCGAACAAGCCCAGGTACAACTTTTTCCCCATCAAGGACATCTTGGCCGCGTACTTTTCTCCCTGCGGATACACCCCATAGAAACCTGACCTGTTTGTGCACGTTTCTGCCTGCCGCATCGGGAACTCCTCCGGAATTAGTAGTGACTTCACCAATTGCTCGTTTGCCGGTCGGGTCAAATGCAGTTTTGCTCCCTTTTTTCTGCCGTACTTCTCGGTCATGGCGGTTGACGAGTGCCGCATCAGGTGGCGTTGGACTTCAAGTGGCGTGTCCAGGTCGTCCAGCATGCGACGGTAGGTGTGGCGGAAACTATGCCATCCTAGATTCTCAATCCTGAGCTTGTCGCCCAGCTTCACCAGGTAATTCTGCATAGAGTCTCGCCAGTAGGGGCGGCCTGTCACCGGGTTGCCGAAAACCCACCCATTTACGCTGGGCAACTTCCTGCGCCAATCCATCAGAATCTTTCCCAGCGCCTCATGCATTGGGACGACTTCCTCGGAGGATTCGGTCTTGGGGACATCCTGGTGCTTACCAACTGCAGACACCTCAATTGAGATGAATCCGTTCTCGAAATTGATGCACTCCCAGCGGAGCCCCAGAATCTCGCTGACGCGGATGCCGGTACACATGGCAACCGCGATCATCACCCGTACGTTCTGCGGAGTCTCTTTGTCCATCAGCATGGCACTAAAGTCTGCTGGCGAGACTAGGTCACGGTCCCGAGGCTTTGACTTGATTCCGGCCGGTTCCTTTAACCGTACCAACTCAATCGGGTTTCTTTGTAGCGACAGGTATTTCCAAGCCATCGCACGATCGAACAGCAGGTGGAGAAGGTTCCTCACATTCTGTTTCGACTTTTTCCTCATTGGGCGCACCGGACCGCGCTCGGGGAGCGTCCTCAAGTCCTTTAGCCAGATCTCGATGCGCATCGGGTCATTCGCCATTTCCGTGAGACGCACGTCGTCCCAAGAGGTTCGAAGGCGGCGGAGGTTCGACCTGTACCCTGATCTAGTGCTCATGCGCTCCGGCAGCTCCTCTGCCTCGAAGCGCGCGGCTAGTTGATGGAACCTGACCACTTCCCGGTCATCATTGATGCGCAGGCGTAGCGGTTCTGCCGCCTTCTCAGCCTTAGCTTTCAGCGGGAACTTTTCTATGGAACCGAGGCGCTCTGATTTGTTTCGCCCGTCCTCACGCCAGCGGAAATCCCAAGCTGCGATTTTGCCGTTTTTCTTGACAGCAACGACGCTCCCCTTTTGATACGACCTTCTTTTCATTCCTGAGTTCCTTGGCGAGATTTGCCGACATGCCCTTCGAAGAAGGGCTAGCTGTCCGAGTTGCGTCTGAATCTGATGCGGCGTGGCCTGCGCAACTTGCTCCTGCCTCACATCGGACCGACAGGCAGTATTAGATCCGACTTACACATGGATAGGGGCAGTCATGCGAATAGTATGCATCGTAACACGCCACATAACAACAGTTACTACACAAATATAAGTACTGTCCGCGTCGTTACTAAATAATTTGCTACGGCGAGGCCGTAACGGTCATCCCCTACTACATCACCCCTCAAACACATTGTTGCGAGATCTATTTACTTTGTCGTTTTACATTATGCACCTATATTGCCAGGTAACATTCGCTTTAGTACAAGACCAGCTGCAAAGCGAGATGCTGTTGACTCTAACTAACACCGCAAACTAAAGTGGCGCAGCAACCATGTCGAGGCGACGGGGACACAACGCTCCAAAGAAAACGCTAGGGGGTTGCTGCGCTCACGATTCTCGAAAGGGACGCATACACAAAGCGGATGCAAGGAACGACAGATGAATTCAGATCTAGATGAACTCATCCGCGAAGCACGACGAGAAGTTCGGCGCGCCTCCGGATTACCACTAGGCCCAGAGGAAGAGGCAGAACAATGGCGCATGTCCGAACTGGAGAAGATGGAGACATTTCTATGGACGACTTTTAGGATTCGATTGATGTCACCTCTCAAGGCAAAGGCTGTGTGGACGGAGAAGGGCGCCGTAGGGCGTTTCACCGCCGATAACCATATCTTTCACCTTCGGAGGAATTCTGACAGCTACACTCTTTTCGCCGTTCAGGAGACTGGGGAACGGGAGTTGGTCCGGCTTAATCAGGCTGATCCCCAATTCACCAATCGTATTCTGGTCGCAATCGGCGATTCGCTGTCTTCTCGTTGACAGGATGAACAGCTCCCGGTGTACTGAGAGATTTGCAGCGAAAAAGACAACACCGTTTACTCTCGAGTTGAGGTCGAAAACGAGGCCACCAAAGTTCGCATGTCGAGGAAAGGGTCACCACCCTTACCACGATGGAACGCCAATTGAAGCGGTTATCTGGAATGGGCGGGAATCACTGCAGCAGCGCGGGATGGAGCAACAGCCGAAGGTATGCGAAGACGTCATTGTTGGTTTATGCA
>Ga0210388_10002194_pt1 | contig 15238 bp, 11 predicted proteins | sample IncBWC19OmetaG_FD_155485 | JGI IMG/M metagenome (GOLD analysis project Ga0210388, IMG submission 155485) | Forest soil microbial communities from Barre Woods Harvard Forest LTER site, Petersham, Massachusetts, United States - Inc-BW-C-19-O ...
CCCAGACGATCTCAGCGCCGGTAAGGCGGGTAGGGGTGGTGAGGTGGTCGCTCGCGTTGGCATTGATTTCCATGGATAGCTCCTTTTTGCTGCTTGCTACTAGCTTCTAACTGCCAGCCATTGTCCTGCTCATCCAAGTCGATCTCTGTTCCTTTCTAGTTACTACCTTTAGCTATTGGCTCAAAGCTAGCAGCTAGAAGCTGGTCTTACGTTGTTGCTCCTTCAGAGGCGCTGGTTACTCGGTCAACATATTTACGGAAGACTCCACTGGGCCAACGAAGGGCTGGCGGGGTGAATCCTTTGAGACGCGCCGCGATTTCTTCTTCGCTGACTTCGAGTGTCAGTTTGCGGTTGGGAATATCGAAGTGGACGATGTCACTTTCGCGAACGGCCGCAATGGGTCCGCCGACGAAGGCTTCGGGCGCGACATGGCCTGCCGTGAAGCCGCGCGTTGCGCCACTGAAGCGGCCATCGGTCATGAGCGCTACGGTGGCGGAGAGTTCGGCGTTGGAAGAGATGGCGGCGGTGACTTGCAGCATTTCTCTCATTCCGGGGCCACCCTTGGGGCCTTCATAACGGATTACCAGCACATCGCCGGGCTTGATTTGTCCAGACTGCACGGCTGCGAAACAATCCTCCTCGCATTCGAAAACTCGTGCCGGGCCGCGATGTTCAAGTCGATTGGCGGCGGCGATTTTCATCACGCAGCCTTCGGGGGCCAAGTTGCCTTTGAGGATGACCAGACCGCCGGTGGGCTTGATGGGATTTTCAAAGGTGTGGATAACCACCTGGCCGGGCGTTTCTTTGGCGAGGGCTGCTTCTTCAGCCAGGGTTTTGCCGCTGATGGTCAGCGTGCCGCCATCGGCGTGTCCGGCTTCGATGAGGCGCTTGGCCAGGACGCGCGAGCCGCCGGCGGCTTGATAATCCGAAGCTACGAACTTACCCGCGGGAGTTAGATCGCAGATGAAAGGCGTGCGCTTGCTTATAACATCGAAATCGTCGATGGATAACTCGATTCGCATTTCGCGGGCGATGGCGAGAAGATGCAGCACCGCATTGGTGGAACCACCGCTGGCGGCGACGCTGGCGATAGTGTTCTCGATCGACTTGCGGGTGATGATCTGCGATGGACGGCGATTCGCGCGGACGGCATCCATGAGAATCCTGCCGGCTTCGCGCGTGGCGGCACGCTTGTCTTTCGACGTTGCGGGGACGCCGGAGAGCTGAATGGGCGAGATGCCGAGGATCTCACCACTCATGGCCATGGTGTTGGCTGTGAATTGGCCGCCGCATGCGCCCGCGCCGGGACAGGCAGCGGCTTCGAGAGCCTCAAGGCCTGCGTCGTCAATGCGTCCAGCGGCATGCGAGCCGATGCCTTCAAAGACGTTTTGAATGGTGATGTCTATCTTTTCGCCGTTGGGGCCGTTCAGCTTTCCAGGCGCAATGGATCCGCCGTAGAGCATCATGCCCGGAATGTCGAGACGGCAGAGGGCCATAATGATGCCGGGCATGTTCTTGTCGCAGCCGCCAATGCCCACCAGGCCGTCAAACAAGTTACCCCGTGCGACTAACTCGATGGAGTCGGCGATAACTTCGCGGCTAACCAAGGAAGCTTTCATGCCCTGGGTTCCCATGGTGATCCCGTCTGAGATGGTGATGGTGTTAAATTCCATCGGTGTTCCGCCGGCCTCGCGAATGCCTTCCTTCAAAGCCTCGGCTATGTCGCGCAGGTGCACATTGCAGGTGCCGATCTCGGTCCATGTGTTGGCGATGCCGATGATGGGCTTGTGCAGATCTTCTTTTTTGAATCCGGACCCGCGCAGATAGGAGCGCGCGGCCGCGCGGCTGGGGCCTTCTGTTAACGGGATGCTTTGACGCTTGCCTTGGATGGTCATTTGCTCTCTTTGTTCGCCAGCGGTCAGTTGTCAGTGATCAGTGGCCGGTTTATTCGTGGAGTAGTGAATTGATCTCCGCCGGCGGCTGTTGTAATTTCCCACCCTAGCCGCAAAAACAAAGACGCGGCGAGGATGGGGCACCCAGGTTATTTCGCTTTCAGCCAGGTTGCTTCTTCATGCTTGGCTTCGTAACTGTCGAGTGCTGGTTCGTGGCGTAGAGTTAGTCCGATGTCGTCGAGGCCTTCGATTAAGCAGAACTTGCGGAAGGGATCGACTTCAAATGTGGCGTTGAAACCGTAGGCGTCGGTGACGGTCTGCGCTTCGAGTGATACGGTCAGTCGATAATTCGGAATTGTCTTTGCGTTTTGGAGTAGTTGAGCGACTTGTTCTTCACTGAGGCGGACGAGGACGATTCCGTTTTTACCGGCGTTGGAGAAGAAGATATCGGCGAAGGTGGGCGCGATGACTGCACGGAATCCGTAATCGCTCAGCGCCCATGCAGCATGCTCGCGGCTTGAGCCGCAGGCGAAGTTTTTGCCGGCGATGAGGATTTGAGCACCCTTGTAGCGTGGGTCATTCAACTCGAACTCCGGATTGGGATCGCCGTTCGCGGTGCGGCGCCAGTCGAAGAAAAGAAATTCGCCGTAGCCGGTGCGCTCAATCCGCTTGAGGAATTGCTTGGGGATGATCTGATCGGTATCGACGTTGGAGCGGTCGAGCGGCGCGGCGATCGATGTGAGTGTGCGAAAGGGTTCCATTAAGGCCTTCATCGCCCGATAAAAGGGCTGGCTGAGAGTTGAGGTTTCCCACCCATTCGCCAAAAAAAGCGAATGGATGGGGCACGGGGATTCCGTTATGCCTTTGCCTCCTGGCTTGCTGGAGTACGGGCGTGCCAGTCGCGGATGTCGACGAAGTGGCCGGCTATGGCGGCTGCGGCGGCCATTTCGGGCGAGACCAGATGCGTGCGGCCGCCGCGGCCCTGGCGGCCTTCGAAGTTGCGATTGCTGGTGGAGGCGCAGCGCTCGCCGGGGGAAAGAATGTCCGGGTTCATTCCCAGGCACATGGAGCAGCCGGGCTCGCGCCAGTCGAAGCCTGCTTCGATGAAGACCTTGTCGAGGCCTTCGGCTTCGGCTTGCGCCTTGACGGCCTGCGAGCCTGGGACGACCATGGCGCTGACGTGCGTTGAAACTTTGTAACCGGCGGCGATTTTCGCGGCGGCGCGCAGATCTTCAATACGCGAGTTGGTGCAGGAACCGATGAAGACGCGGTCGATCTCGACTTCTTCAAGCGGCGTGCCGGCTTTGAGTCCCATGTATTCGAGGGCGCGTTCCAGGCCTTTGCGATCCTGTTCGTTCGCTGTGGCTGCGGGGTCAGGCACGGCGGCGGTGATGGGCGCGACCATGCCGGGACTGGTGCCCCAGCTCACATACGGGACGAGCGCTGCGGCGTCGATGATGAGCTCGCGATCGAATATTGCGCCTTCATCGGTGGGCAGCTTCGACCATTCGGCGACGGCTTGATCCCATGCTGCACCTTGGGGCGCGAATCGGCGGCCTTTGAGATAGGCAAATGTCTTTTCATCGGGAGCAATCATTCCGGCGCGGGCTCCGGCTTCGATGCTCATGTTGCAGATGGTCATGCGGCCTTCCATGGAGAGCGCGCGAATGGCGGAGCCTGCATATTCGATGACGCTGCCGGTCGCACCGTCGGTGCCGATTTGGCCAATGATGGCGAGGATGATGTCTTTGGCGGTGACGCCGGTGGGAAGCGCGCCTTCGACGGCGATGCGGAAGGTTTTGGGCTTGGATTGTGGCAGGGTCTGCGTGGCGAGCACGTGCTCCACTTCGCTGGTGCCGATGCCGAATGCAAGTGCGCCGAATGCGCCGTGTGTGCTGGTGTGCGAGTCGCCGCAGACGATGGTCATGCCAGGCTTGGTGATGCCCAGCTCGGGGCCGATGACGTGGACGATGCCTTGTTCGCGCGAGCCGACATCGTAGAGCTCGACGCCAAAGTCCGCGCAGTTCTTGCGCAGCGTGTCGATCTGCGTGGCGGCGATCTGGTCGAGGATGTGGAGACGGCCTTCAATGGTGGTGGGCACGTTGTGGTCGACGGTGGCAATGGAGCGGTCGGGGCGGCGGACTTTGCGGCCGGCGAGGCGCAGGCCTTCAAAGGCTTGCGGGGAGGTGACCTCGTGGAGCAACTGCAGGTCGATGTAGAGCAGGGTTGGCTCGCCTGCGGGCTCGACGACTACATGCTGCTGCCAGACTTTTTCGAAGAGCGTTTTTGGTGCGGTGTTCATTTAACTCCCTGTGTTTGGATCCTGGGGTTTGTGCTTTCCCACCTTAGCCGCGATGAAACTGCGGCGAAAGTGGGGCACCCATTTTCGTGCTGGGTTTGTGCTTTCCCACCCATCGCAAAACGCGCGATGGATGGGGCACCCAATTCTGTGCTGAGTTATGCGCAGACTAGCATTGTTCTTATGGTTTCGCGGACTTTTTCGCCCATTTCTGTTGTGGTTAGGACGGTGAAGCCTGCCCAGGCAGATGGATTGCCGCGCATGAGGTCGGGGGTGCGGAAGCCTTGCTCGAGGACCTTACGGACAGCGGACTCGATGGAATTGGCTTCGGCTTCTAGGCGGGCGGAATGGCGCAGGATCAGTGCGCCGGTTAGGATTGCGCCGAGTGGATTGGCGAGACCTTTGCCGGCAATGTCGGGCGCAGAGCCGTGGACTGGCTCATACAAATTGACTTTGCCGCCGATAGTGGCGGAGGGCAACATGCCGAGCGAGCCGGTGATTACGGCGGACTCGTCGGAGAGAATATCGCCGAAGAGGTTTTCGGTGAGGACTACGTCGTAATTCCTGGGCTGGTTCATCAGGTGCATGGACATGGCGTCTACGTATTGATGTTCGAGCGTGACGTTGGGAAATTCCTGTGAGACTTCAGTTACGGTGGCGCGCCAGAGTTGGGAGACTTCGAGGACGTTGGCTTTGTCCACGCTGGTGAGTTTGTTGCGGCGTTTGGCGGCTAACTGGAAAGCGATGCGGGCTACACGGGCGACTTCTTCTTTCGTGTAGCGCATGGTGTTCCAGGCTTCGTTGGTAGTGCGATTCCACTCGCGCGGCTGGCCGAAGTAGAGGCCGCCGAGAAGCTCACGAACAAAAAGAATGTCGGCGCCGTCGATGATCTCGGGGCGCAGCGGGCTGTTGACGGCTAGCTCCTTGAAGGCGAAGGCGGGGCGGAGGTTGGCGAAGCCGCCGAGTGCGGCGCGGAGTTGCAAAAGCCCAGATTCAGGCCGCTTGTCGGGGGGGAGGGCGTTGAACTCGTTGCCGCCGACTGCACCGAGGAGAACGGCGTCGGAGGCGAGGGCTGCGGCGAGGGTGTCGGTGGGGAGCGGAGAGCCGTCGTTGACGATGGCCACGCCGCCGATGCGTTTGTGATCGAGCGCAAGCGTATGGCCGCCGAGCTGGGCGACTTCTTTGAGGACGGAGACGGCTTCGTTGGTGACTTCGGGGCCGATGCCGTCGCCGGCTGTGACCAAAATCTTCAGGTTCATGTGTCTTCTTCTCAATTCCTTGTTTCAATATTCGGCGGCAAAAACGTGGTTCTTGTCACTTCATCCAAGAGGGTTGGTTTTCGGGTTTTCTCGGCTCCGCCTTCAGCGGAATCAATCTTCTTGGTAGATCTGGAAACGAAAAAAATAGCCAAACGAAAAGCAAAAAATTGAGAACCAAATCGAATTTCAAAGCAAAAATCATGTCAATGAACAGCTTGCTCGAATGTGGATAAAATCCTTGCGAGAGCAGATACCGGTACAGATTCTCGCCTGGATAAAGAAGCATTCGAACTGGCCATCCAAACCCGACCCAACTAAGAAGTGCAGCGCATGAAAACTCCACAAAGAAAGCGACGATTGCAGAAAAAGCTGACACCAATATCAAGATGAGGGCCTTTCTGATTGTCATCGTGTTTCCCTCGGAGTGCTCGGCATCCATTTCGTGTCAATCCAACTCGGCGACGGGGACGTGGCGTTTCTCGCGGATCTGGTCGGGGAGCAGGCCAATCAGGTCTTGGTCGTAGATGTTTTTCTTGCGGTCGGCCAGGGCTACAAAACTGTAGTAGATGTGCTGCAACTCATCGCGGGTGAGGGCGAAGCCCAGGTGCTCTAATCTGTGGCGCAGGGCGGCGCGGCCGCTGTGCTTGCCTAAGACCAGATTGGTCTTAGCGACGCCGACCAGTGCGGGCGTCATGATCTCGTAGCAGAGCGGATTGGCCAGCATGCCGTGCTGGTGAATTCCGGACTCGTGTGCAAATGCGTTGTCGCCGACGATGGCCTTGTTGGGCGATGGCTTGAAGGTGATGATCTGGCCCAGTACCTGGCTGGTGGGGTAGAGATTTTCAAGCTTGATGCTGGTCGAGATGCCGTAGCGGTCGCCGCGAACGTAGAGGGCGGCGGCGATCTCTTCAAGAGCCGCGTTGCCAGCGCGCTCGCCGATGCCGTTGATGGTGCACTCCACCTGGCGTGCGCCGTTTTCGACGGCGGCCAGCGAGTTGGCGACGGCCAGGCCGAGATCGTCATGGCAGTGCGAGGAGAGAATGATTCCTTGCTCATCGATGGCTGGGATGCGGGCGCGGATTTCGGCGAACATCTGGCCGTATTCGTCGGGAGTGGAGTAGCCCACAGTGTCCGGCATGTTGATGGTGGTGGCGCCGGCCTCGACGGCTACGCGGACCATTTCCACTAAAAAGTCGCGGTTGGAGCGGGTCGCGTCTTCAGGCGAGAACTCGACATCGTTGACGAGCGAGCGGGCCAGGCGCACCGATTCCGCGGTCAGGTCGAGAGCTTCCTGGCGGCCGATTTTGAGTTTGTATTCGAGGTGCAGATCGCTTGCGGCGAGGAAGACGTGGATGCGCGGGCGGTCGGCAAACTGGACCGAGCGCGCGGCCATTTCAATGTCTTCCTTCTTGGCGCGGGCCAGGGACGCGATGCGCGGCTTGCGGATGGCCTGGGTGATGGTTGCGATGGCCGCAAAGTCGCCCTCGGAAGCCATGGCGAAGCCGGCCTCGATGATGTCCACGCCCAGGTCTTCGAGCGCGTGGGCCATGGTGAGCTTTTCCTGGGTGGTCATGCTGCAGCCGGGCGATTGCTCGCCGTCGCGCAGCGTGGTGTCAAAGAAATACAGGTGATTTGCATTCATCCGTGTACCTGCCAGGGAAGCATTTACTTGCCAACTCTTGAAGTATCTCAAAACGGGCGTGTATAACGCAAAGTTATTCTTTTTGGGTTGTTGATAAGTTATTCTTATGATGTCTTTAGAGGCTCGCGGTGAGGTAAGGGACTAACGTTTGTAGTTTCCCACCCATCGCAAAAAACGCGATGGATGGGGCACCCAAGGTGGGGCGGCTTCGGGCACTTCTGATCCCTGATCTCTGATTTCTGACCGCTGCTTTTTGGAGGTTCGATGGAGCTGAATCAATTGGAGACTTTTTTGGCGGTCGCTGAGGAGCGCAGCTTTTCGCGGGCGGCGGTGCGTCTGCATCGGACGCAGCCCGCGGTTAGCCAGGTGATCCGCAAACTGGAAGCGGCGGTGGGTGAGACACTGTTTGACCGCGCGGCGCGGGATGGGTCGCTCACGGCTTCAGGAGTGCTGCTGCGCGACTATGCGCTGCGGCTGATGGCGCTGCGACGTGAAGCGACCAGCGCGCTCGATGAATTGAAGAGCCTGGAACGCGGGCGGCTGCAACTGGCGGCAAACGAGTACACGTGCATGTATCTGCTGCCGGCCATCGATCGCTTCCGCAAGGAATTTCCCCACGTGAGCGTGGCAGTGAACCGGATGCTGGCGTCGCGCATTCCGGAAGAGCTGAACCTGCGCACGTTTGAGCTTGGGATGATTTCGTTCCGGCCCGATCCGGCGCAGTTTCGCACCATTGCGGTGTATGCGGACAGCCTGGCGTTCATTGTGAGCCCGCGGCATCCGCTGGCCGGGGCGGCGCGCGTTTCCATTGCCGACTTGGGCGAGGAGCTTTTTGTGGCGCACAACGTGACCTCGCCGCTGCGGCAAAGGGTGATTGAGGCTTTTCAGCGCTACCGCACGCCGCTGAATATGGCCATTGAGCTGCCGACCATCGAGGCTATCAAGCGGTTTGTCGCGATGGGGAATGGAGTGGCGCTGGTGCCGCATCTTACCGTGGCACGGGAGCTGGAGAACGGCGACCTGGTGCAGGTGCCGGTGGATGAGCTGGAGATGAAGCGCGTACTGAGGCTGGTGCATCGGCGGCAGGCCACGCTGTCATATGCTGCGAAAGCGTTTTTGCGCACGGTGCGGGCGCTGGCGCAGGAGCGGGGAGCGCCGTTCTATTACCAGGTGGAGCGGGTGGGGTGAGACGAGGGACGAGGGAATAGGGACTAGGGTACTCCATCGCTTCGAGTCTTCCTGTTAAGCTGAATGTTCGCGTTAAGCCGAATTTTGCGGCGCCCATTCGCCGGCGACGGTAATGCTTCACTACGAATGACTGCCGATTTCTCCAGTCCCTATTCCCTAGTCCCTGTTCCCTGCCTTTCGGAACATACCGGAATTGATTCCGCTGCGTCTAAAGGCAAAGATCGTCGCATAAAGGTGAGCTGGGGAAGGGGTTGGTGTCGCCGACCCGTCCCGGCCAGTTACAATACAAAGAGCGGGGCCCGGATCCAACCGGCGCGCCGGAGTTCGACAAAGCTCGTTGCCAGCCGGACGGCGCAAGCAGTCGTGAGGTTCAGGACCGAATGAAGAAGATCGCCATCATTGCATTCCTGTTGGCTGGATGCGTGGCCGCAGGCCGCGCCCAGGAAAGCCGCCAGGATGTCAGCATCAGCGGAACGGGCATCATTGAGCCGTTCATTGGCTCACAAACCGATGTTCAGGTCCATTCCACCTATGGATTGGGCGCTGTAGCCAGCTACAGATTCATGCTTACCCCGCAAAGCGCCCTGCAAGCCAGCTACGGGATCGACTACCAGAACAAGATCCATTATTATCTGCCGGCTTTTGAGCAAAACGGAGTCCAGGTGCTGGCACGCACGCAGGACATTTCAGTGTCCTATGTGCGCAGCTTCAACTACAAGAAGTTCAATCCGTTTGCCGAGGCTGGTCCGGGCGCATTTATTTTTCTTCCCGTTCGCAACACGGGCACGCAAACTCTTGACGCCAAGCGGCAGACCGGGATCGGGGCCGTTTATGGCGCCGGCATTGCTTATGAAATCAGCCCCAGCTTTGACATTCGCGCCGAGTACCGGGGCTTTGTGACCAAGGTGCCCACGTTTGGCGATACGATTTTTACCACCAACAAGTGGTACAACATCTTTGTTCCTTCGGTCGGCGTAGCTTACCACTTCTAGAGCAGTGCGGTTCCGGACTGTATGCAAAAATCGGCAAAAAGGGATGGGCTAATGCTCATCCCTTTTTGCTGCGCGGGCTATTTCCCGGATTTCGTGTTCCCGGATTGCTCAGGGCGTTCGGCTTCGCGGTAGCGGCCCAGTTCCTTCACCATGGAGCAATGGGGGCGCAGCGCATCGAGCGCCCGGGTGCCTTCATCGGGCGTGTGAATCTGGCAATCGACGTAGAAGATGTACTCCCAGGGCTTGCCGTGAACGGGCCGGGACTCGATCTTGGTCAGGTTGGTGCCGAGCGTTGAGAGTTCCAGCAGCGCGGAAACGAGCGAACCAGGGCGATTCTCGACTGAAAAAGCGATGCTGATCTTGTTCGATTGGGGATCGACTTGCGCTTCCCCTTTGCGGCGGACGAGGAAGAAGCGGGTGTAATTCTCCTGGTTGTCTTCAATGCCCGTCGCGAGAATCTGCGCGCCGTAGTAGTGAGCGGCGGCCTCGCTGGCAATGGCGGCGGCATGGCGGTCGCGCAGCTCGACCAGTTGCTTGACGCTGCCGGCGGTATCGTAAAAAGCATAGGCTTCCATGCGCGGATGCTCGGCCAAAAAGCGTCGACATTGCGCCAGCGCCACGGGATGCGAGAAGACGCGGTCGATGTCGCCGATTGCGGTTCCGGAGATGGCGATGAGATTGTGGCGGATGCGCAGCAGCGTCTCCTGCTCGATCACGACATCGTGGGTGAGCAGCAGGTCGAAGTGCTCAGCCACCGAGCCCGCCAGCGAGTTTTCAATGGGAATCGCGGCGGCATCCACCGATCCGTCGGCTACCGCGGCGAAGGCGTCGGCGGAGAGCGCAAAGGGAACGATCACCGCATCGGCGGCCAGCTTCATCGCGGCTTCGTGGCTGAATGAGCCGGGTTCTCCCTGAATGGCAATCTTCATTCCGGTGCCTTGTTCTCCAGCAGGTGTGGGGGTCGTGGAAGCGTTTCCGGCGGAGTGCTTTCTGGCACCATACCACAGCTCGATCGGTGGTTTTCCCCCGATTGCATTTGATTGTTTGTCATCAGTCATAAGAAATCAGAGCCGCAGCCATAAATCGGCGGCTACAAAGGCGAGAAAAACAGTGGCGATGACGCCGTTCATGGTGAAGAAGGCGGCGTTGAGGCGGCGCAGATCGCGCGGAGAAACCAGGGAGTGCTCGTAGGCCAGCAGCAGGGCCACGGCTACGATGCCGAGCCAGCCGACGATGCCGAATTTGAAAAGGAAACCAAACCAGACCAAGAGCCCGAGCATGGCGACATGCATGGCGCGGGCGGCGAAAAATGCGGTGGGGATGCCGACCGCCTGGGGCAGGCTGTGCAGTCCGGCAGAGCGGTCGTGGTCGAAGTCCTGACACGAGTAGAGAACGTCAAAGCCGCCCGCCCACAGGGTGACGGCGGCGGTGAGCACGAGGATGCGCCAATCGAGTGTCCCGCGCACGGCGATCCATGCCGCCGAAGGCGCCAGACCGAGCGCGAGACCAAGGCCGAGGTGCGAGAAGCGGGTGAAGCGCTTCATGTAGCTGTAGCCGAGCAGCACCACCAGCACTACAGGCGACAAGAAGAGCGTGAGCGGATTGAGCTGCTCTGCGGCTAGGACAAAAATGAGCGCGGCGATCAGGGTGAATCCGAATACGAATTGGCGCGAGAGCAGGCCGGTGGGGATGGCGCGTGTCTGCGTGCGCGGGTTGGCAGCGTCGATCTCCGCGTCGGCCCAGCGATTGAAGGCCATGGCGCAGGAGCGAGCGGCGATCATGGCGATGAGAATCCAGAGCAGGATGCGGCCGGCGGGCAGGCCGTGCGCGGCGAGCAGGACGGCGGTTAGAGCGAAGGGGAGCGCGAAGATGGAGTGCTCCCACTTGATCATCTCGAGGGTGATGCGGGTTTTGGACAGGATGCCGGGCATGGGCATGCGAATAGTTTACTTGAGGGGACAGGAGGACGGTCTTGCTCGCGGAGCTTCATTTGCGGGGGGCTTTGCTCAAGTACTCCTCCCAGGCCGTATCCACGCCCACACGGTCGATTGCGTGGGAAATCTTTTGGCCCTCGTCACTGAGGAACCAAGCCTTCCCTTTCTCTGCCGCGTCCGCACTCGTCGAGCCAGCAATCTTCTTCGAAAACGTCACGGTGTATGCTCCGCTTCCGACCGAAGTGATTTTGCTTATATTGACGTATCCGAAGGTCTGTCCTGGATAAACCGTCTCCGAAACGATGAAGTAGGCCGGAGCCTTCGTTACATCATCCGGGGCCTGGAATTTTCCGAGAATCTGCACGTTATCCCGCCTGCTGACGAATGCCTGAGCGATGGCCTCTGGAGAAGTGGCCGGTTTCCAACCGTAGAAATTGAAGATCAACCCCTGATCTGACAGGGCAGGCGGCTCCCCGTCCTTCCTGAAGTAAATGGTCCAGACCTTTGTTGCCGGGTCGAACTCTTCGGTCTTTGGCCCGTAATCTCGATTCTGTAGGGAGAGCATCTCCGAGAACGGAGAAACATCGGCGAGCATGGACTGGAGGGCCTGAATACATGAATGCGCGACAAGAAGGCGATAGCGATACACCATCAGGTCGCGGACGTTGTTGTCGGGGAACTTCGCGGCGTATGCCCGCATGAACTCTTTGAGCGCTGCCTGCTTCGCTTCGCTCGATGGATAATCTTCTGGGCATCGAAAGGAGCTTGAAAGGTCGGAGTTAGAGGCATCCTGCGGAGTCCCCGTCGCCAGTAACCTGGGTGAGGCTATAGCGAGCCCCACGAGCACGAAGACAATCGGGAACAAGTTCAGGCCCTTTGGTTGGCGAACGACAGCGAAAACTTCAAAACCTTCTCGATGTACACGGTAATGTCTCATGAGTTCGGACCCTCCCGTCTGCTTTGTCGCGTTCAAGTTAGAACTATAGCGCAAAGGCACAGAACGGAAGACCCTGTAGTCGCTCGATGGTGGAGTTCATAAGTGTTCCGGTCGGATTGTCGACAATCCGGAAGCTTGGGGGCGACACGAGGGCGTCGACGAGATTTTTCCTTTGCGTTGGCCTGCCGTCGCGATACTCTTGAGATCAACGTTCGCTGGATTTCAGGCTGTGAGTCTCGCCTTTTTCCCTCAAGGGCTAAAAGCCCAACATCTTTATAGCGCTTTTCGGCACGACTGAAGTCGTGCCCTGACACAAAACACGTCTATCAAACAAATCAAAAAGACGTCTTTGAAACACATCCAGGAGAATCGATGCTTTCTTCCAAACCGATCCGGTGCTTCTGTCTTTTCAGCTTACTGATTGTTGCGTCTTTTGTTGCCTCCGCTCAGGCGCCAACTCCGGCTTCTGTGCTGGGCCATACGCCGGGTGAGGATTTTTATCTGGCGGACTACGGCGACACCATTAAATACTTTCATGCGCTGGCGGCATCTTCTGACCGGATGAAGATGTTTACTGTGGGCAAGAGCACGCGGGGCGTGGACATTGAAGTGGCGGTGATCTCGTCGCCGGCGAACCTGGCGAAGCTGGATGATTACAAGAAGGTTGCGGGGCGGCTGGCGCGCGCTGAGGACTTGAACGATGACCAGGCTAAAGAACTGGTTCGAAGCTCGAAGGCGATTGTCCACATCGATGGCGGGCTGCACTCGGACGAAGTGGCCGGGACGCAGCACACCATGATTCTGGCTTACAACCTGGTGAGCGCGAAGAACGATGCGCAGATTGACGCCATTCTTGACAACGTGATTCTGGTGCTGTGGCCTACGCTCAATCCCGATGGGCAGGACATGGTGGTGCACTGGTACCGGCAGAACCTGGGGACGAAATACGAGGTGAGCCCGCTGCCGTGGCTCTATCAGGATTACGTGGGCCACGACAACAATCGCGATGGCTACATGATGAACATGAAGGAAGAGCAGGTGGTGACGAAGACGGAGATTGAATACAGCCCGGTGATCTTCTACTGCCAGCATCAGACGGCGCCGTTCCCGGCGCGCATCTGGATTCCGCCGTTCTCCGATCCGATATCGAGCAACATCAGCCCGTACGTGCGCGGCTGGCTCAACGTGGTGGGCACAAATATGTCGGCGTATCTTGACGCGCATCATCTGCCGGGTTCGATCTCGGAGTCGCGCTTCGATAACTGGTATGCGGGGTTTACGGATTGGGCGGGCGTGTTTCGCAATGAGATTTCGTTTTTTACCGAGACGGCGCTTTACCGCTATGCGACACCGCGCTTCTACACCGCGGACGAGTTTCCCAAGAATGACCAGGACCTGCGCGCTCTGACCATGTACACGACGCCCTGGGAGGGCGGGTGGTGGCACTTGAAGGATGCGGTGGACTACATGGTTGCCGCGTCTATGTCAGTCCTGGACCTGGCGGCGAAGAATCGCGAGACGCTGCTCTACAACCGCTATCAGGCGGCGCGCGACAATATGCAGCACTATCGCAAAGAGCCTCCGTTTGCTTACGTGATCAGCGACAAGCAGGCGGATACGCCGGAGGCGGGCCAGTTGGCGCAGAAGATGATCGACAACGGGCTTGATGTATACGCGACCAAGGCGGGATTCAAGGCTAACGGCGTGAGCTATCCGGCTGGTTCGTGGGTGATTCCGATGGATCAGCCTTACTCCGCCATGGCCAAGGAATTGTTTGAGCGTCAGCATTATCCGGATGCGCTGGAGAATGGGACTTCAAAAGCGATTGATTTGCCGTACGACGTGACGGGCTGGACACTCTCGCTGCAGATGGGCGTGGATGTAGATGCGGTGACTGATCCGCTTGAAGCTGATCAGCGCGCGCTGCTGAGCAAAGTCGATGCGGTGCAACTGCCGGATGCGACGGTGGAGGGCGCGGGTGCGACGTTCGCCGTGAGCCACAGGGTTAACGCTGCGTTCCAACTGGTGAATGCGGCGCTGGCGCAGGGAGGGACAGTCTCGCTGGCGCAGGACGCGGTGAAGACTGCGGAGGGACTTGAGACGGGTGCATTTTTGATTGGCGGGCTGAGCCGCGCGGCTGTGGATGGGCTGACCAAGAAATACTCTGTTTCCGCAGTTGCTGTAACCGCACCTGCGCACACTATTTCACTTAAGAAGGCGCGTGTAGGTTTGTACCGGCCGTGGGATGCGTCGATCGACGAGGGCTGGACGCGCTGGGTGCTGGAGAATTACGGCTTCGAACCTAAGAGTCTTTACAACGCGGACATTCGCTCGGCGAATCTGAAGAGCCGCTACGACGTGATCGTGCTGCCCGACATGTCGACGCGCGGCATGATGGCTGGGTTTGGCGTGGGCATTGTGCCGGGACAGTATGTGGGTGGCGTGGGCGAAGACGGGATCGATCATCTGCGGGAGTTTGTGCGGGAAGGGGGAACGCTGATTGCGCTCAATCGCACGGCGTCAAACCTGATTCCGCTGATGTCGTTGCCGGTTGAGAACGTGATTCAGGGCGCGCGCAGCGACAGGTTCTTCTGCTCCGGCGCGCTGTTGCGCGTGGAGACGGAGCATGCGGAGCAGCCGGTCAATTTTGGCGTTTCTGAATCGCCGGTGGTGATGTTCCAGGCGGGGCCGGCGTTCGCTACACTGCCTGGATTCAAAGGTGTGGTGCTGGCTCGCTATCCCAAGCAGACTAATCCGTTGGAGAGCGGGCTGCTGCTGCATCCGGAGGCTATCGAGGGCAAGATCGCTGCCGCTGAGCTGGTCTATGGAAAGGGACGCATTGTGCTGTTTGGGTTCAAGCCGCAGTTCCGTGGACAATCGCACGCGACTTACAAATATTTATTCAACGAGCTGTATGCGTTCGATCATCCGGCGTTCCCGGCTGAAGCTGCCCCCGCGGCCAAGACGGAAACGGAAGCTGCGACTCCGAAGCCGTCGGGGCCAAATACGGGGGCAAAAGCTCCTGAGCCGGACGATGACGATATTGAGGAGTGAGCTGTTCGATCAGAGGGTGGCTTCGGCTGCTTCGACGGTGG
>Ga0210388_10002197_pt1 | contig 15228 bp, 15 predicted proteins | sample IncBWC19OmetaG_FD_155485 | JGI IMG/M metagenome (GOLD analysis project Ga0210388, IMG submission 155485) | Forest soil microbial communities from Barre Woods Harvard Forest LTER site, Petersham, Massachusetts, United States - Inc-BW-C-19-O ...
GGTCACGCCGGTTACTCCCGCTGCCCCGGTTTTCCCCCAGCCGCCGCAAATCAAAAATGGCAATGGAAACGGCCACACGGCAGGAAACGGCAACGGCAATTCCGCCCTGCCGCCGTTCAAATTTTCGACTGCGCCCGCAGCGTCAACTCCGGCGAATTCCTCCGCGCCGCGTCCGCAGCCTGCGCAGTCTGTGCTTCACATAACGCTCGACGACCTCGCGGAAAACTGGCCGCAGGAATTGAAAGACGAGATCATGGCGGGCGGTTTCTCGAATGTGCCCCTGAATTCCGCCTTTGTGGACGCGGGCCTGAAACGCGGTCGCGTGACGATGACCTGGAAGGAAGTGCGCGCGCTGGCGAGACCGGGTTCGCCCGCCTCGCCCTTTGACGATTTGCCGCTGGAGCTGCCGTTGAAGGTGCTCGCGCCGGCGTTCATGGCCGCACAGAAAAACGGCTTTACAAAACGTAAGGTCCAGGTCGCGGAAGAGATCCCCAACCTGTTTTTCGGTTTCCCGAACGGAAATTCCGATCCGGCAGCGCAAACAATCGACCCGCCTGCCGCCGCGCCTATCGCGCCGGCCGCGCTGGCCGTACAAAAAGTGGCAGACACTAATTTCTTCACCGCCGCGGACAAGCAGGATGCGCCAGTGTTGCGCATGGCCGCCGCGCCGCAGACAGATTTCATCAACCGCCAGGCGCACCCGCAGGAGGTTGTATCCCGCGCGCTGGCCCTGCCGGGAGTCACCGGCGCAGTCGTGGCGCTCGCGGACGGTTTGCGCGTGGCAAGCAACGTGCCCGCCGAGCTGAATGCGGACGCGATCGCCGCGTTTTTGCCGCAGATCTTCGAACGGGTGAACCAGAGCACGCGCGAACTGCGGATGGGCGCGCTGAACAACGTCGGTTTCACCATCGGCAACGTGCCGTGGAAAATTTTCCGTGTGAACTCAATCTATTTCGCGGCGTTCGGCCGTGCGGGTGAATCCCTGCCGAAGGCGCAGCTCGTCGGGCTCGCGGCGGAACTCGACCGCAAAAAACAGTTTTAATATTACCAAGTTGTTTATGGCAATCATCAATCAAGCTACCAAAGAATTACAGGTCAAGATCGTCTTTTACGGCCCCGCGATGGGCGGCAAGACGACGAATCTGGTACAGGTTCACGACCATGTGCAGACCGTCAGCGGCAACAAAGGCAAGCTCGTCTCGCTCGCGACGAGTTCCGACCGCACGCTGTTCTTCGATTTTCTCCCCATCGAGGCGATGACGATCCGCGGCTTCAAGACGAAGTTCCAGCTTTACACGGTTCCCGGCCAGGTGATCTACAACACCACGCGCCAGCTCGTTCTGCGCGGGGTGGACGGGATCGTGTTCGTGGCGGATTCGCAGTACGAAAAGATGCCGGAGAACGTCGAGAGCTTCCAAAACCTGATGGACAACCTCACGTCGCAGAAGCTGAACCTGGCGGAAATCCCCTATGTTTTGCAGTACAACAAGCGCGATCTGCCCAATGCCGCGCCGGTCGAATACATGGAATACCTGCTGAACAACCGCGAGGTTCAGGTCCCTTCGTTCGAAGCGACGGCCCACAAATGCGAAGGCGTGTTTGAAAGCCTCAACATGATCACCCGGATGTTGTTGCAGAAGTTCATCAACCAGTCCACGCCGCAATACGCATAAAATGGCCACGCTCCCGCAACTCCTGGAGGAAGACGCCCGAACGTTTGACGACGCGCTGCGCGAGTTCCTCGTCCAGACCTCGGCCACCGCCGCGCTCATCGTGGACAAGGGCGGTTTTATGATCACGAGCCAGGGCGACGCGGGCGACGCGGACCTGACCACGCTGGCGGCGCTGGCGAGCGGGGCCTTCATGGCCAGCCAGACCATCGCGGGGCTGGTCGGCGAAAAGAATTTCCACAATACCTACCAGCAGGGCGAAAAACTCAGCGTGTTCGTCTCCGAAATCGACGTGCATTGCCTGCTAATCGTGCTTTTCAAATCATCGGCCGGCGCGGGCCTGGTAAAATATTACAGCGCGAATTGCGCCAGCATCGTCGCCCGCCAGCTCGTCGAGGCCAAGGTCCGCAACCCCGATAACGGTTTTGACCTGTCCGTGTTGAACGTCGCCCAACCCCAGGAATTATTTCGCAAAAAAATCTGACCTATGGACAATACATTTGCAGAATTCAACCGTCTCCTCAGCCTCATGGTGGAGAGCCACAAGGACATCTCCGACCTGTTGTTCGTGCCCGGCAAGCTGCCGCAGGTCGAGGTCCACGGGCAACTGGAAACGCCCGGGCTGGGCGAGCCGATGTTGAACGGCCCGCGCATCGAGGGCTTTGCGCGCGTCATCATCGCCGGCAATGCCAAGCTTCAGGAGGATTTGGACCGCACCGGCGCGTGCGACTGCAGCTATGCCCTCGCGGATACCTGCCGTTTCCGCGTGAACATCTACAAGCAGCGCGGCAGTTTCGCGATGGTCATGCGCCGGCTCGCCCCCATGGTGCCGTCGCTCGAGGCGCTCAACCTCCCGCCGGTCTTCAAAAGCATCATCGAGGAGAAAAACGGCCTCGTGTTCATCACCGGCGGCACCGGCAACGGCAAGACCACCACCCTCGCCGCGTTGCTGAATGAAATCAACGCCACCAGCAAGGTCCACGTGGTGACGCTCGAGGACCCCATCGAATTCATGCATCCGCAGTTGAAGTCCACCTTCAGCCAGCGCGAATTTGGCCGCGACTTTTTCAGTTTCCCCGACGGTCTGCGCTCCGCCCTGCGCCAGGCGCCGAAGGTCATCCTGGTTGGCGAAATCCGCGACCGCGAGACCATGGAGATCGCGCTCACGGCCGGTGAGACCGGCCACCTGGTTTTCGCCACGCTGCACACCATCAGCGCCGACCAGACCATCCACCGCATTCTCGGCCTGTTCACCAAGGACGAGGAACAACTCGTGCGCGAACGGCTCGCGGGCACCCTGCGCTATGTCGTCGGCCAGCGGTTGGTCCCGAAAAAATCCGGCGGCCGCCTCCTCGTCACCGAATTCATGGGCAGCAGCCTGCGCACGCGCGAGGCGATTGAACTGGGCGAAAACGAAAACCGCCGCCTGCACGAGATCATCGAGGCCGGCACCTCCAATGGCTGGCATAGTTTTGAACAATCCCTGTTGAAAGCCCACCTCGACGGCGACATCACCGAGGACACCGCCATGCAGTACAGCATCAACAAGCCGACCATGCGCCAGCGGCTCGACCATACGCATTCGAACATGCAGCAGCGCTCGACCAAGGTCGCGACGGCGAAGATGATGGTGGTCGAGGCGGCGGAAGTCCCCCCGCCCGCGCCGCCGACGGTCGCGCCCCTGCCCGTCATCAAGCCGGAACCCAAGCCGGGTTTGTTGAAGGGTGTATTGAACAACTTCATGTAAGGGGCCAAGTTGCCCCTCCCGTTGCCAGCACCAGATTGGTGTGGTAAGACCGGCTTCGCCGGCGTCATTATTCAAACCTGCCAAAAGTCAGCAAAACTCGGAAAAGATACTTAAGTTGCTTTGGCTAAATTAATTGCGACTGGCAGAGCGCGCTGTCCCCAAATAGTGCCCGTCCGGAAGGACCGCCGATCAAACCATCAACTATCCGCCCAGGTTTCAGTGCGGCAAATTTTTTCAGTGAGCGCTGACGGTGACGAGGCTGGTCCGGTTGATAAACCAGAAGATTGCGGCAAACAATATGAAACCCACCGCCATGGCCAGGCAGGTGAAAAAGCGCATTTGTTTTTGATGCGCCGAAAGCTCCGGCTTGGGCCGACGACGAGTACGGGCAGGCTGATTCATCCCCCGATTATGCACCGCCACTGCATTCCGACCATCAGGTGTTCACCCCTCTCTCTGGGTTGCAGATTTCAGGTTGCCGGTTTCCCCCCCGTTTCCTTCTATTTTTTCCTTTTTCCTTTGGCTCCTGCGGCCGCGATTATTTTCTGGTTTGCCGGTCGCGACGGATTTAGGCTCTGGCCAACAAAACCCTGAACTATGGACATCGTCTTCAACTGTCCGAACTGCGACCAGGAACTGGCCGTGGACGAGAGCGGCGCCGGCACGCAGATCGAATGCCCCGCCTGCAATACCGCCATCACCATTCCCGCCACCGGCAAAGTCACCACCGGCCCCCTGCCGTCGGTCACACCGCCGCCCCCGTCCGGCCCGCCCTCTGCGCCCCCGGCGTTAAAAAAACCGGAACTGCACCTGAAGGTCCCGGTGCGCGACAAGCCGGGCGAGATGTTGATCGACAAGCCGAAGCCGCCGCTGGAGGTCGTCCAAAAAGGTTCGGGCAAACGCCTCCGCATCCACACCATCCGCCGCGCCCAGTGCATCGAGTCCGGGCACGATCATTTCGATGACCGGGTTTCGGAATACTTGAACACGATTGGCGAAACCAACCTCATCAGCATCCATACGATCGCCTATGAGCAGTTCGACGTGGGCACGCAAAAGATCATGACGGATTACGGCGTGCTGATGGTTTACCGGGGTTGAATGGTTTTGACTTGAACACCGGACGCCATTACCGTTTGGACATGGCAAGCCGCCTTTCATTCTGGATATTGCTGGTCGCGTTCATCGCGCTGCTGCCGTTCCGTTCCCCCGCCCCGCTGGTGTATATTCCCGGTGAAGGCTGGTATTACGAAAGCTACGGCGAGACGTTGAGCTGGCAGCGTTCGCGCGCCAAGGATCAATTGCAGGTCGCCGAGGATGCCTTCAAGGCCCGGGATTACGCGACCACCATCCATGCCTGCCACCGCGTCCTGCGCATCTGGCCGCTCTCCGACTATTCGCCGCGCGCGGAATACCTGCTCGGCCGCTGCCTGGAAACCCAGGGCAAGGACGAGGCCGCCTTCAATGCCTACCAGAGCATCATGACCAAGTATCCGAAAAGCGGCGAGTACAACGAGGTGCTGGTCCGTCAATACGAGATCGCCAACCGTTTTCTCGGCGGCGAATGGTTCCGGGTCTGGGGCGTGATCCCGTTTTTTCCCTCGATGGATGAAACCGCGAAACTGTACGGAAAAATCGTGGACAACGGGCCGTTCAGCGACGTCGCCCCGCACGCGCAGTTGCGCATCGGCGCCGCGCGCGAAAAACAAAAGGATTACGCCGAGGCCGTGAAGGCCTACGAACTCGCGGCCGACCGTTACCATGACCAGCCGGATATCGCCGCGGACGCGATGTACCGCGCGGGCGTCGCCTGGGAAAAACAGGCGGACACGGCGGAGTACGACCAGAGCTGCGCGAGCAAGGCCATCGCCTCCTATACCGACTTCATCACGTTTTTTCCCGATGACAAACGCGTGCCGGCGGCGCAAAACGCCATCGTCAAAATGAAGGCGGAACAGGTGCAAGGCAGCTTCCAGATTGCCCGGTATTATGAGGCCAACCACAAATGGGCGGGCGCCGTCGTCTATTACAACGACGTGCTGCAGCTCGATGCGGGTTCCCCGCTCGCCGCCCAGGCACGCCAGCGCATTGATGTGTTGAAACCGCGCCTGCAGATGTCTTCGCACAACTGATTTCCAAGATGCGACTGCTGAAAATCTTTCTGCCTGCCGCCCTCGCCTTTGCCCTCGCCGGTTGCGCGAGCTATCACCTCGGCCCCATGCCGGACAAGGATGGAAACCATTCCGTTGAAGTACAGCCGTTCAACAACCAGACGCTCGAACCGCGCCTGGGCGATGCGTTTACCCAGGCCCTCCGCGAACGGTTCCAGGAAGACGCCACCTACCATCTCGATACGCAGGGCGGCGGCGATATCATCGTCAGCGGCGTGATCACCGCCTACCGGCGCGCCGGCCTGGGCTACTCCGGCACAGACGCCATCACGCCGGAAAATTACCGGATTGAGGTCGTCGTCCACGTGATCGCCCGCGAACGCAGCACCGGCAAGGTATTGCTGGACCGGGAGGTGCGGGGGCACACCCTCGTTGCCATCGGGCAGGACCTTGCCAGCGCCGAACGGCAGGCGCAACCGCTTCTCGCCGAGGATCTTGCACGCAATATAACCGAGTTGCTGGCCGAGCGGGCCTGGTAAAATCTTTGAAACCTTTTCTCCGGTCGTTCTGTCCAATCAACTGAAATTCAAACAAAACATAACTATGAATAAACAAATCACGAAAGTCGCCCTGCTCGGTCTTTTGACCGCTGCCTTGGTTGCGATCCCCTCAGTCACCCGCGCTCAGGATGCTTCTACTAACGGCGCCCCGGCCGCCACTGCGCCCCATCATCATGCTGGTGGCATTCACGGCAAAGTCGCCTCTGTGGACACCGCCGCCATGACCATCACCGTCGGCGAAACCACCATTGTCATCACCTCCGAAACCAAGATCACCAAGGACGGTAAGCCCGCCACGCTTTCCGATATCGCGGTCGGCGATTACGTCAGCGCCGCCGGCAAGAAAGACGACTCCGGCAAGTTCAACGCCACGCGCGTCGCCGATGGGAAAATGATGAAGAAAAAGAAAGCCGATGATTCGACCACCTCGACCAACGCCCCGCCCCAGTAAGCTTTACCCCTGAAAAACAAAAGGCGGACGATGATATCGTCCGCCTTTTTTTTCTGTTTTACTCGTTCCTCGCTGTTTTCGGTGGAATGATGTCTGACAAAGCCATTCTGTCCGGCCTGAAAAAGGGCGTTCCGGCAGGTTTCACGGAGAGGATGGTATTCAGCCCCGGCTATATTATTCTGGATACCACCCTTATCCTAGATACCCCTAGATACCACCCGTTGCATTTCAAAGTCAACAAACCTGTCGATGATCTATAAAATTCACATACCCGCATTGCACGGCATCAATGCGGGTATGTTTTTTATTCGCCGTTAAAAACAATTCACAAGTGGAAGTTCCTTTGCAAACTGAAGTGGTTTCCATGAATTTTAAATAAGGTAATCCCGGTTGTTTAAATCCCTTCCAGCCATTCCACCGAAAATAGCGGAGAACCGTTTTACTTTCTGCGCCACCAGCTCGTCATGCGCTTGGGCTGCTGCTGTTCCGGCTGTTGGGACTGATAGAACAGCAACTGGCTGCGCGCCGATTCCAGCGCCATGATGAAGTCATCGTAACTTAGAAAACGTTCTCCGGGATTTTTTGCCAGCGACCGGGACAACGCATCGCTCGTGGCTTGCGAGATTTCCGGCACCACCTGGTTCGGCGGCGTGAGTGGCGTGTACACATGCGCCTGCACCACTTCATCCGGCGTCGGCGCATCAAAGGGCACGTGTCCCGTGATGGCGTGATACAGCGTCGCCCCCAGCGAATACATGTCCGATAAAAAGGTCTCCGGCTCGCGCTTGATCTTCTCCGGCGCCACGTAATACGGCGTCCCGCGCGTGAACTCCGCCGATTCCGCCTCCGCGTCCGTTTTGCGTGCCAGGCCGAAGTCCACCAGTTTCGGCTGGTGCTCGTTGTTGAACAGGATGTTGCCCGGCTTGATATCGCAATGCAGCATGTCGTGCTTCAACGCCGCATCCAGCGCCTGGGAAATCTGGATGCCCACGTCCAGCACGCGCAATTCGTCCACGCGATGCAATTTTTCGATGCGCGTGTCCAGGCTGCCCTGGTCCGCCAGTTCCATCACCAGATAACGTTCTCCCTGCCATTCGTCGAAAGTGTAGAGGTGGATGATGTTCTGGTGGTTCAATTTCGCGCACGCGCGCGCCTCCACCGCAAACGCCTCCACCATCTTGGGATCATCGAGCATCTCCTTCTTCATCAGCTTCACCGCCACCATCCGTTCCAGCATCATGTCCCACGCGCGATACACCGAGCCCATGCCGCCGCTCGCAATCTTGCTCCGCAACTCGAATTGCCGCAGCACCATCGGCATCATGATCGCATGCCCGCACTTCTTGCACGGCTCCGTCGCCAGCGGCGGCAGGTCGCCGGGGATGAACGTCTTGGCGTCGCAACCCGGACACGTCACCATTTTTAACGGTTGGCTCATGCGTGAATGTTTGAATCAATTTAGCACCGCTGTCGAATCGGACAATGCCTTTTTACCATCGCCTTAATCTTAATTTAATCTTCACCGCCCGCCGGGACCTTGGATAAACCGCTGAGTTACCCCATAAACTCGGGACGAAATTGATGTTGACAAACCGCCGTAAATACTGTTTCTTATGCCTTTGATAGTTGTGAAAACCACTTTTGTCAAACTGCTGATGATGCCGCTCGCGTCTCATGGCTCCGCCATTTGGACACGTGATTGCGGCTATTCCGGCATTGCGGGAACGAAATTCTAAAATTTAACTTAAGATTTTTCTAAAACCCGCGATTGCCAAGGCAACCGCGGGTTTTTCGCTTTTTGAACCAAACCAGAGAAAGAACTGAGAAAGAACCAATTATGAAACCGAAAGAAAACAAACTCCGGGCCCGATTCGGGCCCGAAACGCGCTTCGCGCTGCGGCCCTTGCCGGTCCCCGCGCCGTTCCGCGCCGCCCTCGATACCGAATTCGAACGGCTGAAAAAGGAACTGCTCGCCCGGCGGCTCGTCGCCACCGACACCGAGCTGAACGCACCCGTGCGCCGCGCCGCCAACGAAGCCGCCGCCATCGCGTGGAACACGTTGTTCCCGCTGCTCGTCTTCCCCGCCCTGTTCGAGGAAAAGGCCGAGGCGGCGCTCCACCAGGCCCGCCGTCAGGCGCGCATCTACGTTGCCAGCAGCGATATCGCCACCCTCGCCGCATGAAAACACGATTGACTGGAAAATCCTCGTTCTCGTCGCCGTGCTCATACCCGAATTAATTCGGGTATGAGCACGGCGACGAGCGCTTGGAAAATTTGTGGGGAGTTAAATCGGGCGCGGATGGTGCCCGTCTCGGAAAGCGACTTCCGCGACGGCGCTGTCCGCGCCTTACGTTTCCTCCACCCGCTGGATCCGCGCGCCCGGCTTGCACTGTTTCAGCGATACACTTCGCGGCGGTGGCGCACGCGGTTGACGCGCACGATGCGAATCTTGTCGCCTATCTCATAGATAACGCGGTAATCGCCAACGCGGATACCCAGTCGTTCTTGCTGCCAGTAAGTTTCCGGCAGCCGGATGGACGGGGATTCACCGCCAGCGCTTGGATTGCCGTTATAATACGGTCGTGAATCTCCGCTGAAAGCCGCGAGAGATCTTTTTCAGCGGCGCGTTCAAGCCGCACGCGATACATGGTCACTTGCGCTTGCGCGCGGTAAGATATTCCTCCAGCGGACGGTAGTGAAGCGGTTTGTTGCGGGCACGCTTGAGCCACGTCACGTCGGCAGAATCCTCCACGCGCTCCAAAAGCTCCTCGTAGTCCTTGATGGGGATGATGACGGACACGGGTTTGCCTTTGCGCGTCACGATTTCGGGTTCAGGCAAGGTCGCATTCATGTATGCCAATTTATCACGGTTTGGAATTTCACGGAAATCATTTCTCCTCCACCCGCTGGATCCGTGCACCCAGCTTGTGAAGTTTCTCGTCCATCTTTTCGTAACCGCGGTCCAGATGGTAGATGCGGTTCACCTGCGTCGCGCCCTTCGCCGCCAGGCCCGCGATGACCAAAGCCGCGCTCGCGCGCAGGTCGCTCGCCATCACCGGCGCGCCGCTCAACGGCTTGCCGCCTTTGATGATCGCGCTCGGCCCCTCGATCTCGATTTCTGCCCCGAGGCGCGCCAGCTCGCTGACGTGCATGAAGCGCGATTCAAAGATCCGCTCCGTGATGATGCTGATGCCCGGCGCCAGAGTGAGCAATGCCATCATCTGCGCCTGCACATCCGTCGGAAAACCCGAATATGGCAGCGTTGTCACGTCTGCCGGTTTCAATTTGCCTTTGCGCTTCACGATCATGTCGGCACCGCGCCGCTCGACGGAAACATTCGCCTCGTTCAATTTGTCCAGCACGGCGCGCAGGTGGTCGGCGCGTCCGCCTTTGATGGTGATCTCGCCGTTCGTCGCGGCGGCGGCGATGATAAATGTCGCCGTCTCGATGCGGTCAGGAATGACCTCGTGTTCCGCGCCGTGAAGTTTTTCCACGCCCTCGATCGTCACCGTCGGGCTGCCGGCACCATGGATCTTCGCGCCCATCGCATTGAGGAAACATGCCACGTCCACCACTTCCGGTTCACAAGCTGCACTTTCAATCACAGTGATACCCTCCGCCAGCGCCGCCGCCATCATCAGATTGGCGGTGCCGAGCACCGTCGGACCCGCACGCCCGCCGAGGAACATGGACGCGCCGACCAGTTTTTTGGCCACGGCATCCACATAACCGCCCTCAATCTTGATTTTAGCCCCGAGGGCCTGAAAACCTTTCAAATGCAGATTGATCGGCCGCGCGCCGATGATGCAACCGCCAGGCAGCGAGATGCGTGCCTTCCTCAGACGGCCCAGCAACGGGCCGGCGATGCATATGGAACCGCGCATTTTGCGCACAAGATCATAGTCCGCATAGCCCTTGATTTTTTTGGCGTGAACGGTGAGGGTGCCGTCCTCGAACTTCGCCGTGGCACCAAGCGATTCGAGGATCTTCACCATGAACCGCGTGTCGCTCAAGTCCGGCACGCGCCGGATGACGCACGGTTCGTCCGTGAGGAGCGTCGCCGCCAGGATTGGGAGCGCGGCATTTTTGCTGCCGCTGATTTCCACCGTGCCGTGCAACGGCACGCCGCCTTTGATCAAAAAACTGTCCATGATTTTTAAAGATTCATTCTCATGCTCATCCTCTTCCTCATCCTCAAATCGATTTATGACGATGAAAATGAGGAGGATTTCGCCACCAGAAATCTGGCGCGGTGAGAGTAGTCCTCTTGCACGGCTTCGACAATCCACTTTTCGCTTTCGAAGATGCTTTTTATCGCCTCCGCCTGGCCGTCGCCGAATTCCACCATGATTTTGCCATCCGGCTTGAGAAAGCTTTTTCCTCCGCCCGCCAGCCGGCGATAGAAATCCAGGCCATCCGTGCCGCCGTCCAATGCCATGCGCGGGTCAAAATCGCGGACTTCCGGCTGGAGCGTTTCAATGTCCGCCGAAGCGATATAGGGCGGGTTGCTAATGATCAAATCAAATTGGGAGGGACGGCGTGTCGCCGTCCCTAAATCAAATACCGCAAACCCATCGCCCTGTACAAATTCGATCCGCTCCGAAACCTTATTTGCTTCGGCATTTTGTTTTGCCAAGGCAATGGCCTCCGCCGAAACATCCAGCGCTGAAACCCTTGCCTCCGGACATTTCACCGCTAGCGCAATCGCAATGCAACCCGTTCCCGTGCCAAAGTCGAGGGCCTGGTAGGGCGCGCAGTCCCCTGCGCGCCGCTCGCCGGACGGGGGACCGCCCACCCGGCCATGCAGAAACTTCCAGCCCAGTTCCACCAGTAACTCCGTTTCCGGCCGCGGCACCAGTGCGTGACGGTTCACCGCGATCTCGCAGCCGCAAAACGAGGTTGAGCCAACGATGTGCTGCAGCGGTTCACGATTGCCACGTCGTTTGACCAGTTCCCGCAATCCGTCGGTTTCCGCCGGAGTCAGGACACGCTCGAAATTCAGATACAACTTCATGCGCGGCAGCTTGAGCACGTGCGCCAGCAACAGTTCGGCGTTCAGCCGCGCGGACTCGACATTTTTTTTGCCGAGAAAATCCGCACTTTTCTGGATCGCTTCAAGGACGGTCACACGGGGTATCTTTAATTTTGCATGACTGGCGGGACCGGCGGAACCGGCGGGACTGGCGGCTTCTTGTCGTGCGTGTGGACGAAGAGGCCGATGTAATAAACGATGTAGTAGCCAAACGTCAGGCCGATGATGAAATACGTGAGCGGACTCGGCACTGGCTGATGACCCGGCGGAGGTGTGAAGCCGCCATTTTTCCAGTAGTTATAGGCCACCCTTCCGATCAGCAGCAGTGAAAGCGCGCCGCCAATGTAGGTATTGGGCGTATAGAAATGTCCTTCGTCGGTTGTTCTAAATTTGGTCAGGTGCAACCCGAAAAATCCCAGACCCGCTCCCACCAGCAGGCCGCCGCCAAATCCCAAAAGCATCCCCGGGTTATGGAGCATAAATGCCGATGTGACAATCAAGGTTCCAACGACCGCGAAAATGACCAGGGACAAAATGATCCGGCGCGGCCGTAATTTTTGTTCCCCGATGTTGCGGCGGATGCGGCGATAAATGCTCCATGCAATCAAGCCGCCGAATATGAAAGGCATTGCCGGTGAAGCCATGCGCGGAGATTAAGTTTTCGCCTCCGTTTGTCGAGGGCATTCTTGCCCTTCCATGCCTCGGACGTAAGCCAGAATCAGTTCCGGCAGGTCACGGCTGTAACCGCCTTCGAGCAGGCTGAAAAATGGAACCTTCGTTTCGCGCAACGTTTTGCCCAGCCAGTGAAAATCTTCCGCAAGCAGCGGCGCATCGGCCAGCGGATCGCGCGCGTAGGCGTCGAAACCCGCGGACACGGCGATGAGTCCAGGCCGGAAATGTTTCAGATCATCCAGCGCACGGGTGAGCGCGGCGCGATACGTCTGGCGTGTGGCACCCGGGATCACGGGATAATTGAAGCAGTTGCGGCCGCGATTCGCCGCGCCGGTGTTCGGATACGCGGGATGCTGGTGCACGGAAAAAAATTCGATGCCGGCCTGGTTCAACAAAATGTCCTCCGTACCGTTGCCGTGGTGAACGTCAAAGTCAAAGACCGCCACGCGTTTTGCCCCCGTATGGATCGCTTCCAGCGTGGCGATCGCAATATTGTTCAGGTAACAAAACCCCATCGACGTCTCGCGCGTCGCGTGATGCCCAGGCGGACGCATCAGGCTGAAAACATTTTTTTCTTCCCGACAGAGCTTCAGTGCATCCAGCGCCGCCGCCACCGAGCTACGTGCATATTTGGAGATGCCCTCAAAAAAAGGCGTGTCTGCATCAAAATCCTCCGGTATCTCAAGCCGCGCAAGCATTGCCGGCGTGTGTGCGCGCAGGATTTTTTCATCGGTCGCGACCGTCGGCGTGCGCCATTCCACCGGCAGCCCGGTTGGCGATTTCAGGAGTTCGACCGTCGAAGTGATGCGCTGCGGGCGCTCGGGATGGCCGGCCCGCGAATAGCCGGTGCAATGTTCGTCGGTGATGATGATCACGGTTTATTTCCCCATTTGTCCGCGCGTGACGCCGAGCTGGTTGAACAATTTCAATTCACGCCACAACTGCGTGCCGGAAATTTCGCCGCGCAAAAGCTGGCGATATTTGGCAATGGTCTTCATGACCTCCTCCGGCGGTTCGTTCAAAAATTCGATCCGGAAATTCCGGACGCCGAGCGCGAGCAGGCGCTCCACGAATTCCGCGCCGGTCTGCGCCTGCGAGTTGAAAACCGTGTTGCGGCAGCCGGCATCGGCCTTGAGCGGATGCTCCGCGCCCACACGATCGCGCAGCCTGACCTCGTGCTTGTCGCACGGCCGCCCGCAATCGTGGTAGTCTTTTCCCTTCGACAAAAAAGCGCAGAACACGCAATGCTCCATGTGGAACATCGGCATGTGCTGGTGGATCGTCACCTCGAACCATTCCGGCGGCGCCGCCTGGAGCAACGCGTCGAGCTGCGTGGCGTTTAGATCATAGCTCGCCGTCACGCGTTCGAGACCGTAACGATTCCGAAAATAATCCGCCGTAAGCCCGTTCGCGACGTTCAAGGAAAAATCGCCGACGCGGCGCGTGTCCGCGAAAAACTTCAAATGGTCGTAATTGCGGATCAAATACCCGTCGGCATTCGCGGAACGGACCAAGTTCAAGATCCACTCCTCACCCGTCTTGAAGATGCGTGGCGGCGCGACGAAAATTCCCGGCTTCTGGTTCCCGACCCCCGCTTTACACCCGAACGCCGTATGAAACGTCGTTACCGCTTCACGATACTTCTTGGGGTCTTCAAATTCGCAATAAACCGTTTCCACGCCGCATTTTAACGCGGCTTCAAGCTGTGGGAGGTTGCGGACGAGAACAATCAATTGCGGGCTGGTCACTTCGGATTTCAGACCGACGGACGCCTCATTCACTCCGCACTCCGCACTCCGCACTCCGCACTCACTGAGCTTCCATCTTTTCGGCTGTGCCCGAAGTTTTTCCAATTCCGCCACCGCATCGCGACGCAGGCGGTTCAATTCGCTCACCGGCAGCAAAACCTCGCCCGACAAAAAATTCTTTAACACACCCAGTCGGAACGGCGTGCCGCCGAGACGCCCAAGCTGTTCCCGCAACTTGTCTTCGCTGAGCGGGGTTTTTTCCGCCAACGCCAGCGGCATCGTGGAATCCGCCTTGACCACGTGCCCCTCTTCATCGCGCACGATCAACGTCAGCGGTTTGCCGGCAAGGCCGTGCACTTCCATTTCCACTGGACGTTGAAAACGGATTTTTTCGCCGGCAAAAGTCTGGCGCAGGTTTTTATCCAGTTCCGGATCGTCCGTCTTCCAGATCTTGTCACCGACACGCACCCGCGAAAAATCAATATCGCCATATCCAAACCGCAGCTCCGCTTCGGCGTTTTGAATTTTTAATTTTGAATTTTTAATTTCATATACCCGTCCACCCTCCTCCTTTTCCGCCGGGTTGCCGGCATCGAAAACAATGCCATCGCCGGGTTTCAACGGCGCGATCAAATCCGTCACCACGCCATCGTTTATAAGTTTTTTAACCTCGCCCAGAAACACGCCGCGTTTTTTACCGAACCGCGCGTGTACCAGCTTCTGATTGTCGTTGCCACCGAACCAACCGGTGAACAGCCCGCGCGAAAACGACATCTCCAATTCGTACTTCTGGTTTCCAATTTCGAATTTACGCAGATCCTGATTGGCCGCGCGTAAATCGTCATTCGTATATTGTAAATCATCCAGGGCTTTGCGATATACCCGCGTGATGCTCGCGACATATTCCGGCGATTTCAAACGCCCTTCGATTTTCAGCGACGCCACGCCCGCCTTCACCAGTTCCGGCAAAACCTCGATGCCTGCCAAATCCTGCGGGCTAAGCAGATATTTTCTATCGCCGAGCGGAATCTGTTTTCCGTCCGAAATCAGATCGTACGGCATCCGGCAGGCCTGCGCGCATTCACCGCGATTGGCGCTGCGTCCCCCGAGCGATTCGCTGGTGAGACACTGGCCGGAATACGCCACGCATAGCGCGCCGTGCACGAAAACTTCCAATGGTAATGATGTGCGGGACGTGGCAGGTGACGGGCTTGCGACCGTTGCCGCGCGAATTTTT
>Ga0210388_10002203_pt1 | contig 15208 bp, 10 predicted proteins | sample IncBWC19OmetaG_FD_155485 | JGI IMG/M metagenome (GOLD analysis project Ga0210388, IMG submission 155485) | Forest soil microbial communities from Barre Woods Harvard Forest LTER site, Petersham, Massachusetts, United States - Inc-BW-C-19-O ...
CACGCACGTGGCTCAACGAACTGAAGGGCAAGAATATCCGGGTGAACGTGCTGGGCCCGGGGCCGATCGCCACACCGATGCAGGAAGAAGTTCTCACCAAGGAGGCGAAGGAGATGTTCGAGTCCCTGATCCCGCGGGGAACGATGGGTCAACCTGAGGAAATCGCGACGGTCGCGCTGTTTCTTGCTTCAGACGATTCGAGCTTCGTGAATGGAGTGGAGTTGAACGTCGACGGCGGCTTCTCGGCCATCTGACGTCTGCAGACGTCGGCTAGTGGCTGACCTTCCGGAAGCACGCAAAGTGATCTACTGCGGGACGTCTACGGAAGGTCGCCATAGAACGGAACTTGATGTCCCTCGCCGTCAAAGGTCGGGAATCAATATCAACACGAGATCGGAGAAACATTATGAGCTATGCGATTGTAGGAATCGGAAAAATAGGCCAGGCCCTCGCCCACGCCTTCGCCCGCAAAAACATCGACGTGACCGTTGCGAGTCGCCGGCCCCCTGAGGCGTTGGCACCGCAGGCTCGGGCGATTGGACCCACGGTAGTCGCCAAGTCGCTGCGGGATGCACTCGAGGCCGACACAATCATCTTGGCAATCCCGTTCGGGGAGCACCGCGATGTTGCGAAGGCGCTGCCTAGCTGGGAAGGCAAGACAGTCATCGATGCGACGAACGCGTTTGGAGTTCTCCCTGAAGAGCTGGACGGCCTTCCGTCCTCCGCTTTCGTCGCGAAGTCGTTCACCGGCGCCAAGCTCGTGAAAGGGTTCAATCACCTGGTTGCGGCCACGCTGGCTACCGATCCAATCGTCGAGGGCGGCCACCGCGTCGTTTTTCTGTCGAGCGACGACGAGGACGCGATCGCTCCCGTGGCGGATTTAGCCAAAAAACTCGGCTTCGCGCCCGTCAAGCTGGGAAAGCTCAACGAGGGTGGCGCGTTGGTGCACGCACGCGGCCGCACTTGGGGTCAGCTCATCTTCCAGAATTTGTTCAAGAAGCAGCAGTAATTGATCTACGACGGTGTAATTTGGCACGAGAAGTACGATTCCAAGACGTGCGATTAGACCGGACACGATCCGATGTGAGGGAATGGAGAGATTTCGATGAGCACACAAGAGAATGTCCAGATTGTGAAGGATTTTTTTGCAGCAATGGGCAGCTACAATGAGCAAGATCTGCTGGCGCTGGCTGCCGAAGATATTGAGTGGATCATTCCAGGCGAGGGCTGGCCGCTGGCCGGCACGTACCGCGGGCACGCGGAATTGGCTGCTGTGCTCAAGAAGGCGTCCAAAGAGGTGGAAATGAAATACCCAAAGCCCCCCGAATTCGTGGCGCAGGGAGACCGGGTTCTGGTCGTCGGCGTCGCTACGGGAAAAATCTATGCTACGAATAAGCCGTACAAGGACGAGTGGGTCTTCGACATTACCGTTCGAGATGGCAAAGTGGCGCACATCAAGGAGTACATCGACACGCAAGCACTGGCGCGCGCCTCCGAGACGGCCGCGAGCCCCAAGCCCTGACACATCGACACCGATACCACACGAACCGATTCGTAAAGTCAGCGATGGCGGTTCGATGACCTTGGGTGTAAAAGCCGTGTCCCCCAATTCTGCCTCCTTTGTTGAGGAGTAATCCCGAGGATCTCGTGCAAGCGGCCTCGATAAGTGATTTGGCCTGAAGTCGTCAGTCGAGAACACTTGGCCACGCTGCTCGTATCCGGAGTCGACAATGCACTCCGGTTCTCAGCTAACTTGTTCGGAGCTTTGTCCGCAAAATAAGTCATCTCAATGGGCCATCAGGCAGCCCACTCATCAAATCGGCGCATGATCTCCATGAGCTTGCATCCCAACAGGATGAGAGAGCCCCACAATATGAAGGGGACGCCATAGAGTAGGAGATGCTTGCGCGAACGGGCTAACTCAAACACCCGCATCTTCACGATGGCGTATACGTTCGCTGAGAGATAAGCAACCGCCAAACAGCTCACTACCAAGTTATGCATCTTGTTGCTGCTCCTTTTACCGTAGGAGTTCCGCGCCGGTCGTGAAGGTCGCGCCGAACACGATGTTTCCTCTTGGGCGGAGCGCGCAGTGATATGCGAGTCATTGAAGACCGTTCTCGATGCCAGCTTACCCTCCCGGACGGTCCACACCTTAGAGTTGCGACCAACCGCCATCGACCGGAAGCTCGGCGCCGGTCGTGAAGGTCGCATCGAACGCGAGGAAGAGGACGGCCTTGGCGATTTCCTCCGACATCCCCCAGCGCTTCATCGGAACCATACCGATCATCTTCTCCCTAATCTGGGCGGCCGCGTCTTTATCGGGAAACGCTTTGCCGAGGATCGGCGTGTCGATGGGGCCGGGCGTCACCGCGTTGACGCGAATCTCGCGAGGAATCAACTCGGCGGCGAGCGTCCGAGCGAATGATCGCAGAGCAGCCTTGGCCGCTCCGTATGTGGCGTTGCCGGGCATTCCCTTGACGTTGGCGATCGAGGTCGTGAGGACGATAGAGCCTCCCCGGTTTATTAACGGCGTGAGCTTCTGCATCGTGAAAAGCGGCCCCTTGGCGTTCAAGTTAAACATCTCGTCGAAGACAGCCTCGGTCATGCTCTCAAGAGGGGCTCGGATGCTGAACCCGGCATTGACGAAGAGCAGGTCGAAGGTGTCGAACTCGGCCTTCACCCGAGTGGCGAGAGCGTCGATTTCCGTCAATGAACGTGCGTCGCTTGAAACCACGAGGGCGTCCTTTCCAATCTCTTTTTGCGCCGAATCCAGTCCGGCCTGTGACCGCCCAGTCACCAGAACACGCGCACCCCCGTCGAGGAGCATCTTCGCCGTCGCGAGCCCCATGCCGCTGGTGCCGCCGATAATCACCACCTTTTTACCTTGATACCGTTCCATGTGTATTCTCCTTGCGAGGTTAGGGTTGCTTTGCTGATTTTGAACTGTTTGGTATGATAATCAGGCGCGGAGGCTGCGGTCAAGGGCTTTTTGAACTATTTATTTCAAAATACCGTAAGACCCCGTGGACGAGCACGCAGCGCCGCAATCGCCTGCTGATTCTGGTCACCGCAACCATTTCGCCGCGACCGGCGCTCCTTCAGGACACCGCGCTTAAGGATGCTGTGGAAGAGAAATCGACGCCAGAGACCTTAACGACGGCCTGCCACGCGGCTTCCTGATTGGCGCGATCGTGAAGGTGTGGGTGGCGCTGCGCCTCAATTGGGCCAGTGAACTTCCCTTTTGCCGACGCGAAGAATTGCCCTGAGACGTCGGTTCCGAACTCCGACGCCTGGAGGTACCGACGGGCCGCAGTCTCCGGCGTCTGATTCATGCCGGGAATGTGGCTCACGATTGGGATGAACAGATACCTCAAAGCCGGGCCAGCGCTTCGCACCACCTTGGTGTCGGTCGCCGCACCGGGCGAGACAGCGTACACGGCCATGCCGGAGGGTAGCCGGCGCGCCAGCGCCGCGACCCACCAAGCGATGATGAGCTTCGCGTCGGCATACGCATTGTTGGGCACGTACTTCACGTTCGGCCCGTTGCGCAGCAGGGCTTCCACAGCGGCGGTTCGGTCACCCTGGTGGTGTTTGGCCGCGAAGGCCGCCACTTCGGTGTAGCTGAACAGGGGTACGCCCCCTCGGGCAGGTTCCGCGCCGGCGATAACAATACGCGCGTTGGGGCTCAGCAGGTTGGCGCGGAGCAACCCGATAGTCAGTTGATGATGGCCAATTAGCGGGGCCTGAGACGCCTCGATGCCCGCCGCAGTGAGCACGCGATTCTTACCGGGGACCATCCCTGCATTGAGCAGCAGGAAATCGACCGGCCGACCTCGCTTGACGAGCTCGGCGAGCGCGGATTGAACACTGGTCGGCGAGTCCAGATCCAGCTCCAGCGGCGTGAAGACCTGTTTTTTGGTCTCAGCCGCGAGTTGAACGGCCGTTTTCTGGACCCCGGCCAGGCTGCGCCCGGTGACGATGACCTGGCTGTAGCCCTTGGCGGCGAGCATGCGGGCTGCCGCATAACCAAGCCCAGAGGTGGTGCCGGTGACGAGAGCTATCGAATGTTCCATGGGAGTCTCCGTGGTAAAGGTTGAGTCGTGAGGCTCCGCGAGGGCAGAGCCAGCTTGCTAATTTCGAACTATTCGGTTATATATTGGTTGGTGTGATGGAAACTGTCAAGGAGTTTTGAACTAAATGTTTCAAAATACCGCTAGACCGCGCGGAAGGCCGCGCAGCTTCGATGAGACGGGGGCGCTGGAAAAGGCGACTCAGGTATTCTGGTCGAAAGGCTACGACGGAGTGACGATCGACGATCTCGTCGCCGGGATGGGCGTGGGAAGGCCGAGCCTGTATGCCGTCTTTGGGGACAAGCGGGCGATATTCTTGCGCGTCCTCAAGGCATACGCGGAGAAGAAAGGCGCTCGCGCCGCCAAGGCACTCCTCTCGCCGCAGGGTCTTCGCGACTCGATCGTGGGATTTCTGAGGTATGCCGTCGAAAGTGCGACCGAGAAAGGCTCCGCTCGGGGCTGCCTTATGGTGTGCGTCGCGCCGGTTGTGGACGACGCCGAGGTTCGGCAGTTCCTGCAAAAAGCGGTCGCGGGCGGCGCGGCGCTGGTGGAAGGTCGTTTCCGGGACGGGATCACCGCCGGCGAAATCCCGTCCGATTTTCCTGTGGCCGTCCGCGCGATCCAAGTCACGGATTTTGCTCGTGGCCTTACCATGCGTGCGCAGATAGGCACGCCGCGCAAGACGCTCCTCAAAGATGCTGAGGAAGCGGCCGACTTGGTGCTCCTCCCGCGGCGCTGGGACAGTCGGAGCGAGTAACGGAGATCCGTTCGTATGTTGCGAGGGGCCTCACCACATCCGCTGATATTTTCGCGAAACGTTTCGAGCAGGAGATGAAGGCGGGGCGCCTAACTCGCACACCCTCTGCCAAGGTGCGAGGCCGTGCGCTCGTTGACTTGATGAAGGGTTTGCAGCTTCGCGCCAAGGCTGGTATTGCGCGCGAGCAATTGTTGCAAGACGCCCGAAGCTATGTGCCCCTGATTCTTGGCAAACAAATCTAACGCACTTCTCGGCGGCGATGCGTCTGGACGAGTGCCAAATCGCCAATGCGCTCACCGACACCGGATTAGTACTGATATGTCGGCTTGTTGGAAGTCATCGATTGCATCGGACTGCGTCTAGCCTCGCGACATCGAGATGTTGCGGCGGGCGACTGTCAATTCGGATGGTTGCAGGGTGTTCGGATCCTATTGCGGCAGAATAGTTTCTGGTTGCGCAGGCTTGATTTGAACTGACGATCCCTTGTGCCAGACCCTGTGCTCACTAGGCAGTGATTCTGTTGTCATTGGGGTCTTCTTCGTACGTTGTGGAAGTGTCATAGGTAACTCCATCGGCGTCTATGATGGAGGTCGGCGGTTGGTTGGACCAAGTTCCGTTTGGGGCGGTGAAAGTGCCATTCACTCGCCATCCAGACGCGTCCAGCGTTTCAAACGGACCGCTGTATTGTTCCATGTACCAGGTACCGTTGACGATTGTAGTCATGGTCCCTTGGTTGCCTAGTGGATGCTTGGTGCCGTCGGCGGTTTGCAAGTTCCAGTTAGACCAGTATTTGGTGTAATCGGTGTACTTCAGGCCGGCAGTGGTGCCCAGAACCTCAAATTGCTCGGCAATCCCGACATAGGGATCAGACCTTTCTAAGGGAAGCGGAGAAGGAATTGGCGTGTATCCCCAGATGAACGGACACGAGCCGACGGGAGGACAAAACTTGGTTTGGTACTGCCCTTGGTCGTTAAAAAAGAGGTTGAAAGCAAGGTGCAACTTGCCGCGCTGAGGGTACACGAGAAACGGAAGATCGAGGCTGAGGCTTCCGGTGCTCAAGTTAACGGTGTCAATGTCTCCACCATGATAAGTTTGATATGGCAACATCCCTAGCTGGTCGTCCGCAGTCGGCGCTGGTAGAGTCTGCGCCTCCAAATTAGTTGCAAAAGCTCCGGCAACGAGAAGTAACAGAGAGAACGTTCCGCGTACGAGGCTAGCGACGTGTGGTCTCACTGAGCACCCCCGGTCGAAGGCGCAAACACACTCGAATTGACGGCAGTGTTGAACGTCGCGGAAGTAACCATCGAGGTCATCGAAACCGGTCCTTCTGCGATGCTCAGTTGAAACGGAATCAGTATGCCGGATACGGCTTGGAAATTTGAGAAGTCCATCGAGGCACGATAGGAATCGCTCGGATTCAGCGACATCGGAATTTGATATTCCACGCGCAGCGGAAGTGCTGTAGCAGGATCGAAGTGCCAATCCTGCGGTGTGAACAGGTGGCCCGTTGCGTCGGAATCGTCGCGCGTCTGAATATGAGTCGCGGTCTTGCCGTTTATGGTCGTCGAACCGATGAAGACGAATGAATAGCCCGAGTTTTGGGTTTCGCCGAACAACGCCAGAGCGGGGACATGGTACGGCAAGTTCGTCCGCACCGAGATGGGCGACACATGCCAGGCTCCATCGTGGTAGTCCTGTGGGCTTCCGCCGCTACTTACGAGCACGTGTGCGCCGGTCGTGCCGGAATCTTCCAGGCGAAACTCACTTCCTGCATAGGTCCAAGTGAAACTCTCGGTTGTGCCTTGGGGAGCAGATTCTTGCACCGCGGGGTTCACGATGGTGGCCGTAATGACGGAGTTCTGCACTTGACCAAGCGCCGCGGCGCCGCCCATCGCCATGATGCTTTGCTGCACTACCGTGACGGCTTGTGCGTCCCGGGTTGGCTGTAGCGGGGCCGTTGGAGTCGAACTCTGTTGAGCGAGAGTTGGAAAAGCGAAGGCGAGAAGAAAAACAGGAAGCAACAGCCGCTCTAGACTCATCATTCCTCCACGGCGATCAGATGTCGGAGGCTTATATCGGAGGGCATCTTAGCCGTCAAGTGAATATTGAGCTTCGGTTAATATTCGTCATTTTGAGTATCAAGGGTAGAAACGCTGGTGGACAATTCAGGGATTTCCAGACGAAGAACAATGGCGAAAGTCAGAAATTTGCGAGATAAATCTTGTACCAATCATTCGCCATCTATTCCTGTAGTTCCTCATCGGCCAAACTTCGATAAGGCGTAGGCGCGGCGAAGAGTTAACAGAATTATGTAATCCTCACTTAAATTTACTGTTGACGGACGGTAACTTCGCGCACACTATAGGCGGTCGTTAAACATTGACTTTAGTAGAATTGCCTGCTGGACATTTCCTCTCGTCCCCAGCGCGGAGGATTTAGAGATGCGATTAGTGCGGCTGCGTCGAACTCCAGCAGTGAGGCTCGTACTTCTCCTTGGCTCCTTGACGCTGTTATTCGGGGCATTGGCCGCGCAGTCTCCCCGAACCGAATCCACTCACGTCATCAAGAAGACTGATTGGGTGGGGCAAGCGAAGTATCGGCCGGGCGAAGTGCTCGTACGGTTTCGAGCTGGTACTCCTCAGTGGGCCGTGCAAGCCGCACATGCGGCTGTCGGTGGGAGTGTCGCAAAATCCTGGGGCAGTGTCGACGGACTTCAGCTGGTGAGGCTTCCTGCGGGCCTCACCGCGAGAGAGGCCATTCGTAAATACCGGAGCGATTCAAACGTATTGTATGTGGAACCAAACTACGTGGTTCATGCGCTCGCAACTCCCAATGACCCGATGTTCTCCCAGATGTGGGGCCTGCAGAATACGGGACAGAATGGGGGCGTGAGCGGAGCCGATATCCATGCGACGCAGGCGTGGGCCTTAACTACGGGAAGTTCTAGCATCGTCGTTGCGATTCTTGATACCGGAATTGATTACAAACATCAAGACCTCGTCGCTAATGTGTGGTCTAATCCGACGGCGTTTTCACAAACCATCGATGGTGTGAGTATCGACTGTGCCGCAGGGACACACGGTTTCAATACCATCACCGGTGAATGCGATCCTCTCGATGACAACGGCCACGGGAGCCATACCTCGGGCACAATCGGGGCTGCAGGCAACAACGGCTTGGGAGTTGTCGGCGTTAACTGGTCCGTTCAACTGATGCCTTGCAAGTTTCTAGATCAGTACGGGGGTGGAGTGGTTGCAGACGCGATCACATGCCTAGACTTTGTAAAGGCAATGAAGGACCGAGGAGCAAACGTTGTTGCTACCAATAACAGCTGGGGAGGCGTCGGATTTTCGCAAGCGCTTAGCGATGCAATTCAAGCTCAGCAAAAGGACGGAATACTTTTTATCGCGGCTGCAGGCAATGATTTCAACGACAACGACCTCGACCCAGTTTACCCAGCTAATTATCTTCTTCCCAACGTGATCTCCGTCGCTGCCACGACACGATTCGATCAACTGGCCAATTTCTCTGATCTCGGTAGTCATTCTGTGTACCTCGGCGCCCCTGGCCAAGAGATACTGAGCACGACCCCAAACAATACATACACGGTGTTGAGCGGGACGTCGATGGCTACGCCTCACGTGACCGGCACTGCTGCGTTGCTCGCTGCTCAAAATTCAAGTCGTGATTGGCGCGCGATCAAGAATTTGATTTTAGCAGGCGGCGATACAATTCCTGCGCTCTCAGAGACCATCACCGGAAAACGGTTGGATGCCTACGGATCGCTGACTTGTTCCAACTCGAAGATCCTTGCGAGACTCCAACCGACTTTGGATTCGATACCCGCAACCGCGGGCCAGCCGATAACGATCGCGGCCCTTAACATTAATTGTGGTCAACCGGCAGGTACCGTCCAGATCTCGGTCACACCTGGGAACCAGACGTTTTCACTTGTTGACAGTGGAGTCCCGCCAGATCAAGCCGCGGGCGACGGAGTCTACACCGGTCAATGGAGTCCGCCCGGGCCGGGCAATTATCAGCTCGGCTTCCCGAATGGCGACAGCGTTCAAGTTACAGTTCTAAGTAACTATGTCGCTTCAGAGACTAGCTATGCGTACCAGACGATTTCCGGTACAAGTTTGAATCTTGGCGACGATGATATCGCAACGGTTAATTCTCCTTTCCCCGTTCAGTTTGGGGGAGGCAGTTTCACGAAGCTCTACGTGAGCAGCAATGGGACGATCAGCTTTACCAACGCGTTTGATGACTATTCGAATTGGTATCTGCCGTTAAATTACCTACTCAACATCAATCCTGCAAATCCTCCTCCCCCTATACTCGAACAACCGGTTACAACGCTTATTGCACCGCTGTGGCAGGATCTTTATCCAATTAAGGGAACCAACCAGAATGTGTTTTGGCAAGTTGTCGGCAGTTCGCCCAATCGTCAACTCGTTGTCGAATGGCGAAACGTTGGTACGTACGAATGTCGGACCAATCCAAACGCTAACGTTACTTTCGAAGTCGTGTTTTCAGAGAGCAGCAGCAACTTCATTTTTAACTACGAAAACGCGGCTTTCGGCGGAACTTGTTCGGATGAGGATTTCGGCGAGTCGGCAAGCGTTGGCATGCAGATCACGCAGAACGCAGGCGCTCAGTGGAGCTTCGACCAGCAAGCGATCGGCAGCGGTATGTCTTTGCTGTGGAGTGTGGCGCCTTCGAGTCCGACACCGAATCCCGTGCCGACCGCCACATCGATTTCGCCGTCGAGCATCGCAACTGCCAGCGGTAACACCGTTGCGACAATCACCGGCACCGGATTCACACCTACTTCGCAGGTCACGATTTATCCAGTAACGAGCTTAGTGACGACGTATGTCAGCAGCACTCTACTGAAGGTTCTTTTTACATCGGCTGATCTAGCCAATCCCACGTTCGGGACGCCTCTCCAGATTAATGTGACGAATCCCCCTCCCGGAGGGGGCACTTCTCAGCCAGTCTATGTGGACGTTACGAGCCCGGCGCCTCAAATTACGTCCATTTCGCCGTCGAGTGTGCCGGCGGGAAGTTTTGGGTTTCTGCTGACGATTAACGGTTCGGGATTTTTCCCCAGCTCCGACGTCATCTGGAACGGAAACGGTGGCCAGACCAATTTTATTAGTCCGAATCAGATTACTTTCGCAATTCCAGGTTCCCTGGTGCAAAACGCGGGCACTGCGCAGCTACAAGTCGAAAATTTCATAAACTCACTTTCGAACACAGCTACGTTCACGATTTCTCCAGCAACAGCTCCAGGCGCAATCGTCGCCCCTCCGCCCCCCACATCTTCAGAAACCGGCGCGAATCCCGCAGTGCCCAATCCCGTCAAAGTGAATCCTACTTTGCTTCCAGGACATTTCCCCGGTTGGAATTATGCGCAGAAACGCGGAAAAGACTATATTGCGCAATTTTTGCGCCTTCGAGCAGGCCTTGCGCCTCCCGCGCCGATTCCCCTGTCCCCGGAAACTACCTCGACGTCGGGTCGCCAAGCTCAATTGTCGTCACAAACTTCGGCCACGCCGCCGCTTCCCGGGTTCAACTTCCGGCCCACTCTGCCCGCAGATTTCTTACCCACTGCAGTCGTCGCAGGCGATTTCAACAACGATGGGCACATGGACTGGGCGATCGCAAATGGTGGGAGCAATAACATCTGGATATATTTGGGTAACGGTGATGGTACTGCGCAACTACCGACTATCATTTCTCTAGCGGGCGCGGCACCTGTCGGACTTGTTTCTGTCGACATGAATCATGACGGCAAATTGGATTTAGTGGTTGCGGAAGCTGACACCGGAACAATCGGTATCTTGCTCGGTAACGGCGACGGAACGTTCGCGCCAGAGCGAGAGTTCTACGTGCCTGGTGGCGCTGAAAGCTTGGCCGTGGCGGATTTCGATGGCGACGGCAACCCGGATGTTGTGGTCGGAATCTTCGGTAATTATTCAACCGGCTCGCTGGCGTTTCTTCATGGGGATGGCGCGGGCAATCTCGGTCCAGCTCTCACTCACTTTGGTGTAACCAACGGTTCGTTCGACACCATTTCAATGGTGGTAGCGGATCTTAACGGCGACGGATTGCCGGATATCGTGAGTATCGATTACACCGCAACGATGGACGGTGAAGATCTTCAGAACCAGTTTCCGAATACCGGCGCCCGCGTGTACTTAAATCAAGGCAATGGATATTTCAAGGTCGCGCAGCAGTTCTTTTTCAACGCGACGGCGGGCCAAGTAGGTACGGGGCTGGGCAAGGCAGCGACTGCAGTGGCGCTCGCCGACATCAATAAGGACGGCTGCACCGACGCAATCGTAATTGACACCGAAGGTGTGGCGACCTTTTTCCCAGGCAAATGCGACGGCACATTTGATACTTCCAAGACGCGAATTTTTGCAACCGGCATTATCGCGGGTGCCGCTGCCGTTGCCGATTTGGACGGAGATGGCAAGCTCGATCTGGTCACTACGGCGTTCCCATTTCAGCCCGATCCCTCTGGACCAACTACGATGGGAAACTCGGTGAGCGTTCAATTCGGCGACGGAACCGGGAATTTTGGAGCGCCTGTCATCTATCGTGGCGAGCCCGGAATGTTCGGAATTGCCATCACGGATTTGAACGGTGACGGTCATCCCGATCTGATCACTGCCAATCAAGGTAGCGACTCGGCGAGCATCTACACAAACGATGGACATGGCGGCTTCGGTGGTGCCACCGGAGGATACATTGGGTATCTCGTTGGTGGCCAGATGCACGCGGCAGTTAATGCGCCGCTGACCAATTTCGCCTACACCGACGTAAATCAGGATGGTCACAAAGATCTGGTCGTTTTGGAGATTGGCGCTCAATATCCGCTGCCTAGCGAGATTGCAGTGATGCCCGGCGATGGCGCCGGGCATTTCGGAACGGCGGTCCGATCCCCGATTCTAGACGTCAATCAAATGCCCATCGATTTCGCACTAGCCGATTTCCGAAATGTTGGTTTCCCCGATCTACTGATGATTAATAATGGGATCTTATATTCTCGAAATAACGGCGACGGAACCTTTCAGAAACCTGTGACAACGCCGCTGCCGAATCTCTACCCTGACCAGATCGTTGTTGGTGATCTAAATCACGATGGAAAGCTCGACATCGTTTTGGTCAATTTCTCCAGCAATTCAGACGGGTCGGGCTCCATAGCATCGGTTGTCCCGTTCTTGGGCAAGGGCGATGGCACCTTTACTCAAGGCACGGCAGTGTCGATTACTTCTACGGGGATTAATGGCGCGCTAATGAGAGCCGCGTTTGCGGCAGACGCCAATCACGATGGCAACCTGGACCTCCTAATATCGGGAAATGGGTTGATCGGTTCGGAACAGAATGCTCTTTACGAGCTTCTTGGAAACGGCGATGGCACGTTTGGGCCGCTGAAACTCCTGTTCAGCGATCCAGGAAGCACCAGCTATTTTGGTGTTGCGGATCTCAATAAGGACGGTCTCCCGGACGTCATCGAGGAAGCCGTGTCGAACCAGGTGGTCAACAATTCCTTGTCACGGACCTACAATGTCTATCTTGGACAGCCGGACGGATCTCTAAAGGCAGGGGCTAGCTACGGACCCTTCGCAGGAAGCTTCGCTCAAGCGTTGATTTTCGGCGCGCCAGATAAGCCACTTGCACCATTGCAGCCTACGTTGGCGGATGTTAACGGCGACGGAAATCTCGACATTGTGGTCTTCAAATCTGTTCAGGGTGGGTCCATCGACTCGGAGGGCGTTATCACCGGCGGTGGTACAACAACAACGATACAAATTCTAAGTGGAAACGGAGATGGCACCTTTTCGCCATCGTATGTCGATTACAGTCTGGGAGGTCTCGTTGCGCCTCAGCTTTCGACTGATCTGAACGCTGATGGCCGTGCCGATCTCGTTGAACTTGATGGCTACTCCTCATCCTTCGATGTTGTGACTGCGACACCAGGCCCTTCCTTCGCGATAGCTCTAGTGACCGACCCGGTGGTTGGATCGAGCGGGAAACTGCGCTTGATTCTGGCCTATCCCTTGGCAGCGAGCTCCGTCGTCCAACTCGTAGCGAGCGACCCGAATATTTCAGTTCCTACAAGTGTTTCCATTCCTGCGGGCGCAATGAGTCAAGACGTCGATTTTCAAATTGGCACAGGCTTCAATCCGCTTCACGTGTTCTCGATTACAGCGAAACTCGGGGCCGAATCGCATTTGGTGTTCGGGACTCAGGCCGTGAGTACGCAGGGTGCCGGGTTCGCCGCTGTTTTGCTGAATCCGCCACCCGCGACTCCGGTCATCGCGGCTTCTCAATCCGTAAGTTACGAGTTCCTAATCGGTAGTTTCGGCGGATATTCGACTGAGTTGCAGGCGTCGTGCCAAGGCCTTCCAACTGGAGCTTCATGCCAGTTCGATGCGAATCCGATCACACTGCCCGCGGGACAGGTTCTTACGGGAAGCGTAAACGTGACAACGCTGCCAAGCACACCCCTTGGCACGTATTCGCCGAACGTGATCTTGACCGACGGAGCGATGACACAACAGATTGCAATTCCGTTCAACGTCGGTGATTTTACGATGGCAATCACCCCCGCCTCGCAGACCCTTGGCTCAACCGACTTTACGTCGTTCACGGTGACACTTGGAAGCGTGAATGGCTACTCGACGGCGATTCAGCTTTCTTGCAGCGGTCTTCCTGCCGGTGTCATGTGCCCGCTGACGAACGCGCCGGAATATCCGGGCTCGCAAGGCTCTGTGTACTTTCAGATTCATACGCAAAACACGCCCTCAGGGACCTACAGTTTTTCAATTGGTGGCGTAAGCGGCCCCCTTACCCACAGCGCTTTAGCTCAGCTTATCGTCTCAAGTGGGACTTTTTCTGGCGCCGTTTCACCGACCTCGGCAACGATTCCGGTAGGCAGTTCTCAAACCTTTAACATTAGCGTGAGCTCAAAACAGGGTTTCAATGGTTCCGTTAATCTTGGGTGCAACCTCCCGTCGAGCGGAATCAGTTGCCAATTTAGTCCGGCCCAGATTTCTCTCTCGGGGAGTTCCACCGGGACAGGGACGCTTACGATCACCGTGAGTGCTGAACCGGCGGTGGCGTTCCCCCAGCAACCGACTTCCCCATCGAGAATGCACCGATCGTTGAGTCCATCAGTGCTCCTGGTCTCAGTCCTACTTTCGATCGTGATCTTCCTGATTTGTGCTAGAAGCGCAGAACGTTTCGAACATCGAAAATTTGGGTTCTTACTGATGCTCTTCGCAGTTGGTCTTCTCGTCGTGATCAGCTCATGTGGAGGCGGCTCGGGCGGTGGTGGTGGGAACGGGGGAGGGGGCGGCGGAGGGGGAAATTCCGTGACTGTCCAGGTGCAAGTTCAGGGTTCAGACGGCGGCACAACAGTGAGTTTGGGGTCTGTCTCCGTCACGGTTCCCTAATAGCTTGCGGTCGCAGGTGCTTCCGCGTTTTGGCCGCGCTAGTATCCTTGCATGAAAACCACGAAACCCCGATTGTGGTACATTCCGGACTAACTCAACTCTTCTTTGGAGGAAGCCGCGGCGAAGTTGCGTAGAATCGGTATAGCCTCCGTCACACTTTCTTGACGCGACTTGGCGAGTCTGGATGTGATGTGTGGACTCTGGCGCGGATCGCGGGCCACAGCAATATATCCATGTCCTTGCGCTATGTCCATCCGTCCGAGGATGCGGTACTCACAGCAATGGCGAAGTTGGGTGGGCACAAAATTGGGCACAGTGACGAACGGGCCGGATCGAGTACAACCGCACCACGGCAGCTAAGTCAATAAAGGGAAACGAGAAAAATGGTGGACGTGACCGGGATCGAACCGGTGACCCCCTGCTTGCAAAGCAGGTGCTCTCCCAGCTGAGCTACACGCCCCCTGCAACTATCTGATTCTATTAATGAGTCTAATAGAATTTCGTGCCAATGACTACCTGCTCTGATAGCAGGTGCTCTGGCAAAGTGATCCTCCCACACATCCTGTGCAACCTCCACCGTGCAATGTACTTAAAACGATTTCCTTATCAGTTCTAACTTTGATTTTCGGTCCATTCGGTCCAAAGGGATGCTTTGCCCACAGTTAGATGAGCCCACCTGCCTCGTGAGCAGGAGCCCTGCCCTACTCGAGATCGTCCGTTCGAATCAAGCCGCGGCAAGAAAAGCACCTTGCGAAGGAACTGAGCGTTATATGAGGACCTAGAGGATCTTTGCCCAGTATTCTCGCTTACGCAAAATCCTCGACAAAAAGTCTTTCGAACAGCCGAACGATTTCTCGCAACGCCTTGCAGGAAACTGTTAAGCCCACCCACACCAACCATGGGAACTG
>Ga0210388_10002204_pt1 | contig 15204 bp, 12 predicted proteins | sample IncBWC19OmetaG_FD_155485 | JGI IMG/M metagenome (GOLD analysis project Ga0210388, IMG submission 155485) | Forest soil microbial communities from Barre Woods Harvard Forest LTER site, Petersham, Massachusetts, United States - Inc-BW-C-19-O ...
GGCAACCGCCCAAAGGCCTTCTTGAACTTCCGCATTCGACCCCCTCCATAATCCGGGAGTCATCTTCAGAATCCGTCTTGCCTTCCAATGCAATAGCCGGTGAAAACCCATATGCGATTCCCCTGCCCTGGAGGGGGAGGGTCGGCTCGCATCGCAAGATGCGGGCCGGGGCGGGGTGACGGTCTCTCAACTCGATCACTGTTTGAGACGATAGACCGCCACCCCACCCCGCCGCTCATTTCATTCGCGTCGACCCTCCCCCTCCAGGGGAGGGTGAAGAGAACGACCGCGGCAGCAGAGTAGAAAACAATGCCCCACCCCAACGATCCCGCGCTCCGCTCCTTCATCCCGGTCGATCCGGCTTCCGACTTCCCGATCCAGAATCTCCCCTACGGCGTGTTCTCCGCAAAAGACGGTCTTGCTCCGCGCGTCGGCGTTGCGATCGGCGATTATGTGCTGGACCTCTGGGAGCTCGAGCAGGATTGCCGGCTGCCGGTCACCGATCTCCGCATCTTCTCGGCGTCGACGCTCAATCCCTTCATGGCGCTGGGGCCGAAAGCATGGTCAGCGACCCGCGCGCGGATCAGCGAATTGCTGCGTCATGACAATCCCGAACTGCGCGAGAATCCAGAGCTTCGCGCGCGCGCGCTGGTGCCGATGGCGCAGGTAACGCTGCATATGCCGATCGCGGTCTCCGGCTACACCGATTTTTATTCGTCCAGGGAGCACGCCACCAATGTCGGCGTCATGTTCCGCGGCAAGGACAACGCGCTGCAGCCGAACTGGCTGCACATGCCGATCGGCTATAACGGCCGCGCCTCCACCGTCGTGGTGTCGGGCACCAAAGTGCGGCGGCCGCGCGGGCAACTAAAACCACCGACGGCGGAGGCGCCGTCGTTCGGTCCGTGCAGGCGACTCGATTTCGAATTGGAAATGGGCGTCGTGGTCGGGCAGCCCTCGCCGATGGGCGAGATGCTGAGCGAAGCGCAGGCGGAAGCGATGATCTTCGGCTTCGTGCTGCTCAACGACTGGAGCGCGCGCGACATCCAGCAATGGGAATATGTGCCGCTCGGGCCGTTCCAGGCGAAAGCGTTCGCGACCTCGATCAGCCCGTGGGTGGTGACGCGCGAGGCGCTGGAACCGTTCCGCCTTCAGGGACCTGTGCAGGAGCCGGTGCCGCTGCCCTATCTGCGACAGGCACGGCCGAACAATTACGATCTCGAACTCGACGTGGCCTTGCGCGCCGCTGACATGAACGATGGCTTGCGCATCTGCCGCACCAATTTCAAATACATGTACTGGTCGAGCGTGCAGCAGCTGGTGCATCACGCCTCTTCCGGCTGCGCCATGAATGTCGGCGATCTCCTGGGCAGCGGTACCATCAGTGGTCCGGAAAAGGATCAGCGCGGCAGCCTCCTGGAGATATCCTGGAATGGCACCGAGCCGATTGAGCTCGCCGGCGGCATCAAGCGCACGTTCCTCGAAGACGGCGATTCGCTTGTGATGCGCGGCTGGTGCCAAGGCGATGGTTATCGCGTGGGGTTCGGTGAGGTCGAGGGGACGATCGTGGCGGCGGAGTAGTTCTTACGTCATTGCGAGGAGCTCTTGCGACGAAGCAATCCATCTGCGTTCGGTGACGCCCGAGAAATGGATTGCTTCGCTCCGCTCGCAATGACGGCGGATGGCATTGCGGCCCGCGCTTCTCACCGCTCCTCCGGTGGAATATCCCTGATCCGCGCCGAATGCGCCGCGATCTCCTCGTGACTGAACGACAAATGTACCCGCCTGTCCGACGGCGGCCGTTTCGCCACTGACAACCCCGGCCGCCATTCCCGCGCGGGCCTGATCGGCCGCGGCGCAAAGCCGCCGCCGCAGTTCGGGCAGACATTGTGCAGTTTCGTCTCGACGCAATCCGCGCAGAACGTGCATTCGTAGGAGCAAATGCGCGCCTCCGTCGCGTTCGGCGGCAGGTCCTTGTCGCAATATTCGCAATTCGGCCGAAGCTGCAGCGCCATGCGCGACCCATGTTGAGATGGGCTAGATCATCGCAGATCATGCGACGAATTCGAATGCCGAATCTCCCTCGATTTCGGCCACTCCCGTCATTCGGGGACGCGCCCCCGATCTTTCCACTCGCTCCGTCCGTCATCCTGAGGTGCGCGCTCTTGGGCGCGCCTCGAAGGATGAGCCACGGGCACGCAAGCCAATCATCCTTCGAGGCTCGCCGAAGACGGCGAGCACCTCAGGATGACGGCAGAGCGAGAGGCCTAACCCCGCAGCTGCTTGAGCGGCAGTTTCATACTTTCCTTCAACCGGTCCAGCACGATCGAGGATCGCACATGCGCCACGCTCTGGTGCGGCATCAGCACGTTGTTGACGATGTCGGACAGGCTCTTGAGGTCGCGCAGCACGGCCTTCAGCAGATAATCGGCGTCGCCGGTCAGCGAATAGGCCTCCTGGATGTCGTCGACGCGAGTAACCAGCGCGCGAAACTTCTTGGCGTTGTCGGGCGAATGGGTCGCGAGCGTGATGTGGATGAAGGCGATCAATTCGAAGCCGAGCGCTTCGCCGTCGAGGTCGGCGTGGTAGCCCGATATCACCTTCTCCTCCTCGAGCCGCATCCGTCGCCGCGAACATTGCGAGGCCGACAGCCCGACGAGATCGGCCAGCTGCTGGTTGGTCAATCGGCCGTCGTCCTGCAGCGCCGCGAGCATTTTGAGGTCGAAGGCGTCAACCGAGATCATGTGCGAAATGCCTCTTTTGTGCACGAAGCGTGCATATTATAGCAACAATGCCAGCCATTTGCATACACATTGCATCCCCGGCGACCGAATATGCAAACCTCGAAGCGAGGAGATCAGCCATGGGTCCATTTCCGCACGATGCGCCGGCCGCCACCATCAGCGCCGACAATCCGATGGGCACCGACGGCTTTGAGTTCGTCGAATACGCCCATCCACAACCCGAGAAACTGCACGCGCTGTTCAAGCTGATGGGCTACGCGCCGGTTGCGCGGCACCGGACCAGGAAGATCACGGTCTATCGCCAGGGCGACATCAATTATCTCGTCAACGAGGAGCCCGGCACCCACGGCTTTGCCTTTGTCGCCGCCCACGGCCCCTGCGCGCCGTCGATGGCGTTTCGCGTAGTCGATGCCAAAGCGGCCTATGACCGCGCGCTTAAGCTCGGCGCGGAGCCTGCCGACATTCCCGCCGCGCGGAAGACGCTCGATGTCCCCGCGATCAAGGGCATCGGCGGCAGCTTGCTCTATTTCGTCGAGCGCTACGGCGCCAAGGGCTCGGCCTATGACGCCGAGTTCGAATGGCTGGGTGCGAAAAATCCGCGGCCGGAGGGCGCGGGCCTCTATTACCTCGATCACCTCACCCATAATGTCCATCGCGGCCGCATGGATGTCTGGACCGGCTTCTACGAAAAGCTCTTCAACTTCCGCCAGATCCGCTTCTTCGATATCGAAGGCCGCGCCTCCGGCCTGTTCTCGCGCGCGCTCACCAGCCCGGACGGCAAGATACGGATTCCGATCAACGAGGATGCCGGCGAGAGCGGCCAGATCGAGGAATATCTCAACACCTATCGCGGCGAAGGCATCCAGCACATCGCCTGCGGCGCAAAGGACGTCTACCGCACCGTCGAACGCCTGCGCGGCGCCGGCCTGCCGTTCATGCCGTCGCCGCCGGAAACCTATTTCGAGAAGATCGACGCGCGGCTGCCCGAGCACGGCGAAGACGTCGCGCGGCTGAAGCGCGACGGCATCCTGATCGACGGCGAGGGCGTGGTCGATGGCGGCCACACCAAAGTGCTGCTGCAGATTTTTTCCGCCAACGCGATTGGCCCGATCTTCTTCGAGTTCATCCAGCGCAAGGGCGACGACGGTTTTGGCGAAGGCAATTTCAAGGCGCTGTTCGAATCGATCGAGGAAGACCAGATCCGCCGCGGCGTGCTGAAGGTGGATGATGCGGCGTAGTCCCGGTCCGTCATCCCCGGATGAGCGCAATTGCGCTCACTCGGGAGGTGCGAGCGGAGCGAGCCTCGAAGGATGAGCCACGGGCACGCAAGCCAATCATCCTTCGAGGCTCGCCGAAGGCGGCGAGCACCTCAGGATGACGGCGGTGGGTGGTGCAGCGTTCGTAGGGTGAGCAAAGCGACTTGTCCGCCGTAGCGCAGAGAGCGAAGGCGGAAGCGTGCCCACCATCTGCTTTCGAATTCATGAATGGTGGGCACGGCGCAAACGCGCCTTTGCCCACCCTACGATTTCTTCCACTCTCGCGTCAGTTCACCGATATCCGCCCTTTCCGGCTCCCTGATCGCCGACGGCGTTCGCGAAAAGCGGGGCGCCGGCGCGGGCTGCGTGACGCCGTGGCGTTCGACGAAAATGTTGCGCGCGGCCATGTGCGGATGTTTTGGCGCTTCCGCCATGGTCAGGATCGGGGCGAAGCAGATGTCGGTGCCTTCCATGATCTTGCACCAATCTTCCCGTGTCTTGCTCTTGAAGATGTCCACCAATTTCTGCTTCAGCGCGGGCCAGGCCTTGCGGTCCATCTGCGTGTCGAAATCGGCATCCGCAAGCCCGGCATGCTGGCGCAGCAGCGCGTAGAATTGCGGCTCGATCGAGCCGATCGAGACGAAATGGCCGCAGGAACATTCATAGACGCCGTAGAAATGCGCGCCGCCGTCGAGGAAATTCTGCTCGCGGCCTTCGATCCAGCGGCCGGCCGCCGTCATGTCGAAGAACATCGACATCAGCGAGGCCGCGCCGTCGCACATCGCGGCATCGACCACCTGTCCCTTGCCGGATTTCTTCGCTTCCAATAGCGCGGCGAGCACGCCGACCACGAGATAGAGCGCGCCGCCGCCGAAATCGCCGACCAGGTTGAGCGGCGGCACCGGCTTTTCCTTCGGCCCGATCGCGGACAGCGCGCCGGTCACCGAGATGTAGTTGATGTCGTGGCCGGCGGCCTGCGCCAGCGGGCCTTCCTGGCCCCAGCCGGTCATGCGGCCATAGACGAGGCGCGGATTCCTCGCCAGCACCACATCGGGCCCGAGCCCGAGCCGCTCCATCACGCCGGGCCGAAATCCCTCGACCAGCGCCTCGGCGCCGGAAAGCAGGTCGAGCACACCTGCGATCGCGGCCTTGTCCTTCAAATCAAGTTCGACCACTTTCCGTCCGCGCCCGGCGACCGATTTCATATTCTTCTTGGCGCCGACGCGGTCGAGCGTGACCACCTCCGCGCCCATGTCCGCCAGCATCATGCAGGCGAACGGGCCGGGGCCGATGCCGGCGAATTCGACGATGCGGAAACCGGCCAACGGGCCGGAGGTGCGGGTGGAGGATTCGGGAGCGGATTTGTCGAGCACGTTGTCATTTCCTCATCAAGGGAAAACTCAGGACGTCGCGGAGGTTTTGGTGCCGTGGCGGGCGGGATCGCCGAGCGTCACCTTGGCGGCGTCGGCCCATAATTTGGCGTTCTGCTTCTGACGCTCGGTGCCGGTGCCTTCCTCGGCGACCTTGCGGCCGAGCGCGATATAGACCGGGATTTCCTCGTCACGCATCGGCTTCGTCGCCTGCTTGCGCGCCATCGCCTTTTCGATGTGGGGCGCGAGTTCTTCCTGCTTCCGCTTTTCCCGCTCGATTTCGCGCGCGCAGAATTCCGGCATCACCTCATCGGCGAACAGTTGCAGCGCCTCGCAGATGTGCTCATGCCGGTTGCGGCCGCCCTGCTGGATGAACACGGTCTGGTCGACGCCGCTTTCCTCGAAATGCGTCAGGTGCGTGCGCAACTGGTCCGGCGTGCCGATGCCGTGATCGGCGCCGGCCGGCGGCAAGGCATGGCGGGCCTTTTCGAAATTGGTCCAGATATCGGTGCGGCCCGGCGTGTGTTCGCCGAAGATGTAATGATGCGCCAGCCCGTAGCGGAAGAACCGCAAGCCATCCTCGCCGCGGCGGCGCGCTTCCATCTCGTCGGGGTGCACCGAGAAGCCGGTCACCATCGCGACGTTGGGATTGACCGCATGCCCGATCGGCACGCATTCCTCCCTGAAGATGCGATAGTAGTCATCGACCCATTGCCGGGCCTCGCGCGGATCGACGAAGGCAAAGGTCAGCGCACCGATGCCGCAGCGCGCCGCCATCTTGATGGTTTCGCGGTTGGAGCAGGCGACCCACAGCGGCGGATGCGGTTTCTGCAGCGGTTTCGGCACCACATTGCGGCAGGGCATCTCGAAGAATTCGCCCTTGAAGCCGGGATAGGGGTTCATCACCATCATGTCGGTGCATTGCTCGACGCCCTCCTTCCACATCCGCCGCTTCTCGACGGGGTCGAAGCCGACATTGAAGCCGCCGAGTTCCATCAGGGATGCGCTCTCGCCGGTGCCGAATTCGACGCGGCCGTTGGAGACGAGATCAAGCGTGGCGATGCGCTCGGCGACGCGGGCCGGATGGTTGTATTTCGGCGGCATCAGGCAGATGCCGTGGCCGAGCCGGATTTTCTTGGTGCGTTGCGAGCACGCGGCGAGGAAAATCTCGGGAGCGGAGGAGTGCGAATATTCCTCCAGAAAATGATGCTCGACTTCCCAGGCGTAGTCGATGCCGAGTTGGTCTGCGAGTTCGACCTGGTCGAGCGCCTCCTGGAACAGCCGATGCTCGTCGCCCTCGTGCCACGGCCGCGGCAATTGATGCTCGTAGAAAATGCCAAATTTCATGGACGCTCCCGGGAGGCTTTAGTTAGTTGATTAGCTAAAGTGTCCCGCCTTGCGCCGATGGAGGCAAGCAACTTTTGATCTCAGGATGGTCGAATTAAGAGCGCAGCGCGACAAAGTTCGTGTCCCGGACGCGGTGCAGCGCACTTGGCGGTGCACCGCAGAGCCGGGACCCACGTCTTTCGCATGGACCCCGGATCAGCAGCGCACCGCGCCGAATTACGGCGCGTTGCGCAGCATCCGGGGAACACCCGCATGCTTGAGCGGCTACGCGATCAGCCGGCCGCGGCGACCGCGCGTTGCGCCATCACCTTGATCAGGTTGGCGCGGTAGTCCGACGTGCCCTGGGTATCGTTCATCAACCCGTCTGCGGAGATCTTGACGTTGTCGAGCGCTGCCGCCGACCAGTTCGCCTTCAGCGCCGCCTCGATGGTTCCCACCCGCATCACGCCGTTCTGCGACGCGCCGGTGGCCGCGACGCGGACATCGCCCGATTTGGTCTTAACCACGAACACGCCGGTCAGCGCGAAGCGCGATGCCGGATGTGGGAATTTTGAATAGCCGGCCTTGGCCGGGATCGGGAACGACACGGCGGTGATAATCTCGCCGTCATTGAGCGCGGTCGAGAACAGGCCCTTGAAGAACTCATCCGCCGGGATCGAGCGCTTGTTGGTCTTCACGGTCGCGCCGAGCGCCAGCACCGCCGCCGGATAGTCGGCCGCCGGATCGTTGTTGGCGAGCGACCCGCCGATGGTGCCGCGATGACGCACGGCGGGATCGCCGATCACGGATGCAAGATGGGCGAGCGCGGCGATGGCCTTCTGCACCGCGGCGTTCGTCGCCACATCGTAATGCGTGGTCGCAGCCTTGATCGTCACCGTGTCGCCGGAAACCTCGACACCGGCGAGATCCTTGATCTTGCCGAGATCGATCACGTCGGACGGCGAAGCCAGCCGCTGCTTCATCACGGGGATCAGGGTGTGGCCGCCGGCGAGATATTTTGCCTCTTTGCCTTTGGCGAAGAGGGCGGCGGCTTCGTCGACCGAGGAGGGGCGATGATAGGTGGTCTCGTACATGATGTACTCCCTGTTTCCTTTTCCCGTCATTCCGGGATGCGCGCGCCTCGCGCGCAGACCCGGAATCTCGAGGAGTTCTACCGTGTTTCAGTTTCCGGGTTCGACGCTTTGCGTCGCCCCGGAATGACGAGTGGTCAGCCGTGAATCGCGTGCCAGACGCGGTCGGGCGTCGCCGGCATTTCGAGCTTGTTGTTGCCGATCGCATCCGTGATGGCGTTGATCACGGCGGCGGACGCGCCGATCGCGCCGGCCTCGCCGCAGCCCTTGACGCCGAGCGGATTGCCCGGGCACAGCGTCGTGGTGTGGCTCAGCTTGAACGACGGCAGATCGTCGGCGCGCGGCATGGTGTAGTCCATGAACGACGCCGTCACGAGCTGGCCGTTGGCGTCATAGACCACGCCTTCCAGCAGCGCCTGGCCGATGCCTTGCGCGAGGCCGCCATGGACCTGGCCTTCGACGATCATCGGGTTGATCAGCCGGCCGAAATCGTCGGCCGCGACGAAATTGACGAAGGAGGTCTTGCCGGTGCCGGGATCGACTTCGAGTTCGCAGATATAGGCGCCGGCCGGGAAGGTGAAGTTGGTCGGGTCGTAGAACGCCGTCTCCTTCAACCCCGGCTCCATGCCGTCGGGCAGGTTGTGCGCGGTATAGGCGGCGAGCGCGACCATCGGCAGCGCGATCGACTTGTCGGTGCCGGTGACCTTGAACTCGCCGTTCTCGATGACAATGTCGCCCTCGGATGCTTCCAGCGCATGGGCTGCGATCTTCTTGGCCTTGGCCTCGACCTTTTCCATCGCCTTGATGATGGCGGTGCCGCCGACCGCGATCGAGCGCGAGCCGTAGGTGCCCATGCCGAACTGCACCTTGTCGGTGTCGCCGTGGACGATCGAGACCTGGCTGATCGGAACGCCCAGACGTTCGGAGATCAGTTGCGCAAACGTGGTCTCATGGCCCTGGCCGTGGCTGTGCGAGCCGGTGAGCACTTCGATGGTGCCGACCGGGTTGACGCGGATTTCGGCTGACTCCCACAGGCCGACGCCGGCCCCCAGGCTGCCGACCGCTTTCGAGGGCGCGATGCCGCAGGCCTCGATGTAGCAGGACACGCCGAGGCCGCGCAGCTTGCCTTCCTTCTTCGCTTTCTCCTTGCGGCCCGCGAAACCGGCATAGTCGATCGCCTTCATCGCGGCATCGAGCGAGGCGCCGAAATCGCCGGTGTCATAGGCCATGATCACGGGCGTCTGGTACGGGAAGCTGGTGATAAAATTCTTCCGGCGCAATTCCGCCGGATCGACCTTCAGCTGCCGCGCCGCGGTTTCCATCATCCGCTCCAGAAGGTAGCTCGCCTCCGGCCGGCCCGCGCCGCGATAGGCGTCGACCGGCGTGGTGTTGGTATAGACGCCGACCACTTCGGCATAGATCGCCGGGATCACATACTGGCCCGACAGCAGCGTGACATAGAGATAGGTCGGCACCGCCGAGGAGAACAGCGACATATAGGCGCCGAAATTGGCGTGGGTTTTCACCCGCAGGCCCAAAATCTTGTTGTCCTTGTCGAACGCCATTTCCGCTTTCGAGACATGGTCGCGGCCATGCGCGTCGGTGAGGAAGGCCTCGGAACGGTCGCCAGTCCATTTCACCGGGCGACGCAGCTTCTTCGACGCCCACAGCGCCACCATTTCTTCCGGATAGATGTAGATCTTGGATCCGAAGCCGCCGCCGACATCGGGCGCGATCACCCGCAGCTTGTGCTCGGGAGCGATGTTGTAGAACGCCGACAGCACCAGGCGGGCGACATGCGGATTCTGCGAGGTGGTGTAGAGCGTGAAATGCTCTTCCGCCTCGTCGTATTCGGCGATTGCCGCGCGCGGCTCCATCGCATTGGGCACCAGGCGGTTGTTGGTGAGTTCGAGCGTCACCACATTGGCGGCCTTCGAAAACGCATCCTTGACGGCGGCCTCATCGCCGAGCGCCCAGTCGTAGACCACATTGCCCGGCGCTTCCGGGTGCAGTTGCGGCGCGCCCGGTTTGATCGCGGCACGGATGTCCGGAACGGCCGGAAGCTCTTCGTAAGTGACGACCACGGCTTCGGCGGCGTCCTTGGCCTGGTTCTTGGTCTCGGCGACCACGACCGCGACCGCCTGGCCGGCGAAGCGCACGACCTCCGGCGCCATCGCCGGCCATGCGCCCATCTTCATCGGGGTGCCGTCCTTCGAGGTGATGGCCCAGCCGCAGATCAGGTTGCCGACCTTGTCGTCGACGATCTCTTGGCCGGTCAATACGCCGACCACGCCCGGCATCTTCATCGCTTCAGACGAATCGATGCTCTTGACCTTGGCATGCGCGTGCGGGCTGCGGATGAAATGGGCATGGGTCATGCCCTGCAATTTGATGTCGTCGACGTAACGGCCTTTGCCGGTGATGAAACGCCGGTCTTCCTTGCGCACGACGCTTGCGCCAATACCTTCAACGCCCATGTTCTGTTCTCCCAACCGGAGTTTTTGATTTCCGCCATTTCCATCGAAATTCGGCGGTCTTTGATGTTAGTGATCGATGCGGCTTGCCGCTGCTATTCCGCGGCCTGCGCAACCTTCATGCGGCCGGCCGCATCCAGCACCGACTTGACGATGTTGTGGTAGCCGGTGCAGCGGCAGATATTGCCTTCCAGCTCGTGCCGGACGGTGTCCTCGTCGAGCTTGCCGCCATGGCGGTGCACGATATCGATCGCCGACATGATCATGCCCGGCGTGCAATAGCCGCATTGCAGTCCGTGATTGTCGCGGAAGGCGGCCTGCATCGGATGCAGTTCGTCGCCCTTCGAGATGCCTTCGATGGTGGTGACGTTGCTTCCATTGGCCTGTCCGGCCAGCACGGTGCAGGATTTGACCGCCCGGCCGTCGATATGCACGACGCAGGCGCCGCATTGGCTGGTGTCGCAGCCGACATGGGTGCCGGTCAGGTTCAGATGATCGCGCAGCAGCTGGACAAGAAGGGTGCGGTCCTCGACCTCGACCGAGGCCGCCTTGCCGTTCACCGTCAATTTGATGGTAGACACGCCATTATCCTCCCGATGCTTTTTGCTTGTTCCGATTAGAAGCACCGGGGCTGGACTTTGCAACTGGGAATTTCGTCGGGAGGGTCATTGTAAAGTCATCATCTCGAACGCGGCTTGCTTACCCTCCCCTGGAGGGGGAGGGTCGACGCGACCCGGCGACGCGAAGCGTCGTCCGGCAGAGCGGCGGGGTGGGGTGACAGTCTCTCGTCTTGAACGGTGCCCAGGTTGAGAGACCGTCACCCCACCCCGTCTCGCATCTTGCGATGCGAGCCGACCCTCCCCCTCCAGGGGAGGGTAAGAAGATGCCATGCAAATTTACGGCTTTCTCAAGCCCTTGCTTGATGGTCTATTCCGGCATCGTTCGCATGTTGCCTAAGCCACGGAGACCAAACGACAATGCCGCTGCAACGGGGGTTTTGACGTGATCGACAAGCAGGTGAAGACCACAGCCGACGCGGTGGCTGGCGTCCGCGACGGATCGACGGTGCTGGTGGCCGGATTCGGCATGGTCGGCGTCGCCGACCATCTGCTCGATGCCCTGCACGAGCAGGGCGCCCGGGAGCTGACCATCGTCGCCAACAATTCCGGCAATGGCGATCACGGCCTCGCCCGGCTGATCATTTCAGGGCGGGTGCGCAAGGTGATCTGCTCCTTTCCGCGCTCCGGCGACTACAGCGCCTTCCTCAATGCCTACCGCGCCAGGAGCCTGGAGCTGGAATTGCTGCCGCAAGGCACCATCAGCGAGCGCATGCGTTGCCATGCCGCGGGGCTGGGCGGCTTCTTCTCCCCGGTTTCGGCCGGCACCAAACTCGGCGAAGGCAAGGAAGTCAGGGAGATCGACGGCCGGCTGCACGTGTTTGAAAAGCCGCTGAAGGGCGACGTCGCGCTGATCAAGGCCAACAAGGCCGACCGCTGGGGCAACCTCACCTATATCAAGTCGGCGCGGAATTTTAATCCTGTGATGGCGATGGCGGCGGATTTGACCGTGGTCGAGGTCGACCAGATGGTGGAACTCGGCGAACTCGATCCGGAAGCCGTGGCGACACCGAGCATTTTCGTCGATCGCGTGGTCGTTGTTGGAGCACAGGCATGATCCCATTAACGCGTGAGCAGATGGCCTGGCGCGCCGCGCAGGATTTGATGGAAGGCGATTACGTCAATCTCGGCATCGGCATCCCGACCCTGGCCGCGAGTTTTGTCCCGGCCGGCCGCGAGGTGATCTTCCACAGCGAGAACGGCATTTTGGGCATGGGCCCAAAACCCGAGCCGGGCAAGGAAGACCCCTATATGGTCGATGCCGGCAAGAACAAGACGACGCTGGTGGCCGGCGGCTGCTTCGTGCACCACGCCGACTCGTTTTTGATCATCCGCGGCGGCCATCTCGACGTCAGCCTGCTCGGCGCGTTCGAGGTTTCGGAGAACGGCGATCTCGCGAACTGGACCACCGAGGATCCGGCATTCCCGCCCGGCGTCGGCGGCGCCATGGATCTGGCGGTCGGCGCCAGGGCGATTCGCGTCATCATGGATCACACCGGCAAGCGCGGCGAGCCGCGCATCCTGAAACGCTGCAGCTATCCGCTGACCGCGCCGAACTGCGTCAAGCGCATCTACACCAATCTCGCCGTCATCGACGTGACGCCGCAAGGCCTCACCGTGGCCGAGATGATCGCCGGCATGACGCTGGAGAAGCTGCAGGCCCTGACCGAGCCGAGCTTAAGGCTCGCCCCGGATTGGCAGGTGCTTGCGCCGCCCGAGGTGCCCAAGGCGCGGGCGGCGTAGGCTTTATGGCCCACCTCGCCCCGCTTGCGGGGAGAGGTCGCCGCGCTCTTGCGCGGCGGGTGAGAGGGACTCTCCACGAGTCGCGCTCGCTGAGAGAGCCCCTCACCCCAACCCTCCAAGAGCGAGCTTCGCTCGTCTCGACCCCGCGAAAGAGCGGGGAGAGGGAGAAACGAGAGACAAGCCCGCCATGACGGCAGGCCAAAACCCTCCGTATATTTACTGGGCCTTATCCATTCTGCTCTAGTTTTCGTCGTCGGTCCGGCAAGCCCGCGCTTTTCGGGCGCGTATTTTGTTGGGAAAGCTGCGGGGAGGTCCGGGTGGGTCTGAAATCGGTATCGCGTAGGCTCCCGACGCTTCGATTCCGCGGCAAGGTCATGCTTGGCTTTGCCGTGGTGCTGGCGATCTCGGCGGTCAGCATGGGCATCGCCTATATGGGGTTCGAGCGTGTCTCCGCGGGCGTCGCAAGCTACCGCAACAGCGTTTCGGAAGCGGATCTGGCGCGCAATATCGACCGCGAGGTGATTTCGTACCGGGAGCTGGCGCGCTATTACGTGGTCACGGCCAAGGACGACGATGCCAAGGCGGCGCTGGCCGCCGAGGCGCGCCTCAAGGACGCCATCGACCGGTCGATGCGGGGCACCATCAATCCGGCGCGCCTCGACCAGATCACGCGCCTCGCCCGCGAATTCCAGAGTTTTACCAAGATTTTTGCCGACATCGTCAAGTTCAAGAGCGACAGCGCGCTGCTGGTGCAGAACAAGCTGACGCGCGATGCCAATACGTTGCGCTACAAGCTCGACGACCTTCCCAGCAATGCCGACGATTCGGAACTGCAGACAATCCAGTTCGGCACCAAGAAAGTGAACGAACAATTCCAGGCGGCCTCCGCGCTCGCCAATACCTTCGTCATCAATTCCGATCAGGCGATTGCGACCGGCGCGATGGCGCGGCTCAAATTCGTCGAGAACTCGATGAACGCGATATCGTCGAAGGACGAAAGGATCGTGCAAGGCCTGAAAGAGGCCGCGGGCCTGCTCGATGAATATGGGCAGGTGCTGGCCAAGCTGATCGCGAATTCCAAGGAAGTCGATGAGCTGGTCGCCGAGATGGCCGATTCCGCGGACGCGATCGTCAAGGGCGCCGGCGCGATGAAGGCGGACCTGCTTTCCGACCAGCAAAGGCTCGAATCCGAATCGGATACGGCCATCGGCGAGACCGAGCGGCTGATCCTGATGCTCGCCGGCGGCGGCTTCCTGCTCGGTGCGGCGCTGGCGCTGGTGCTGGGCAAGGGAATTTCCCGTCCCATGATTGCGATGTGCCAGGCGATGCGCGAACTCGCCGGCGGCAATTTCGACGTCGTGCTGCCGGGTCTCGGCCGCCGGGATGAACTTGGCGAAATGGCCGGCGCGGTGGAAGAATTCAAGATGCAGGCAATCGCCAAGGCGGAGCGCGATGCCAGCGCCCAGGATGCCCAGAACAAGGCGGCGAGTGCCGCGCGGCGCGCCGAGCTGATCAGGTTTGCCGATGATTTCGAAACCGCCGTTGGCGCCATCGTCTCGAACGTGTCGGCTTCCGCCGTTCAACTTGAACAGGCGGCGGGAATGCTGACGCGGACCGCGGAAAGCACCCAGAGCCTCTCCAGCCAGGTCGCCGACGCTTCCGAAGAAGCCTCCTCCAGCATGCAATCGGTGGCCACCGCGACCGAGGAGCTTTCCGCTTCCGTCGACGAGATCGGCCGCCGGATGCGCGATTCAAACAAGATCGCGGAGGCCGCGGTGCTGCAGGCGCAGCAGACCGACGGTCGCATCGGCAAGCTGTCGCGCGCCGCCCAGGAGATCGGCGACGTGGTCAAGCTGATCACGGCGATTGCCGAGCAGACCAATCTCTTGGCGCTGAACGCGACCATCGAGGCCGCCCGCGCCGGCGACGCCGGCCGCGGCTTTGCGGTGGTCGCCGCCGAAGTCAAATCGCTGGCCAGCCAGACCGCGAAGGCGACCGACGAGATTTCGACCCACATCGCGGGCATGCAGGGCGCGACCGCCGAATCGGTCGCGGCGATCAAGCAGATCGGCGGCACCATCGGGCAGATCTCGAGCATCGCCTCGGAGATTTCGAGCGCGGTGCAGCAGCAGAGCTCGGCGACCCAGGAAATCGCCCGCAGCGTCCAGAGCGTCGCCAAGGGCACCCATCAGGCGGCTTCCAACATCATGCAGGTCAATCGCGGCGCGACCGAAACCGGCTCCGCCTCCGAGGAGGTGCTGAACTCGGCCAAGACGTTGTCGAGCGAGAGCACAAGGCTGCGCGAGGAGCTCGACCGCTTCATGGCGAATATCCGCGCCGCGTAGAGCACGGCCCGGCTGCTTTCGGAGAATTGCAGGCGCCGACCAGGCTAGAGCGTTTTCGAGCGAAGTGGTTACCGGTTCGCGTGAAGAAAACGCGTCAAAACAAGAATCTAGCAGTCCGCTGAAAAACGTAAAGAATGAGGCGTTTTTTCTGTTGGGGTTCGGTTGTTGGGATGGCGTATTGGGGAGTTTGAGGTCTGTTGGCTAGGCTGCAGCCAGTTTGGGGATGCGGATCAGGTTG
>Ga0210388_10002208_pt1 | contig 15196 bp, 11 predicted proteins | sample IncBWC19OmetaG_FD_155485 | JGI IMG/M metagenome (GOLD analysis project Ga0210388, IMG submission 155485) | Forest soil microbial communities from Barre Woods Harvard Forest LTER site, Petersham, Massachusetts, United States - Inc-BW-C-19-O ...
GCGCTGCTGGTGTTCAACGCGGCGCTTGCCTACTTCCAGGAGAGTCGAGCTCAGGCTACCCTGGCTGCTCTGAAATCGCGTCTCGCTCTCAATGTTTCAGTTCAGCGCGATGGTGCGTGGAGGACCGTGCCGGCCTCGGAATTGGTGTGTGGCGACCTGGTGAAGCTTTCGCTTGGTTCTGTGGTTGCTGCCGACGTGCATTTGACCGGCGGATCGGTTCAACTCGATCAGTCGATGCTCACCGGTGAATCCCTGCCCATTGAAGCCGGGCCGGGTGTAGACACCTACGCAGGGGCTCTCGTCCGACGCGGTGAAGCAACGGCCGTGGTGACGGCCACAGGCGTCCGCACCAAATTTGGCCGCACGGCGGAACTGGTTCGCACTGCACATGTCGTGAGCACACAGCAGAAAGCAGTGCTCAAGATCGTTCGCAACCTGGCGATCTTCAATGGTGTCGTCATTCTTGCCATGGTTGCATTTGCTTATACCCATGCCATGCCATGGAGCGAGATAGTTCCCCTGTTGCTCACGTCGATTCTGGCCGCGATTCCCGTGGCATTGCCCGCGACATTCACCCTTGCCTCTGCGATTGGAGCTCGCTCCCTGGCGAAGCTGGGGGTGTTGCCAACACGACTCTCCGCAGTGGATGAGGCCGCATCGATCGACGTCCTGTGCTCGGACAAAACTGGAACTCTGACCCTCAATGCGCTTTCAGTAACCAGCGTTCGCACCTTGCCCGGCTCTGACGAAGCCCACGTTCTCGGATTGGCGGCTTTGGCGAGCTCTGAAGGCGGTGAGGACCCGGTCGATAAGGCGATTCGGGCTGCCGCATCGCATAAACCGGTTTCTGACCTGCCGAAACTGGTGACGTTCTTGCCGTTCGACCCTGGAAAGAAAACATCGGAAGCAACCGCGACGGATGCAACCGGGGCCACGCAGCGCATCGTCAAGGGAGCATTCACGGCAATCGTGGCCCTCACCGCTCCATCGCCGGCTGCCGCAGTGATCGCTGACGAACTTGAGAAACAGGGGTTCAGAGTTCTGGCAGTGGCAGCAGGCATCCAGACTAGCGTGAAAGTTATCGGCCTGATCGCCCTCAGCGACCCGCCGCGGACAGACTCCATCTCTCTCATCTCTGAATTGCATAGCCTCGGTGTGCGCACTGTCATGGTGACGGGGGATGCTCCGGTCACGGCAGGAATCGTCGCCCATGCAGTCGGATTAAGCGGCGCCGTTTGTCCACCCGGAAAGCTGCCCGAAAGTATCGAACCAGAGCAATTCGCGGTCTTCGCGGGCATTCTTCCTGAAGGCAAGTATGACCTCGTCAAAGCCTTCCAGAAGAACGGGCATACAGTCGGGATGTGCGGGGACGGCGCCAATGACGCCCCTGCGCTTCGTCAGGCGCAGATCGGCGTCGCCGTCTCGACCGCGACGGATGTGGCCAAATCGGCAGCCGGTGTTGTATTGACTGAAGCCGGTCTGGGCGGCATCGTGGCTGCGGTGAAAGAGGGCCGAGTCACGTTTCAGCGTATTCTCACCTACACCCTGAATTCGGTGATGAAAAAGTTCTTACAGGTTCTCCTGCTGACCGCCGGCCTGCTCATGACCGGGCATGCGGTGCTGACTCCCATGTTGATGGTCATTGTGATGATTACCGGCGACTTCCTCGCCATGTCGCTGACGACGGACAGGGTGCGGCCATCCGAGACGCCGAATTCTTGGCACATCGGTCGAATTACGGCTGCTGGCATCATTCTGGGGGTCTGTTTCCTTGCCTTCTCCACGGCCATTCTGGCAGTAGGCAAATTCGAGTTGCATCTGGGCATCGAAGCACTCCAAACCCTCTCCGTCGTCGCGATTGTGTTCGGCAGTCAGGCCACGACCTATGTGATTCGCGGGCGCCAGCACCTGTGGGGATTGCGCCCCAGCGTCTGGCTCGTGCTCTCTTCGGTGGCCGACGTGCTTATCATTTCGACGCTCGCTTTATTAGGAATCGCAATGGCGCCATTGCCCATTGCAATCATTGCTGGCGAGTTTGGCGCTGCGCTCGCATTCGGCGTAGTCATGGACCTGGTCAAGATCCCCGTCTTTGCCCGTCTCCGTATCTCCTGACGATCCAGATGTTAATTGCGACAAGTGTGAGGAAGATGAATATCAATTCCAAGGATTTTCGTGTTCCGCCCGGCAAAAAGGTTCACCTCGGCAAGTGGCCGACGATTGTCGATCCCTTTTACAAGTCGAAGAAGGAGTATAAGGAACTTCTCCTCGAGCACATGGAGAAGTTGAGTTCTCTGCAGCAGCTGCACTACGCATCCAACCGCTACGCAATGTTGGTGATCTTTCAGGGGATGGACAGCGCAGGAAAGGATGGCGCCATCCGCCATGTCATGTCGGGCGTCAACCCGGAGGGTTGCGAGGTCTACAGTTTCAAACAGCCTAGCACCGAAGAACTCCAACATGATTTTCTCTGGCGCAGCACCTGTCGGCTTCCCGAGCGTGGCAGGATTGGCATCTTCAACCGGTCCTATTACGAAGAGGTACTCGTTGTCCGAGTGCATCCGGAGCTTCTTCGCAGCCAGGGGCTACCCCAGGAGTTGCGTAACGAGAAGAACATTTGGGAGCAGAGGTATAGCTCAATCGCGGATTTGGAGAAGCACCTTCATCGCAACGCGACACAAATCGTAAAGATATTTCTGCACCTTTCTTACGGAGAGCAAAGAAAGCGATTCCTTGAGCGCATCGATGAGCCGGAAAAGAACTGGAAGTTCAGCGCCTCCGACATTCACGAGAGGAAATACTGGAAACACTACATGAGGGCCTACAAGGAATGCCTTCAAGCCACAAGCACGCATCACTCGCCGTGGTACGTCGTCCCGGCCGACGACAAGGAGAATGCGCGGCTCATTGTCTCCCAAATTGTCCTTGATGCCCTGGCAGAACTCAAGATGGCTTACCCCAGAACTACTGAAAAGCGCCGCGTCGAACTGCACGCGATTAAGAAACTGCTGTCGAAATGAAATTGAATACCCATCGTGTGCAGACACGGACAAGCCAATCCATCAGAGCCACCACCGCGCTGTTACTTGCAGCGGAGAAATAGGAAGGAACCGTCAATATGGCCACCACGGAACTCACTTTGGGCGCCGATCACACAGAAAGCCCCTCCGCGTTTATTTTTGACGTGACTTTGTCTACCGCGATTGCGGCAGATGGCAAAACTGAGGCACAGGCGCCGGTACCGAAAGGACCGCTTTCGGCGGATATGCTCGACAAGATGAATCGTTACTGGCGCGCAGCGAACTATCTCTGCATAGGCCAGATATACCTCTTCGAGAACCCTCTCTTACGAGAACCCCTCAAGGCGGAACAGATCAAACCGAGGCTACTTGGCCACTGGGGAACTTCGCCTGGACAAAACCTGATCTATATTCATCTGAATCGTCTCATCAAAGAACATGATGCGGACATCATATACATCTCAGGCCCAGGGCACGGAGGCCCCTCACTGAATGCCTGCTCCTACCTGGAAGGCACGTACACCGAGGTTCATCCCGAGATCACATCCGATGAAGACGGCTTGCGCCTCATGTTTCGCAAGTTCTCTACGCCGGGTGGCGTGCCCAGCCACTGTGGACCCCACGTCCCGAACTCGATGCATGAAGGAGGCGAGCTTGGCTATTCGCTGGTTCATGCATTCGGCGCGGCCTTTGACAATCCCGATCTGATCGTCGCCTGTGTAGTCGGCGACGGTGAGTCGGAGACCTGCCCACTGGAAGGAAGCTGGAAATCGGTCAACTTTCTCAACCCCGTGCGCGACGGCGCGGTTCTTCCCATTCTGCACCTCAATGGCTACAAGATTTCCGGCCCGACAGCTCAGGCGCGCACCAGCGACGCAGACCTTAAGGCCCTGTACAGCGGGCGTGGGTACAAACCTTGGTTTGTCGAGGGAGACAATCCCGAAGTCGTGCACCAACTTCTTGCCCAGGCGTTGGACGATTGCTACGCCGAGATTTGTTCAATTCAAGAAGAAGCCCGCAAGAACGGATTCAAGAAGCAGCCAATCTGGCCCATGATCATTCTGCGCACGCCCAAGGGATGGACTTGCCCCAAAGAAGTGGATGGGATCCCGATTGAGGGGACCTTCCGCGCGCACCAGGTTCCACTTGCATCGGTCCGTGACAATCCTGAGCATCTCAAAGTCCTTGAAGCCTGGATGAAGAGCTACAGGCCGGAAGAACTCTTCGATAAGAACGGCTCATTCATCACCGAACTGGCAACGCTTGCGCCAGTAGGTAACCGGCGCATGGGAGGCAACCCCCATGTGAATGGCGGACGAACGTTAGTCACACTTGCACTTCCGGACTTCACGAATTATGCGCTCGAGATCCCCGGACCGGGTCAGGTTCTGGCCGAGGCTCCGCGCAAACTGGGAGATTTTTTTCGCGACATCTTCAGAATGAACCTGACGAACTTTCGCATGTTCTGCCCGGATGAGACAGACTCCAATCGCCTGAACTCCGTCTTCGAGGCCACAAAGCGTTGCTCAATGGCCGAGATCGTCTCCATCGATGATCAACTCGGGCCCGATGGCCGCGTGTTGGAAGTATTGAGCGAACATCTTTGCGAGGGATGGCTTGAAGGCTATCTGCTCACCGGGCGCCATGGCATGTGGTCCTCCTATGAGGCTTTCGCTCAGGTTGTCGATTCCATGTTGACCCAACATGCCAAGTGGCTGGAACAATGTCGCGAGTATTCGTGGCGCAGACCTATCGCATCCCTGAACGTTCTGCTCACAAGCCACGCATGGCGAAACGACCATAACGGCTTTAGTCACCAGGCCACCGGATTTGTGGACAACGCACTGGCACGCAGAAGCGATACCATCCGCGTCTACTATCCGCCGGACAGTAACTGCCTGCTGAGCGTCTTCGATCACTGCCTGCGGAGCCGTAACTACGTCAACATCGTAACCTGCGGTAAGCAACCGCAGCTCCAATGGCTGACTATGGAGGAGGCTCTTGAGCATTGCTCACGCGGCGCATCCACCTGGAAGTTTGCAACCAACGATGAAGGTCGTGAACCCGATGTCGTACTAGCGTGCGCAGGCGATGTGCCGACCATTGAAATCTGCGCTACGTCGTGGCTTTTGCAGAAGCATGTGCCTGGCATCAAGGTGCGCGTTGTCAATGTAGTCGACTTGATGACTCTGATGTATCCAGACAAGCATCCGCACGGAATGGACGAGATGTCCTTCAACGCGCTCTTCACCGAAACTGCACCCGTGATCTTCGCCTTCCACAACAATCGATGGCTCATTCACACACTGGTTCACGGTCGCTCCCATGAGGGACGCTTTCACGTGCATGGTTACATCGACCAGGGTACGACAACAACACCATTCGACATGGTCGTGCTCAACGAAATGAGCCGCTTTCACTTGGCGCTCGATGCTTTGAAGCACATCCCTCGGCTTCGCGTGCAGGCTGCCAACGCAATCGAGATGTTCGGCAGAAAGCTCAATGAACATCACGACTACATTCGCCAGCACCTTGAGGACATGCCCGAGATCAGAAATTGGCAGTGGACAGACGATTTCAGCGAATCCGCCACGCCAGCTCCATTGGCCAAGGGACATCCCGGCAAGGCGATGTTCACTGACAGCTAAGCAACACGCCTCAACTTGAGTGCTAGGTTGAATCGCAATTCCATGCCTGTGGATCAGGCTAGATCAAGCGTTGCGTTACACTCTTGCTTCCGGCGGATCGGCATCGCCTTCGAGTGGAAGAATTTCTGGCAAATCGAACCGGGCCACGCCAATCCGGGCGTCGGCCATTCCGTAATAGACGTCATAGCGATCGGGTGTGCCAAGGTCGCTGCGTCTGTCGATTCCCGTGGGGAATACGACGTTTGCAATGGTCCCGTGTTGCTCTTGCGGCAGACTCGGCGTCAACAGGGGCTCCGCCGAGCGATAGCGAATCGCGAGCGGGCGCTCCTTTGAGAAAACCATCACACCGGCCGAGTAGCATAACTGGTGGCCCACGTCATCTGATTCCATGATTTCGCTGACCCCGTGGTAGATGATCAGCCAGCCGTATTTCGTCAGCACGGGCGGAGTACCACCTCCGATTTTGAGCCGTTCCCAAGGTGACACAGGAGCCGCCAGCCGGTGATGGAAAGTAAACTGGCCGGTGTGAAATGGCTTGTTGTTCGGTGTCATTCGACAGTACGAGATCCATATGCTTTCTCTGTCGAGGTCTACGTCCCGTTGCGCAGGGCAACAGGCAGTTTCCTCGGGACGAGTGCCTGGAAAAAGAGGCCGGTGAAGCATTGCCAACCCCGGTTGGCTGGATGGATCGGGAATGATGGATGGGAAAAGGCTGGCATCTTTGTCGTCTACGTTTCCGAAATCGATGCCATCGGAAGAAGCAAAGGTCGCGAGTCCCAAACGTTTCCAGTGGAAGAGGTCCTCCGATACCGCCACGGCGATTCTGGGCCCATGGGCCGAGAATGCCGTGTAGGTCATAATGTAGCGCTTAAGTGGTTCCACAAACGTGACGCGAGGATCCTCGCAACCACCACTGCCGTCGGACCGCAACTCATAATCAGCTTCCGGCTCCAGGGCGATGCCGAGCCGTTCCACGCCGGCCGGATCGCCGGCGTCATTGAAACGCACTCGTGCGATGCCAATTCTTGAGTAATTTCCTTGTGCCACCATCCGCGGAAAGAGGTAGAGTCCCCCGTCCGGTCCACGAGCAGCAGCAGGATTGAGAACGCCTTCGACCTCTTGAGGATTTCCCGGTTCCGGCTCCATCAACATTCCCAGGCGACGCAGCTTGAACACGCTCATCGGTCCACCTCGAAGTGTCGCACAGGTTCATCGCCGCCCAGGCAAGCGATGATCGTTTCGATTACCCGCTTGGTCTCATCCGGGTTTCGAACTGGAATGGATTTAACGCCTGCCTGTGCGGCCGGGTAGTCGTTCCCGCCAACGAACAGGGCATCGCCGACAAAAATCATCTCGCTGAGCGAGATCCCGAGGATGTCTCGCAGCTTTCCAATTCCATAAGCCTTGTCGATACCAGGTTGAGTGATGTCGATGGACGTCGCGCCTCCTATGCGAACGGAAAACTCAGGGATGAATGTATCAACGATTGACTTAATCTTCTTCCGTTTGGTGATGTCGGGGTCCCACTTGTTCTTTTCTGCCAGGGGAGCCTCCTGACCCAATGCGGAATAGGTTATCTGGCTTCCCCGGTCCTCAATTGTCTCTCCCCAGGTCTTTTCGACACTAAAGCCAGCCATCTCGACAGCTTTCTTGAGTGAACTGACAATTTTCTCCTTTTCCTCCGGAGTGAAATCTTCTGAATAGAGCTCTTTCCAATCTCCTGCGTACTGAAAGAACTTTGTCCCGCAGGTTGGAAGGAGCGACAGATTAGCGAGGCGGTCGTGGGGAAGATTGGACAGTATCTGCTTCTCAAACTGGGCCCATGCACCTCCTGAAATCACTGCAACTTGGAGGATGCCCAGAAGGTCATGCAGCAAGGCCAGTGTTTCCGCATCGACGGGCGATTTACTCGGTGCCAGAGTTCCGTCCAGATCGAACACGATAAGCTTCTTCATTCTTCTCCAACGTTGAAGTCCTGCGATCTCATCTAACTCCGGCTCTGCGGAATCGCGCACTTACCAACTTCAGCCTATCCGGGTATCGCAATCTCCAGCAGGCTGGCTATTCCGCTGGGTCGAAAAGTGCATGCCCCGCACTCGGCCGACAGGAGCCAAACGTCGCCTTTGCCAACGGTATAAGAGATATCGCCGTATTCAATGTTGCCTGAGCCATTGATGGAGACCAGCACACGGGGCTCGTTCTCTGCACCAACCGGGAACGATTCTTGCCCGTGAAGGCGCCACAACCTGAACGCTTCACAATCAAAGAGTCTTTCTCGTTCTACAGGCACGGTCGCCTCTATCTCTGGTGCAACCAGGCCGCCAGAGCCCCCAGCGAAATCGATACAGGCAAGTGCCTGCTCAATCTGGAGTGGCCGTGGCCGTCCCGTCTTTGCGTCAACATGATTCCAGTCGAAAAGGCGGAACGTAACATCGCTGTTTTGCTGTACCTCAAAGACAACGACATCGCCGCCCAAAGTGTGAACTGTTCCGGCGGGAATGAAGACGCCGTCCCCTGGCTTCGGAACGATGGTCACAAGGTGGTCCGCAATAGTCCCATCGGAGAGCGATTGCCGCAAGTCTAGGGCAGTCGTGCCGAGTTTCAGGCCTGCATAGATTCGACTCTCTCTCCGAGCCTCAATTACAACCCAGGCTTCGGTCTTTGCGGTATCGCCCGCTGGAATCAAATCTGCGTGCGCATCGCTGGGATGCACCTGAACGGAGAGCATCTCCCTCGCATCGAGAAACTTGAGGAGAAGTGGAAATCGAGGAAAGCGCGAAGCCAGCTTCCCCATCAGCGGCTTCTGATACTGTTCCATCACGTCACTGATCGTCCGCCCTTTGAGCGGTCCATTGGCAACCAGACTCGCATAATCATCGCGGTCGCTGAGCACCCATGCTTCTCCGATGGGACCGTCCTCTGGAAGCGGCTCGGAGATCAGTCTAGACAAACGTCGGCCTCCCCAAAGCCGGTACTGGAAGATAGGCTCGAAGCGCAGGGGATACAAACGTATTTGGATCATTGTTTGTCACCCTGCTCTCACGATCGGCGCCAAGCGTCTGATTTTATTTGGCTACAACACGTTGTTGGTGTTCATTGTCTTCTCGATGTTTTTCAGTTGACCGCACAAGGACCCGGACGGCTGATCCTGAAGGTCAAGTCCAGCAGCATAGATTGCTTCTTAACAACTCGGCATTAGTTCGATGTTGGGCATTTGAAGTGCCACCAAAGCTACCAGGCGATTGCTGATTAAGTGTATCAATCTGAGCGTTTCTCCGCTGTGCAATCGAGTACATCCATGCATTCCGTTCAGACGCCAAGCACGAAATACAGCTGACCTTCCGGAATCAGTTTTCTCATGTCGCCATTCGGCGAATGTCTCCAAGGTTTGAAGCGAAGTCGCAGGTTCGAATCCTGCAGTGCCCAGCGAAGAATCAACATCCTTCCAGTTGAGTGCCAGGTGGAACCATCACGAGGAACCAAGATCAGTCTTCCAGGTGCAGTCGGCTCACGGCCAACTTCAGCTCGCCTTATTCCGCCTTATTAGACCGCCCTATTCCGCCTTATTCGGCTACTGCTCAAGTCCTGACTCCAGAGTTCCGAACCATACTGCCCTCGGCCAGCCCCTGGGACCGTTGTAGCCAATGGTTTCTCTGTGCGTACGTGCTATTGCTGAAGATTGGCACGGAATGATGTGCAGAGGAGATGTTGGGCTGATTCCACACGATCAGCCCGTTGGCCACTTGGTTTAAGTTTTGCCCGCATTTTGCCCGCAGATAGCGCCCAGTGGGCCGTTTCTGCCGGTTGTGCCGGTTCGTAAGTACTGTGCCGTCTATTATTTGGCCCATGACTCCTATCATGGCATGGAAGAGGTCATCGGTTCTATCCCGATCAGATCCACCAACAAAGCCACCGACTTAGCCGAAATTGCCAAAAGCGCGCGAGCCGTTTTGATAAGTTGGCTCTCACACTGCACTTTCTGGAGTAGGTTCTAGGGCATTCTTTGAACGATTCAGAAGAACATCGACTACCCGGCTCTGCGCCTCTCCCTTTGCGGGGGTGATGGCCTTCGTGTAGATATTCATCGTCGAGGTGATATTGGCAGAGTATCCAGGCCGAGTTGCCAGCATTTCTCACCTGCTTCGATGCATTGACTTAGGTCTCTCGAGATGAACTTTTTGTCGCGAGAACTTCCATTCGTGTGCTACGTTTGTGCTCCGTTAAGCTTCTCGCCGAACAGATTTTCAAATACGCCGTATTCCTAATCGCCAGAAGAGGATCGCCGGATTCGTTATATTCTTTGTTTTCAATTTTGTGCCAGCTTCCCAAGCTGAATGTCGCCGGTTCGATCCCGGTCTCCCGCTCCATCGTTTTCCGCCTCCAATCAACTTCACTCAATCCAGGTCCGCGAGTACCCTGGCTCTCTTGAAAACATCCAGGAACATTGTTCGCGTCAGCTTGCCGGTGTTGGTGTTTTGCAGGGAGGGATGATAACTCGCAATCAATTTCATTCCTCCCGGCAGCGAATACTCGGCGCCGTGGCGAAATTGGAATCCGGCCCGCGATGAGATGCGGCCCGCGCGCAGTTGATGATTGAGGAATCCATCAAACGCGATTTTGCCCAGGCAGATAACCACGCGTAAGTTGCTCAGCAGCCGAATTTCTTCATCCAACCAGGACGCGCAGTTACGCTGCTCCTCCGGCGTGGGCTTGTTTCCCGGCGGAGCGCAACGTACCACTGAGGTGATCCACAGGTCCTTCAGCTTCATTCCGTCGTCGCGCGAGGCGGCCTTTGCCCGCGAGGCAAAGCCCGCTTCATGCAGCACCGGATACAGAAAGTCGCCTGACCCATCGCCGGTGAATGGCCTGCCGGTGCGATTGGAACCGTGCGCTCCCGGAGCCAGGCCGAGAGCCAGAACGCGAGCTTTCGGGTCGCCAAAGGACGGCACTGGCCGCCCCCAATATTCCTGGTCAACGTAAGCGCGCCGCTTGATGCGCGCGATCTCGGCGCAGTAAACCCGAAGTCGAGTGCACCGCTCGCAATCCACAATGCGCGCATTCAGCACCGACAAGGTATCCGCAGAAACGGCCATCCCCTCATTTTAGGTGTCGTGACCAGGACACCAGCGGTGGGTCGGGTTGAATGACCATCCAATCCGGGGTGCACAGGCTGCGGAAAAAGGCTCATCTGCGCCGATGCTTCCCAACAAACATCCCTCGGGGGCTAAAGCCCACGTCGATATTGCCACATTTAACGTACGGGCTGAAGCCCGTACCCTTCAATCTGGCCACTGCCGGCTCTCCTTTCTCCCGCTCTGGTGGCGTAGAATAATCCCGCTGCTGGAATACGCTTTCTTGCGACGCGAAAGCCTCTCGCGCCTTGGCGATTCCGCAAGACTCCAATTGCACTTGCAGGGATGGATTGAGATGAAGCTATTGATTCAGGCTGTTGCTATGCTCTCCGTTGCTATGCCCTTTTTGCTGGCGGCTGCCTATATACCCGCCGCTCGCGCGCAGGAAGTAACTGAGATCGGCGGCGAGAAGCTTGTGACGATTAGCCGCGCCCCGGTTAGCACGACCAATCCGGAGTTCACCAGCATCACCATTGCCCCCGGCCGCGGCATGGAAGTGATCCAGATTACGGCCAACTTTCCCGGCAAAGGCAACGTGAACGTGCTGGCCTCGCCCGACCTGGCCGGCGCGAAGAAGATGCTGGACGTGGACGACACGCCCAACGGCGACCTGGGCTATCGGCTGGGCGCCGCGTTCCTGGCTCCCTACCCCAATCGCATTCGCGGCAAGCTCTCGGCGGACGGCAAGACCCTTACAACGGAGTGGCAGGGGCACACACTCACCCTCCCCGCCAACAACATCGGCAAGCTGCCCACCGCTGAGCGTCACGCCATGCACGGGCTGATTCTCAAAGCCAAGACCGACGATGTTAAGGTGCAGAACGGCACAGGCGGCGGAGTGGTGACGGGAACTATCCACGCCGGGGATTTTGGCGGCCACTGGCTTTCGAAGACTGACCTGACGATCAATATCCGGCTCACCGCGGATAACATAGACGCGACCGTGGATGCCAAGAATGTGGGCGCTGAGGACGAGCCCATGGCGATCGCCTGGCACCCGTACTTCAACCTTCCCTCCGGGGACCGGAGCCAGGTGAAAGTACACATTCCGGCAGAGACGATCGCGGAGGTTGACGGCTACGACAACGTCTTCCCCACAGGCAAGATTTCGTCCGTCAAGGGAACCCGGTTCGACATGCGTGCCCCTGGGGGAGTGGCGCTGGGAACCAACTTCTTCGACGACAACTGGAATCACATCGAATGGCTGAACAAGAACCAGGAAAAGGTGGCGACCGTTACGATCGTGGACCCGGCCGCTCACTACGGTGTAGACATCATCGGCCTGTCGCCTGACATCAGGGCCATCCAGATGTACGCTCCGCCTACTTCGCAATTCGTAGCTATCGAGCACCAGTACAACTTCGGCGATCCATTTGGGAAAGAATGGGGATCGACCAATACCGGCATGGTTACGCTGAAGCCTGGCCAGAGCACCCGGTGGCATGTCCGCCTGAAAGTGTTTGTGCCGTAGCAAACGACGGTTTCGATTTTTGCGTGCGGGACAACAGGTCGAGGCTCACACCCCGGCCTGTTGTTTTTGTGGATTTCAATCGAAAATGTTTCGCCGCCTCCACTTTTTGAGAAAAATTGAGAAGGATTGATTTGCCCGTCCCGTGGAATTGGCTTTAGAGTTCATTCCCATGGAAGCCCAACAGAGCCGGTTTCATTGGCCCCCCAACTCAGGAGACCTGCAATGCGGATAAGCATCGAACGAGTCATCGCCGTGGCTTTACTGGCCGCCCCACTGTGCTGTTACGCCGACTCAAGCTACCAGCACTCTTCGCAGATTACTGGCGGCCAGTTCATCAATTCCATCAAGAATATTCCTTTCATGTCCAAGCAGATGAAGTCCCTGACCGACCCCATGATCGAGACCACGATGGTGCATGGAAACCAGAAGGCGATAGTCGGCAGGGACTACTCCGAAATCTGGGATCTGGATAAAGAAACTATCACTCACGTGGACAACGCCAAGAAAACTTACAGCGTGATGACGTTTGCCGACATGCGGAAGGTGATCGAGGAAATGCCGGCCCGGATGGCGCAGATGCAGGCGCAGATTCAGCAGCAGCAGGCGCAGGCGCAAAAGCAGCAGCAGGGCACTGCCATACCGCCCAACCTGCAGTTCAAGTTCACTACCGATGTGAAAGATACCGGCCTCACCAAGATGATTGACTCATACAGCGCCAAACAGCAGATTCTGACGATGAAGATGACCGTCACGGATACCAACAATCCCGGAACGAATATTACCTACGACTTTACCGATGAGATCTGGACCACGCCCACCTTGCCGGCGGAGATGAAAGACGCGCAGGATTTCGATGTGCGTTTCGGAAAGAAGCTGATGCAGGGCACGGATGTGAAGGACCTGATGGGCAACATGGCAAGCATGCGCAATGGTTCACAGATGGCCTTGATGCAGATGTTCGGCGGCAAGCCAGGCGCCGCGGATGCCTTTGCGCAAATGGAGAAAGAGCTGGCCAAGATCACCGGCACACGGCTGGTGGAGATTACGCGCATGGGCGGCTCGGGAACCGGGATCGACACTCAGCAGGGTTCGGCGGGGAACGGCTCGGCGACGAATGGCAATCAGGGAAACAACAACAGTTCAGCGAACAACTCTACCACCACTGTGGGGAGTCCGGGTTCCATGCTGGGTGGGGCTCTGATTGGCGCTTTTCACAAAAAGAAGGCCCAGGATAATCCGCCACCGGCGAGCACTTCGCCGGCAGGCGGCACGCCTGGTCAGCCGCAGGACGTGACGCTGATGGAGATGACTGTGCAGACGCACGAGTTCTCCTCCAGCCCGGTTCCGATGTCAGCATTCCAGGTCCCAGCCGGCTTCAAGCAGGTTCCGTCGCCTATGGAGCAGATGATGCAGAAGTAAGGCTGGGCTCATCGATTCCCAAGTCTCAAAAGCGAGATCCTTCGACAAGCTCAGGATAGGCACTGGGGCACCCGTCATTCAGGCGAAACGAAAAAGCCCTCATGCCTGAGTGCCGGCATGAGGGCTTCTGCTTTCGCAATCGGAATTTCGAGCTCTTATCCGGCTTTTTCAAGCAAACACAAGGACAGGTCGCGCCGCTCCACCATCTCGCGGGTGATTTCGAGATCGCGGACGCGTTTGTTTGAGGGCAGGTGGTACATCAGGTCGAGCATCAGCTCTTCCAGGATCATGCGCAGGCCACGCGCGCCCACTTTGCGCGCAAGTGCTTCGCGCGCGACGGCGCACGTCGCCTCCTGGGTAAAGTGCAGGCGGACATTCTCGTATTCGAGGAGCCGCTGGTACTGCTTGAGGATGGCGTTGCGCGGCTTGGTAAGAATCTCGATCAGCGCCGCTTCGTCGAGCTCATCCAGAATGCCCATCACCGGCAGGCGACCGACGAACTCCGGAATCAGGCCGTACTTGATCAGGTCCTGCGGTTCGGTCTTGCGCAGCAATTCCGTGTCGCGATGGGAGCGTGCCGCCGACTCGGCTTCAGTGTCGGTGGCCTTGAAGCCAAGCGCCTTTTTGCCTACGCGCCGACCCACTACGCGCTCCAGGCCGACGAAGGCTCCGCCGCAGATGAACAGAATGTTTGTGGTGTCGACAGCCGTGAACTCCTGATGAGGATGCTTGCGTCCGCCTTGCGGCGGCACATTTGCCACGGTGCCTTCGAGAATCTTCAGGAGCGCCTGCTGCACGCCTTCGCCGGAGACATCGCGGGTGATGGACGGGTTTTCGTCCTTGCGGCCGATCTTGTCGATCTCGTCGATGTAGATGATGCCTTGCTGGGCCCGGGTCACATCGCCTTCAGCGGCTTGCAAGAGCTTGAGGATGATGTTTTCAACGTCCTCGCCGACGTAGCCGGCTTCGGTCAGCGTGGTTGCGTCAACGATGGCGAAGGGAACGTCGAGCATCTTGGCCAGGGTGTGCGCCAGCAGCGTTTTGCCCGAGCCGGTGGGGCCGATGAGCAAGATGTTCGACTTGGCCAACTCCACTTCGTTATTGCGCATGCGGTTCATCTGGATGCGCTTGTAGTGGTTGTAGACGGCGACAGCCAGTTTCTTCTTGGTCTGGTCCTGTCCGATCACGTAGTCGTCGAGGAAGCTTTTCACTTCCTGCGGTTTGGGCAGGTGGCCGGCGGTGGTGGCTGGATGTGCGGCGTCGCCGCGGTCGTCCTCGAGGATCGAGTTGCAGACAGCTACGCACTCGTCGCAGATGTAAGCGCGAGGGTAGTCGCTGGGCGACGAGATCAGCTTGGCCACGGCGTCCTGTGACTTATGACAGAACGAGCAGCGCAGCGCTTCTTCAGGTCCCGTGCGCGTTTTCATTTTCCAGCTCCCTTTTGACAACTCTTCCTGTTAAATTCCGCTCCGCGCGGGTCCGGTCACTTGGTAGTGGCAATGGTTGGCG
>Ga0210388_10002209_pt1 | contig 15194 bp, 11 predicted proteins | sample IncBWC19OmetaG_FD_155485 | JGI IMG/M metagenome (GOLD analysis project Ga0210388, IMG submission 155485) | Forest soil microbial communities from Barre Woods Harvard Forest LTER site, Petersham, Massachusetts, United States - Inc-BW-C-19-O ...
TACTTCGATCTCCGCAAGGAGCGCAAGAACGCGCACAAGGGTGAATCGTCCTACACGCCTGCCGTCTCGCTCATCGCCGGCCTCGGTGCGGCCCTGGACTTCATCGCCGCGCAGGGTGGAGGCGATCTCGCTGCCGGACGCAAGGCCCTCGTCGACAACGCCGAGACCTGCGCCGCCATGACCCGCGCCGCCGTCGAAGCTCTCGGCCTCAAGCTCTTCGCGCCCGTCTCACCGGCCGCAGCAGCCACAGCAGTCTTGCCGCCGGAAGGAGTCGACTCAGGTGTCATCGTGAAAGAGCTGAAGAGCCGGTTCGGCGCCGTCATCACCAACGGACAGGGCGAAATGAAGGGACAGATCTTCCGCGTAGCCCACATCGGCCTCTTCGATTACATGGACACCATCGCCATCATCGGAGCGCTCGAACAGGTCGCCGCATCCACGCTGAAGATCCCCGGCTTCGAATTCGGCCAGGCCCTCGCCGCCGCACAGAAGGTATTCGCAGAAGCGGGATCGTCAGCAAAGAAGGAAGCAGCAGAGCCAGTCGGCGCACGCTAGTTGAGTCGCTGAACAAAAAAGGTCGTCATTCTGAGCGAAGCCACTCGCAGTTTCATCGCGAGCGGCGCAGTCGAAGAACCTGCGGTTTGCAAGTAGCGCATACATTTTTCACGTTGGTTCTCAACGTAGTGTGCACACATTACGTCGAAGCGCATCAAGATTCTTAAAGGAGCAAGGATGAAGATCGTTCTCGCCGAGAAAGTGTCTCCGGCAACGCTGGCCGTGTTCAAGAGCGAACCGGACTGGAAGATCGTCACGCACGACGAAATCAAGAACGGTCTCGCCGCCGAGATTGCCGATGCCGACGGCCTCGTCGTCCGCTCCGCGGTGCAGGTCGATGACACCCTGCTCGCTGCCGCGCCCAGGCTTCGTGTCATCGGCCGCGCCGGAGTCGGCGTGGACAACATCGACGCCGAAGCCGCCACACGCCGAGGCATCGTCGTCATGAACACCCCCGGAGCCAACGCCATCGCCGTCGCCGAGCTCACAATCGGCATGATGCTGGCCCTCGCGCGTCAGCTTCCTAAAGCGAATTCCACCATGCACGCCGGCAAATGGGAAAAGAAATCCCTGCAGGGTGTCGAATTGCGCGGCAAGAAGCTCGGCGTCCTCGGCCTCGGCCGCGTCGGCCTCGAAGTTGCCCGCCGCGCCCGCAGCTTCGGCATGGAGATCATCGGTCACGATCCCTACGTCTCCGCGGCCATCGCGCGTGAGAATGAAATCCAGCTCGTGTCCACGGAAGAGCTCTTCCGCGAAGCCGACTATCTCACGCTGCACGTCGGCCTCACCCCGCAGACCACCGGCATCATCAACGAGACCACGCTGGCCTCAATGAAGAAGGGCGTGCGCATCGTAAACTGCGCGCGCGGCGAGCTCATCGTCGAAGCCGCTCTCGCCGAAGCCCTCAAGAGCGGGCACGTCGCCGGAGCTGCCCTCGACGTCTTCCATCAGGAGCCGCCCAAGGAATCGCCCTTCTTCACCCTCGACAATGTTCTCCTCACTCCGCATATCGCCGGATCGACCGCCGAAGCGCAGGAAGCCGTCGGCGTGCAGATCGCCCTGCAGGTCCGCGAGTATCTCAAGCTGGGAGTGGTGCAGAACGCCGTCAATCTGCCGTCGCTCTCGCATGAGGAGTATCTCGAGCTCGCACCCTACATCACCCTAGCTGATCGCCTCGGGTCCTTCCTTGCACAGTTCGCCGAGGGTAGCCTCGAAAGCGTGCACATCGCCTACAACGGCCGCATTGCCGAAGGCAAGACTGACCTCGTCCGCAACAGCGCCATTGAAGGCATCCTCGGCCACTCCGAAGGAGTCAACCGCATCAATGCCGCCGCTGTCGCCGAAGAGCGCGGCATCCGCATTCACGAGGAGAAGAAGAGTGCAGCATTGGGCGGAGCCGGCAACGTGCTCACGCTCACCATCCACACCCGCGCCGGCGACGTTGTAGCCAGCGGAACCGTGCTGCATGGCGTCTCCGCGCGCCTGCTCAGCCTCAACGGCATCGACATCGAAGCACCGCTCGAGGGCACGCTGCTCACCATTCGCAATCAGGACGTCCCCGGCGTCATCGGACGCGTGGGAACCATCCTCGGCGAGCATCGCCTCAACATCGCCAACTTCGCTTTGGGCCGCGCCAGCCTCGCCCGTGCGCTTCGCGAGAACCGCGTGCCGGAAGGAACTGCTCTCGCCGTTGTGCAGGTAGATGGCGAAGTGACCGACGCAATTCTCAAGGCATTGCGCAAAGTCGAGGCCATCACCGAGGTGCGCGTCGCGAGCCTCGGCGAGAAGCCGCAGCTCGCACTAGTAGAATAGAAGCAATAGAAACGCTTCTGAGGAGTATCTTAAGTGCCTCTTTACGAATACCGCTGCAAGCAATGCGGCCATCAGTTTGAAAAGATTCAGAGTTTCAGCGCACCCGACGAAAAGGAATGTCCAGTCTGCAAAGGAGAACTGGAGCGGCTCATCTCCGCTCCAGCCGTGCAGTTCAAGGGTTCCGGCTTTTACTCCACTGATTACGCGGCGAAGGGCTCCGCAAAGTCCGGTGAATCGAACAACAACTCGGAGAAACCGGCGTCGACCGCCTCTGGCAAGAGCGGTTCCTCGACAGACGGCGGAAGCTCTTCAACCTCCGCGCCCAGTTCCGGCTCCAGCTCTTCAACCTCATCCACGAAAAGTGAGTAGGCAGATAAGCGAGTGAGACTTCACTCGCTTATCTGCGCGAAGACTTTTTCGCCGTGCTTTTCTTTACAGACTTCTTTGCCGCCGTTTTCTTCGCAGCTTTCTTCGCTCCGCCCTTTTTGGCAGCTGTCTTCTTCGCACCCGCCTTTTTAGCCGCGGTCTTTTTGGACGGAACCTTCGCCCCGGCCTTGCGCGCCTCTGACAATCCAATCGCGATCGCCTGCTTCGGGTTCGTGACCTTCTTCCCGCTGCGTCCCGATTTGAGCTTGCCCTTCTTCATCGCCTTCATCTCGCGCTCGACGGATGAGGACGCCTTCGGGCTGTACTTTCTTCCACTCGATTTCTTTGCCGATTTTTTCGCTGCCTTTTTCGTAGCTGCCATTGCATTCTTCTCCCTGATACCTGCGAGGACACCTGCAAGCAGGTAACAGCAATGGGAAGCCCGAAAATCGGACAAGGTTGTGCGATGCCGGACAAAACAAAACCGCTGCACCGAAGCGCAGCGGCTCGCAAGTAAAAAGCTATCGTCGGTTACGCTTTCTTCAGCGTCGACATATCGATCACAAACCGGTACTTCACATCCGCCTTCACCACCCGGTCGAACGCCTCATTGATCTTGCTGATCGAGATCACTTCAACATCCGATGTGATGTTGTGCTCCGCGCAGTAATCCAGCATCTCCTGTGTCTCCGCCATGCCGCCGATAATCGAGCCGGCCATCGCGCGCCGCTTGAAGAGCAGGCTCCCCATGTGAATCACCGGAGGCTCTTCCGGCAGTCCGACCTGACAGTAAACCGAGTCTCGCTTGAGCAGCGGCAGGTAGGCATTGATATCGTGCAACACCGAAACCGTATCGAGAATGAAGTCGAAGCTGTTCGTCTCTTTCTTCATCGCCTCCGCATCCTTCGAGATCACCACATCGTCCGCGCCCAGGCGCTTGGCATCCGCGATCTTCGATTCTGAAGTCGTGAACTGCACCACATGCGCGCCGAACGAATGAGCGAACTTCAAGGCCATATGCCCGAGGCCGCCCAGACCAACCACTCCCACCTTCTTTCCCGGACCAACCTTCCAGTGCCGCAGCGGTGAATACGTCGTAATACCCGCGCACAGCAGCGGAGCGACGCCCGCAGGGTCAAGCTTGGTAGAGACGCGATGAACGAAATGCTCGTCCGTAACAATGTTGTTCGAGTAGCCGCCCTGAGTCAGATCGCCATACTTGTCGTAAGCGCCGTAAGTGAGCGTCATGCCCACCTCGCAGTACTGCTCCTCACCGACCTTGCAGCTCGCGCAGGTGCGACACGAGTCGACAATCACGCCAACCCCCACGCGATCTCCAACCTTGAACTTTTTCACCGCCGAACCCACCGCCGTCACGCGTCCCACAATCTCGTGGCCCGGCACCATTGGATAAATCGCGTTCTTCCACTCATCGCGCGTCGAATGGATATCGGAGTGGCAGACACCGCAGTATTCGATCTCCACCGCGACATCATGCTCCGTAGGCTCCCGGCGTGTAAAACTGAAGGGCGCAAGCGGCGTAGTCGCCTGCTGCGCGGCATATCCCCAGGACTGTGTCATAGCAAAACTCCTTGATTGTGATTGTGGCCGAAGAAACAAAAAGAGAATGTCTGGGTAGTCGTAAATGACGAGACAACCGATCTATAGATGCGCAGGATTCCCGCTGCGCTTCAATTGATGAGCCCAATGCCACCGACGTCCTCGGGCGTCAATGAATGCAGAGCCGGCTGGATCGCAGCCCGCCCACGCCGGCACTGTATCAAGATCAATTTCCGATCCCGGCCGGCTTTACAACCATCAGCACAGGCGAGATGCTAAGAAGGCGTGAAAACTGAAATCAGCGTATCGAAAGAGGATTACCTCAAGGCCGTGCTCGAGGCCGAGAGCGAGGGCCAGACCGTCATCTCTGCGACCCTCGCGCACTGGCTCGGAGTCTCGCCTCCCGCCGTCTCCATGGCCATCCGCCGCCTCAAGCGCGACGGCTACGTCGATGTCAAAGCCGACGGCGTCGTCCGCCTCACTCCCAAGGGACAGCAGACCGCACACCGCACCGCGCTTCGTCACCACCTCATCGAGCGAATGCTCTCCGAGATGTTCGGCATGGCCTGGTATGAGGTCCACGACGAAGCCGAGCGGCTCGAGCACGCCGTATCACCCGCCTTCGAAGCGCGCCTTCTTGAAAAGCTCGGTGCCAAGGGAGTCTGCCCACACGGCAATGCAGTGCTCCCGGAGAGCCCCGCCAAGCGCGCCCGCCGCGGCCTGCACACCCTCGCCGAAAGTCCCGAAGATGCGGAGTATACCGTCGCCAGTCTCTACGAGCGCGATCCCAAGCTCCTGCGATTTCTACACGAGACGGGCATCGAGCCGAACGGCCCTATCCGCATCGTGAAGAAGAACTACGATCAGACGCTGGCCATCGAAACCCCTGCCGGTGCATTTACCATCGGCGCGCCCGCGGCCGAAAAAGTCTGGGTCAAGCCCCAGCCGAATGACGCGCGACGAAGCCGCTGAGGCGCCAACCACACGCCTCCACCTTATGATGGATATTTCACTCCCCCGCCCGATGTGTAGTATTCCCCTCAGGCGTGAAGATTCATGACGTGAATGCTCTGAGACGCAGGACCAGCCGGCGAGCGGCGATGATCGCCATCATCGCGCTTCTCTCCGCGGCGAGAATCTGCTTCGCACTCGATCCTCATCAGGGCCTGCGTCACTATGGATATCAATCCTGGCAGACCGACAGCGGCCTGCCGCAGAACACCGTCCATGCCGTGCTCCAGACCAGCGATGGCTATCTTTGGATCGGCACCGAGGCCGGCCTTGTCCGATTCGACTCGACCCGCTTCCAGACCTTCACCCACAAGGACACGCCGCAGCTCGGCAGCGATCTCATCTACAGCCTCATGCAGGACCGCTCCGGCACGCTCTGGATCGGCACCTCGAGCGGCATCACCCGGTACCGCAACCACGCCTTCGAGTCCATCCCGCAATCCAGCGCCCCGCCCGACAGCGCCGTCTCGTCCATCCGTCAGGATCGGACCGGCAATGTGTGGATCATCACCGCGACCGGCCTCTACCTCTTCAACGGCAGGCAATTCCTACTCATGTCGGACCTGCCGCCCCTCAATGAAGACAGCACCATGATCAACGCTCCAGACAACTCACTCTGGATCGGCACAATGAACGGCCTGCGCCACGCCGCATCAGGTTCGCGGAAATTCAACCCCGTCGGACCGTCCGTCTCCATTCAGTCTCTTGCCATCGATCACAGCGGCAAAGCATGGGCAGGCACCGCGAGTGGCATCGAGATCTGCACCGCCAACGCCTGCACGCCACTCGCAATGGACAGTAATTCGCCGGCAGAAAAAAATATCCACGCACTCGCCTTCGATACCGAAGGAAAAGCATGGATCGGAACCGACGGAGGTCTCCTCGCTTTCGACGGGAAACATCTCTCACGATGGACCGCTGCAAACGGCCTCCCCTCCGATCGCATCAATCAGCTCTACTGCGACCGTGAGGGCGCGCTCTGGATCGGCACTGCCGGAGGCGTCGCCCGCCTCTTCGCCGGAAAGCTCGACGCCTTCACTCCCAAAGCAGGCTTCTCCAGTAATCTGGTTCTGGCAATCTACGAAGATCGCGAAGGCAGCCTCTGGCTCGGCACCGAATCCGGAGGCCTCGACATTCTCCGCGATCGCAAGTTCACCACCTACACCGCCGAAGACGGTATCTCCGACGACCACATTCGAGCCGTCTATCAGGACCGCTCCGGCACCGTGTGGCTCGGCACCAGTGGTGGCGGACTTGACCGCCGCGATCCAAACGGATTCACCGCGTTGACTACAGCCGACGGCCTCTCCAGCAACATCGTCCTCTCCATCGCCAGTGCACCCAACGGCGATCTCCTCCTCGGCACGCCCGACGGAATGGACCGCATCCATGATAAGAAGATCACCGTCTACACCTCTGCCGACGGCCTCGCCGATGACTTCGTCCGCTCCATCTACTTCGATAGACAGGGCACGGCCTCGGACACCGTGTGGATCGGCACCCGCCGCGGCCTCTCGCAGTGGGGCGGCAGCTCGCAGGGGAAAGACGGCCGCTTCACCACCTACACAGCACTCGACGGCCTGGGGAGCGATTTGGTCGGTGCCATCCTTCAAACGCGCGACGGCTCGCTCTGGATCAGCACACTCGGCGGCCTCACCCAATGGAGCCACGGCTCCTTCCGCAACTACACCGAAAAGGATGGCCTCTCCAACCGCGTCATCACCGCACTCTACGAAGATGCCGACGGAACCCTTTGGATTGGAACCAACGGCGGTGGCCTGAACCGCATGCGCAACGGCAAAATTCAGGCCGTGACGCAGCAGAACGCCGACCTCCCCGCAAGCATCTACAGCATCCTTGAAGATTCCAGCAGCCATCTCTGGCTTAGCTCCAGCACCGGCATCGACCGCGTCGATCGCACCAGCCTGAATCGTTCGATGGATGCCAGCACGGGACCAGTTCCCGTCGACAGCTACGGCGTAGCCGACGGCATGACCATCAGCGAAGCCAGCAGCGGAGGCCATCCCGCCGCATGGCGACTGCAGGACGGCACCCTCTGGTTTGCCACCCTCAAAGGCGTGGCCACTGTCGATCCCGCGCACCTCTCCGCCAACCGCGTGCCGCCGCTGGTTAGCATCGAACAGCTCAGCGTCGATGACGAGCCACAAAATAGTACCGTCACCGTTACAATTCCACCGGGACGCCGCCGTCTGACCTTCGAATATGCCGCGCTCTCCTTCATCGCCCCGCAAAAGGTTCGTTTTCAATACAGGCTTGAAGGCTTCGATCGCAGATGGGTCGACGCCGGCACACGCCGTACCGCGTACTACACGAACCTTCCCCCGGGCCATTACACCTTCCGCGTTCAGGCATGCAACAACGATGGCGTATGGAGCGAGCAGCCCGCATCGCTCGCGGTTCGCATGCAGCCATACTTCTATCAGACGATCTGGTTTTACCTCGCGCTCGCGCTAGCCATCGCTGCCCTGGCCTATGGCATTTATCTCTGGCGTCTGCGCCGGGTGGAATCGCGCTTCTCCGTGGTCCTCACCGAGCGCAACCGCATCGCGCGAGAAATTCACGACACACTGGCCCAGGGCTTCGTCGCCGTTGCCGTTCAACTTCAGGTCGCGTCCCGTCTCCTCGCCAACTCGCCCGCCATCGCGCAGCAACATCTCACCCAGGCTCAGGGCCTGGTTCGCACTGGTCTCGAAGACGCACGCCGGGCCATCTGGGAGCTCCGATCGCAGGGAGCCGAAGAAAGCGATTTTGCCAGCAGGCTCGTCCGGATGGCGGATCAAACAACGGGCGGCAACAGTATCGAAGCCCGCGTGCGGGTCCACGGAACCTATCGCCCGCTGCCTGCTCCAACCGAAGACCAGCTCTTGCGCATCGCACAGGAGGCGGTGACCAATGCGGTCAGGCACGGCCAGCCTGCACACATCGAAATCCAGCTCAGCTTTTCTTCGACCAAGGTTGAGCTGACGATCGAAGATGATGGGCGCGGATTCGCAGGCGAAGCTCCCTCCATGCGCGAAGGCCACTACGGCCTCACCGGCATGAAGGAGCGCGCACAGCAGATCGGCGGAAACCTCAATGTCAGCAGCAAAGAAGGACAAGGCACGCGCGTTCAGGTAGAAGTGCTCGCGCCGGAAAAACGTGGATGAAAGACAATAAGTGAGAACCCATGAGTGAATCGATTCGAATCCTGGTGGTGGATGACCACAACATCGTGCGGCAGGGCCTCGTGGCTCTGCTCAACACCGTACCCGATCTACAGGTCGTGGCCGAAGCCTCTGACGGAGAGGAGGCCATCGCCGCCCATCGCACCCACAAACCCGATGTCACACTCATGGATCTCCGCCTGCCGAAGATCGGCGGAGCCGACGCCATCACTCGTATACGCGCAGAGTCGCCTGCCGCGCGCTTCATCGTGCTCACCACCTTCGACGGAGACGAAGATATCTTCCGCGCCCTGCAGGCCGGCGCGAAGGGTTATCTCCTGAAAGGCATGGACATCGACGAGCTCACCGACGCCATCCGCTCTGTCTACGCGGGAAAATCGCGCATCCCTGCCTTCGTAGCCGAAAAATTGGCCGAGCGCATGGGCGGTCCCTCATTGACCACGCGCGAAATCGAAGTGTTGAAACGCATCGTGGCAGGACGCAGCAATAAGGAGATCGCCAGCGATCTCTTCATCTCTGAAGCCACCGTGAAGACGCATATCAACAGCATCCTCGGCAAGCTCGGTGTGACCGACCGCACCCAGGCCGCGACCACCGCGCTGCAACGCGGCATTGTGCATCTTGATGAAACGGGAACCCGGTAATGTCCAGTTCCGAGAGGTTAACGTCAAGGAAAAAACCGTGGCCGTTATGTCTGGCTCTCGCCGCGCTCCTCTTCACCTCCCTGCTGGCGTCTGCAGCGCAGCCGGATCAATCCGGCTGGCACGCCGCCACTGCTGCCGAGTTGAAGTCGTTGCTCCCCGCACGCGCTCCCGTACAGCAGGAGCGCATCGAGACAGAAATGCGGACCGCTTCCGGAATCACCGACGGCAAGGGTAAATACGTCGCCGGAGTCGTGCTCATCACCGCTGGCTATTCTGCCGACGGGAAATACTCCCATTTCCTGCTGACCCACGTCCCGCTGAGAATCGGCACCTTCACGCTCCCTCCCGGAGCCTACGTCATCGGGTGGGAACACATCGAGAATGGCCTCCACGTGAAGTTTTATGAAGCCGCATCCGGCAAGCCCATCGGCACCATCGACGCGACCTTAAATCCCTCCATCACTCGGGTAGAATCATTTCGGATATGGCCGCCTGCAGACCATGCGCTCATGCAGATCGGCCGCTTCACCTTTGGGTACCGGATTGGAGACTCGAACCCCTGATGTCCGACGTGAATTCGGAAGGTAAAAGCCGCTCGCCTAAACTTCGGAAGCTGCTGACTGCGCTCGAAGGCAACTGGCAGACCGAGATGAGCGGCTATTACACCTACCGTACGCTCGCCGAACGTGACGCCGACCCCATTCGCAAGAGCACCCTCCAGCACATGGCCGACGCGGAGCTCGAACACGCCGATCTCTGGGGCAGGCGCATCGAAGAACTTGGCGGCACGATGCCGCGCTATCGCGGCAAACAGACCGGCGACGCCGATACACTCGCCAACCGCCTCGGCGGCCAGCGCATGGCCCTGCGCCGCCTCGAGATCGATGAGAGCCGCGCCATCGCCATGTACGGCCAGCAACTGAAAGATCTCGATGACGAGCCCAGCGTCGCGATCCTCCGTAAGGTCATCGAAGAAGAGCGCGAGCATTACATCGAGCTCAGCAGCCTCATTCGCGATCGATACCCGCGCCGCGCACAGGAGGCCGCTCTCTCCACGCCCCAGGCCCTCCTCACCGATCTGCTCTCCAAGCGAAACGGCAACGCACGCCAGGCCGCCGGCTGGATCGGCGACGCCATCTACGGCGTCAATGACGGCCTTGGAGCGATCTTCGGCATCGTCTCCGGCGTCTCCGGTGCGACTCTCGGCAACAGCAAATACGTGCTGCTGGCTGGCATCGCCGGCATGATCGCCAGCGCACTTTCCATGGGCTCAGGCGCGTATCTCGCCGCCAAAAGCGAGCGCGAAATCTACGAGGCCGAGGTCGCGCGCGAGCGTGACGCTATCGAGATGAACGCTCCGGAATCGCGCGAGCTGCTCTCCCTCTACTACCAGGTCAAGGGACTTCCCGAAGACGACGCCGATCACGTCGTCGAGCACATCGCCAGGGACAAGGATCAGTTCCTCCGCGCCCTCGCCTCCGAGCGCCTCAACTCCACCGAAGATGCGCTGCGCAATCCCATCACCTCCGCCGTCTCGGGCGCTCTCTCGACCGCTGTGGGAGCCTTCGTCCCCATCATTCCCTTCTTTTTCCTGCGCGGATACGAGGCCATCATTCTCTCGGCCATCGTCTCCCTCGCCGCGCACTTCGCCGTCGGCGCAGCCAAGTCGCTCATCACCGTCCGAAGCTGGTGGGCCAGCGGTTTCGAGATGACTCTGGTAGGCGCCGTCGAAGGCGTCGTCACCTACGTAATCGGAATCGGCTTGGGCAAAATCGGCGCATAGCCGCGCAATGGAAGAAGACCCCAGCGGGCTCGCACCACAACCTTTTCGAGAACCCTAAGCCCGGGACGGGTGCCCCATCCTTCACGGCCTTATCGTGAAGGATGGAAGACCACAACGGCCTGCACCGCAATCTTTTCGAGAGCCCTCAAGGCTGGGGCATCACCAGCACTTCAACCCCCGAAGCCGCATCCCCCGAGTGGTAAACCGTCTCCGTAGCCGCCTTGAAATCCGAAGGCTTCGCATTCGGAATATTCGTAAACGTCTGCGGATTCCGGTCCACCAGCGGGAACCACGAGCTCTGCACCTGCACCATGATGCGATGCCCCTTGCGGAAGGTGTGGTCGAGATCGGGCATGGTGAAGTTCACCTCCGCCAACTTGCCCGGAACGAACGCCTCCGGCTTCTCCCAGCTATTGCGGAACTTCCCGCGCATCGGCTCGCCGCGCAACAGCTCCTGATAGCCGCCCATCTGCAGCGCCGGCGCATCGACTACCCGCTTCCCGACAGACGGGCCTTCGTCCGGATTGGGATAATCGTTCGGATAAACATCGATCAGCTTCACCACGAAATCCGAATCCGTCCCGGTCGTCGTCACCTTCAGCTTCGGCGAGATCGGCCCCGCAATCGTCACATCCTCGGTCAGAGGATCGCTCTCGTACACCAGCACATCCGGCCGCGTCGCAGCAAACCGCTGATCGTCGACCATATACCTTTGTGGAACAGTGTCGGTTACATATCCCACATACGGAACCGGATGCGCCAGATCGCTCACATACGAATCCGATCCCTCACCCGCCGCCGGAGCCTCGAACGAAAGCTTTCCGCCCGCGTGGAAATACAGCATCGCGGCCTTTGCCTGCGCCGGAGGCCACGACTCATATTTCCTCCACACGTTCGTCCCGGTTTCGAACATGTATGCCTCGGGCATCGCCTCGCCCTTGTCCTTCAGATATTTCTCAAAGAAAGGAAACTGAATATTCCTCCGGAAATATTCGCTCGTCTTCGCGTTGAACTTCACATCTCCCAGATGATCGCCATCCGAACGGGCCCACCCGCCATGCACCCACGGCCCTTCGACAATTGTGTTCACCGTCCCTGGATTATTCTCCTCGACCGAACGATAAACCCGCATTGGCCCCGCCAGATCCTCAGCGTCATACCATCCGCCCACGGTCAGGACCGCGCAATGAATGTTCCGCAGATGCGGTGTCAGGTCGCGCGCCTTCCAGTAATCGTCATAGGTGTCGTGGTTCATCTGGTCGCTGTAAAGCGGATTCGAGCCCTTCAGATACGCCTTCTCCATGTCCGCAAGCGATCCCGCCTTCAGATAGAACTCATAGTTGTTCGGAGTTCCGAAATCGAATGGAACAGATGGCTTCGGAGTCGTGGGATTATCCTGCGGCTTGAAAAACACATAAAAGCCGAAGTTCGCATCCAGCATGAACGCCCCGCCATGATACGAATCGTCTCCCATGAATAGATTGGTCATCGGAGCCTGCGGCGACGCAGCCTTCAAAGCCGGATGCGAATCGATCATGCTCGCCGAAGTGTAGAAGCCCGGATACGAGATACCCCAGATGCCGACGCGTCCATTGTTATTCGGCACGTGCTTCAAAAGATAATCAATCGTGTCGTAAGTGTCCGAGGCATCGTCCACGTCCTTCGGCGACGTTTTGTGGTCGATATGCGGACGCATCTCGACAAACGTCCCCTCCGACATATAGCGCCCGCGCACATCCTGGTAGACAAAGACGTAGCCGGCCTTCTCGAACTCATCCGACGGCCCCAGCCGCTTGGGATACTGGTCAACGCCATAAGGAGCCACGCCGTAAGGCGTCCGATCCATCAGGAATGGATAACTCTGCGATGCATCTTTGGGAACATAGACCGCGGTAAAGAGGCGCACGCCATCGCGCATCGGAATCCGATACTCATATTTCGTGTAATGGGCTTTGACGTAATCCTCTTCCGGGGCCTTATCCTGCGCCACTGCGGAAAGGACCACCGCGAAGCCCAGCACCAGCGCGCCAGGCAGACACTTACTCCAGGAAACTTTCATGAATGATTCAGCCTCAAAGAAACGGTGTTAACACTTTATCGGATTTCATAACTACTGCTGCTTATGCGCGTAGTAATCCTGCACTACAAAGAACGCCTGCTTCTTATCGCCCTTGTTCGAAACCAGTCCCTTGCGGTTATAACCGTCCTGAATGTCGGGCAGCAGCCGCGTCGGCGCGCGAAAATCCATCAGCACCCACGCCGCAAGCCCGCGCACAAACGGCATTTCCTGGAACATCTGGAATTGCCCCTTGTAAATGGCCGCCTGATATTCCTCAGTGAATCGCTCCGTAGCCGCGCCATGCAGTCCGGCCTTCGCGCCTCCGCCAAACTCGCTCATGATCACCGGCTTGTGCAGCGTATCCTCCCATTTGTACTGCGGCGCATCCTCCGGCTTGCCCATGTACCAGCCGATGTATTCGTTGTACCCAAGAACATCGAGATCCGCCGCAATCGGATCGTCCAGCACTGCCGTCTTGTCGTGAAACGGCGTCACCATTGCCGAAGTAATCAGCCGTGTCGGATCTTCCTCGCGCGCCTGCGCAACAAGCTTCTTGAGAAACGTCGTCCGCTCCGGCTTCGGCTGCGTCTCATTCGACATCGACCACAGAATCACTGACGCCTTATCCCGATCCCGCCGAATCATCTCATGCAGTTGTTGCTTCGCCACATCCAGCGTCTGCGGATTGGTCCAGTCGATCGCCCAGTACACCGGGATCTCCGACCACACCAGGATTCCCATCTTGTCCGCCAGCCGCGTCATCCTCTCGTCATGCGGATAATGCGCCAGCCGCACGAAATTGCAGTGCAACTCCTTGGCCCACCCCAGCAGCGTCTTCACATCATCATCCGAGTAAGCGCGTCCGCCGCGAATCGGGGCCTCGCCCTGAATGTTCACGCCTTGCAGAAAGATTGATTTCCCATTCAGCAGAATCTCATCGCCCTTCACCTCGACGGTTCGGAAGCCCACGTCATCCTGCAACCGGTCTTCCCCTGCCGCATACTCCACCTTGTAAAGACGCGGATGCTCCGGCGACCACACCTCGAGCCCGCTGAGATGAAACGAAAACTTCGCGCGCCCCTCCGCATCGGTCACGGCACTCTCATCCACGTGCAACTCCGGGATACGCACAGAAACCTTAGCGCCCCGCTCACCACCCGTCACATGCACGTAGCCGTCAATCGCGCCGGCATTTGTCAGGTGCAACGCCGCATCGTCGATGAAGCTATCCCGCACTTCCACGACAGAAACATCGCGCGTAATCCCGCCATAGTTCCACCAGTCGGTCTTGAGGGTCGGCACGCGCTCAACCTTGCGCTCGTTATCGACTGCAATCACCACAAAGTTCGCGCCGTCCTTCACCGCGTTTGTCATCTCGCAGTCGAAGGGCGTAAATCCACCCTCGTGATCGCAGACGTGAACGTCGTTCACGAAGACATGCGCAGCATAATTCGCCGCGCCTATATGCAGAAACACGCGCGTATGCGGCTTGGGATGAAAAGTAAAATCGCGCTGATACCACAGCAGCCCCTCGTAATAGAGGAGGCTCTCGCGCTGGCTGTTCCAGTCACCGGGAACCTGCAGCACCGGCGACTTGGCAAAGTCGTATTCCTGCAGCGGACCACCCTGAACATAATGCGTGTTCGCAGCGTATCCGCGCGGCCCCGGCTCATCCGTATTCGAGCCCCAGCCTCCGCGATAAGGATCGACGATGAAGTGCCACGGCCCATCCAGACTCATGGCCTGACGATGATCGACATCCACTAGCAAAGTCGAATTCGACTCTGCGACAGCCATAACTGCGGAAATAAACAGGGCAGTAAAAACAGCAGCAGTGCGCATGCTCAACATACTAGAGCATCGCGAAAGAGAGCCGGGTGTCCATCCTTCAAGGCTTCACCGTGAAGGAGGAAACCGAAGACCAGCCTGCTTAATTTCTTCTCTGTTTATTTCTTCTCGGAGATCATCTGCGCGCGAAACCGGTTCGCTCGCTCGAACTCCTCGCGCAGCTCCGGCGTCTTCAAATTCTCCCGCAGATGCGCCAGTCGCTGCTCCAGCACCAGCAGCGAAGCCGCCACCGCGTCGGTATTCGTGAACGCCACATCCCGCCACATCGAGAAAGGACTCGCCCCCAGCCGCGTCATTTCGCGCAGCGCTCGTCCGCCAATCGGCAGGATCTCGTCCTTCGCGGGAAATTCCTCCTCCAGCAAAGCGCTCAA
>Ga0210388_10002210_pt1 | contig 15192 bp, 11 predicted proteins | sample IncBWC19OmetaG_FD_155485 | JGI IMG/M metagenome (GOLD analysis project Ga0210388, IMG submission 155485) | Forest soil microbial communities from Barre Woods Harvard Forest LTER site, Petersham, Massachusetts, United States - Inc-BW-C-19-O ...
CTGACCGCGTACGTGAGCCCGACCGACGGAACCCTGGTCGTCGTCGCCCTCAACAGCGGAATGTCAGCGGTGTCGCTCCCGCTTTTCCTGTCGGGAAACGCGCCTTGCACGATGACGCCCTGGGTGACCTCGGCCAGCGACAACCTCGCCGCCAAGACCGCCGTCGCCGTGAGCGGCTCGCGCCTGACGCCGATGCTCGCCGCCCAGAGCGTGACGACGTTCGTCGGCAAGCCGTAGTCACCCGGGGAGTCATCCGAGGAGGCCTGGCGGGCGGGCGGGGATCGCCTCGGCCAGCGCCCGATCAATCGTCGCGTTGAGCGTCTCCAGCGGGAAGGGCTTGGCGAGATAGTAGGGGGTTCCGAGCGCCTTGGCGATCTCGCCCAGGTCGGGCGCGCCGCTGGCGACGATGATGGGGACGTTCTCCCGCCCCAGGTTCTCGACGAACATCCGGAAGACCATCGCCCGCCCGTCGAGCACCGGCATCTCGAGGTCGGTCAGGACCAGCTGCGGGAGACGATCGTCCAGCGCCTGCAGACCCTCGACGCCGTTGCACGCCGTCCGGACCTCGTGCCCCTCGATCGAGAGCAGATCCGCCATCGTCTCGCGCATGTCGTCGTCGTCGTCGATGAGGACGATGCTCGCCATGGAGGCTAGGCCGACGACAGCTGTTCGCTGGAGGCGGAATGCAGCGCGGCGGGCACCCGTTCGGCGTCCGTCCCGGGCAGCCCGCGGGGCAGCGTCATCTGAAAGGTCGCGCCCCGGCCATCGGGGGACGAGACCTCGATCGAGCCGCCGTGGGCCTCTAGGATTCGCTTGGAGACGTAGAGGCCGAGCCCGATCCCTTCGACCTCCTCGTGCTGGCTGGGCCCGCGAGAGAAGGCGCGGAAGATCTGGCTCTGCAGCGCCGGCGAGACGCCGGGCCCCTGGTCGCTCACGGTGACGAACAGCTGGTCGTCCTCGGCGCCCACGGTGACGCTGACCAGGCTCCCCTGCGGCGAGTACTTGACGGCGTTGCCGATCAGGTTGTTCAGCACCTGCTCGATGCGCGTCGCATCGGCCAGCAAGATGGTCGACCCGCCGCGCGAAAGCTCCAGCTGGTGGTAAGGGGACATCGACCGAAACAGCGACACCGAGGCCTCCGCGAGCTCGCCGAGATCGCAGGTCGTCTTGCGCAGCACGATCTCTCCGGCCTCGATCTGGACGGCGTTGAGCACGTCGCCGACGAGCGAGTTCAGACGGCGGAGCTGGCGGCCGATCATCGCGAAGATCTCGCGGATCCGCCCCTCGGGCGGCAGGGGGCGTTTGGGCGTCACGTAGCCGACCGCCAGCTGCACCGCGGCCAGCGGGTTGCGCAGATCGTGGACCACGGTCGCGACGTAGCGCAGCTGGTCCTCGCGGGTCCGCGCCAGGGCGTCGGCCATGGTGTTCTGGGCGAGGGCGATGCGGCGGATCTCCTCGGCGCCGCTGACCGGGGCGCGTGCGGTGGGGTCGCCCGCCGCGAATCGGTCGACGCTGCTCGCCAGCCGCTGGATCGGACCGAACACGAACTGGTTGAGGGTCCAGAGAAAGAACAGCACGCCAGCTGCGAGCAGCAGCGCCATCCCGACGCCGAGCACGTTGGCCGTCATGTCGATGGTGTGCGCGCGGTGGCTCTGGGCCTCGGCCTTGGCGGCGAACAGATCGTCCACGCGGATGAGCGCGCTCACCAGCGATGGAGGCAGGCGCGCGTCTCCGTTGTCGGCCGAGTGCCAGTGACTCTCCAGCTGCGGGGCCAGGTTTTCGAGCACCTGCCGCTCGTCCGGCGAGCGGGTCAGATCGATCGCCCGCGCCAGGAGGACCCGCCCCTGGGCCTCGGAGAGAGAGCGGCCCATCGGCGTCGTCTCCAGCTCGAAGCGGATCGACTGGTGCGCGAGGCTGGAGGCGAGCCGGGAGATCGCGTGCGCGCGATCCAGGTCGTCCACCGTCCGCCGCAAGAGGGTGGTCGAGAGGACCAGGGCGACGCAGGCGGTCAGCGTGATGAGCCCAAGCCCGACCGTGGTCACGGTGAGCGTCCGCCGGAGCTGCATGATTCCTACATGGCGACCGGAACCTTGCCCGGCAAGCCGCGAAATCGGCACCCCGAGCAATTGCGGTCAACGGCCCGCGGGAGCGCGTCGCACACCGGCGTCGCTCGGCCGACGCGAGCGCGGGATGCGGTCACTGCCCGTAGATCGACTTGCGGCAGAGCGCGCGGGACACGGCGGTCGCGCTGGCGGTGGTGATGAAGAGCGGCAGCACGATCGCGTAGTCACCCGAGAGCTCGAAGCCGAGGACGCTGGCCATGATCGGCGCGCGCGTCGTCGCCGCGATGGCGCCGGCCATGCCGCACAGGACGTAGCCGCCGGGAAAGCCGGGCGCCTGCCAGACGGTGCGGGCGGCCGCGCCGACGATCCCGCCCATCGCGGCGCCGAGGAACAGCGACGGAGTGAAGACGCCGCCGGGGCTCCCCGATCCGACGGTGGCCGTCGTTCCGAAGGCCTTCACCGCCAGCAAGACCGCCATCATCGCCACGCCAAAGCGGGCGTCGAGCATCGGCTGAATCACCTCGTAGCCGTTGCCGGTCACCTCGGCGAAGCGGAGCGCGCAGAGACCGACCAGCAGTCCCCCCAGCGCACCGCGCGCGGCTGGCGGAACCGGGAGGCGCGCGAATCCGCGGCGCCCCAGCGCGAGCAGCCCGATGAAGCCAGCGCCGCCGATCCCGGTGACGACGCCGAGCGCGGCGTACCCGAAGAGCTCGCTGCGCGCGGCGAGCGAAAAGCTGCGCAGCCCGTAGAGGGGCCCGGGGCCGAGCGCCCAGCGGCTCACCAGGGTCGCGACCGTCACGGCGGTCAGGACCGGCAGCGCCAGCTCCAGCGCGGTCGTCTCGGCGAGAATCTCCACCACGAACAGGACGGCGGCGATCGGCGTGTTGTAGGCGGCGGCGAACCCGGCCGCCGTTCCGGCGGCGACCAGCGTCCGAATCTGCCTCGGATCGAGGCGGACCCGGGTCCCGACCGCCGAGCCGACCGCGGCGCCGAAGTGCAGCAGCGGCCCTTCGCGCCCCAGCGAACCGCCGGACGAGATGGCGGCGAACGAGGCGGCGGCCTTGCCCAGCGCCGCCGGCACCGAGATCCGCCGGCCGGCCACGGCCACCGCTTCCATGATCTCCGCCATGCTGCGCTCACCACCGATCCGGGCGGCCAGCGCGGCGGCGAGGGCGCCGCCCGCCATCGGGACCAGCAGCCGCAGCAGGGGCGAGAGCCCCTCGAACGCCAGCAGGACGTTGGGCGCGCGGTAGAGATAGACGAAGACCGCCGTCTGGGCAGCGCGAAAGCCGACGGCGAACCCGCCCGCCAGCACGCCGACGATCACCGCCGCCGCGCCGACGTGAAGGCGGAGCCCCAGGTGTCGGAGAACGGTTTGAGCCCGCGCGCGCGTCAGCCCAATCTGTGCCCCGCCGCCGCCCCGGTCAATCTCGCCGGCGTTGGTTTCGTCGATCTCGCCGGCGCCGATCTCGCCGGGCCGCCTCGTTCAGCGGGCGGCGACGCTCTTGCCGCCCCAGCTGGCGAGCGCCTTGCGAATCTCCGCCTCGGGGAACAGCGGATCGCCCGCTTTCAGTCCCAGCTCCAGCGCGTGCTCGGCGGTCGTGCCGGCGTCCTTGTAGTTGGACTTCGCCGCCAGCAGCAGCGCCTTGATCCAGACGTTGTACCAGTCCTCTTTCAGCGCCATGGACTGGTCGATGTAGCGCAGGCCGAGGTCGTAGTTCTTCTTGGTCTCCAGCATGTAGCGCGCGGCGTTGGCGTAGGCGCGCCAGGTGTTGTCGAGCGAGCTGATGCTGGTCAACACCTCCTCGGTCGTGTTGACCCGGATCGGCACGGAGACCTTCAGCTTCTCCCAGGCGATCTCCAGCGTCGCGGCGTCGTCGGTGAAGTCGGGGATGGCGAACGCCAGCCGCTCGCGGTGCGGCGCCGCTTTGGGACGTACCTCGATCCGCGCGACGTCGAGCTCGCGGTGGTACTCGTGCCCGCTGCCCAGCTGGTCGGCGTTCTTGTTGAGGATCAGCGTCCAGCTGGTCTTGCCCGGGATGGCGAAGAGAGCGTAGCTGCCGGCGGGGACCTTGGCGTCGCCGAAGCTGACGTCACGGCTGAAACGAATCTTCGTCGCCTGGTAGGCGCCCAGCGACCAGAGCTTGTCGAAGGGGACCAGCGCGCCCCAGATCTTGCGTCCGCTGACCGCCGGGCTGGCGTAGTCGACCGCGATCTCGGTCAGGCCGACCTGCTGCGAGATCTTGCCGACCGGGCTCTCGCGCGGCAGCTCCAGATTTGCGACGGCGAGGCCAGGGGCGGCCCGGCCCGGCGCGCTCACGAGAGCGGCCGCCAAGATCGCCGCAGAGAAGGTGAGGGCGGGTGCAGTGCGCATGACCGGCGAGCCTAACGGCGCCCCCTGCGTGCGACACGTTTCAGTTGTGTGACGAACTGATGACAGCCCGTCAGGGGGCGGCTTCGGAGAACCTGAGCTCGACCCGTCGGCTCTGCGCGCGACAGGACGGCGATCGGGCGACGCAGTAGATCCTCTCGCCGATGGCGGGAGGACCCTCCGGGACGGGCGGCCCGGCAACGGCGGGAAGAACGGGCAGGACGATGAGCAGGATGGTCGAGCGAACGCGAACGCGCCGGCGATTCAAGCCCCGCCTCAGGGGGAGGTGGTGGGCGGCGGCAGCGGCGGCTTGGCCGTGTTTGCCGCCCAGTTCCAGATCGTGGGATCGGCGGCGGCCTGATCCGCCGGTGAGACGCCGGTGAGGGTCCCCAGGAACTCGACCAGCTCGGCGATCTCCGTGTCGGTGAGGAGCAGCGGCCGGATCTTCGGGGAGACCGTTCCCACATAGGTGCCGGGGGGGCCGCCGCCGGCGTTGTATTGTCGGACCACGTCCTCGAGGCTGGTGACGGTGCCGCTGTGAAAGTAGGGGGCCGTCTGGGCGACGTTGAGCAGTGACATCGTGCGGAACGCGCCCTCCAGCGTCTCGTCGTAGAGCGTGCAGGCATTGCTCTTGGGGTCACGGGTGACACAGTGCTGCTGATCCTGGGTCTGGACGTCGAGCAGGCGCTGCAGCCCGAGAGCCGGGTTGTCGCTGTACATCCCCGCGCCGTTGAAGATCAGCGGCGCGTCAGGGTTGGCCTGGACCGTGGCCAGGTTGGTGAGGATCGCCTGCATCGAGCCGGCGCGCCCGCGGTTGGGCGTGATGGCCGTGGTCGTGTTGGGGATGAAGTCGAGATTGGGAACGCCGACGTTGTGGAACTGGTTGTCGGTCAGCGTCGGGCCGGTGTGGCACTCGTTGCAGGCGGCCTTGCCGATGAAGAGCGCCAGCCCCTGCTTGGCCGTGGGGGTGAGCTGCGAGAAGTCGCGATCCCGGACGTACTTCTGGAACGGCGACTCGGGCGTCAGGAGCTTGCGCGGGTACATGTCGAAGAGGCGTCCCAGGTTCGCGCGGATCTGGCTGATGTTGTTCTGCGCGTCCTGCGGCATCATCTCGAACGGGCCGTCGGGCGCGCTGGGGCTGGACTTGGGGCCGCCGGTCAGCGGATAGACCGAGTTCGGATCGGTCGTCGCCAGTCCCAGCCTCGGATCGAGCGGCGTGTCGGGGAAGGCGTCGTTGTACTCGGTCAGGTACTTGGTGTAGAGGAAGCGCGCCTGGGCGATGGGCGTGGCGGAGGTGCCCCAGACGGTGGTCCCGTGCTCGACCAGGCTGTCGAAGCGGCCGGTGGAGAGCGTCCAGTCGTACCAGGCCAGGTTCATCATGTCCCCGGTGTTGGTGGTGAGGTAGCTGATCCCTTCCGAGATGGGGCCGGGGCGCGCGTCAATGAAATACTCCGTGCCGTGGCAGGTCGCGCAGGAGACCTTGCGGATGTCCCCGACGTTGCCCGAAGGTCCGGCGACCTTGATCGCTTCGGCCACGTCCTTGTCGAAGAAGAGCATCTGACCGAGCTTGGCCAGGGTGTCGTCGGGGTCGGCGAGGGTGTTGAACGGGTTGGGCGGCGCAGCCCCTTTGAGAGGCTCCATCTTCTCGATTTGAGCCCATTGGTCCGCGGTGAAGCCGTCGGTCTCGCCGCATCCGACCATACCCACCGTGGCCGCCGAGACCGCGACGAGCGCGAGCCCGACCGAACGACGACCCCAGAAGCGCTTTGCTCTCGACATGTGTCCTCCGTTTGCTGCATCGATCTCTGAAGCACGACTCATGTGTTCGCCCGCTGATCCCGGCGACCGCGTCAAAACGCCAACACCAGCGACGACGTGAAGATGTCGTCGAGAAAATTCGGGATGCCGCCGTATTCCTGGTTGTGGTTGTATTCGAGCTTGGCGATCACGTGCGGGTTGAACACGACGCGAAGGCCGCCCGTGTACTGGATCTCCTTCGTGATGTAGATGCGGTCGGTTCCGAGGGTCACGATCGCGTCGCGCAGCGCGCCCCTCACCAGGAAGCCGAACCGCGGCAGAACCTGCCAGTCGAATTCCGCGTAACCGGAGGGGTGGAGCGTCAAGCCGTAGACGCCCTGAGTCGCGTCGGGCTCGCCGGGCGCGCCGCCTCGCATGACCTGGGCCTTGAAGGCGAAGTTCGCGTTCAGGTACTGAAGGTCGAGCCCCTCGAACCACATCTTCCCGGCGTCATCCGTGGCGCGATCCTGCGGGCCCCATTCACCCGACAGACCAATCTCCAGCCGATCGTCGTTTCGGAAGAGCCGGCCGACCGGGATGTTGAGCGCCGCGCGACCGGTCAGGGTCTTGCCCCAGTTCTGGTCGATCTCGCTGTAGAAATGGAACTGCTCGGTGGTGGAGGACCCGTTGCTCACCGAGCCGGCGAGGATGAGCCAATCGTTGAAGAGCTTGCTGCGGGCCTTCACGCCCAGGATCGGTCCGTCGGTGTAGCGGCCGACCAGAGAGGGCGTGATGCCGAACCGCTGGTCCGACCTCCGCTCCTTGTACTCGATGCCGAACACCGGCATCGTCTTGCCGATGAAGATCGAGGTCTTGCCGTCCTTGGTGGGCAGATACTCGAGCTCGGCCTGGTCCGCCTCGATGAAGTCGCCGAGCGCGAAGTCCGAACCGGTCCGGGGGACGAAGTTGACGCTGGCCCGCATGATGGCGTTGTCGGCCAGCTGATAGCGCGGGCGGAGGTTGATCTCGTTGACGATGAAGCCGCCTGCGCCCGAGGAGGCGATGCTGTCGAAGCGGTTGATCCCGGGAGCGTTCCCGAGCGACGCCACCTCGCCTCGGCTGTTCACCGCGGTGGCGAGGATGTCGCCCAGGAAGACCCAGGAGTAGTTCGAGTACTGGGGAAAGGTGACGTTGCCCGCGTCGCGGATCCAGCCCACGCCGCCGTTGCCGATGGGCGCGAAATACCCGAAATCGACGTATCCATTGAAGGAGAGGGCGGAGACGCTCTTCAGCCGCTCCTGCTCGCTCTGCGCCATCCGCTCTTTGAGCTCCGCGATCTCCTGCTCCATGGTCTGAAATTGATCGACCTCCGGCGGCGCCGCGTCGTCGGAGGGCTCGGGGAGTGAGGGGGCCTCGGGCTTTTCATCTTGCGCGAACGCCCGGGGAGCGAGCGCCGGGCTGGCCAGCAAGGAGGCGGCCACCATGACCTGCCAGGCCCGTTTCCCGTGCGCGAAACAACCGGCCGGGCGGCGACGGGTTGGCTTTCGGTTTCCGATCATCGGTCCTCCTCGAGTCAGGTGGAAGAACTGCGTGAAGTGTCGTCGTCGTCGGTCATTCGGAAGAACTCCATCACCACGCTCTGCGTGTCGAAGGAGATGGAGGGGACCTCCGCCTGCGTTCCCGGATGGAATGAGAACGCGCCCTCTCGCCAGCTCAGCATCTCGGCGAGCCCGTCGAGGATCTGCTGAAGGACCGCCTGACTGAGCTGCTCGCGGTCGCCCGGTCGCTTCCGCAGGAGCAGGCTCGCCAGCGCCTCCGAGGTCTGGCGCAGATCCGCCCGCTGGATCGCCAGCGCGGCCTCCAGGTCCGCGCGGCTGATGAGCCCCCGGCTCACCAGGGTCTCGCCCAGGCGCTGGACGCCCGGGGCAGAGACGCTGGTCAGCCGTCCCTGCACGAGGCGCACGACGCCCGCCCCCTGGCGCGACGAGATCACCAGAGAGCCGGTCTTCTGCTGCACCCGCATGAACTCCAGGATCTCGGTGAGCCCGAAGCTCCCGAGGTCGCCGCTGAAATGCGCGAACGGCGCCGCCGTCCCGGTGTTCGCCTCCGGCTGGACCAGCGGAGAGGCGAGGGCCTCCTGGATCTCGCCGTCGTCGGGCGCGAGCGACGCTGCGCGGAGCAGCGCCCGCCGCGCCTCGTCGTGCTCTCCGAGCGCGCGCAGGGCCAGGCCGAGGTTGAAGGGGCCGACCGCCTGCTCCGGCGCCAGGACTTCGGTCAGGCGGAAAGCCTCGGCGGCCTCCTGCCAGCGCTCGAGGCGCTGGTAAGCGAGGCCGAGGCCGCATTGGGCCTGGGCAGAGCGGGGGTCCAGGCGGAGGGCCTCCGAGAAGCCCCAGATCGACTCTTCCAGCTGACCGGCGGAAAACAGCGCCATGGCCAGATCGGCTTGCACCGACGCCACGCCGGGCCGGCGCTTCGCAACCTCGGAGAGCAGTCGGATCGCCTCTCCGTGCCGACCATCTCGGGAGAGGGTGATGCCGAGTGTGGTCATTTGCTGATCCGCCGCGGTGGCAGCGGGATCGACTGGTCGCTGTTCGTCGGCTGTTCGCTGGTCGGCTGTTCGCTGATCATCGACGGGCTGCTCGCCGTCGAGCTCCGGCGCGAGGTCAGCGTCGGACTCCGAGGATCGCCGCCGCCCTGCTCGTCTCAGTTTGCTCAAGATTGGGCGCAACACGCGACGGAGTGCTTCGACGGAAAAATTTTTAGCTTGAGCGTTCGTTGAGTCAGCGTTGATGGACGACAAACGATGAATTTCAGTAACGTTGGCAGACACGTATTGCAGACAACGGGTCCTGTCGTAATGGGTATGGTGCGTGACCAACGTTGGGACAACAAACGAATCCACGATCTGATACCGAGGCCAGACCGGTTTTGAGAACCTGGCTCGAACCCCGGTGATATCCGGGAAAATTGCAACGACGCTGTCGGCGATCTCGGAATCGGTTGGGTTTCGCGACCGGTTTCGGAATGCATGCTGGCGGGGCACGACGCAGATCGTTGGTAACGTACCGACTCATCGTTGACGCGCGTTCGTAACCACCGCGGTGTTTCTCGCCTCAACCAACTGGCCTATAGTGACGAGAGAGAGTCCGCGTGACGGGACAGCGACATACGGTGAGCTCGCTGCGGGACTCCTCGGTCCAGATGCACGAAACCTTCGGTCGCTATCGTCTCCTGGGTTTGCTCGGACAGGGAGGCATGGGTCGCCTCTACATCGCCGAGCGTCGCGGGGTCCGGGGCTTCGTCAAGATCGTCGCGCTCAAGCTGATCCTCCCGCACCTCGCCGACAGCGCCGAGCTCCGCGACATGTTCCTCAACGAAGCGAGGATCGCCGCCCGGCTCGAGCACCCCAACATCGTCGCCACCTACGAGCTCGGGGAGGTCGAGGGAAAGTACTTCATCAGCATGGAGTACCTACCCGGCGAGGATCTGTCCGCGGTCATCGGTCGCTGCCAGGGCGGACAGCCAATCCCCATCGAGATCGCCGCCGGGCTCACCCAGCAGGTCGCCAAGGGGCTCCACTACGCTCACGACGTGCGCGACGGGCAGGGGCGCCTCGTCGGCCTGGTCCACCGCGACGTCAACCCGCGCAACATCTTCATCACCTATCACGGCGGGGTGAAGCTGCTCGATTTCGGCATGGTGCGGAATTCCGCCGGTCCCAAGAGCGTGCCGGGCGTGTTCAAGGGCAAGTTCGGCTATTGCGCGCCCGAGCAGCTCGAAGGGGGACGGATCGACCGTCGGACCGACGTCTTCTGTCTGGGGATCGTCCTTTGGGAGTGCCTCACCGGTGCCCGGCTGTTCGACGCCGCCACCGACGTCGAGACGATCGACGCCGTTCGCTCTCGCCGCGTCGAGCGCCCCAGCGTGTTGCGCCCCGAAGTCCCTCGTCTGCTGGAGGAGATCGTTCTGCGGGCGCTGGCGCGTGAGCCGGTCCAACGCTACCAGAGCGCGCAGGAGATGTCCGAGGAGCTGGATCGTTTCCTGCTCGGTCGAAACAACCGGCCCACGACCACCACCGTCGGTCAGTGGATCGAGGCGCTCTTCGGTTCGGAGCGGGCGGCGCTGAAGAAGTCGATCAGCCAGGGCGACAGCGCCGAAGGAGCCCTGCATCGGCTGAAGGTCATCGACGCCGCCAGGCCGGGACCGCCCGATCGGGAAAGGTCCTCGAGCGGGCGTTCGACCGCGCAACCGCGCGCGCTCTGGTCGACGAGCTTCGGGGCTGGACCGTCGTCGGGCTCTGGGACGGAATCGGCTCAGGGCGCCGCGAGCGAGGGGGATGATCTGATCTCGACCCGACCGGTCTCGATCTCCGAGCCGTCGGGTGCGGGCAGCGGGGCGTCTGCCCGCGGCGGTGCGACGCGGATCGTGGTCGTGGGCTCGTTGATCGCCGTGGCCGGCCTGGGTGGGATCGGGGCGCTGGCGATGCGCGCGCAGAGCTCTCACGCCGGCACCGCGACGTCAACCGCCGCCCAAGCGACGACCAGCCTCGATCTGCGGAGCCAGCCCGCGGGCGCGTCGATCTTCGTCGACGGCAGGCCGACCGGCCTTCAGACACCGGCCGTCCTCGACGGACTCCCGGTCGGCCGCACCGTGAAGCTTCGCCTCGACCTCGGCGGCTACGCGCCGGCGTCGAAGGAGACGACTCTCGGCGCGGGCCAGTCTCAGACGCTCTCTTTCACCCTCGAGTCCGCGACGGGCACGGTCCGGCTGGTGGGGGTTCCGCGGCAGGCGACGGCCGAGCTCGACGACCGTCCCGTCGACCCGTCGAAGCCGATCGCTGCCGCCGTCGGCGCCCACAGGCTGCGGCTCGAGCTCGAACAGAGCGTGCTGCTTTCGAAGACCATCGAGGTCCGCGCGAATGCCGAGACGAAGCTGGATCTCACCGCAGATCGGAGCGCCGAATGACCAGACCCAGGTTCGAGGTGGTGAGCGCATCCGCGTCGCTCCCGGCGGCGCCGAAACGGGAGCCGGCCGGGGGCGCCGGCGTGACCGCCACCGCAATCTTGCTCTTCGCGGCCCTCGGGTTTGCCTCCTGGCTCGCCGACGGACAGCTGCGGCATCTCCTCTACGGCCTCGACGAGGAGGCCCTCGGTCAGGCCTCCCGAACACTCGAAGAGCTGGTCAACCGGCAGCGGGAGCAACTGGTGGACGAGGTCAAGGTGCTTGCCGACGACAACCGCATCCGGACCACGGTGCTGGCGCCAAAGTTCGACGAGGCGACGGTGCAGGACGTGCTCGAGGATCTGCGGAGGTCCTCCGGCGCCACCTTGCTCGCCGTCCTCGACGGAAGCGGAAAGGTCGAGGCGGTCACCGGAGCCATGGGTCTCCGCCAGGTGGACCTCAGCGCCTCGGCGGCGGTCAAGGCGGCGTTCCAACACCCGACCTCGGACATCTGGACCCTTCCCGATCAGGTGCAGGTGATCGGTCTGGCGCCGATCCGCTCGGGCGACCAGACGCCCGCCCTGCTGGTGAAGGGGCTGGCGCTGGCGAAGAGTCAACTGGCGACGGTGGAGAGGGCGCTGGGGGTCTCCGGCGCCGTCTTCATCGGTGATCGGATCGCCTCGTCGAGCTCCCAGAACGCCGCGCTCGACGAGGCGTTTCGCAACGCCGGACGGCTGGCCGACGGGAGCGACGAGCTGGCGGTCGGGGGCCGCAGCTATCGCGTGAGGATCGGACGGGCGGGGGAGGGCGCCACCGCAGCCAGGCTCGCCTGGCTCATCCCCCAGCACGGCGCCGTCGAGCGCGCGCGTCTCTTGCTGCTTCTGATCTGGTGCCCGATCCCCTTGGGCGCGCTTCTCTTGCTGCTCTTGCTGGTCAATTCACGACGAAACAACGGAGGAACCCCGTGAGAAAATCGATGTCGCCTCGAACCGCGCTGGCCGGCCTCCTGGCCGTCTGTTTCGCGTTCCCTCGGCTCGCCTTTGGCGTGGAGCCTTCCGACCTGGACGACATGAGGCGCGATCTGCACCAGCTACAGGCGCAGGTCGCAGCGCTGCGCGCCGCGCTGAGCGAAACCGCCGAGCTGGACCGGCAGCGGGCCGCGGTGCTGACGCGGGCGCTCAAGAATCTCCCGAGCGCCGTGGAGAGCGCCGCTCCGCCATCCTCCAGCAGGAACGAGCCCGCCGCGCCCGAGCTCCATCCGGTGGCGGCGAGCGCGCCGCCGTCGCTCCCGGAGCCGCGCGCGGAGGCGGCGACGAGAGGCTCCTCCCGCCGCAGCACCGCGAATGAAACCGCGCTGGGGGCCATCCGGGGAAAAGTCGAAATCCCGGCGGGCGAGCCGGTCGCCTACGTCTACGTCGAAAACATCATGGCGCCGCCGGCCAAAGGTGAGCACAAGACCATTCAGCAGAGCGGGAAGAAGTTCGTTCCCGGCTGGGCGGTCATCCAGCGGGGAACGGCCATCGAGTTCCCCAATCGCGACAACATCTACCACAACGTCTTCTCGTTGAGCGCGGGCAACTCGTTCGACCTGGGGCTCTACAATTCGGGCGGGGAGACCAAATCTCACACCTTCACCGAGGCGGGTCCGGTCGACGTTTATTGCAACATCCATCCTCAGATGGCGGCCAGCGTGCTGGTGGTCCCGAACCGCTACTTCGCGAAGGTCAAAGGCGACGGCACCTTCGAGATCGCAGGCGTCCCCGTGGGGAGAAGGAAGATCGTCGCCTGGGCTCCCGGCTCTCGTCCCACGGCCGATTGGATCGAGGTCGCAGGCGGCCGCACCGCCGATCTGAGCCTGAAGCTCGAGTCAAAGGGGTCGGCGCACAAGAACAAGTCGGGCCAGTCTTACGGATCTTACGAGTGACCCACGCCAGGCTTGCCAGGCTGGCCGTCTTGCTGGCCGCGGTGGCCACGCTTTTGGGCTGCGCTTCGACGGCGCCTGTTGTCGAAAAGACCATCGAGCCCACCGCCACGGTCCCCGACACCTCCTTCGTCCTCTCGCGCGATCCCAGCCCCGCTCGCAAGGCCGAGTCGGTCAGTCCTGGCCAGGTGCACGTCGGCGATCTCTGGTGGCCCTTCCGCGGGAGCTACCTCAAGGTGGGTGAAGCGGCCGCGCGCGATCGCGACCTCGAGATCTCCGAGAAACAGGCGCCCAACGATTTTTGGGACGAGCAGACCGCCGTCGAGACCATCTTCATCTGGGGCACGTTCTGCAACGAGTGCCACGGTGGGCGGCGCCGCATGGAGGACGTGGTGAAGATGCCCGGCCCGGCCGCCAATTGGGGGCGTGGCGAGGGCCTGTTCTTCGGAGTTCGGCGCCCGTACGCCGACATCTTTCGAACCGTTTCGAACGGGAAGATCGAGAAGGAAGGTAATCGTTGGAAGATGCCGGCCTGGCGCGGAAAGCTCTCGAAGGAGCAGATCTGGGCCCTCATCTATTTCATCGAGTTCCAATCGGGTGGAATCGAAGGGCGCTTCCCTCCCAGCCTGTATCCGCGCGGTGAAACCGCCGACCGTCCGTAGTGTTGGTGCGCTGCCGTACGGATCGCGGGACGGAGTTGACGGGCCGCAATCGAGCGGACCCGAGGTATCTCCGCGCGCCGACTGGAGGCCGACAGAAAATGGTCCGCCGAACGGCGCGGCAATCGGTCTGCCGACTCGTACGTTGCCAACGTTATTTGTAGGTCGTTGCGCCGAGTTATTAAATGAGCGCGGTGGCAAACAGTAACGAAGTGATCGTTGACCGCATTTCGGGGAAAACGATACAGTCTCTCGGCGCGCAACGAGCGCTCAATTAAGACGATTTACGGGAGGTCTTCGATGGTCAAGCGGCTAAGTCTCGCGTCAGGTGGGTTGGTGTTGATGTTGGCAGGATGTGGAACGGGAGGAGGAGCAACGGACGACTCGACTGCCGGTGTCACCTCCGCGGTCGAGGCGGCGAGCAATTTGACACCCGTCCTCGCGACCGAGCTCGAGCCGGCGCTCGACTCGGCGGGGATCGCCGCGACGGTCACCACGACCGGGACGATCGATCGAACGAGCTCCTTCTTCCAGCCGCTGGGGACGAACCCGCGGACCTGTGAGACCTGCCACGGGTCGGGCCAGGGATGGTCCTTGACGGCGCTGGGGGCCACGATCCTCTTCGTCCAAAGTGAGGGCCTGGCGCCGCTGTTTCTCCCCCACGATGAGGGGGCCCGCCCCGACGGCAATCTCTCCACGGAGATCTCACGCCTGGTGGACTTCGGCCCGACCACGCTCGCCCGCGGCCTGACCCGCTTCACGCGGACCAACCCCGCGACCAGCGAGTACGACGTGATCGCGGTGAACGATCCCTCTGGTTTTTCGACGACCACCTCCTTCCTGAACTTCCGGCGGCCGAGCGCGACCGCCAACGAGGCCCTGGTTTCGAGCGTCACCTGGACGGCGGGGCCGGGGACGGTCCGCAACGCCCTCTCCGGGCTCGTCACCGGCGCCTCGACCCTTCACGAGCAGCGCGATCCGACCAACCCGGTGCCGCCTGACGTCGTCCAGGCCCAGGACGACTTCCAGCTGGGCGTCTTCTTCGCGCAGTCGGTCGACAACGTGGCCGGGCGGCTCGACACCGATGGCGCCACAGGCGGCCCCACCAACCTGATGGCCCAGCCGTTCCACATCGGGATCAACGACATTCAGGGGCTCGACCCGAGCGGCCAGCCATTCTCCCCGACCGTGTTCAACCTGTTCGACGCCTGGACGATCTACAACCAGGACGGCAACCACGACCACGATCACGCGCACGCCTGCCCCCCCGGCACGCCGGATGACAGCACGCACCGCCGCCGGGTCGCCGCGGCGCGGGCTGCCATCTTCCGCGGCCAGCAGCTCTTCAACAACCGCCAGTTCAACATCAGCGGTGTCAACGGTCTCAACAACCTGCTCGGACAGAGCACCGTCACCGGAACCTGCAGCACCTGCCACAACTCGCCGAACGTCGGCGGGCACTCGGTGGTGCGGATGTTCGACGTCGGAACCGCGGACCAG
>Ga0210388_10002212_pt1 | contig 15187 bp, 24 predicted proteins | sample IncBWC19OmetaG_FD_155485 | JGI IMG/M metagenome (GOLD analysis project Ga0210388, IMG submission 155485) | Forest soil microbial communities from Barre Woods Harvard Forest LTER site, Petersham, Massachusetts, United States - Inc-BW-C-19-O ...
TTATTCCCACAAATCCAAGGAATTACAGATTGTTCTTCAAATTTGTTCCTCTTGGAGAAGCGGCTCTGCCTGCGAAGGCTACCCCGCCGGCGAGAGGAGCACGGCCCCAACGCCTTCATCGACGAGACCCTCCCCATAGTCTGCATCGCCACCGAAGCCCCAACGACCCCTCGAGTTGTGGAGACGTCCTCTGAAGCGACCGCTGGACGTGAATGATTTATTTGCTGTCTGATAACCTCGGTAAGCCGTTAGGGAGAATCCGCCATCGTCGTAGCGAGTGGACACAACGTGCCTCCCTCATGGCGTTGGCTGAGGATGTACGCTTCACACGCCTCTCGTTGGCCATCGAGGGAATTGAAGGATTGCTCCAGCCCCTCTTCGGGGGATTTACGGGTGTAGACGGCGCAGCGAACTCGAGCGGTCATGGTTTTCTGACCCCAAAGAATAGAGGTCCGGACCATCGAGTGCCGGTGATCTCACGGGCGATCTTAGACAGGCTGGAGTAGGTCTGTCCTCTATATAGATAGCCATTTCCAGAGGCAATGACCTCATGCATTTCGCCATGCCACATGCGGAGGAGTCTGGTTCCGGTTTGAGGGGCAGAATCGGGTCTCTCTTGCGACGGTTTCTGCGTGTTCAGAGAGGCTGCGACTTCGCGGAGTCGCCGTCGAGCGCCGTGTGACAAGCCACCGAATTCTCTCTCCTGCATTCTATAGGCCAGTATCGGGACCATGAGCTCTTTGCGGAGATCCGGAGGAGGATCTTTGCTGAAGTTCTCGGCCCAAATGGCGAGTAATTGGGCCTTATTCAAGGATGGCAGGGTAGCAATTTGTTCAGAAAGCCTATCGTGCACCTAGTCTCCACTTCGGCCGAAGTTTCAGCCGTGTGGACAGTGACGCTCTGCTCGGGCACACAGTCAAGTCGAATCATAGCCGGTAAACACAAATGGGATGATGTCGCGTTTATCTCTCGTGGAGAAAGCCGCAACGAGCTATCAATTGTCCGAGCAGCCGGTTTTACGGCCACTTGAATTGCCTCCCCTAAGCCGACTCTACGAGACCGATCGTTCGATTAGAGACTTCGAAGGGCTGTCATAAAGTTTTCGATCTTTCGGGTCGGCGAGGTTTTGCCGGGCTTGAGGTTCCGCTCTATGCACAATCCGGAGAAGAAGGACAGCACCATCTCGGCAATTGCGGAAGGAGGCATCTTAGATTCTTCCGCCTCGATGTTCATGGCGAGAAGGCGCTGCAATAGTGTTCGATTCTCCGTAATGACCCCATTAGCCTCATCCGGAAGGATAGCGAACTCCCGCATAGAGTTGACGGAAAAGCAGCCCTGCTGCTCCCCTTTGTTGAGAGGACCATTCTTGAGAAACGTCTCGACGTTCTTCCAGCCGAGAGGCTCTCTGGTAAGAAATCCTCTCTTCTCCTGGCTCTCGAGGTAGTGCCGCAGACACGCTACAAAGAGATCTTCCTTGTCTCGGAACTCGGTGTACAGCCCTGACTTGTTCACACCTGTGGCTCGCTCCAGGTCCTGCAGACTCGTGTCCGAAAATCCATGCTTCCAGAAGACGGGCATCGCCTTCTCCAGTACTTGCTCTCGACTAAAGTTCTTCGGGCGCCCCATGGAAGTATTATCCGATAAAGAACTAAATAGTTCAATATCTCCGCATCCCTGCCCCCCGTCATCATATAGAACTGAATGGTTCAGAACCGTCCGACACGATCGGGCAAGATCGCTAGCGAATTGGCTTCGTGAATTGTTCCGAGAAATAAAAGGAGATTTTATGTCTAAGTTAGCGAAGAAGGTGGCACTCGTTACCGGTGGTTCCCGGGGGTATTGGTGCGGCGATTGCGAAGCGTCTGGCCGCCGATGGAGCAAGTGTAGCCATCACGTATGCGAAGGACGCGAGCGCGGCCTCGGCCGTAGTCAAAGCGATTGAACTCGGTGGCGGAAAGGCCATCGCAATCCAGGCAGACGCTGCCAACGTCGAAGCAGTCAAAGGTGCGGTTGAAAAGGCCGTCTCGACCTTCGGCCGACTTGATGTGCTTGTGAACAATGCTGGCACGGCCATTCCGAAATCGTTCGAAGAGGCCACGCAGGAGGAGATGGATCGCGTAATCGACATCAATGTCCGCGGCGTATTCGCTTCCACGCAGGCTGCGTTGAAGCACATGAAAGATGGTGGTCGCATCATCATGGTCGGTTCGGCAGTAGGCGAGCGTGCCGTTGCGCCTGGACTTGTGCCCTACGCGGCCACGAAGGGAGCCGTGAAGATGTTTACCCAGGCACTATCCAGAGAGGTTGGTGGTCGGGGCATTACGGTCAATAACGTCCAGCCAGGTCCGATCGACACGGATTTGAATCCCGCCTCGGGCGATTGGGCGGTACCACAGAAGGGCGCAACCGCGCTCGACCGCTATGGGCATGTTGATGAGATCGCTGCAATGGTGGCGTTTGTCGCCGGCCCGGAGTCCTCGTACATTACAGGGGCGAATCTCACCGTGGACGGCGGAATGAACGCTTAAACCAATGCGAACTCAGTCAATGGGTTTTACGGCAGATGTATCTGTGCTGACCTGATTGAGAGCCGACGGTCTAAAGGAGTCGGCTCTCCTTCGACTCCAGGTGCCGTACTCGGCTTATCCGCTAGCTGACTGGCAAGAGAGAGGGGACAATGACTACACTCCAAAACAAAACTGCGCTCGTGACGGGCGCATCGAGAGGTATTGGCCGAGCAACCGCACTGGCGCTTGCCCGGGCAGGGGCACACGTCGTGGTTCACTATGGCCGCTCTGCGCAGGAAGCTGAATCTCTTGTGGCCGAAATCAAAACGAAGGACGGCCGTGCAGATGCAATTTCGGCGGACCTAGGAACTCCGGATGGCGCGTTGCAGCTCGCCAAACAGATGCGCTCCATTGTCGGCGATCGACTGGATGTGCTTGTGCTCAACGCCGGAATCAGCAAGGCGGCAACTATCGCTGACTACACGGTAGAGGATTTTGACAATTTCTTTGCGACGAACGTCCGAGGCCCGTTCTTCGTGGTGCAGCATCTCCTACCCCTTCTTGGTGAGGACTCACGCATCGTTGCTATCTCTTCCCTTGGAGCCCGTGCGGTGCCGGGCAAGCCCGGTCTGGAAAACCCTTCCCTTCTTGTTTACAGCTCGACCAAAGGAGCACTTGAGACGCTGGTCAAGAACTGGGCGGCTATTCTCGGGCCGCTCGGCATACGCGTTAACGCTGTTGCGCCAGGCGTAATCGACACAGATATGTCGAGTTTCACGAAGACTGAAGCGGGCCGTGAGGCCGCGCTGGGCATGCAGGCATTGAAGCGTATCGGCAAGCCCGAGGATGTTGCTGACGTAGTCGCGTTCCTGGCTTCGGACAAGGCACGCTGGATCACAGGCGCGAGCATTCCAGTCGATGGCGGCTCGAAGTTGTAACTGGCAACAGGAGGAGTACAAATGAATACCCAATTGAGCAACGCGAAGGAGATCAGAATTCCCGGGCCGGACCATCCCATCACGATTTCTCCAGCTGAGGGCAAGGTGCGTGTGACGGTGGCCGGGAGGATCGTTGCTGAATCGTCGCGAGCACTCCGGCTGGAGGAGAAGGGGCATTCCCCTGTTTACTACTTCCCGCGCAACAGTGCAGATATGTCGTTGCTCGTCCCGACTGAGCATTCCACTTATTGTCCGTACAAGGGCGACTGCGCGTTCTACAGCATTCCTATCGGCGGAGTGAACGCGGAAAATGCCGTTTGGACCTACGAAAAACCTTATGAGGCAGTCGCCGACATTAAGGAGTACCTGGCGTTCTATCCCACGCGGGTCGATGCAATCGAAGTGATCTCTTAGGCACGTTCGGTCGATCTATGCAGGAGTTCATGTGATGTCAAATCAACCGCTTTTCATGCCATATCGGATGGGAGACCTCGATCTTCCTAACCGCATCGTCATGGCGGCGCCGCTTACTCGGATGCGTGCGCACCCCCACGATCATGTGCCTACTGCCTTGCAGGCGAAGTATTACACGCAGCGTGCTTCGGCCGGAGTGATCATCGCCGAAGCCACCGCGATCAGCCCGCAAGGATTCGGCTGGGCCGATACGCCGACGTGTCACGGATGCCGTCCATGCAGCTGGCGGCCGCATGATTGCACAACTCTGGCACACGGGCGCAATCTCGCATCCTGAACTGCTGGATGGCGCGCAGCCTACGCGTCGCTTAGAGCTTCTCAGCGAGTATGTCCGTTGTCTTGACTTCAGGCGGTGTAAGAAAGAGTTCCTCAGCACGGGCAAAGAGCGCCTTGGCCACTTCACCATTGACGTGTGCGGCGCGACCTTCCTCATTTTTGAAAGTATCAAAAATTCCAAAGGTGGCTGGGCCGATCTTGAATGCGAACCAGGCCGTGGTGCCGGTTTCTTCTTCGACGAGGGGTCTTGCGGACTGGAGGAACGCTTCTACCTCAAGCTCTTTGCCAGACCGTGCCTGTAGCGTCGCCAAGATTCCGAACTTATTCATTAAGAAGTCCTGATGGTTTATCTATGTTTAGCTATCTGTCTCGCTGCCGTTCCATTTCAGTGCGAGCACCAACGACCGCTTCGTTAGAAGCTCGACATGGCGAAAGGTTACAACCGGAGCATGAGGTTTTGTACGGTTATGAAAGGTCGTCCACCTGTAACCTTTTTGCGATCTGAGACTCCTATGGACACGCAAATCCGCGACTCCACGCGACGCTCTATGTTCTGAGTCTGGCACCGGAGAAGCGGCTGCGCAAAACAGGTCATCACCTCAAGGAGTCCGCATTATGTTGAAGCCAGTTCATGGCCTTCTCGCCATCGCGCTTAGTCTCGGAGTTACTACATCAACCATGTACGGAGCCAATCCCCATCAAGGAAACGGAGAGACGGTATTCGTCCTATCGAACGACAATGTCAAGAACGAGGTTCTTACCTACCAACTGGGCTCCGACGGTCAGTTTGATCTCCGCGCTCATGTTGCTACTGGCGGTAGCGGCAGCGGTGGCGCCACGGATCCACTTCAGTCCCAGGGATCTCTCACGCTGAGCAGCGATCACAATCTTTTGTTTGCGGTCAACGCCGCCAGTGGGACTGCATCGAGCTTCCATATCGTTGGCGGTTTTCCGGTGCTGGTTGACGTCGAGTCTTCGGGCGGTGCCTTTCCGACTGCCATAACAGAACACAACGGAACGGTGTATGTACTCAATGCAGGCGGCTCAGGAGCCATCGAAATGTTTAGGACTGATGGTTCCGGTAAGCTTCACGAAGTCACGAACTCTAAAGTGTTCCTTACGGGAACGAACTCTGGAGGATCATCCATCTCCGTCAGTCCCAACGGACAGTGGCTTGTCGTGATCGAAAAGGCTTCAAACAGCATTGACGTTTTTCCAATCCATGGGGATGGAACGCTCGGCACGGTTGTCGCCAACAAGAGCGTGACCGCAGGCGTCTTCGCGACTGTGTTTACCCCAAGCGGCCAGCTCATTGTTTCTGAGAACCAGCCTGATGGTACCGATGTATCCAGCATTTCCACATACACCATCAACAACAACGGGTCCCTCACGGCGATTACGCAAAGCCTCCCCACGTTCGGGGATGGCAATTGCTGGAACGCCATTTCGCCCAACGGGAAGTTGGTCTATGCAGATAACTCAGCCACCTCCGCGGTGGCAGGGTTTTCAGTTGCACCGAATGGGGCCCTGGCTCCCATCGGCGGCACGATTGTGAGCACACTGCCCGGTGGTGCAACGAATCTCGATATGACCATCAGCGGTGACGGCAAATACCTCTTCAACCTGCTGTCCGGAGCCGGCGCCATCGGCGTGTACACGATCAACTCCGATGGAACGCTCAATCAGCTGGGAGACATTCAAGGTCTTCCCAAAACGGCGGGTTTCAACGGCATAGCGGCTCTGTAACGGCTATCTAGAACTGCTCGACCCGCGCAGCAGGCTATGTTGCGCGGGTTATCCTCAACCAGGTGCTGCCATCGGAGGGCTAAATCGAACTGAGCAGGTGGTAATGAATGGCGCATTCTGTGATAACAAGCACGAGGGTAAGCACCGAAAGAACCAGCTGCAGCACCTCAGAACGGCGCTGTTTCGCGGTGACAGGTTGAACTCTCCATCGCGATGCCGGCCGGGATCGGAGAGAGCTAATTCTCCATAAGACGTACAGATTCGCAACCGATCCGACGACCGCAACGATCAACATGGGAATGCGAATCCCGTCGGTATGAATCGTAAAGATAAAGCTTGGAATAAGCGAGGCTGCGGTAAGTGAGGTCAGCCCGATGAACAAGCGCAGCCCGCTTATAGCGATGACTGCAGTGCAAGCGCTTTGCAATACTACAAAGAGGAAGCTGCTGGCGGCGACGATCCAGGAACGGCGATTCCCAGGCTCCAGTTTTGAGATCTCAGCGTGGTGCAGGTCCATCGAATCCTTTTCGCGCCTTCCAGCCATCAATGTTTTAGGCGCCTATGTCAATTTACACCGCTCGGTGCATTTCCAGGAACCTCTCGGCATTGATCTTCACCTCTGCATTCTTGATCCTTTGCGCGGGGCTCATCGAGCTCCTGTTTCGCAATGAGCCTGGGACGCCCACTGCTGCTGCGCCTCCTGCCAGAAAACCGCTTTTCATAAAAGAACGACGGTCGACAGGACGCTTGGTGTTGCTCACCGGATTTTTTCATGTTTGCTCGGAACTTCGGTGAGATTAAGGACTTTTGCTTCTCTAATAAGGAAGAACTGACATGGAACGAAATTATTCCGCGTCAAGGGAATAAATCTTTGTCCTCGCAGTTTGCTCGCCAGAAGAATCTATCCATGGAAGCTACGTATCGGTGGAACCGATTCGAATTGACATCGTGAAGCAGTGCCACAACTCCAGAGCGCGTACTTTGTCAGACTGGAATCGCGCGGCCAGCAAGCTCCGCCCTTTTGCCGTTAGAGTCATCAGACGATCGCGCGGTCCTCAGGTTTGCCGTAACCTTGATCGGAGGTCGGCGCTGCAATGACTTGAGAGCGGCCGTGCAGGTGGTTCGATCCATCGCGAGTAGCGACACCACCGCCGCCATACCTGGGGGTCTCGTGCGGCAGGGACATCATCATCAGCAATATCGTTGAGAGTTCTGCTCTGATTTGTTTCCTATGCACTTTTCGCACAATCGCCTGGACCGGTCCCTAAGGTAGACCACGAAGCGCAGGACACGGGCAATCCGGAAGTATCTTTTCAATTAAGAGCCCTTGTTCTTCGTGTCTGCTGGTATGAATTTACTTTCTGTTGGCGGTGATTTCGGCTAGCACCGCTGAACTGTGCCCCGGAATGTCTTCATCGACCTTGGGCCAGACCCTGACGACCTTGCCATTGGGGAGATAAGGAAGGTCTGCCGATTGGCGAACTTTATCTCCTTGTAGGTCATAAGCGGAACGCCATAGGCATCGACTACCTTATGGTCAGGGTCGGCGAGGAGTTTGAAGCTGAAGGTATCCTTCGAGCACCAGGTCTTATGATCTTCTACTGTGTCGACACTCACACCGAGGACGATGGCGTTCAAGGCGTCACACTTCGCGATGTAACGCTGGAAGCCATGGGCTTCAAGAGTACAATCTTTGGTCTGGTCCTTTGGATAGATGTGGAGGACGACCCACTTACCCTTGTAGTCTGTGAGGCTGACAGGCTTGTCTTTCCTGCGAGGGCAAGGTGAAGTTGGGTGCCACACCTCCAGCCTGGACGGTGCTTGCTGCTGCATGGGCGTTGATGACGAAGCCGCATGCGGCCACTATTTCGAGGATTACACCAAGTTTATGGAACCAGTTCTTCTGCGCTGTTGGACTGAAGAAAAGTGCGACTCTCGGGAACCAAGGGAAAACGTTGCAGAAGTGCGACAAGGAATTGCTGTTCGACATAGTGATTACCCTCCAAACACCAAAACTGAGCACGTTTCCCGTTATTCCAATTCGTCCTCGATCAATTTGTGGAAGTGTCTGGCGATGCGATACACGGTCAGATGATTTGCAGCTACAGATCGCCTGATCGGGCGATTTGGACAACTGCAGTCTTGGTAAACACCTGGCGTCGTCTTAGAAAGCGCCACGCCGCAGACGTCCGCGCTCAACTGAAGGGGCATCCTTTAGGAATCGTGCTGCAAGCCTTCCAGAGCTGTCATCGTTTTCGTAAGGATTTGATAGGGGGATAAATGACAACGCAAGAGCATCTCCATCGCGAGCGTGAGAACCATTGATTGCTCGGTAGAAAGTGCCTGCCACATGTGTTCCTGGTTCGTCCGAAGCTCCTCGCGTGTCATAAGTCTGCCCTCCCGCCGCGATCTATCGACCCCTGTTTGCGACGATTAGTGTGAAGATAGCTCTCATTAGCGATGCGCTCGGAGAGCGTAATAGTCAGCGCCGAAGTAACTCATTGGGAACCATTGGTTTCAGAAGAGACGACCGTTGAGTGTTGCATTGACTAGTAAATCTTATTTACTGATTTTTTACAGCATTCTATTTCTTGAAGACCTGCATCATCAGCTCCGTCTGAATCTGGTTTAGCTGCTTCAGCGTTAGGTCCAAAGTCGGTCGGTCCTCATACGAAGCTTTATTGAGCATGCCTTTAACGCGAAAGGCCGTCCGCCGGATCAGCAATTCGGCATCTCTTAGTTTCTTACTCTCATCGGCAACGCCCATATGGATCTTCTCTGCGTACTGTTGCACCAGCTTGAGGGTCTCTGAAGCTTGCCCTGAATCACCAGAATTGAGCTGTTGGCTGGCTAAGTCCGTCATCTGGCTGACCAGCTCGGCGTAGAGAAAACACCTGTCTCGGGTCTGAGCGTGATCCGCCTTGGTTTGAAGCTCCGTAAGAGCCGTTGGACGGTTGTCTATGCTCGAGGCGGTAGCGTAGCTACAAGTCAACGACAGGATGCATATGACTACAACAGGGACGACGAACCGCATTTTGCATCTCCTTCCCCCTTCGCACCTAACGATCACGAGGGGCAAACCTGGGAAATCGAATTCGCATATCTCCCAAAGATCACACCTCGAGGATTCTCGGTATCCCCGTGCTGCTGCATCGAATATTTCGTCGCGTGTTGAGCACAGCCAACTCGGGGTGTAACTTTTTCGTTGCTCGGAACAAACTGTTCTTGATCGACGCTTCGGAAGTATCGAGGATTTCACCCACGGTTCGCAGCTTCAGGCCCTGGAAATGCCTCAATTCAAAAACCATGCGTTCACGTAGCGTCAGTTTCTGCAAAGCGAATAAATGTGCGCTCTCAGCTCTCGGCTAAACAATTGTTGCTCTGGGTTATTAGCTGTCCTATTGTCCGGGACTTGATTCACGAGGTTGTATTCCCTGCCCTCGTTGTTCCCTTCTACTGAGCTATTCCATCTATGGTTTCGATTCTTCCGCAGGTGATCCAGGCACACGTTTGTGACAATACGGTCGATCCATGAAGAAAAGGAGCACTCAAACCGGAAGCTCTCGAGCTTGGTGTAAGCCTTCAGAAATGTTTCTTGATATATATCCTGTACGTCGCTCTGCGACCCCGTGATTCGAATTGCGAGTCTTAGAACGGCTTGATCGTGGGCGTGTACCAACTGCTCAAAAACAGCGTGATTGCCGCATAGCGCCTCGTGAACAAGTAGGCGATCCTGGATACAACCTTCGCTTTCCATCATCTTTCTCCGATGTGTCTGTGGTTTGATCTGAGAGTTGGGCAAAACATTCCGGCAGACATGGCTGGCTCCTAGAACGATGCCGATGGTGAATGCTCCAGCGGTACTCACATAGCCGTAAACCAGCCAACACACGTTTTATTCCCATCTGCTTCGACAGCCTGTTTCGAAGCCCGAATAGAGACGACGATTGTGACGGGTTTGCCGGGAGACTATTGACAAATTCTTTACACGCTATTTGTGAATAACAAAGAACCCACTCAGTTTTGTTCTGTGGAGGTCATTAATATGCTGAGAAGCAACTTTATACCGTATGTCCGTGACGCTTTCTCCTCGCTTCGGAGAGCTTTATCTTCCTTCAATCACATCCTTGTAGTCGGCGCCCTCTCCGGTACTCTCTCGATCGGGGCCTTGGCGCAAACCAGCAGCACGTATGTGCAGACCAACATTATTTCGGACGGTGCGACGGTGCCAGCGCTCGTAACCGATCCCACGCTGATCAATCCCTGGGGCGTTTCAGTGGGTCCCGCTATCTGGATCGATAAGGCTGGCAGCGGCTCGGTCGCGATCGATACGGCCGCTGGCGCTATTGCGGTGCCGTCGTTGCCCTCAGTCACGATACCTGCGGCCTCCTCTATGTCGGCGCATGGCAGTCCAAGCGGCACGGTGTACAACAGCAACTCCGCTATTTTCGATATCCCAGGCAGCACATCGGCTTTGTTTCTCTTCGGCACCCTCGACGGTACGATTGCCGCCTGGAACGTGAGCAGCGGGACGCAAGCTGTTACGGTGGTCAATAATTCGGCCAAGGCGTCTTACACCGACATCGCGCTTAATACCAACGCGAGCGGTACGTTCCTGCTTGCGGCTAACTTCAAGCAAGGCAGCGTGGATGTCTTCGACAGCACCTTCGCTACGCATTCTCTTGCGGGTAACTTTACCGACGCGACATTGCCAACGGGCTACTCGCCCTTTGGTATCCATAGTATCGGTGGAAACATCTATGTCGCCTATGCTCAAGTTAGCGCCACTACCTTTGAGAGCGTAGGTGCGGGGCTCGGCTATGTCGATGAGTTCGACAACAATGGAAACTTCATGGCGCGAGTCGCCGGTCAGGGCGTGTTGAATGCACCTTGGGGAATGGCGCTTGCCCCCTCAGGGTTTGGCAGCTTCGGTGGCGACCTTCTGATCGGTAACTTCGGAGACGGCGTGATCAACGCCTTCGATCCAAATACTTTTGCGCTGGTCGGCTCGTTGAACACCAGCGCGGGCACGCCGATCGCGAACCCGGGCCTGTGGGAGATATTCTTCGGGCAGAACAGCGGGCAGATCACCACGTTGGGCGATCCCAACACCCTATACTTCGCAGCGGGTATCAATGGGGAGAAAGGTGGTCTCTTCGGCTCCGTCGCGATCGCTCCGCCGGCAACAGGAGCGGGTAGCTTCAGCTTGCAAGCGTCTTCCAACGCTCTTAGCGTCACTGGAGGAGGGGCTGCAAACCTGATGCTGTCACTCGCCGCAACGAACGGGTTCAACGGCCCTGTTACCTTTTCCTGTTCGCCCGCCACGGTCGCCTGCACCTTTAATCCGCCAACGGTCACGCTTGCGGGCGCTGGCACAACACAGGTTGCGGTAACCATCGCTCCAGTAGCCGCGGTAGGAGCTCCGGCACCGCCTGGCGGTGGTTATGGAGCGAATTATCCTCTCCATTTGTTCCAGTCGACGGTCGGCATCACCCTCGCATTCATCGGCCCACTCGGACTGCTTGCATTCGCCGGCCTGAAGCGTAGATCGATCCTTGCAGGAGGATCGCTCTTTGCTCTCCTGCTGGTGGTGGCTACAGCAATCAGTGGCTGTTCCTCGTCCACAGCTCCAGCTACAACAACGGCTGCGGCCCCCGCCACGACACAGATTACGGTCAATGCAATCTCGGGGTCGATTACACAAAGCGTCATGGTTACCTTTACAGTGCAGTAGCTGAGTGCACGTGCCAATCAAGGGCTGCTGAAGAGCAGCCCTTGCCTTTTACACGTGAGAGTGTTCTATAAAACACAAGTCAGACCCTTTGACCTCGTAGGAAAGCAACCGCGACCTTCACATCATTCAGGTAACGAAGGAGAAGATTTTCGATCGTGAGTGTGTGCCTCCAACTTGTCGGAAACGGAGCTCTCAAGCAGATCCATCGTTTGCGGCCTTGATGTCCAGTTTGCGGGTCAAACCGCACACTATTAGTATCTTGCTTTGCAACAGGTTGTCAGGGAAATGAGTATCGCGTTACGTCAACCAATCCATCCACTCTCTCGGGCTTCAAGATTCCTTCGCGCTCGTCCTTTGCGGTTTCACTTGAGAAAGAAATGCCAGTGAAGGTGGTTATCACATGGCGTCCGCTGTAAATCCTCCCACGCTCAATCTCTACGCATGGTGCGATCGGCCTCGATGTTTTGGATACACTCATGAGGTTAGGTTCGAGCGATCCGGACCATCCCCAAACGCCTTGCCTTCGAAGCTACGGGCAGCAAGGGCCTCTATCTCGGGGGATCCGATCAGTCCGCAGTTGAGGCGCGCGACTCCGACCTAATCACGCCGGAGAGCCGACCTGAATACTATGTGGTTGCGGAGCCAGGAAGCTGACGCTCACGCGATCAACAGCTTCTACTATTGCGGTTCCGGGAGACGAGAGCTTGGACCGTGAGGTCGCTGTCCTCATTCAGTCTCGCTAATAGGGATGTCGACGTGTTCCTATTCTGGGCAACTCCTCTGCGGACGAAGACGATTGGATCTTCGGCCAGCTTTTCGAGAGTCGGCTCAGGAGTCACCGGGTTACAGGCCACCCACATGCGGACATCGGAATCGGGGTCCTCAGATAGCTTCTCCAATATGTCCTCGTCGCGGACGGTGGCAGCCATCCATCGCAACCAATCGATCTCCTCCGCGCGCAACTCGGCAAAGGTGCGAGGCTTCTCCCGCAGCCAAATGAGAGCGTCCTCTGTGAAATAGAGGTCTTCGTAGACAGTTATCAAATCGTCGCCAATAAGATTGCTCAACCAGTCCGACATCCCATCTCCTCGCGATTCAGTTCGTCCTTCGCTGCTTCAAATAAGCAATTAAGTCGCGCCGCTCATCGGCCTTTGGAACACTAAAGCCCATGTTGTTATCCTTCACCACCATGTCCGGATCACTCAACCATTTCTCCAGCATCGCATCGTTCCACGTCACACCCAGGTTCTTCAAGCCGGTGGAATAAGTAAATCCCGCAACACTCCCAGCTTTCCTGCCGTACACTCCAGTCAGCCTCGGCCCTTCCCGGTCCGCTTCCATCGCGTGACAGCCCGTGCAACGCTTCTCAAAGACCGCCTTACCGCGCACAGCATCACCATCTCCAGCCAACGCCGCCTCGCTGCCACCTGCACTCTTGCTCAGCATCGAAAGTGTCTGCACATCGCCCTTCGAAAGCTTCGCATCCCAGTGCAGCAACCGGTACTGCAGCGGAGGCATATCCCCACTCTTCGCCTCCTGAACAATCTTCGCCGCGAGCACCTCCTGAGTCTCCAACGGCATCTGTTCCCATCGCGACAGGTCCATCTTCTTGCGCGCCTCGACGATATCCCGTTCAATCAGCCACGACCCCGGAGCGATCCGCGCATATACCGGCCACCGCGTCTCATTCGAATGGCAGTCGGCGCACTTCTGAACTAGCACAGCCTTCGCATTCGCCGGCATGTTCGCTCCCTGCAACAGCGTGCCGAGTCCCTCCGCAGGCTCGGCACGCGGATTGCCAAACGGATGCACATACCCCAGGCTCACTACCGCGGCCACGGTGATTGCGGCTGCAATCCAAGGACGCATTAAACAGTCTCCGCCAGCTTCGAATCGACGACAGCCAGATGATTGTGTCCACGAACAACCTTGACCTTGGTCACGCCCAGCACGCTCTCCAGCTTGCCCGCCGGAACCATCATCGGCCCTGGGTTCGGCGCAGCTCCCGGTGCAGGCTGCGGAAACGCCGTGGCCATCGCGGTGTGGAAGGCCACATTGCCCTCGACCTTCTGGACGACCTGGTGAATGTGTCCGTTCAACACCGTCACCGAGCCAAAGGGCTTCAGCATCGCGAGCGCCTGCTCGCCGTCCTTCGTGCCCCAGCCCCACTTCTCATAGACCATCCACAGCGGAATATGCGCGAAGACCACGATCGGCGTCGAATGACTCTGGCCGGCCAGGTCAGACTTCAGCCATGCCAGCTGGTCGTTGCCCATGTTGCCCATTGCATCCACCTGCACGCAGTTGTTCAGCCCCACAAAGTGAACGCCCTTGTGGTTGTAGCTGTACCAGCCATTGCCCATGGTGCCCTTGCCGAAGCGCTGCTTGTACTGCTCCCCGTCGTCGATAAAATCGTGCTCGCCCGGAACGTAGAACACGTCGCTCTTAAAGCCTTTGATCACTTGTGAGGCCGTATCGAACTCCGCTGCCTTCGAGTTCTGCGTGATATCGCCGGTATGGATCATGAAATCCGGTGCCTTCATCCCTGCAGGCACAGTATTGGCCCGGTCGATCGCTTTCTTCAGCGTCCCCGTCACGTCCGGGTTAGCACCCTTGTTGAATCCGATGTGGCAGTCACTGATCTGCACAAATGAAAAATCTTCTACCGCCTGCGTCTTTCCAGCGATCCCGCCGCCCGTAGCCGCCAGCAGCTTCGAAGTCGGTACCCCCGCCACCATCGACCACAGCAAGCCCGTCCCCGCCCACGCCATGCATCCCAGAAAATTCCGCCGGTCGATGCCATCGCCTGCGGCCTGCGTAGCGTCCTGGCCCTCCTGCACTACTTCGTCTTCCTTGAACCGGTTCATATCAAACTCCATTTGTTTTTTGATTGCCTACACCCCATAAAACTGGCCAGCTCCCTTTTTATTCCCACTCTCCGCAAATAATTGTGGAATAATTTTCCTGCGATTCGGTTTACGTTAGGGATGGTCAACGCTCAATGCCTGCCGGTCTACGCCTTGGCGCTGCTACCCCGCAACCTCAGACTCGCCGAGGCGCTCCGCACCATGCCGTCCGCCACCACTCTTAGCGCAGACTTCGAGCAACTCGCGCTCCCCCTCTTCGCCTCCCTTTACAACCACGCCTTCTGGCTCACCCGCAATCAAGCCGAGGCCGAAGACCTCGTTCAGGAGACCTTCACCAAGGCACTCCGCGCCTTCGACACCTTCGAGTCCGGCACCAACTTCAAGGCCTGGATCTTTCGCATCCTTCGAAACACCTTCCTCACCACGCGCGCCGGCATCGGCGCCTCCCGCACCGTCTTCCTCGAAGACCATCCCGACACATTCGACACCGCCACCGTCGGCGCCACCCCCGAAGACATCCTGATCCGCCTTGATAACCAGGCTGCCCTCCACACCGCGCTTGAGCAACTTCAGCCACAACTCCGCGAAGCTCTCCTTCTCTGCGACGTCGAAGGGATCAAATACAAAGACATCGCCCTCATCCTC
>Ga0210388_10002214_pt1 | contig 15178 bp, 12 predicted proteins | sample IncBWC19OmetaG_FD_155485 | JGI IMG/M metagenome (GOLD analysis project Ga0210388, IMG submission 155485) | Forest soil microbial communities from Barre Woods Harvard Forest LTER site, Petersham, Massachusetts, United States - Inc-BW-C-19-O ...
CGGCATGGGCGTGCTCGTGGACCTCATCGTCGGCATCGTCGGCTCGCTGCTCGGCCATTTCGTTTTCGGCTTGCTGGGGCTCGCGTCCTACGGTCTCATCGGCAGCCTGGTGATATCGGTGGTCGGTGCTGTACTCCTGCTGCTCCTGATCCGCGTCATCAAGCGCTCGTAATTGACTAGGCGTTGATGGGTTGACGGCCCGGTTCGAGCGCGTTCGAATCTAGGCGCCTGCCTTGACTTTGCCGAAACACGCCCCCTAGACTCGATGATTCGGCGTACCCCATGGTGCACACAGAGGGCCTAACCATCACCGTCGGCGTCACCGGCGCCAGCGGCGCGATCTACGCGCAAACTCTGTTGCGCCTGCTCGACTCCGACCGTCGCGTAGCCCAGGTGTTCCTGGTCGCCACCGACGCGGGCCTGCGGCTTCTGGCTACCGAGCTCGGCGCCGTGGCCGCCGACGGTAAAAGGCTTCCGTCATTGCTCACCGGCACCGCCGCGAAAAAAGTCGAATACCTCCCAAACAAGGACATCGGCGCTTCGATCGCCTCCGGCAGTGCCACTCCGGACGCCATGGTGATCCTCCCGTGCTCCGCAGGCGCCATCGGCTCCATCGCCTCCGGCATTTCAAACGATCTGCTCACCCGCGCCGCCGACGTCTGCCTGAAAGAACGCCGCCCGCTCGTCCTCTGCCTGCGCGAAACGCCGCTCAACCGCATCCATCTCGAAAACATGCTGCGAGTCCACGACGCCGGCGCCACGGTAATGCCCGCCATGCCCGCCTTCTACTACGAGCCCAAAACAATCGCGGACATCGTCGAGCAGTTCTGCTACAGAGTCCTCGCGCAAATCGGACTAACGCAGAAAAATCAATACCGCTGGAAAGGCGGAAAGAAATGATTTCGGTTTTCTCCGTGTCTCTGTGGCGCTGTGACTAATCTCGGTATGAACAGGTCCCGCATCCGCGTCGTGCTCGAAATGATCAAATTCGAGCACTCTGTCTTCGCGCTCCCGTTCGCGCTCGTCGGCGCGCTGCTAGCCGCACGTGCCGCCGGCGGCTTCCCATCGTGGAGTCAAATCCTCTGGATCGTCGTCGCCATGGTCGGCGCCCGCTCCGCCGCCATGACGATGAACCGCATTGCCGACATCGAATTCGACCGCCGAAATCCCCGCACCGCAAACCGCGCTCTCCCCGCCGGCCACCTGACCCTCGGGTTCGCTTGGATTTTCACGATCGTGTCCGCGGCGCTGCTCGTCGCCGCGGCCTGGCGCCTCAACAAGCTCGCCCTCGAACTTTCCCCGCTCGCGCTCGCGATCCTCTTCCTTTATTCCTACACAAAGCGCTTCACCGCCTGGTCGCACTTTGTACTCGGCTTCTGCCTGGGCATCTCCCCCGCCGCGGCATGGATCGCCATCCGCGGCTCGCTCGACCCGCGCATGCTGATTCTCTGCGCAGCGGTCACGCTCTGGGTCGGTGGCTTCGACGTCCTCTACGCCTGCCAGGACGTCGATTTCGACCGCGTCGCCGGCCTGCACTCGATCCCGAAAAAATTCGGGATCGCCCGCGCCCTCCAAATCGCGCGCGTGATGCATCTGGCCATGGTCACATTGCTCATCGGCCTCGCCACCACGTTTCATCTCGCGTGGCCTGCGTGGGTCGGCATTGCCGTAGTCGCGCTCCTTCTCGGCTACGAGCATTCGCTCGTCAAGCCCAACGATCTCAGCAAAATGAATGCTGCGTTTTTCATGGTGAATGGCTATATTAGTTTGTTGTTCCTGCTGTTTTGGGGCGCAGCCGTGGTAGTCGCTAAGCCCTGAACTTCGAGGATGTTTGTGTAGCGGCCGCCTTCAGGCGGCGCTTTTGGCTTTCTTTCGAACATGGCAGAACTCCAAATCTCCGACGCGCGCCTTGAGCCCATCGCGGCAAGAATCCTCGCCCGCGAACGCCTCAACGCCGAAGACGGCCTCGCGCTCTTCCAGTCTCACGATCTCCTGTCGATCGGCTGGCTAGCCAACCACGTCCGCGAGCTGCGCCACGGCAACGTCGTCTATTACAACGTCAACCGTCACATCAATCCGACCAACGTTTGCGTAGCCCACTGCAAGCTCTGCGCATTCGGCCGATCGCCCGACGTCGCCGGCGCCTACACCATGGCCCTCGACGAAGTCTACGCGCGCGGCGCCGAAGGAGTCGCCGAAGGCGCCACCGAATTCCACATCGTTGGCGGCCTGCACCCCGACCTGCCGTTCGATTACTACCTCGACTTGATCCGCGGCCTGAAGCAGCGCTACCCGCAGGTCCATCTGAAAGCTTTCACCATGGTCGAGGTGCACTACTACGCGCGCCTCAGCAAGCTTTCGATCAAGGACACGCTGCTGAAAATGAAGGAAGCCGGGGTCGACTCGCTCCCCGGCGGCGGCGCGGAAATTTTCCACCCGCGCGTGCGCAAAATCATCTGCGATCACAAAGTGTCCGGCACCATGTGGCTATCCATCGCGCGCACCGCCCACGAAATCGGCCTGCGTAGCAACGCCACCATGCTTTTCGGCCATGTGGAAACTCTCGAAGAGCGCGTGGATCACCTGATGCGCCTGCGCGAAACGCAGGACCAAACCCGCGGCTTCCAAACCTTCATCCCGCTCGAATTTCATCCGGACAATACCGCCCTCTCGCACATACCCAAGCCCACCGGCATGGACGCGCTGAAAACCATCGCCGTCTCGCGCCTGATGCTCGACAATTTCGACCACATCAAAGCCTACTGGATCATGCTGACGCCGCGCATCGCGCAAATCGCGCTCGGCTTTGGGGCGGACGATCTGGACGGCACCGTCGTCGAGGAAAATATTTATCATGATGCCGGCGCCACCACGCCGGAGGGTCTGACCCGCGCCGAGCTCGAGCGCCTGATCCGCGCCTCCGGCCGCGTCCCCGTCGAACGCGACACGCTCTATAACCGCGTCGACCGCGCGAACATGCCGCCACCTCCGCCCGCTCCACCGCGCTCGACGGGCAGCTTCGTCCCGGCAAGCTCTCTGACGGCCTAGTTTCCCCGGGGATCGCCAATCTCCTGATTGGCGCATGTAAATGTTCAGGAGACTCGCATGAGGTCGGGGACTCTTCTAGCCGGGATCCTGCTGGTACTTCTCGCCGCTCCCGCATTTGCCAAAGGACCCACCGTCAAAATCACGATGGAAGGCGGCTCGCTCGGAGACCCCATCGTAATGACAGATCCGCAGGTTCTCGCTCCGTTTCGCGTATGGGAAGGTCCCGGCACCCCTTCCTACGACAATTCCGAATCGCACGTTTCCAGTTTCATCGTGAACTGGTCGCACGGCGCAACCGCCGAGCCCGCGCACGGACTTCCACGCTACAAAATTTCGTTTTGGGCGGATGAACCGCAGGAAAAACTCGTCTACGTGGTGTACTACGAATTCGATCCGGCCAGAAAGCAGGGCTACGTGTATCTGCCAGGTGCAGGCGACGACGCGTATCTGCTCAACACCGGCTCCATCCTGCGAGACGTCGAAGGAAAATGGTTTCGATCCTGGGGCGAATGGGACCGCGTCGCATCCCCGCTCATCGCGACCGAAATCAAGAATTGAATCGATGGCGGTTTAATTCTTCGGCTCATGCATGGGGATGCGCCTTGTCGTACACTTCCATCAACTGCCGTATGCTCGCCTGCGTGTACCGCTGCGTGGTGGAGAGCGATACGTGTCCCAGCAATTCCTGAATCGCCCGCAAATCCGCGCCGTCGGCCAACAGATGCGTGGCGAACGCGTGCCGCAGCGAATGCGGATGCATGTCCCAATTCACATTCGCCAGCCGCGAATATTTTCGGACCAGCGCGTGCACCGAACGGTCCGTCAGCCGCCCGCCCAGGCAGTTCAGGAACACCGCTTCCAAAGCCGGCTTCACCATCGGACGCGCCAGAATCTGTTCGCGCACCGGCCAATATACATCCAGCGCCGCTTGCGCTTTCGCGCCGTAAGGCACCACCCGCTCCTTGCGACCCTTGCCTAGCACCCGCAGCATCTGCCCGCTGCGGTCGATATCGCCCACGTCGAGCCCCACCAGCTCGCTCACGCGCAATCCCGACGCATACAGCAGTTCCAAGATCGTGCGATCGCGCTTCAGTATCACGCGCGCCTCTTCCTCCGATTTCGCCGTCGGCTTGCGTTGCCGCCGCGCCTTGTTCTTCGCACCCGCCTCTCCCAGGCTGTCCAGAAAACCGTTCAGCTCCTCCGCAGTCAAAATCTGCGGCACGCGCTTCGGCAGCTTCGGCGTCGACACCAGCCGCGCCGGATTCTGCGTGCAGTGTTTCTCGCGCACGCAATACTTGAAAAACGTCCGCAGCGACGCCAGCCTCCGCGCCACCGACGCGCGCTCCAGCTTGCGGTCGTACATCCAGCCGACGTATTCGCGCACCACGCGGTGATCGATCTCCGAAATCGCCGGAGTCTTGGTCCCGGGCGGCGCCAGAAATTCCGCGAACTGCGTGGTGTCCCGCCGGTACTCCCGAATCGTTTCCGGAGACACGTTGCGCTCGTAACGCAGATGCTGCATGAATTTCTCGATGAGCTCTTTCATCTCAGTCGGCGACGCCCCCACAGGCACCTGGATTATAGGATGCCGCCCGCACGCGCCCCGCGCCGCGGCGATCTGGGTTGCTTCCGCAGCAACGCCGCAAGTCTTCCGGTGGAAGCGTGCGCTTTGGGGCCCGCGAAAAAGGCTCGCCAACAAAAACGGCTTCAGCCGTGGTGCGGTGGAGGCGCCATGGGCCCGCTTCCGGGCTTGGTTCGGAGCCCCGATCGAGGGGATCCCCGTAAGCAGCTGCCGCCACGCCATTGAACCGCAAGCTGATGTGGGTCCACGGCGGATTCGCCGTTTATACGATTGCCGCGTTTGGTGTGATGACGCTGCTGCTACACAATGAAATTCTGACTGGTCAGCGCCCGGCGCTGGCGCTCGCCATTTTCATTGGCACCTATTGCCTCTTGCGAATCGTCGTGGACTTCACGTACTACAGCCACTCGGATTGGCCCAAAGGAAAGGCTTTCGTAATCGGGCACCTGTTGCTGACGCTCCTGTTCGTCTTTCTCTCCGCGACCTACCTCGGCGTTTCCGCGCGCAGTCTGCTCGCGCGAGTCTAACGATGCCCCGCCCTGTATCCGTGTTCATCGGTCTTACTCAGTGTTCATCTGTATTTTGCCGCTGCGCCTCAAGCCAAAACTCCACCGGCGCTCCCCACTTGCAATGCGCCTCCTCTCATGCATGATGCTAGCGTACTAAACTTGAATCGACGGGAGACGCGATGATTTTCCGAACTACGACGCCAGTTGCCGGGCACAAGAACACGCCGCCTACCCCCTCGCGCTTTGGACCGAAGTCACCGTTTCTCGCCCGACTTTCGGCGGCTGTTTCGTGCGTCGCGCTTGTACTAACGCTCCTTACCGCGCCCGCCTTCGCCCGACCCCGCGCCTCGAAATCCCTTACGGTCGAGCGCATCTACAGCGCCCCAAGCCTCGGCGGTTACCTCACGCCCGGTATCGAATGGTCGCCTGACGGCAAGCGCATAACCTACTTGCGTCATGACGGGACCGGGATCGAGATGTGGACCATGGACGCCGCCACCGGCGACGGCAAAGTCTTTGTAAAATCCAGCGTGCTCCAGGAAGTGATGCAGCCTCGGAAGGCCAGCGCAGTCCAGTCCACCGGCCTCGGCCGCGTCCAGCCGGAAAACTACCTGTGGTCGCCGACCGGCGCTGCGCTGCTCTTCATCGGCTCGAGCGATCTCGTCCTGCTTGATCTGAAAACCATGACGTCGAAGCCGCTCGGCGCCGCCGCGCAGAATTCCGATGCCGGCGACGTCCAGGACCCGAAATTCTCGCCGGACGGCAAATGGGTTAGCTTCGTTCGCGATTCGAACCTCTGGGTCGCCAGCGTCGCGACGGGCGAAGCGAAGGCGCTAACCACCGGCGGCCGCGAAGAATTGCTCAAAGGCCAGCTCGACTGGCTCTACCCCGAAGAATTCGACTGCGCCACGGCCTACTGGTGGTCGCCCGACTCCTCCAAGATCGCCTATTACGAAATGGACGAGCGCCCGGTGACGCGCTACCCCATTCTCGACATGAGCTCGCCGCTCGGCGCTACGGTTTACACGCGATTCCCGCAGGCCGGCGAAGCAAATCCGATCGTGCGCGTGGGAGTTGTTCCGGTCAGCGGCGGCGAAACAATATGGATGGACTCCGGCGTGAACACCGACGTCTATCTTCCGCGCGTCTACTGGCTCGCCGACAGCCGCCGCGTCGCGATCGAACGCCTGAATCGCAGCCAAAATCAACTCGATCTTCTTTTCGCCGACGCGTCCACCGGCGCTTCTCAGGCGATCCTCACCGACACGGACAAATACTGGATCAACATCGCCGACGACCTTTACTTCTTCAAGGACAACCAACGCTTCCTCTGGTCCAGCGAGCGCACCGGTTTCCGCCACTACTATCTCTACGATCTTTCCGGCCACCAGCTCGACCAGCTCACCAGCGGCGATTGGACCATCACGGGCGACGGCGGCTTCGGCCCCGGCGGCGACAGCCATCCCACCGTGGACGAAGCGCACGGCTATATCTATTTCCTGTCGAACAAGGACGAGCTACGCGGCACCGATCTCTATCGACTTTCACTGAAGGACAAGTCCATCACGCGGGTCACCCGCCAAAATGGAGTCCACGGAGTCATGATCGCGCCCGATGAATCGGCCTACGTGGACACCTACTCGAACGTGATGACGCCGGGCCGCCAGGATCTGTATCGCATCGACGGCTCGCGCACCGCCGTAATCAACGAAAATAACGTGCCCGAGCTGGCCGACTACCATCTTTCACCCGTCGAATGGGTCGACGTCGCCGCAAACGACGGCACCAAGCTCTGCGGCGCGATGATCCGGCCGCCCGATTTCGATTCCTCTAAAAAATATCCCGTGCTCGTTGACGTCTACGGTGGCCCGCAAATCCAGACCGTCCGCAACGAATGGGGCGCCGTGGGTTTGTGGGATCAGATGATGGCGGAAAAAGGCTACATCGTCTTTTTCCTGGATAACCGCGGTTCCTATTTCCGCGGCCACGCGTTTGAAACGCCCGTCTATCACCAGCTCGGGAAAATCGAACTCGAAGATCAGCTCTCGGGCGTGAAATATCTGAAATCGTTGTCCTATGTGGACCCCTCGCGCATCGGAATCTGGGGATGGAGCTACGGCGGTACCATGACGCTCAACTCCATGTTTAACGCCTCGGACGTATTCAAAGCGGGCGCATCCGTCGCGCCCGTAAGCGATTGGAGACTCTACGACACGGCGTACACCGAGCGTTATCTCGGCCGTCCGCAGGACGATCCGGAGGGATACAAAATCAGCTCGCCCGTAACCGACGCCGCGCAGCTCCGCGGTAAGCTGCTGATCGCGCAGGCCACCGGCGATGACAACGTTCACTTCGCCAACACTTCCGAGGTTCTGAACGAGCTGATCCTCGCCGGAAAATATCCTGCGAACTTGATGCTCTTTCCGGGCCGCGGCCACGGAATTTCCGACATTCCCGCCCGGATCGAGCTATTCAGAGGACTTACGGAATTTCTCTTGAATAATCTGTAGGACAAGGAGACTCTAGACAACCCGCCAGTCGGGGATTGGCTCGAATACAATAGAACGCACCCAGCGATAGGGCGAAAGCGGCCCCGGGGAATGCGTTTTCCAAGCACGGAGACTCCAGCAATGTTCCGCACAATTCAACCCGCCGAGAAATTCCTCCGCGCGGGTTTTGCTACGATTTTTTTTGCGCTCGCAGCTTTTACGTATACGCCCCTGTCGATCGCACAGGCCGGCGACGCCGATCCGCAAGGCCCCGCCGGCAGTGCCGACACCTCGGCCCTGCCCCGCATCGAAGCAGCCCCTTCCGCGGGAATGCTCGAAGGCGGTTTCCGCAATCTCTATGAACTGAATTTCAGGGGCGGCCGCGACAAATTTGTCTCCTATCAAAGGCTCGAACCCCGCGATCCCATGGGCAAGGCAGCTGAGGCCGCGAGTTATCTCTACGAACAGTTCAACAGCAAGGGAATTTTTACTTCCGAATTTTTCCTGAGTGACGAAAAGTTTCTCGGCGGCGCGATAGGCACGCCGGCGGATAATCGCAACGACGCGTTTCTGAGCGCCAATCATGCCGCGCGCGATATGGCCGAAACGGTGCTGAAGACCGAGCCCCGCGATAGTCACTCGCTGCTCGTGCTCACCATGACCGATGGAATGGAAGCGGACTACGATGCGCTGCTCGTGAAGAAGCAGATGGCCGGCCTCAGTCTGACGAAGCAGGCCGACGCCGAAGCCGCAAAACTTCTCGCGGTCGACCCGTCCGCCGAAGACGCGTACATGGCGCTGGGCGCCGCAAACTACGTGATCGGATGCCTGCCGAGTTACAAACGCGCATTCCTCTGGTTCGGTGGTATTCATGGCGATCGTGAAAAGGGAATGGAACAGTTGCAGCGAGCCGCCGATCGCGGCCACTACATGCAGGGATTCGCGAAGGCCTGGCTCGCGCTGGCCTACGAACGCGAGCACCAGCCGGAGCAGGCACGCAGGCTGCTCACCGAGCTGATGGCGGAATATCCCGCCAATCCGCTATACGCGAAAGAGCTCGCGCTGCTCGATCATCCGGCCGATGCGAAACGCTGACAGAATTGGCCGAGGCGCAGATTACCATTTCACCCGGACGCGATAATCGAGCGTCGCGGAACCGTCTTTTTCGACGGGAATCCTGAACCCGATCGTCGTCGCATCCAACTTTGTCGATTTGTAATTCTCGTTCAGTACTTCCCAATCACTCCCAACGGGTTCTCGCACCTCGACGTTCACCGGACCGTCCTTGTGATTTCGTAGCGTGATCTGATACTCGAATTCCGCAAGATCGGGCGCAAGCCTTTTGTAGTCCGCTTCCTTGCGTTCGCAGACCACGTCGAACGCATCGCCGATGTATACGCGCACCGGTTCGTCCTTCGGCGTATGCGTGATCCAGTTCTCGCCCGCGAATTGCAGCGCCCCCTTCGAATCGGCCTGATAGACGCGCACGGTTCCGGCGGGCAGCGGCATTCCGAGATTGCTCTTCTGGTCGTTCTTGAACCGGTAGAAGACTTTCACCGGTTGCGGAATCGGATTCCCGATTCCCTGCGGATTACGATACCAGTTTTGCTGGCCCTCAACCTGAAGATACTTCTCCACGGGAATATTCGTGCCGCTGAGCAGGCTGATCTGCTTCGTTTCGTTTTCCTGAATCGACGTGCGCCGGTCGAGCGTATAGAGATGATATTCGCCGAAGCCTTCCTGCTGGAACGGCGCAGCTTTCGGGGAAGGGGCAGCCGCTTCCAACATCGCGTAGTCTCTGATTCTCATGTCGTCCTGTTCGGAGCGGTGCACATTCCCGGCGACGAGCTGCAGTTGCGCGTTGTTGTAAGCAGTGCCGCTGTTGTTCACCAGCGTGACCCATCCGTCGAGGTCCGCGCGCTCCTCGTCGCGTGAAACCGTGAGCACGTAGTCCGCGCTCCAGTTCATGTTGCCGGTCAGATACGAGGCTTCCACTCGCTGCGCGTCTGCGCCATGATTCTCGAGCGTCCAGATGAGCGTCGGCCGGCTGTAGAGATCGCCGGGCAGATCGGGATAGCTGAGAGGCTGCGCGTGGGGAACGATTCGGTCGCCAATCTTCCACACCGTTCCGCCGGCATTGTCCGCCAGCAGCAATCCTTTTCCCACCACCTGCCGGGACATGCTTCCGTCCTCGGTGCTGTAGATAACGTCAAGTTCGCGGCCAACATATTTCTGCAGCAGCTTGTTCGGGTCGAGCAGGTCGTATTCGTAGTTCTGCTCGAGCACGCCGAGCTTCGCCGGGTCGGTGAGCGAACGAAAATGCACGGTCGCCGGCATAATGCTGGCGGCCACGTCCTCGAAACGTAACGGTGCGACACCCAATGGCAGATGAATGGCGCGAACGTCACGTATGAGGGCGAGATTCGAGTTGTACACGGTAACGGAAAGATCGGTCTGGTCTTTTTGGGTCGTCGCGGCGCCAAGCGCACCGGATTTCTCTTCTGAAGCGCTCGCGGCGCGTGCAGTTCTCGGCTTCCCGGAAAGGGGCAGCAGCAGAAAAGCTGCGGAAAAGATTGCGGTGACGGCGATTCGCGCGTTGCGTGATGGCATGGGTTGTCTCCTTCGCATGAACATGCGTGCAAGCTCTGAACGAAAGAGCGCAAATTTCTTGCAGGGGAATTTGTGGTGCGGAGCGTTCGGGGCGGCGCGGAAGGTTCGCTACGGAACGGCAGTCCAGTGCTTGCCGCCGTCGCTGGTCTGGAAACTGCGGCCGTCGGTCGCGCTGAGCGTCGCCGACGATGCGTCCGTCGCAACTACGCTGGTGAAATCCGCGTCCACGGGCGGCGTGATCGTGTGCCACTTGTTCGCGTCGCTGGTAAGGAGCACGATTCCGCTGTTGCCCACGAGCCAGCAAACGCCGGTCGAAGGAGCGGAGCCTGCCACAACCTGCGCCGTCGGGCTGGTCCACTGCGTGCGCCAGGTTGCGCCCGCATCGGCGGACATCTCGACGTAATGCCCGCTCGAAATGCGCCACCGCACCTGCGGATCCGGCGAAAGGACGAGTACGCGCGTGGATCGATCGAGAGGCGGTTGGGCAACAAGCATCTGGGTGGCGACTGCGTTGGCCGAGCCCGCCATCATCATTGGTCGTGACTTTTTCCCCACGGCTGCGGGAGCGACACCGGCCTTGTCGTCGGAATTGTCCGCGAGCGAATGCGGCACGGGCGCTGCCGTAGTCGCCGTTGCGACTTCTGATTGGACTGTGACGGTTTCCGATTGCGCGCGAGGCTGCGCGACATCGAATCGCTCGCCGCCGCCGGGAGTTTGCGTCGAAGGTTTCGGCGGAACAGGCTTTGTTAATTTTTGCAGCTCCGTGTAGTGGCGCGATTGCAGCGGAAGTTCCGTGACGGAAGAACCCGTGACAGCTTTGTCCGTGGGAGCAGGCGACATAGCGGGTTGCTCCGGTTCCGAATTCGATTGAATCCGCGATTCGGCTGGACGTTTTTCGATGCGCGCGGGTGCGGGCTGCTCGGTGGAATCCAAAGCTCTCGTTTCTGATGGAGCAGGCGCCGCAGGTTCGGTGCGCGGCGCCTCGAGGATCGCGGCGTTGGGGGGAGGCTCGCCCGGCGCTTGCTCGGCGACGAGCGGATGCACCTCCAGGGTGGCGCGATTCGAGTTTGGCCGGAGCGCGATGAAAATGCCCGCGATCAGGAGCGCGGCCGTGACCGGCGCTAGCGCGATCCAGCCCCACGTCCAGATCCAGCTGATGCGCGGCGGACGCGGGGCGGGCGCAACGGCGCGGGCCATCGCGGCCAGCTCATCGCGGCAGCGGGCGCATATCGAGAAGTGCAGTTCGCAGCGCACGGTTTCGTCGGCATCGAGCGCGCGTTCGGTGTAGGCTGCAAGAACTTCAGGATCAGGACAGTCATCCGCCTGCGAACCGGGCGCACCCACGTCCTCGGAAGACGCAAGCGTGCGCCGCAGCAGATCGGCTGAAGCTTTGTCCCGTTTTTCGTCTCGCCACGCCATGAAACTATTCTGCTCCCATCCTTAGAACGCCCAAACCGTCAAATCTTGCGCGCGGCGGCCCTTGAGCTGATTGCATTTCTTTCGCGCCCCGCATCCGGCGCGGCTGCGTGCTGCAGATGCGCGGTCAAATCGAACGGCCATTCGCCGCGCGCGCAATCCAGGCACGCGCGCACCTGCGCCTCACTCCATTTTTTGCCGTCGCGCAGCCGTGCCTCGACGCGCGAGCCGACGTCGCGCCGCGTGCGATTGAGTTTGCGCGAAACGGTGGCCTCGTGCTCGCCGAGCAGCCGGCCGATTTCCGCGAGCGTGCGGTCGTCCGCATAGTAATACGCGAGGCGCAGGCGGTCGCGCCGGTCGAGCGCGCCAAGCACAGCCGCCATGGCCACCTGCAGCACGGCCAGATAATTTGCTCGGTCGGGATCTGCTTGGGCCCCGAACGATGCCGCGTTCGCTGGGCCTGCGGCGCCCGGTGTCTCCGCTTCGGCGATCACTTCGCCGGATTCGTTTGCGAGCGGCTCGATCGCTCGGGCGCGGCGGATTTCGTCCACGCGGCGCTGCGAGAGCACGGCGTGCAGCCATGTTGAGAGTTTGCTGCGGCCGTGAAAATATTCGAAAAGCGATTGTCGCCGGCCAGCGGCGGATTCGCGCATACCGTAGAGATCGGCATAGAGCGAATCGGCCAGCTCGCGCGCGGCGGCGTCGCCTTCGGCTGCTTGCCCGACGATGGAGCGTGCGGCGCGGTAAAGTTCCGGGCGGAATTCCGCCATGAAGAAATCCCACGCCGTCGAGCCGCCTTTGCTGCACGCGACGGCCAGCGCGAGATCGCGCGCGTGGAGCGTGTCCAGATACGCCTCGATTTTCCCGGTGTCTTTTTCTGCGTACGGCTGCGCGCCCGGGAAACGCTTTGCGGCGCTGCGCTCGAGCGCGAACTGGTATTCATCGCGCGTCAAATTCCAAGCGGCCGGTACCGCGGCCTTACGCCAGCAGCGATCGACAGTGTCCGCAAGCGAAGCAGGGAATCGCTGCGTATCGGCCGTTCGCTCCGCTGACGCGGACGTAAGGCCGGGCATTGTCACAGGCGCGGTGACGACGCGCGGCTGGACGGAGGCAGCTTTGGGCGCCGCAAGCGGCTGGGCGGGCCTGGGGTTCATGGTTTTAATGATATCGGAAGGCAGGAGGGAGGTTGTATCTACCGGAACCGGGATTCCGCTATACTACGGGCGAACGGTGCTTACCTGCATTGCCGCGGAGAGGTGGCCGAGAGGCTGAAGGCGGCGGTTTGCTAAACCGTTGTACGGGCTAAAACTCGTACCGGGGGTTCGAATCCCCCCCTCTCCGCCATATTAAAACTGTACGGTCCGGACAGATCCTTTATCTTTTGTCGCCGAGCATAAACTCGCCCTTGTAGTCGGTGCACCACAAAGCATTCGGGGCGAGTCCTTGGGATAAAGGGGTACCTTCGGTTTTTGTGCGAGAGCGCCTTTGCCGAGTAACCAGCCCATGGCGATCCAGGATGGTGTGGATGGTGCTGCAGGCGGGTACTCGGACATCGTTGGGCAACCTGCGTGGCAGCCGTTCGCGAAGCTTGCGAGTGCATCTTTGGAAAAATCGCCTCTGACACTGATACGGTGCGAAAAAATCGGAAAACGCCCTCGAAGACGGTCGAAGACTTATAGCGTGAGGGCGTGGAGAGTCACGCCTGACTGCCGCAGTGTTCGAGCCACCGTTGCGGCAATCTCCGGCGCTTCCGCCGTATCGCCGTGGATGCAAATGGTCTGAGCGTTTACGACAATTTCATTTCCATTGTAAGCGACCGCGATTCCTCGGTTGGCGATGAGCAACGCCTGTTGGCCAGCCTCAGCAGGATCGCTGATCAGCGCATCGGGGAGTCTGCGTGAGCGCAGAGTTCCGTCCGCCTCGTACCGTCGGTCGGCAAAACCTTCGGCGGCAACCCCAAAGCCGGCCTCTCGAAAAACGTCCAGCATCGGCGAACCGGCCAAGCCGATGAGTATGACATCGCGACTCCATCGAGCCACCCCGATAGCAATTGCTTGCGCAGTAGCAGAATTGCGCGCCGCTCGGTTGTAGAGTGCGCCATGCGGCTTCACGTGACTCACGCGAGCTCCACAAGCGGTGGCCACTTTGGCAAAGCTCTTCACCTGCTCGAATACACAATTGGCAGTCGCTTCTGTGGACAGCTCCAAGTCGACGCGACCGAAATTGAGGGGATCAGGATAGCCAGGATGCGCGCCCACTGCGAGCTTCCAGCCAAGGGCCTGCCGGATAGTCGTTTTTATGGTTCGCTCGTCGCCTGCATGCCCCCCGCAAGCTACATTGATCGAAGTAAGATACGGCATCAATGACTCCTGCGTCCCGTCCGCAATAGACTCGGGCAACTCTCCCATATCGCAATTCATGTCAATCGATTTCATTCCTGCATTAACCTCTCCGACGCTAGAAGCTCCTCCTGTTCTCTCAGCAGCGATCGTGCGGTCTCCAATTCGACTCGCTCAAACCGGATCTCATCTCGTGGGCGGAGCTGCCCCACCCTATGAATATCCGCCGAAATCACATTGGCAATCTTTGGATAACCTCCCGTGGTCTGCAGGTCCACAAAAAGGATGATGGGCTGGCCTCCGGGCGGGATCTGAACGGCTCCCAGTGAAACTCCTTCGGTGATCATCTGTCGCCCGGAACGCGCTGGGATAGGACTGCCTTCCAAACGCAGGCCCATCCGATTGGATTCCTCGGCGACGCGATACCCACCCGTGTAGAACAACCGCAGGGATGACTCAGGAAACCAATTGCTCTGTGGGCCTATCGTGACGCGCAGGACCGTACGACCCGACAAATGCTCGATTACTCGCGGAGCGATCGCTCTATTCCGGAAAGAAGCCGTCGTGGGCACAATCTTCAGCACATCCCCTTTCCTTAGAGGTCGGCCATTTAGACCCCCTAGTCCAGTCAACACATGTGTCGACGCGCTGCCCAGAAAGTGTTTCACGTCGATTCCGCCTTGAACGCATAAATAGCACCGAGCTCCCGACCGCGTGGCACCCAGACGGAGTGTTTGACCCGGCTGCGCTTCAATCGAAGTCCAAAGATCGACGGGATTATCATCCAGATCTGCTTCAAAATCGGAGCCGGTCAGCGCCGCTACCGCGCCTTCGGGAAAGCAGAATGTGCCGCCGAGTAACGTCATCTCGAGCGCGGGTGCATCCTCGTTATTTCCGACTAAGCGATTTCCGAGCCGAAGTGAAATCGGATCAGCGGCCCCAGACGGTGAAACACCCATGGGACCAAAGCCTTCACGTCCCAAATCCTGAACCGTAGTGAATAGACCCGGCACCAGGACTTTTATCACGGTCGCATCTTCTCGAGTGCCGCAAACTGCTCGGGGGAAATCGGAACAAATCGAACCCGATCCCCAACGGACAACAGGCTCATGTCGCTTCGATCGGGCCGGAACATTGCGACAGGAGTGCGCCCGATCAATCGCCAACCCCCAGGCGTGGCGAACG
>Ga0210388_10002216_pt1 | contig 15176 bp, 12 predicted proteins | sample IncBWC19OmetaG_FD_155485 | JGI IMG/M metagenome (GOLD analysis project Ga0210388, IMG submission 155485) | Forest soil microbial communities from Barre Woods Harvard Forest LTER site, Petersham, Massachusetts, United States - Inc-BW-C-19-O ...
GCGAAATATTGGTCGCAATACTGTCTTGGCGGGACTGTCTTGGCGGGACCTGTGCTGCGCGCAGTATCCAACCGTCCTGTTTGGTGGGAACGCTACGGCGCGAAATCAGGGCACGGGCCGCTCCCCTCCAAGAAGTTGGCAAAATTGCGGGATGCCAGAGAACGACGCCCTATTCCTGGAAACTCCCCCTATGAAGCGCGTCGCCGCATGGGTCCGAATGGACAATAGAACCTTCTTAAACCATGTCTCGCTTCACTAGCAGCGTTGCCCTCATCGCTATGAGGCATATGTCAACCTGCTTCTCGATTCAGTCGATTGTTCTCGTCGAGAACCACCAGCGGGCTCATTTTCCCGCCTCCTTGGGCGCTTCAATGGCCTTCGCTTGCTCAAACGTCAGGTCCTCCCCGGCCACCAGACGCCAGCTGATCTCGGCGATAGGAGCATTCTCCCCAAGCGCCTGTTTCAACAAGTGATTCGCTATCTTGTCGAGCTGTTCGGGAGTCAGCTTGTCCGGATCGATGTCCATCAAGTTGACCTGTTCGAAGCGTCGACCATACTTTTCAGGATTAAACGCCTCTAGTAAGGGTGTTGAGGCAATTAACAATGCGGGATCGCCAACACACCACTCTTCTCGTTGACATGTTTGAGTCGAAATGTGGCGGAGGCCATCCGCAATCTGCTTATTGGCACGGCCGAAACTCCAATCGAGATGGTTCCTTTTGCAAAACGTGATCACAATGTCGGCGACACAAGAAGCACGAATTCAGTTTTCGAGACCGCCCGATTCAACCACTCTCGCGCCTCACCGTATCCTTCTTCTAACTGGTTTCCGCAAGTTACAGCCACTGTCACCACGCGATTTTAGCGCGCAAGGGGCAGTGTCACCAATTTAGATAGGACATGAGGAGGAAAAGTATGTACCCATCGGGATTATGGAAGTGCCTGGCCGCCGTGGTTATGCTGATAGCATTGGCGGCCGGTGCGCGCGCGTCGGCGGTGATAGCGTTTGGTCCTTCCAGATGGCGTAGTTTCCGGTGCTCCGGGCTCAACCGCGGGATGGGGCTTTTCGCTAATCAACGGCGCCGACTGGGTGTCAATTGATTCGGTGACGACTGAAAATGAGACCAGTCCTTTGGGGACGCAGGCGGGGGTTTCACATCCTACGTGGACCTGCTGGGCGGATTGTCAGACGGAGTTACCCCTCCGAACCTAACGTGGACCCTGACCTTTTCGCCAGGCAGTCCAGGCGCTGGTCTCGGTCAGTATGCGATCGATCCCGGTACGCCATCCGGCGCCTCCGATAGCGGCGATTTGGTGATCTACTACGACGAGTTCTCGGCCGACCCGAACACGTGCGGCAGTTGCTACCTCGATACTCTGCAACTGTTCGATGCGGATGGAAACCCACCGGCGTTTACGATCTACGTCAGTACTTCGGAAGTGCCGGAACCCGCGCCAACAGTAGTGGTTATCGTTGGCTGCATCTTATTGCTTATGCGACGTCAGACCGGACGAATCGAAAATCCGGACCCTCCGATGCCTGGCTACGGTCAGGCGGACTGAACTCGTCATCCCCAGAAGGAGCAGCAGGACCATAGTTGAACCGGCGGGCTCGGGAACTGGACTAACCACCGCTTCGACATTCGTTTCCGAAGAGAAGTTTGTGAGATTAGTGGAACCGTCCAGGTTCACGCTGACTACCAGCGCGATGCCGTCAATCTCGTCGCTGGTTAAAGCTGGGGTGGCGCCCGCGGGGTCGGAGAACATACTAAATGCAAATGAACTGCCGGATGTCGACGTACCATTCGGTGAGCTCAGCGCCGGTCCGTACAAACTTACATCGAACTTCAAGACGTTGCCGAAGGTGAATCCTTCAAAATAGTCGTTGAGAGCGGTGCCGTTGTCGAAGGTTAGCGTTCCCGGCAGCGTGCCGCTCACGTCGCCTGTGACGACAGGGGACCCAGCCGTCGCGCCGTCCGAAGAGAAGTTAATAATTTGGAGCGAGGCCGGTTGCGTCACGAACGTGCCCGGGTTGAAATTGAAATCCAGCGATCCGGACGTGCCGTTCAGACTGCTGGTATCCACCGAGACGGCCTCCAGCACTGGGTCCGCCAACGCGGTTAGGGTCAAGCAAAACAAAGCAACGACAAATCTCGAAATCATATCAGTTCAAACTCCCGGAATAAACAACTGGCGTAAAGTGGATCAACGCGTTCGAGGGATCGCTGAACCGGACACTAGCGTTCAACGACTGGCCCGCCGCGAGGCTTCCCGATGCCAGGGCCGTGATATATGAGTTACCCGCCGAAGTTCCCGTAGCGTTCACCAACGTCACACCAGCGGTCAGATTCGTCAAAACAATCTCAATCGGACCCGCGATACTCTGGCCACTCGTGTTCAACACCGTCACGGTCCCGCTGAAGGTACGCGTTAAGTGACTATACACTAAACCGCTGCTGGTCACGCTCACCTCGCCCGACACATTCGCTGGACCGAAGGCAGGCGTATCAGTGACCGTAATCGACTCGGCGACGTTGATCACCGCGGGCAACAATAGCGCCGGCGCATCAGTAACCGTAATAGACTCGCTGACTATGATCACCGCGATAGCCTGCTCCATCAGCGTAGGCGTATCGGTAACCTTGATGGACTCATTCACCAGAATCACCGCGGCCGGCAGGATCACGCTTTGTGCGAACCCGGCTGAAGCGCCCGCAACAAAGTTCGGATCGCCTCCATAGGACGCAATAATGGTGTGGCTGCCCGCGCTCAGTGTCGAGATGTTAAGGGTGGCTTTCCCGGAGCTTATTGTGCCGGTCCCGAGTGTCGCCGCCCCTTCGCTAAACGTCACGGTACCAGTTGGGCTGCCCGCTCCTGGGCTCACGGCGGTAACCGTCGCAGTGAAGGTCACCGTTTGCGCCACGTTCGCGGGGTTTGGAGAACCTACCAGCGTGGTGGTTGTCGACGCTTTGTCGACAACTTGAATCAAGATTGTCGACGTACTCGGCGCAAAATTGGCGTCGCCGCCATAAGAGACCGTGATGTTGTGGCTTCCGACGCTGAGAGCGCTGGTGTTGAAGCTGGCGCTGCCGTCCGTTAGCGACAAGATTTCGATCGGTGTCGGTCCATCGTCGAAGACGACGGTGCCTGTTGGAGTATCGGAACTAACTCCCTCTGGGGTCACCGTCGCGGTGAAGGTGACTTCCTCGCCGAACACAGATGGATTCGGCGAGGATTTCACCGCCACAACGGACGCTCCGCCCGGCGCGACTTTCGCCACGAATGCATTCGTCCCGCCGGCGACGCTGCCGAAAGGCGACGTCGGCTGCGCGGCGCCCGGAGTAGTAGGGAACGGCACCACGGAGCCGACAAAGCCTGTAACGTAAGCGTTGCCCGAGGTGTCAATGGCAATTCCGGAACCAGCTCCATAGCCTCCAAGGTAAGTGGAATAAACCAGCGCGGAACCGGCTGGATTGAACTTGGTTATGAATGGGTTCGGCTCCCGATCACTCGCCACCAAAGAGCCCACCAAAGGAAAATCTCCCTGGGTAATGCCCGTCACGTAGGCGGCGCCTGTCGAATCCACGGCGATCCCGTAACCAGTGACAAAGCTAGCGCCCAGGTATGTTGAGTAAATCAGCGCGGAGCCGGCAGGGTTCAGCTTTGTCACGAAAGCATTCTGGTTGGTTGTGGCGTTGCCGAGCAGGGTCTTCTGATATGGGCTTGCAGTGGGGAAGTTGGTGGATGTCGTTAGCCCAGTGACGTAGGCGCTGCCCGCCGAATCCACGGCGATGCCATATCCAAAGTCGGTACTGCTGCCGCCCAGATAGGTACTGTAAACCAGCGTGGAAGTAAAAGGATTGAGCTTTGAGACGAACGCGTCATAACCCCCGCCAGAGGCCGGCTGCAACGGGTTTACCAATGGGAAGTTCGACGATAGGGTGTTTCCCGTGACGTAGATATTCCCCGATGGATCAAGCGCGATGCCAACCCCCGCATCTATGGAACCGCCTCCTAAATAGGTGGAGAAAACCAGCGAACCGCCGTCGGCTGCGAGTGTCGTTACGAAGGCATCCGGAGCCCCTGCTAGCGTAGGTTGGGGAGCCCCGGGCGTGGTTGGGAAATTGGTGGAGTTGGCTTGGCCCGTTACCGAGGCCCTGCCGGAGGAGTCGACCGCGATGCCAGCCCCGGAATCGGACGAGCTGCCGCTGAGATAGGTGGAATACAACAAAGCGGAGCCGGTGGAGTTCAGCTTAGTCACGAATGCCGCCGAGTCGGCGCCGGCGCTTTGCTTGAAGAACTGGAAAGCGCCGGGCGTTGTGGGGAAATTGTTGGATGTGGTTAGGCCCGTTACGTAGGCATTCCCCGAGGAATCGATGGCGATGCCGCCGCCCATATCCTGCTCCTTCCCGCCCAGGTAGGTGGAGTACACAAAGGCTGTCCCCTCGGGATTCACCTTCGTAACGAAGGCGTTCAAGATTCCGCCGTTCGAAGGCTGGAAGGGATCGACCGTGGGAAAATTGGTCGACTGCGTATAGCCGGTTACGTAGGCGCTGCCTGTGGAGTCCACGGCGATATTGCCATTGGCCAAGCCACCGGCGTTCTCGCCCCCGCTGCCGCCCAAATACGTGGAGTAGAACAAGACCGGATCGATGATCAGCGGCTTCGAGTGGTCGTAGGCGCCGACGGCAAACGCCACCTGGCCGTCGCCTCCGAGTTCGTATCGTACATCGATCGATTGCTGTCCGTTTTGGGTGCGCTGATACGCGACCGGCTTTCGCAAATGCACAGCTCCGCCGGAAGTCTGCAACTCCAGATCGCCGCTCTGATCGATTTGGAAGTTGCTTGCGCCCGCAATGCCGAGCCGCGCCACGCGCGGATCCACGCCGGGAGCCACCACCAGGTCGTATTCCAGCTGCTGCTGATTGCCGTAATAAACCAGATCCACTCCGGGATATATGTTGCGGTATTCGACCTTCCCGTAAGTGGGAACATTGGTGCGCCACTGTTTCGGATCGTTCCCGATGAAGTAGTTCACAGTGCCGGGCAGTTTCTCGACTCCCGTGGCCTCGGCGTTGGCATCGGCTCCCAGAAGCTGCATACGCAGAGTGTTCTTCTTCAGAGCCAGCACTGCTTCGGAAGAAGTCAGGAACAGAGTGTATCCGCTTCCCCGCGAAAGAAACTTCACTTGGCCGCCAGTTTGTCCCGCATTGGCTTCGAAGCGCAGCGGCAATTTGCCATACGCTTCCGCGGCGCGTGCTCGCGCGTCGATTCCCGTGGCCTTCAACGGTTTCTTGCGCGAATGGGGGTCGAGCCAGCCCAGCATGCCGGCCAGGGCCAATAGAACAACGGCCAGGTGCTTAATCCGAACCTTTTGATTCCACATTGTGAGGCCCCAAAGGCGTCCCTGGGCTCCCGCTCTAGGAGAAACTGATCACCACAGTGACCTGGACAAGTTGCCCCGGAACTACGCTAACGGGCGTGGTAAGGACCCTCAGCGTAAACACTGTCTCGGCAATTGCATTGGCGTCGTTACAACTCGCAGGGAGTACACCAGGGGAACAAAAATCGAAGAATGATTGAACATTGGCTACTATGCCACCACTCACATCTGTGAAGCTCCCGTTTAGTACGAGATTGCCATTGTTCGGCCCCGATGTGGGTGCGCCAACTGTCAGATTGCCGAAAGTTTCGGATAGGGATCCGAGGACGCCCGCACCGCTGGTCAACAAAGCAACCTTCCACGAACCGATGACGCCTGTGCGCGCAAGAGAACTGGAGAGCGCCGCACCGCCGGTGGACTCAAGCGAGTTTTCAAAATCATGATGGCTCGCCAGTGTGCCGTCGGGATTGCGCACGTCGATGGTCCAGTGGCCGTGGACTTTGATGCCTTCATGCGGTGCTCCCGATGGCTTGGCTTCGTTCACCTCCATATCGGACTGGCAGGCGGACGCGGCGGTGCCTTGATCGGGAACGACCTGCGCCTGGATTACCACGCGTTGGCCGGCTTCTTTGACGACCGCGCTAGATGGCAAGTCTAGTGTCGTGGACTGGCCTGGCTGCAGTGAGACGTGGGAACTTGGGCCGATGGATTTGCCGTCGCTATCCAAGAAGCCGATTTGAGCGGCGCAGGAACCCGGTGGATGCGCGGTAACGGTGAGCCGCGCGGTCTGTCCAAGTGTCACGCTGACCGGCTCGGGCTGACCCCACAGTGTGGTGGCGGCAAGCAAGGCAGTAACAACGGGGAGGGCTTTTAACATTGGGTTCTCCATTTGGAAATCAACTGTACGGATTCAAAGTGAGTGCCGGCGGCAAACTGTCCCACCCGCGCTGAAGTATTTTTCGCGTGCTGAAGTTGTTTCGCAGAGACGGTCCCCAAAATAATATTCGAGATGAGTTGTGTTTGGGCCAGACACGGACCAGGCCACGACTTCAGTCTCATTGCCGATAACGATCTCGACCGGCCCTTCGCAATTGGGTTGGATATCGACGTCGGTGATCACAAGATACTGAATGGCCGGAACGGAGTAGCTGGGAGGGGTGCCGATTCCGGTCAAGATAGCGCCCGATATGGAATGAAGCTATGGCACGGCCAGCAGCAGCGGAAAACGGGCGACTGTGGTTAGTGACCCCTCCGGCTGCTGGCCCGAGACAACCAAGGTGTAGGTGCCTGGATGCAATGCGGCGGAAGGGATGGGCACACTGATGGAATCCGGAGAGTTGGCCTCGATCCCTTCCTTGCTCCAGGTTTCTTCGCCCCGCCCGCCAACGACAGCGGCTCGATAGCGGGAATAGCGCGTCGCGTCGATTTCGGCCAGAAAGACCACCCAGCGAGGCTCGGCCGGAATTGTGACGGTACGCGGCTCGGATGCGTCACGGCTCAAGCTCAGTCCGAATACAACGGGCGGACGTTCCAGGCTGAAGCGGAGGCTGGCCAGTTCGCTCCTGGCGCTCTGCCGCTCGAACAGAAACATGGAACCAGCGGCTAGCGCGATTCCGAGGCATGCGCAGGCGGCAATGGCTGTCCAGCGCCATCCGGAACTCGCGCGGGTTTCCGCCACCGATTCGCGAACCGCCAGCCGCAGGCTCTTCGCGACGTCGATCTGATCCTGACAGGCGGCGCAATCCACAAAGTGTTCCTCGAACGCGGCGCGCTCGTCGGCAGGCAGGGTGCCGCGAACATACCGATCGATGAGGTTGTGCTCCTCAATCCGCGAATGATCCATGCCGGCCCTCAAGCGTTGTCCTTCCTATATAAGGTGCACGAAGGGTCGGTACTGTGCCAGATAAGATCCATTACTTTCTCGAAGCATCCCCCATTGACTCGAATATCTTCTTGTAACGCTGCCGCGCCCGACTGATGACATGATTGAAGTGCAGCGCGCTGATTCCCAGGTCTGCGCAAATATTCTCTTTCTCATCATCTTCGATGTAGAAGCGGTAAAGTATCTTACGGTCCCGATCGGAGGCCAGTTCCGACAGCACGCGCCTGACGAGAACCGCGCGCTCTTGACGCAGCAATTGATCGAGCTGGTTAGGTTCGGGGCTCGGGAGTTGCCTGTCCGGCTCGCCTTCATGCCGCTCTCTCAATCTAGCCGCCCGGCGAAAATGCTCCACTACCAGACTGCGCGCAATTCCGCAGATGAAGCCGGCCAACCTTTCCGGCTCTCTCACCTCACCGGCGCGAACCTTCAGCAACACCAGACGAAATGTCTCCTGATAAACGTCGGCGGCGGCCGCTGGATCTGCCAGCGATTGTCCGATGATGACGGACACACCGCGGCTGAAGCGCCGTACCAACTCATCCTCGGCCGCGCGTTCGCCCGCCAGGATGCGGGACACCAGACCGGAGTCGCTCGAACCGGCTACTTCCATTCGCCCTGCAGTGTAAACGCCGCCCAATAGTAGGCTCTGGTCCAGCGGGAGTCCTTCCAGAGAGCGATCTGGGTTCGCCGCAACGCCGCGGAGGGCCGGAGATTCTCCATCAACATGCCGCGATAAAAAACGCGCATCAGCTCGGCCGTGGATCGGTCCGGCACGGTCCATAGGCTGGCCACAACGGCCGGACTTCCCGCGTACATGAATGCCCGCGTCAAACCCACCAAGCCCTCGCCGCGGACATCTTTGCCCAGCGCCGTTTGGCATGCGCTGAGCACCACCAGATCCGCGTTCAATTTCAGATTGTAGATATCCGCCGCCTGCAGGAATCCATCGCGCGGCCGGCCATTCCGATCTACTAGCGAGAGCACGATGCTCGGAAGCTCCGGGTGATAAGGATTAACCAAGCCATGCGACGCGATGTGGACATATTTATAATCGCGCAGGGCGCCGCTCAGCACCGTGGCGCGGCTGGCGTCAAAATCGAAAGCCGAAAACGTCGCGCCTGGCGGAGCCAGCGCGAGTATGTTGTCGGCCTCTCTACGCGTGAAGATAAGACGATCGAAGGTGGTACGCGCGAACACCTGTCCGCGGGTTTGATTCTCGGGATCGGGGTTCGATGTTGCCGGATTGCCTGTCACGCGCGTATCGTCGGCCGCGAAAACCGGGTCCGCTAAAACGGCCACCAGCTTCGAGCTGCTGTTTCGCTCGCCGCCGCGCCGCAGGAAGGCTATGGTGGATGCCGAAGGAAGGTTCACAATCTCGTGACTCGTAATCAACGGCTCGGCGCTATTTACCGGCGATGGCAGCGCGCTGAACGGAATGAATTGCAGCGAGCCTGAGGAAACAATCAGCAACCGCTTGGTTCCCAATTCCTGCGCCACGGGACCAAGCACGGCACGGCTCAGCGCCTCAAGATCCGCGGGTGCGGATTTAGCAAGGTTTCCATCCGTAGCGCTGCGGATGCTATCGCGCGCGCGTTCTGCGAGCGCATCCAGCGTGGAACGGCCCGGCAGAACGTAACTGTGAAAGCTGGCACGGGATACGGTCCAGAGGAAACTGCGTTGCTCCCCGGGCGCGTATTCCAAAAGGAGCGTGCCGGAGTCCAGATATTCGCGCTGCAGTCGGGGGAGCTTTAGAGGATCCTGTTCGTTGAAGTTTGCATAGCGCGGGCTTGCTGCCAGGATCTTGGCCTCCAGCTGTTGGTATTCGACGTTCGCCTGGCGGATCTCCGCGCCCACTGCATCCGCCGCGCCGCTGTCACCGCCCGCTACTAACAGCTGAGTCTGCCGTTCCATCTTGGCCTGTAACCGCGCGGAAAGAATCCGCTCCCGATCGATCAGCGCGGGGTCGACGCCCTGCCGCAACCCAGCCCGCGCCTCGCTCAAAAGATCCAGCAGCGTGCGAGCTCGCGCCCGCTCGGCTGTTTCAAAAGCCTGTTGGTCATAGCCGCGCTCCGGATGAAGCTGATGCAAATGCATCAGCGCGTCTTCGAGAGCTTCATATTGGTCCAGAACAGTTGTGAGCCAAGTCGAACGCAGTTCTCCCGCGATTACCGCCGCGCGAATCTGCTCGTCGATGCGCAGAGCTTCTTCAAGATGCTGTTTAGCGCGCTCCCAATCGTGATCGTCGCTTTCGAGAAGCGCCAGAAAGTACATGGCCCGGCTCTGCTCAAAACGATCGCCCATCGCGGTGAGTTGGGCCGAAGCTTCCACCAGCGAATCCCGAGCTTTCTGTTTATCGCCGAGTAGACGGTAGGCTGCACCGATGTTTAGTTCAGTAGCCGCGCGCTGCCGCCGATCGTTGATGGCCGTCAATAATTGTACGGCTTGCTCGAAATACGGAAGTGCATCTTTGGCGTCTCGATTCTTTAACGCCAGCGTTCCCAGGCTGTTCAGGACACTCGCCTCACCACCCTGGTTACTGGCGCCGCGAAATAGAGGGAGGGCCTGGCGATATGCTTCTAAAGCTTCCACGCGCTCGCCCATGCTGGCGTAGACCGAGCCGAGTTCGGCCAGCGCGAGTCCTTCTCCACGCTTATCGGAAAGCTCCCTCTGGATTTTCAGCGCCTGACGGCAGTACCCGAGCGCTTGTTCGGTGTCTCCCAGCGGCAGGAACGCGTGCGCGATGGCGGTAAGGACGCTTTCCTCCTGAATCCTGTCTTTCAGTTTGCGCGTGAGTGCCAGCGCTTGCTGCAAGGTGTTAAGGGAATCCTGGGGCTGCCCCAGAGCCATATACAAGCTACCCAGATTGGTGAGCGCGCGGCCCTCGCTTCGGGCATCGCCCACTTCACGAATAATCGGCAGAGCTTCAGTCAGCGATTCCAATGCCTGATCCAAATCACCGAGCCGCGCAAGCGAAGTACCCATATAGTAGAGCGTGGTTCCTTCACCACGCCGGTCATGCTGTTCACGCCGCATGGGCAGGAGCTCGCGGAAGGTATCCAGAGCCTTATAGGAATCGCCGATTGCATAGTAAATGGTGCCGGCATTTGCCAGAACTAGCATCTCTCCGTGGCGGTCATGCTCCTCGCGTTTTAATGCCAGCGCGCTGGTGACGTATGGCAGGGCCTTGCGTGGGTCGCCCATCAGCATGTAGACGGACCCGATGTCGCTCGAAGCCGTCGCTTCCAGATCCCGGTCGCCGGCCGACCGAGCCATGCGGACCGCCGGTTCCAGATACTCCAGCGCTTTCTTCGGGTCGCGGAAAGACAGGGCCACGCCTAGATTAGTCATGATATCGGCCTCGCCCAGCGTATCGCGGGCCGATCGCGCCAACGGCAATGCTCGATCGAGAGCGTCCACGGCTTTCTGGTTTTCGCCCAGAGCGATGTACACATCACTCATCGTATCCAGCGTGTGACTTTCTTCCGCCTGGTCGCCCAGCGATTCCCACAGCGGAAGAGTGGCCTCAAATTTGAGCGCGGCTTGTTGCAGGGATTGTTTGCTGCCGGAGCCCTGCAAAACCCTGGCGTCTTCGAACAACTGCTCTGCCTGGATACGCGTTCGATCGGCGTCCGTGGCCGGCCTATGATCCCTCAGCTGCAACTCAAATCGGCGCGCTGGAACATCCGCGTTTCCGAGCGAACATTCCAGAACCAGGTTGCCAGTTTGCAGGGCTATGCGAGAAATCGAAACTGCTCTGCTTTCGCCCGCATGTTCGGAAATATTCGCGGCCTCCGATCCGTCTGGGCCGATCAGCCGAATTTTCAGAGGCAGGCCGTTCGGCTGAATGGAAATGCGGAGGAAGTCTCCGGCGTTCCCCGCAATCAGCCAGGAACGAGCCTCGCCGGGAACCAGTATGCTTTGTACCGGTTTTTCAAGATCCAGCCGTGGATACGCCTGAGATTGGCCACTACTCCGGGAGCAGAAGGCGACAATAGCCAGCAACAAAAGGCCGGAAATCCACCTCGGCTCGAACAAACTGCGGCGCCTCCGTCCTGTTATTGTACACTCGCTATAGATGATGAAGATGCTTTAGCGCCTCAGGACTTGGCACGCCGATAGAAACGAAGCGTGAGCGCAGCTAATCCAGGGAATATGGATTGGGCATGGTCACTCTGGCGAAATGTCAATCTTCCGGAAGCTGGAAACAGGTCCAAACCATCCGACGCCATCCTGAATTCCTGATCTCACGAACTATTTTCTTGTCAGTAACATTCGCTGGCAAGCTTAGCTTGCAAAAAGCGCGGAGTCGGTTTTCGAGACCGCCCGATTCAACCACTCTCGCACCTCACCGTATCCTCATTCGTAACTGCTCAAGCGCCAGGTGGGCCCAAAATTGTTTTGCCGGCGAGACCGCGGTCCGCGCGCTGCACCACCGTTTCCGAGTAGTTTACCTTGCAGTCAATGCGACGCACCGGTGAATTCATACACCTGAACAGCCTTGCGGCCAGCTTTTCCAAATCCTATTACCGACGTCCTCGAAGAGAACACGGGTCGGAATCGATGCAATGCCTCCAGTGCTACGCAACTGACTAACGGATTGTCGCTCACCAACACGCAGCCTTGATTCCGGCAAGCCGCTTCAGCCGCCAAGGCCTCCGGTGCGGAATCATATCGCTTCATTCCTACTACGTCCGGGTACGATCCAGGGCGCGGAGGCGTTTTCGGGCGCAGAAACAGGATCATCGCCCCACCTTGCCCGTCCACGGCTTGCCCTCCGAATAGAAACAGCCGGACTACGAGACTGCGATAGTACGCCGGAAGGTAAAACACTTTGGGAACCGGTTTGCCTTCGGCGTCGGGCTGGTAAGCCATCATGAGATAATCGTCGCGCCGGTGCCCCGGCGAGTACTCGAAGAATGCCGGATAATCCCCCACCAACAGATCGCCCGTAGACGGCCACAATGGCAGCCGCTCATCCACCAGCACATACCGCGTACGCCACTTCTCCAATAATCGAATTGCTTCTTTTTCGGACTGTGCCAGAAAGAAATCGGCAGCAACCTTGGCGTTTGTCTGACCTGGATTCGTCACCGGAATTCTTCTCGCCAAATCCTCAATCCAGTAACCGTAATCCCACCAGGCCATCACGCTGTAGGCGCTTGCCGGATATCGATAGTCCGGCCCGTACTGTTCCCGGCGATAACGAGCGTAGAAAAAATCAGGATCTCCGAATGGCTCCGGCGTCGATGTGCGCATCCATGCCAGCGTCTCCTTCCAGTCCGCGGAAACTCCGACAGCGTCAGAGGGATCGCCATTCACGGCAGCATACAGGTTAGGCGCGAAAACAAAAATTCCCAGGCAACATGCCGTCACCCATGCAGTCTTGCGTCCGGCGGCGAGCAAACCGTCCGCGGCGTAGCCGGATAGAAGCGCCACGGCGATAGCATAGTAGTAAGTCATTCGAAGCTGGCCCATCGCCAGGACGAACGTGGTAAGCCCCCAAAAGCAAATCAAAGCTCGTCCGGGATCGGCGCGCTTAAGAGCGGACTCGGCCGCGAGAAACAATCCGATTAACGCCAGGAAATAAGCGCCATAGAACTGGTGCAATGCGGGCATGAGTGTAAAGTGGCCTTGCTCGAATACCAGTGGCTGAAGCTCGTTAATGGCACCCGATGTTCCAAACAAATAAGGCATCAGCATCGAAGCGACGGTTCTTGCAGTCTGACGAACACCGGGCACCAGCATCGCGCCGAGGGACAGGGACCCCGCGCCGGCGGCAACCAACCCGCCCAGGAACAGCGCACGAGGGCGCGCAAATCGCCGGCACCACTTTGCCCACAATTCCACGGCGCCTAGCGTCAGACTCCCGAGCCCGAGCGCAATGATGGTGTAATTCATCCATAGCTGGCGATGGAATAACAGGCCGATGCTTAAAGCAATAAGGAAAGCTATGTAAAGCGGGCGAAGCGATGGCTCAGGCTCTTGGCGCGGCCAAAACGAACGGACTCGATCGTAAAGTGCCCAAGCCAGCACGATGCCAACCACGAATGCAGCCCCGTGAAATGTGAGTAGATAAGCCGTCAACGTCAGTCCGGCGGCAAGTGAAATAACTATCGAGTGAGGCGTCTGAATGGCGCGCAACAAGAGACAAAAAAACAGTGTCACCAGAAGGCTCTCCATCACGTGGTGATCGGTGAAACCCAGACTCGATACGCGAAGGAAATGCCCCGGCAAAGTCGCGATAATTGCCCCCGCTAGCAGAGCGACGCGCAAGTCAAATACAAGCTTCGCCAAAATGAAGACCGCAACCACGATGAAAACACCCAGGACCGCCGGGTACCAGGCCGCGATCACGTGCAGCTGCGATTCCGATGGATTGCCAGCACCCGCCATCCAGGCGATAAACGCCAGCAGCCAATCATAAAAAGGGGGCGGCGTATCGATATTCTGAAAGCGTCCAAAAACGACGTAAGGGTCCACCGTGACGCGCCAGGGAAAGTGTCGAATCGTGTTTTCCGCCAGGCGTACGAAGTACCATGCGTCGGTTTCCTGGAAGTTCACAAAGCCGGGTTGAAAGACTAGATGGAACCGTGCGAAGACGCGGATCGAAAACCCCACGACACAAAGAGCGGCCACAAGAATCCACTGCCAGCGGCTTAGAAACGCCTCGAAAGATGAGCTTCGTTCTTGTTCCCGGGGCCCCGGCGACTCCGGTTGTGTTGTGCTTACCTGCCCTGGCGTAAGGTCTTTCCCGACGGAATCCATCAGTTGTGTAATACTACTGTAAGTGAAAGAGCGGAGCTGCAGTATCCCCACCTGACGCTGCAATTGTCTGAGACGGTCGTCTGCTAAATCCAAGCTGCTGCATGTTTTCCATGGACTTCTGACATGATCATGACGCGCAGCCCTTTGAGGATTTCCCTCGGTGGCGGCGGGACAGATCTGCCGTCCTATTACCAGGATCACGGTGGATTCGTGCTGGCGGCGGCCATCGACAAGCACGTCTACATTACCGTTCATGAACCCTTCACTGACCAGATCATTTTGAAATACTCGCAGCTGGAAGTGGTCAAGCGACGGGATGAGGTGCAGCATCCCATCGTGAGAGAGGCCCTGAAGCTGGCTGGAATAGAGGGACGCATTGAGATCGCCAGCATGTCGGACATACCTGCCGGCACGGGTCTGGGTTCGTCGGGCAGCTTCACCACCGCACTTCTTCGGGCGCTGCATGAATTGAAAAATGAGAGCGCGCACCCCGATGTGCTGGCGGAGCAGGCGTGCCACATCGAGATGGATCTCCTTGGAGAGCCGGTTGGCAAGCAGGATCAGTATATTGCTGCTTTTGGCGGCATCACCGCCTTCACCATTCACCCCAACGGACAAGTGGACGCCGCGCGGCTGAAGCTTTCACCGGAAACGCTTTCCAATCTCGAGGACAACCTCATGCTGTTCTTTACCGGTTTTACGCGAAGCGCTTCCGGAATTCTCCGCGACCAGCACCTGCGTAGCAGCGGCAACGACCAGGAGATTCTGGACAACCTGAGCTTGGTCAAGCAACTCGGCTATCAGAGTAAAGACGCCCTGGAGTCAGGCAACCTCCGCGAGTTTGCGCGGCTCATGAACGTCCACTGGGAGCACAAGAAGCGTCGTTCTCCGAACATGAGCAACAGCGCCATCGATAGCTATTACTGCCTGGCCCTGAAATCCGGAGCATTGGGCGGTAAGCTGATCGGCGCCGGTGGAGGCGGCTTTCTAGTGCTCTATACCGAGGAAAAGACGCGTCTGCGCCGCGGCATGACCGAAGCCGGCCTCCGCGAGATCCGGGTTCGATTCGATTTTGACGGCACGCGGGTGGTCGCGCGCTCCTGATTCCCATGCTTCCTGTCGCCATCCTTTCGGGCGGTCTGGCCA
>Ga0210388_10002218_pt1 | contig 15168 bp, 11 predicted proteins | sample IncBWC19OmetaG_FD_155485 | JGI IMG/M metagenome (GOLD analysis project Ga0210388, IMG submission 155485) | Forest soil microbial communities from Barre Woods Harvard Forest LTER site, Petersham, Massachusetts, United States - Inc-BW-C-19-O ...
ATGCCGTGTAGAGATCGCCGCGAAAATAATGCGGCAGCAGGACCAAACTGATGACCACGCGCCCCACCACGTATCCCATGACAACTTGCAGGAAGGTAAGATTGGTGTCGTACGCCAGCCCTGGAATGCTGATGATGGTCAGCGTACTGGTCTCAGCCGCGACAATCGACAGCGCGATTGCCCACCACGGAATGTCGCGTCCGGCAAGAAAATAGTCGCGCAACGTCCGCTGCTTCTTGCGGAAGCGCAGCCCAAACAGCGTGATCCCTGCCAGATACAGCCCGATGATCGCAAAATCAAGACGGTTCAGGCCCATGGATGCTCAGTTGATTATCACGGCAAACGGTTTTCCCCGCGAGTGAGACTCTGTGAACCTGCTGTTGGGTCTTAGGTCGTAGGTCTTAGGAAAAACAAAGCCGTCCTCTGTGTCGAACTCGCGACCGAAGACCAAAGACCCAAGACCCAGCACCGAGCACCCCGTACTCCATCTCCCCGCCACCGACTCCTATGTTAGAAATAACCGTGCCCTACTACCTTGGCATCGACGGCGGCGGTACCAAAACCACCTGCGTGATCGGTGACGACTCGCAAGTCCTCGCCAGCGCGACTGCCGGACCCAGCAACATCGTTCGTGTTGGAGAATTCGAAGCCCGCGAATCCTTGCTGCAGTCGGTGCGCCAGGCCTGCGGCTCGGCGGGCGTCGCTCCCGCGCAAGTTTCCTACACCTGTGTCGGAGCTTCTGGCGCCGCCCGTGCCGAACTGGCCGCCGTCGTTCGCCGCATCCTCGCCGAAATTCTTTCTACTCCCATCGCTGTTGTCGGCGATATGCAGATCGCGCTCGAAGCTGCCTTCGACACCGGCCCCGGCGTCATCGTGATCGCCGGCACCGGTTCCATCGCCTACGGTCGCAATCGCCACGGAGTCACCGCCCGTGCCGGAGGCTGGGGATTCGCCGTCGGCGACGAAGGCTCGGCCCACTGGATCGGCCGCGCCGCCGTCAGCGCCGTCCTGCGCGCCACCGATCCGCGCTCAACGGATCATCCGCATCCAAATCCGTCAACGCTCGAACCTCACGCGTCGCTGGCTGCGGCCCTGCTTAAGGCCTGGGGAGTCGGTTCCCCGGACGATCTTGCCCGCGCCGCCAATTCCATTCCCTCTCCCGACTTCGCCGCGCTGTTTCCCGCCGTCGCCGCCAGTCACGACGAACTCGCTCAACAGGTTCTGTCCAGCGCGGGAAGGGAACTGGCGCAAGTCGCCTCCGTCGTGACTCACCATCTGTTCGCGGCGAGTGAAAGAGAACCTGTCCCGGTGGCCATGACCGGAGGTGTCTTTCGTCACGCGCAACTCGTGCGTGGAGATTTCTACAATGGATTGCGGCAACTCGACCCCCGGGTAGAAATCAATCCGCAGGTCGTCGACCCCGTTGCAGGCGCCCTGCGGATGGCGCGAAGAGCCTTTTCCGCCGCAGGTTGACCGCCCTGCGCTGAAGGAGAAATGATCGGGAAATGATCGGGAATCACGCAGCGTCCATTCCGGTCCCGGATGCGGAGCCCCGAAGGTGCGGAAGCGCATCCCCTGAACGAACAACGCTTAACCGCGAACCCAACATGAACCTCGAACAACTCCAACCCGAAACGCCGGATGTCTCCTCCAATGACGCTGCACTCACTGAGGATCTGGCTCTCGCCCTGCTCAGACACACCGACCTGCTCACGCACGACCTCGAACAACTCGCCAAGAATCCCACGCTAATCAAGTCGCGCAAGGTGCGCCTCGCGCTTGCGGCCCATCCCCGCGCCCCGCGCCGCATCGCGCTCCGCCTGATTCGCGAACTCTACACCTTCGATCTGATGCATTTCGCTCAGACGCCTGCCGCCCCGGCCGACCTGAAGCGCGCCGCCGACGAACTGCTGATCACGCGCCTGGCCTCAATCACGCTCGGTGAACGCCTCGCCCTGGCCCGCCGCTGTTCAGTGACCGTGGCGACGGCACTGCTTCACGATAAAGAACCGCGCGTATGGCAGACTGCGATAGAGAATCCGCGCCTGACCGAAACCGCCGTCACTCGCGCCCTTCAGCGCCCCGGTGCCACTCCAGGTTTTGTTGAAGCCGTCTGCCATCACGCGAAATGGTCGCTGCGCCCCGAGATTCGCCTCGCCCTGCTGCGCAACCCGCACACGCCCCTGGCCCGCGCTCTGGAATTCGCCCGCCGTCTTCCGCCCGCCCAATTGCGCGACGTGCTCCACGCCTCTCGCCTGCCGGAGAAGATCAAGGAATATTTGCGGAAAGAATTAAAGGCAAGACGCTAGGTGGCAGCTTCGCAACTGCAGAAACAGAATCACAAGAATTGTCATCCTGAGGTCCGCGTACTTTGCGGGCTGAAGAGCCTGCCCTGAGCGAAGTCGAAGGGACCCATGGACTCGTCGACAGCGACAAGGCCGCCGGCAAAGTACACAGGTCCTTCGCGGCAAAACGCGCCGCTCAGGATGACAGCGCGAAGTTATTGCCAAGCCCACGACATGACGCAAAATTTAGCCCAAGAAACTAAAGCCGAGAACCGAGAACTGACAACTGACAACTGACAACTGACAACTGCCCTACCGTCCACCGCCCATCTCCACCACCGCGCCCGTTACATACGATGCCGCCGGAGACAGCAGCCAGAGCACGCCCTCCGCCACTTCCTCTGGTGTGCCCGCCCGTTGCATCGGAATAGTCGGCGTCAGTCGCAGCAGTCGTCCCGGCTCGCCATTCGCGGCATGGATGCCGGTCTCGATCAAGCCCGGCGCGACCGCGTTCACGCGAATCCCTTCGGTCGCGACCTCGCGGGCGAGTCCGATCGTGAAGCTGTCGATCGCGCCCTTCGACGCCGCGTAGTGTACCCACTCGCCCGCCCCGCCAGTATGCGCGGCCCGCGAAGAAATATTCACGATCGCTCCGCCGCTCCCGCCGAGTCGCGTCGACATGCGCTTCACCGCTTCGCGCGCGCACAGGATCGCTCCAGAAACGTTCACCGCCATCACCTCGGCCAACGCCCGCGCCGTCACCGACTCGACCCGCGCGAATCCGCCGGTAATGCCCGCGTTGTTCACCAATCCCTTGATCGGACCCAACTCCTGCTCGGCGGTCTGGAACATCCGCACAATCTGCGCTTCGTCGGAAATATCGGCCTGAACCGCCAGCGCGCGACCGCCCGCAGTCGCAATCTCGTCGACCGCGCTCGCCGCCTCGGTACGGCCCGTGGCAAAGTTCACCGCGACCGCATACCCGCGTTTCCCCGCGAGCAGCGCAATCGCAGCCCCAATCCCGCGGCTGCCCCCCGTAACCACAAGCGTTCCCAATTGTTCTTTGCTGTCCATCGATTGCACAGAAAAACTTAAAGAAGAAAACCAATTCGGAAGCCGAAACCGGAAGCCGAGAGCCGAGAGCCGAGAGCCGAGAGCCTGAAGCCCTACTTTACTTCTTCCCGCTTCCCATGCATCAGCTCCAGCACCGCCGCATACACGCGCTTGCGGGTTTCATGCCGCTCATAGGCGCGCGTGATATAGCGGACGCCCACCTCCACGCCCGATCCGCTCGGCCGCACATTCACCGCCGGCGCCGCCGAGATCGACTGCACCCGGTAGCGGGTCGTGGTCTGTGACCACTCGTCTTCGGCTTTCTTCGCGTTCTCTTCGGTTTCTTTGGCCACCACTTTCTGCAGCCCGTCGATCACCTTATAAGGATCCTGATCGTTCGGAATCGAAAGTTGCAGTTCGTCCCACATCCACTGGCCGGAGGTGGTGAAGTTGAAGAAGTGGCCTTCAATGGCGAAGCTGTTCACGAACGAAACTCTGCGGCCGGTAGGATGCCCCGCGTCGGTCCAGTTTCCGGTCTCGAGCAGAATTGTTTTCAGCAATCCCACTTCGATCACTTCGCCGGCCACGCCGTTGATCTCAACCCAGTCGCCCACCCGAATGCCGTTGCGCCCCATCAGCACGAACCAGCCGAAGAAGGCGACGATGAAATCTTTCATGGCGACGGTCAAGCCCGCGCCCGCCAGGCCCAGCACCGTGGTCGTCTGCGTCGGCATGCCGAAAACAATGAACGCAATCGCGATCGCGCCCACTGCCTGCGCCGCAAATTTCACCACCGCTCGCAGCGTGTCGATGCGCTTGTTCTCCGCCGTCATGCCTGTGAACAGGCGTTCGATCAGCCGGTTCGCCAGGTACACCACCAGCAGCACCAGCAGAATCCACAGCACCGATTCGATCATGTGGTGCAGGGCGGCGCGCTCGCGCGCATCCACCAGCGTGATCCATGCGGTGTAGGTGTCGCTCAGTTCCTGTTCGTCCTGCAGCCGGCGGCCGCGGTCGGCAAGATTTTTCTGGTCGATGGTGTACTGCTTCAGCGCATCGAGCGCCGACTTCGCTGCCGCCTTCGATTCGTCGCGGCTGGCCGCCTTGGCGCTCTTGGCGAATTCCTTGGCCTGTTGCCGCGCCGATTCGCGATTCTCTTTGTCCTTCTCGACCTGCGCCGCCAGGTCGTTGTGCTTCCCGGTCAAGTACTTCTGCTTCTCGGCAGTCTCCTGCAAGGCGTCCTGCAGCAGAACCTTTTTCGTGCGCAGCGCCCGCCACGCCTGGAACACGCTGAGCAGCGTGTGCGTCTGATAATCCTGCTCGTGCAGATTGGCCGCCGATCCCACCGCCGCCGTAGTGCTGTGGTCGCTGGCGTCATGCTCCGCTTTCAGTCGCTTGATCTTCGACTGTGGATCGCCGCCCGCCTGCTCCAGATCCTCGGTCGCATCGTCCAGTTCGTCCTGGTCGAGGTCCATTTGCGCCTTGGCGACGTCGATCTGATCCTGCAGGTTGTCTTTCTGCGATTCCGGCGCTGCCGCCAGTTTTCGGGTAAGCAGCGTAATGCTTTCCTGATCTTCTTTGAGCGCGAGGTCGGCTTTGTTCTTGCGATCGGCGAGCTGTTTGGCCTCCGGCGAAAGCGCGGGAGGATTTTCTTCCGCCGAACGCAGCGCATCGAAAAAAGCGAGATCGACTTCGTGGTCTCCGACTTTTTCCGCCTCGTGCGCCAGCACCTGCTCTTCGGTCGTGGCTGCCGTCGCGGCCATTCTTTGCGCGGTCAGCAGCGGACGCTGATCCACCAGCGGATGTTGCGCCGCCGGCGCCTGCCTGCCAAACGATTTCTTGCCCGGCGTCGCTGCCGTTTCGTCGCCGGGAGCGGCTGGGATTTCGCGCGTCCAGACAATTCCTACAACGGCCGCCGCCACCAGCAGAAGCAGCACAATCGCCGTAATCCACTGTCGAACTTTCATATGAATTTCCGCATAAGAATTCCAGGATTAAAGTTCTTGGTCCGTCGAACCAATGTAACAAGAAACTTGTTGGCCCGGCACGCCACTAGGCCCCTCTGACGTTCGTAATCTGGTCGCCGAATTCTCTACGCATAGAATCACAATATCCATGACCGAGTGGCTACGATCGATGCTCGACGAACTGTCGGACAAGCCGTGGAAGCCGGTGCCGCGCCCAGCCCTGCTGGCCTGGCTGATCTTCTACGCGGGATTTCTGGTTTATGCCTTCTCCGCTCATGGCGCGGGCCTGTTCATCGACGCCGCCAATCTGGTCGTTCACGAGGGCGGACACAACCTGTTCGGATGGTTCGGCCCGACCCTCGGCCTCTGGGGAGGCACGCTGCTGCAGTGGCTGGTTCCGTTTCTGCTGGCGATTTATTTCTATAAAGAACGCCAGACCACCGGTTTTGTCTTCTGTCTGTTCTTCTTTTTCGAGAACTGGCTCTACACCGCAACCTACATGGCCGACGCCCGCGACCAGGCCCTCCCCCTGGTCACCACCGGCGACCCGGACTTCGTCGAGCACGATTGGTACGCCATCTTTTCGAGCCTCGGCGTCCTGAACCACGACACGCAGATCGCCATGGTGGTCCGAGTTCTCGGCTGGTGCGGCATGATCGCCTGCGTGGCCTGGCTGGCCATGAGAGTGAGATCGACACAAGAAAATGAAGAGGGCCGGCTCGCGGTGACTTTTCCGAAGCCTGCCATCTCATTGATCCAGCGCTATCCCGGAAAAGCCGCCGCACTCGCGACCAAATCGGAAGAAAAGAAAGCGCAACCGGCGACAACCCTCGCACGCGAGCAGGAAAAAGCAATCAACAATCAGAAATCAACAATCTAAAATCTGAAATCGCCCCTACGGCGTCCAGTCTCCAATAAAAATATTCGTCTCGTGCGGTGCCTTGGCGTTGCGGTTGGAGGCCCACACCAGTTTCTTTCCGTCCGGCGAGAACATGGGGAAGCCGTCGAAGCCATCGCTGTATGTCACGCGCTCCAGGCCCGTGCCGTCGGGATTGATCAGCCACAACTCGAAATTTCCCATACCGCCGGTGGCGTGCGTGTCGGGGTCGTAGTTCGACGAGAAGATAATTTTCTTGCTATCCGCGGTAAACGCCGGCCCAAAGCTGGCCGCGCCCAGATTCGTGATCTGCCGCTTGTCGGAGCCATCCGCCTTCATCACCCAGATCTCAAGCGAGGTCGGACGAATCAGATTCTGCCCCAGCAATTCTTTGTAGTCGGAAATCTCCTTCTCGGTCTTCGGATGGTACGCCCGATAGACGATCCACTTGCGGTCCGGAGAAAACGTCGGTCCGCCGTCATAGCCGAGTTCGTGCGTCAGTTGCTTCACGTTCTTGCCGTTGGCGTCCATCGTATAGATGTCGAGATCGCCGTTGCGCACGGAGGTAAATGTGATCTTCTTCCCGTCCAGCGAGATCGTCGCCTCCGCGTCGTAGCCCGGCGAGTCAGTCAGTTGCTTCAGGTTCGTGCCGTCGGGATTTGCGGTGAAAATATCGTATCCCGAATAGACTGCCCACACGTAGCCCTTGGAAAAATCCGGACGCGGCGGGCACTCCGGGCTGGCCAGGTGGGTCGAGGCGTAAAGAATCTTCTTGCCGTCGGGATAGAAAAAGCTGCAGGTGGTGCGTCCCTTGCCGGTCGAAACCATGTGCTGGTCGGTGCCGTCGGCATTCATGATGAAAATCTGATCGCACTTGACGTCGCCATGCGACGACTGGAAGATCAGCTGCTTGCCGTCAGCAGAAAAATACGACTCGGCATTCTGCCCGCCAAAAGTGAGCTGATGCACATTGCGCAGATGCTTTTCCTGCGGCGTCGCCTGATCGGGAGGAGTATCGGTTTGCGCAGATGCTGCGCCGGCAAACGCCAAAGTCATGAAAAGAGGCAGGGCAAAGTGTTTCATCACGATGGCCGTTAGTGTAACAAGCGCGAAGAGCGATCACCACCGGGGCCACGAAGGCTTTCCTTGGTGAACCTTCGTGTCTTTTGTGGTGATCGGTTCTTGGTCTGCGCCGGCAGATGTAAAATGGCGCGCGATTCTAATTCCAATTCCAACTCCAAGGAGGCCCAATGAAAGCGCTTCTGCCCATTCTCGTAATTACTTTGTTGGCGGCCGTCGTGGTCCTGCCGCTCGTTCGGTCGGCTGTCACTGCATCACCCAAGGCGTCTGCCGAGACGCTGAAGCAACTCGAAGGCGAATTCATGAAGGCCGCTCTCGCCAAAGGCTCGCAGGGATACATGTCCTACTACGCCGATAACTCGGTCGAGGTGCCCAATCGCGGCCCATTGATTGAGGGCAAGACGAAGATCGCCGAAGGCATGGGCTTTCTCGACGACAAGAACAACCAGTTGATCTGGACACCGGTCGGCGCTGACATTTCTTCCTCGGCCGATCTTGGCTATACCTACGGCACTTACGAATTCCATTCGAAAGACAAAGACGGCAAGCTCACGACTGAGTACGGCAAGTACACCAGCATCTGGAAGAAGCAATCGGACGGCAACTGGAAAGTAGTCCTCGACATGGGCAACGCCAGCCCAAAGCCAAAGGTATAGAAGTTCTTCTCAGCGCCCTCGTAAGTTCCTCGGCGAGCTCCGCGGCTAAGAGCCTTCGCGGAAAAGCTTCTTAACCGCAGAGAGCGCGGAGAAATGCCGCTGAGGTCGCTGAGAAAACCTGACAGCTGCAAGCCTTTAGGGTGCAGATGTTTACCAACCTGCCCGCTGCGAAAGGCCTGCTGGTCGCGACGCAGCATGAATATTTGATGGATTCCGCACAAACTCGAGCGAGATTCTCTCAGGGCTTTGGCGCTCTCAAACGGAATCAACGGGTTAGCGACGGAAATGCAGCGTGCGACGCATGTGGCGTCGAATGAGCAAGTTGGATTTCCATCGATTCCATATTGTATAGCAATAAGATATAGACCGACAATAGGCCACTTTGCGGCCGATCTGGCGCGTTCGGGGTTCGCGACGCCCTTCGAGTCATCCCTGAGCCAGATCGTCTTTCCTGCGCGATTCCAGGCCTTGCAATGGGCATTCTACAAAGCCTTGTGGGTCGCTATTGTCTGGCTGGCGCGAGGAGGAGGCTAAGCCGCCAGCGGTAAGCGCCCTGGAATCAGTCCCGCCGACTTTGCAGTCCAATGGAATCAACTATTTCCCAGAGCAATTCAAGCGGAGCCGCGAATTGTGGCTTGAATTCACTTGCGGAAGTGATCGCGGATCGCCTCCGCCTGCACTCGCGTTACTACCGCCGACAACGCTGCCGGGTCTGCCTGCTTCACCGCCTGCACGCTGCCGAAGTGTTCGAGCAGGCGGCGCGTCGTGCTGGCGCCCACGCCGGGAATCTCCAGCAGTTCGGTCGAGCGGTCGCGAATCTGGCGGCGCTTGCGATGGAACGTGACGGCGAAGCGGTGAGCTTCATCGCGAATCAATTGAATCAGGTGCAGCACCGGCGAGTGATGATCGAGCGCGATCGGATCTTTCTCCTGGCCATAAACGTAGAGAATCTCCTCGCGCTTGGCGATGGCGGCCAGCGGCTGGTTGATGATCTCCAGCGAGTCCAGGGCATCGGCGGCGGCATGAAGTTGGCCGAGGCCGCCGTCGATCAGCACCAGGCTGGGCATCGGCTTCTTCTCATCTTGGATTCGTTTGTAACGGCGGCTCACCACTTCGCGCATGGAAGCGAAATCGTCCACTCCTTCCACCGTGCGAATGATGAACTTGCGGTAATCGGACTTCTTCATCTTGCCCTCTTCCCACACCACCATCGAGGCCACGGTCTCGGCGCCCTGGATGTGCGAGATGTCGAAACATTCGATGCGCCTGGGCAGTTCGGGCAGGCTGAGCACTTCCTGCAACTCTTCCTGAATCTTGCGCGCGTTCGGTTTGAGCACGCGGAAGCGCTGGTCGTAGGACTGCTTGGCGTTGTTTCCCGCGAGATCGATGAGCGAACGCTTGTCCCCGCGTTGTGGCACCAGAATGTGTACCCGCGCGGGGCGGGCAGCCTTGTCCGCCACTTGATCGGAGAGCAAGTCTTCGAGTTCTTCGCGGTCCTCGAAGTCGACCGGAACATACAGGTTGCGTGGCACGTAAGGCTGGCCGATGTAGAGCTGCTTGAGCAGGGCAGAGAAGAATTCGCCAGGATGAAAGTCGTCTTGTGGGGACGGGCGCTCTTGCCCGTCCGTGCCGACCGCAGCTCGGCTGGGGGTTGATTCCATCTCATCGGGCCTGCCGGCTAAATGCGCTGGCGAGCTTTCCTCGCCTGGACGGGCGGGAGCGCCCGTCCCCACATGAACTGGGTGATCCACATCCTCCGAATCGGCCTCCTCATCTGGATCGACTCCGAACTCCGGCAGGTCTTCCCAGAAGAATTCGCGGCGGTCCACCATTTTGCCGGCGCGCATGTGGAATAGGTTCACCGCCAGCATGCCGTTTTCGAAGTGATAGCCGAAGACGTCGGCATCGTCGCCTTCGGCGGCAGCCATGCGTTGGCGTTCCTGTAACTGCTCGACGGTCGAGATCAGATCGCGATATCTCGCGGCGCGTTCGTATTCTTCGGCGGCGGCGGCCTGCTCCATGCGCTGGTGCAGCGACTTGCTCAAGTCCGTGGGCCGGCCCTCAAGGAACAGCTTCACGTCGCGCACCGCTTCCTGGTAGATGTCAGCCGTGGTCAACTCTTTCACGCAGGGGCCGAGGCAGCGCTTGATGTAGTACTGCAGGCACGGGCGGGGATGAAAGCGCGTGAGGTCAACCTTGCAGGACGGAATCAGAAAATTGCGGTGAATCAGATCGACGATGCGGTAGGCCAGGTTGCCGGGGAAGTAAGGGCCGTAGTAAACGCTGCCGTCCTTGCGCAGACGGCGCGTGACGTAGACCCGCGGCCAGCGCTCGCCGAGGGTGAGTTTCACGTAAGGGTAAGTCTTGTCATCGCGTAGCAGGATGTTGAAACGGGGCTTGCGCTGTTTGATCAGATTATTTTCGAGGGCGAGGGCTTCTTTATTGTTGGCGACGACGATGTAGTCGACGTCGACGGCCTCGCGCACCAGCGTGCCGGTCTTGGCGTCTTCCCAGCGGCCCTCGTGAAAATAGCTGGCCACCCGGCTGCGCAGGTTCTTGGCCTTGCCCACGTAGATGACTTCGCCTTCGGCGTTCTTGTATAGATACACGCCGGGCTCGGTGGGGATGGTGCGGATTTTCGCTAGCAAGTCCATGACGAAGGGATATTCGTATTCTATTCGATGGCAGTGCGGGGTAACTCGATGCAGGCGCGAGGGCGGGCGAAAGGAAAGCCTGGACCGCAAAGGACACGAAGGATCAGGTGGCGGCTCAGTTTGAATTTCTCGCCGTTGTCATCCTGAGCGAAGCAAAACCCCTGCGCGCTCGGCGCGCAGGGGTTTGTGCAGTCGAAGGACCCCTTGCATGTTTTGTAGTGAGATGGAGACGTCGAGGCGTCCTTACGATGCCCGCGTCGGGGGCTCCAAGGTGCCGTGTCAGGAACTCCCTGACGGGCCGGTTCAGGGATTCAGCAACACGGGGTCCTTCGACTGCGGTTGATCTTCGCCCAGAGCGCGAAGATGAATCCTCGCTCAGGATGACAAATCCGAAAAAATTACTGAGCCACTACCAAAATTAGTGAGCCACTACCAAGGTTCGCGAAGGGTTGCGGCGCCGGGGCTGTGTTACAAGAGGGGAGATGCGTTCTTCATTTGGTATGCGCTCGATACTTGAGCGATGTATAGCTGTTGCGCTGGCAGCCTGCGTTGTTGTTGCGAGTGGCGCGTTGGCGCAATCGACTCCGCCGCAGCAGGAGATCGGCAAATCCCCTGAGGGCAAGAAAGAAGAAGCGGTTCGGGCGGCGGCGCGGGCCAAGGCGCGTCATTTTGACCGGGTGGTCATCATCGTTCTTGAAAACGGCGATTACGAAGAGGCCATCGTCAACAAAGATCTGGCCGTCCTGGCGCAGCGCGGCGCTAGCTTCACAAACTTTCATGCGCTGTTTCATCCTTCGTACCCAAACTACCTGGCCATGGTGGCGGGCACGGATTACGACATTCACAAGGGCGGATCGTTTTGGGGGGACCGGCAAAAGGATTTTGCCAACGACGCGGTGCACAGGACGATTGCCGACCGTCTGCTGGCGGCCGGACTGGACTTTAAGCAGTATGTGGAGGAGTTGCCGCCGGGGAATTGCCCATGGAGCATAGTCAGCCAGCGCGAGCCCGACGGCCGAGGGAATTACGCGCGGCGGCATGTTCCGTTCCTGAGTTTTCGTGAAGTGCAGGAGAAATGGTGCGACCGGGTGATTCGCGTGGATTCGAGCAAGTCGGACAATTTCTTCGTGCGGGACGCGAAAAAGGGTCTGGTGGCTTATTCGTTTTACAGTCCGAACATGAATCATGACGGGCACGACACCACCGTAACGGTGGCGGGGGCGTGGGTGAAGAAGTTTCTCGACGACTCCTTCCCGGAAAAGCTGCGGCCGGGAACCCTGGTCGTGGTGACGTTTGACGAGTCGGGCGGGAACGCCGACAACCGGATTTTCACTCTCTTTCTGGGCGACATGGTGAAAGAGGCGAACCAGCAGGATCCGAATGTGCTGGCGCGGCGCTATACCCATTACAGCGTGCTGCGGACGATTGAAGATAACTTTGGGCTGGAGCCGTTGACCGCGAACGATCGCGACGCCGCGCCGATTACAGATATCTGGAAATAGATGGTGGGTTTCGGGTTGCCGTTGAATCAAAAGCCTTTAACCGCAGAGGTCGCGGAGGATGTGCAAAGGACGCCGAGAAAACCTCACTGCGATTGGCCCCAATCTGAGTCCTACCGTATAAAATTTCCACTCCGTGTGTGGGCTTTGCGTTCGGCGGGGATGGGGCGGCTGTTGAAGCTTCAGCTTGGTTTTCCGCAAGCCATTGAAAACGTATATACTTACGTGAGTTGTTCCGAGCCGAAGAAAACGGCACGTCTCGTGCAAAAGTAACAGCGGGATTCGTAAGCAGAACTGGTTATTCCCAGGGCCTCAAGATTGGAAGTTCGGCGCGAAACGGGGCAACCCGCGGGACGCCAAAAAGCTACGTACAAGATGGAAACAAGGAGCGTCAACCCTATGAATCGCACTTCGTTAATTAACAGCTCGATCGTTATGTGTCTGGCAGCCAGCATGGTGGCCACCGTCGGTTGCTCCAGCAAGAATTATGTGAAATCGCAGACGACGCCACTGATCAACAAGACCAACGAACTCGACGACCTGACCGCCAAGAACAGCAAGGACATCAAGGATGTGGATGCCCGGGCGCAGGCCGGAATCGCGGCGGTGAACGCCAAGACTGCCGACGTGGAGCAGAAGGCGACGACTGCGGGGCAGAATGCCGCGCAGGCCCAGCAAGTGGCCGATGCCGCCAACGCTCGCGTAGGCGTGCTGACTAACACCGTGGCCAACCTCGACAACTATCACGCGGTGGCTGAGACCTCGGTGAAGTTCGCTTTCAACCGGGACAACCTGACGCCGAAGTCGATGGAAGCACTCGATCAGCTTGCTTCGAGCATTGCGTCGACCAAGGGCTACATCATCGCGCTCGAAGGCGGAACGGACTCGGTCGGATCGGCGGACTATAACTACGATCTGAGCCAGCGTCGCGCAAACTCGGTGATTCAGTACCTGGCCACGAAGTACAACGTGCCCGCGCACAAGATTTATGTGATTGGGTTGGGCAAGGACAAGCCGGTGGAGACAAACAAGACCTCCACGGGCCGCGCCGACAACCGTCGCGTGGATGTTCGCCTGATGACCAACACCGTGGGCGACAGCGCGCCGGCGGCAACGCCAGCCGCGACGGGAACGAATCCGTCGTCGATGTAGGATGCGGGCGAAGCGGATGGTTCGCTTCGCCCAGGATTCTCGGCGCGCAAGCGCCTCAAGTTTACCCTCCTCCCCGGAGGACTTCGCCAACCAGGCCGCTCAACGCCTCCCCCTGAGCGGCCTGCTTTTTTTCTCCCGAAGCACGTAGCGGCGGACGCATTCGTCCGCGATGTGTTCGTCCGCCTGAATAGACGTTTTTCTAAACCTACCCGGACGAGTGCGTCCGGGGCTACGTGTTTTAATCCGGGGAAGTATTTTGTAACTTGCGGCGACGTCGAGCGGTTATTCACATTGGACGTTCGGTTATACTTCCAGTCGAAATTCATCGCGCGCGAGTTGAGGATTTCCCCTGCATGGCGGTTGGCATTCGTACGCTGGATCTGCGGAAGGTTTATAGTTCGGCGCCTCCGGCGGGGGCGGGCGGCGGGTTTATTGCGCGCGCTGACGCCAAGGGGGCGAAGGAGAAGCCGAAGAACCAGATTCCGGCGCTGGACGGCCTGTCGCTGGATGTTCCGGCGGGCGAAATTTTCGGGCTTCTGGGGCCGAACGGGGCAGGCAAGTCTACGACTGTGGGCGTACTGACGACCCGCGTGAAGGCAACGTCCGGGCAGGCGTGGATTGGCGAGCACGACGTGTGGGAGGAACAGGCGGCGGTGAAGCGGCTGATTGGAGTGGTGCCGCAGCGGGCGAATCTGGATTTTTCTTTGACCGCGCGCGAAATTCTGGTTTTTCACGGCGCCTATTTCGGAATCGGATCGAAAGTAAGAAACGAGCGCGCCGACGCGCTGCTGGAAAAGTTCAAACTCACCGAGCGCGGCAACCAGATGGTGCGGGGATTTTCCGGCGGCATGATGCAGCGGCTCTCCATTGCGCGGGCCATGATGCACGATCCGCAGGTTCTGTTTCTTGACGAACCGAGCGCCGGGCTTGATCCGCAGACGCGCATACTGTTGTGGGAGATTATTCGCGAGTATCACCAGGCGGGGAAGACCGTCCTGCTGACCACGCACAACATGGAAGAGGCGGACGCGCTGTGCCAGCGACTGGCGATTGTTGACCACGGGCACGTGATTGCCGTCGGCACGCCGCAGGAGTTGAAGGCCTCGATTCCCGGCGGGTTTGTGTTGCGCCTGCGTTTTGGGAAACAGTCTGCTGATTTGCTGCAGCGTTTGCAGGCGCTGGCGGGAGTGCGCGAGGTGCGGGCGGCGGACGATACCGGAGTTGACGTTTACGCGGACCGCGGCGGGTCATTGATTCCGGAGGTTGCTACGGTGGCGGCGGGCGCGGGCGCGGAATTGTCGGACGTGCATATTTCCGAGCCGAGTCTGGAAAATCTCTTCCTGCACCACACCGGAAGGAGCCTGCGCGATTGAACTGGAAAACCTTTTTCGCGATGCTGGCACGCGACGCGCATGTGGCGCGGCGCAATGCGATCCAACTCTTTCTGCAGACATTTCTGCAGCCGCTGCTGTTTGTGTTTATTTTCGGCAAGGTCATGGTTTCGAGCGGGTATATGCCGGAGACGTACAAGAGCCTGCTGTTGCCGGGCATCATTGCCATCAGCATGACGTTTACCGGGGTGTGGGCCGTGGCCATGCCGCTGATCGCGGAATTTCAGTGGGCGCGTGAAATCGAAGACCGGCTGCTGGCTCCGATCAGCGTTGGCTGGATTGCGATTGAAAAAGTCTTCGCGGGAGTACTGCAGGCGCTGGTGTCGGGGCTGGTCGTGATTCCGCTGGCGTGGCTGGTGCTTCGGCCAGGGGTGGACATCAGCATCCACGCACCGCTGGCGTTTGCGGCGGTGATTGTGCTGGTTGCGGGTTTTTCCGCGTGCGGAGGGCTGGCCCTGGGATGCAGCATCAACCAGCAGCATATTGGGCTGATGTTCAGCCTGGTGATGACTCCGATGATTTTCTTCGGGTGCACCTATTTTCCGTGGAGCGCG
>Ga0210388_10002220_pt1 | contig 15149 bp, 14 predicted proteins | sample IncBWC19OmetaG_FD_155485 | JGI IMG/M metagenome (GOLD analysis project Ga0210388, IMG submission 155485) | Forest soil microbial communities from Barre Woods Harvard Forest LTER site, Petersham, Massachusetts, United States - Inc-BW-C-19-O ...
TGCTCGACCTCCGCCTCTCCAGAGTCCGCACGATGCGCCCCGCGCCGCGACCGAGTCTCCACGACGTCGCCACCGAATCGTCTCTGGAAACCCTGCGCGCGTAAGGCAATGGTCCGGGACGCGTTCGGGGGCATCTCGCCGGCACCGACGTCGACCAACGGTAGCAACGGACCTACGGCTCTCCGGCGAATCCGAGTGGCACGTCGGAGTGCCGTGCGTTGCCTGCCGCCGACCGAGCCCGCTGGACACTTACGAGTTGCCGACGTGACTGATCCTCTTCGGACGTTAGACAGACCGGGTCCAGCTCCGGTCGCCGGTCGATACTGACCCGGCGGAGCCGAACGACGCGAAATCGTTGCAATCCGACTTGAAAGGGCCGCCCCACCCACGTCCGCTTCCTTGCTTGCCGAAAAGTTTAGGCCGCGAGAACCTGCTGGTTAATACAAAGTTGGACAGACGTCGAATGCCACGATCTGGATTCGTTCAGCTCGCCCTGAGCGCTGCGCTCGTGTGCGGTTGCGCTGCGCACTCTAGAGCCCCGCAACCCGTCGGAAGCCACGCAGAGGAGTTTGGAGAGCCCGTCCCTCCTGCACGCTGGCGGTCGATGATTGACGACTACCTGAACCTTTGTCGGACGGCGCCGATGTGCAGGTACATCTCGAACGAACACCCGTGCGACTGCGCCCACGAGGTCTTCCCGTGCAAGGAAACGGATTGCGATGACGGGCCGGGATGCGCGATTCGTCTTTCGTGCACCGACCTAGAATCAGGCGACGATACCGCGCCACCCCTTCACGCTGGCGCGATCTGCGTCAATGGACGGACGCTGTCCAACCGCGCGTTGCAGCGAACGGCGCTTGCGCGCCGCCGCTGAACGCGTGATCGTTGGACAGACGAGTGAGCTCAGCCCCGGCAATCCCACGAGATAGCTGCCCGTTCTGCGGCGAACGGGTCGGCCAGCCCTGGTGGAAGTACCAACCAGGCCGGATCAGTTGCAAGGTGTGTGGGAAGACATCGCGGGTCGCCCTTGGGCCGGGCGGCGTCGGAATCGTGACCGGGATGCTTGCCAGCGGCGCTTTCACAGTCGGGTTCCTGGGACTCGTGGGACCGGCAGCGACGATCATCGGGGCGGTATTCGTTTACCTGTCTGTGACCTCGGCGACAACACGACTTCTCGTCCGGCTCGATCCTGTTGAATACGGTGATCGCGGCGGCCCTACCTAGCGCGATCGGTCCGCAAGCGTCGACATCGGAGCAGGTTGGCGTGGGTGCTGTCCAACCCGGCGTTGCAGTCGGACGGCCGCGTCGGTCGCTTCGCTCCCTCTCGCGTCCGCCGCTGAACGCCTGTATCGTTAGCCGGACCGGGGAACCGGAACCGCGGCCGGTTGTCAGCAGTTGATGGATCGTACTGCCGCGGTGCTATGCGGACTCGGCATTGGTCTCTTTGTCAGCTGCGACGCACGAGACCTGTCGGCCGGGCACAGAAGTTCACAGGTGGCGTCCCCCGCCGGTCCAAAGAGGTCGAGTTTTGTTCGAGATGCGACACGCGTGGGGCCGGGGCTTTCTGACCAGGATGTCGCGGAGATCAGGTCATTGGTACGTGTGCGCGACGGCAGCCCGATTTTGAGCATTGGGAGAATCCCGGCCGTCAGCAGTCGTCTGAACCGTCATGGTGCCGACGTGAGGGCGACGACAGGAATCGAAAGGGGACATGGACGTTCCTTCGACCTGAAGAAGGACCAAGAAAAGTGGTCGATCGTTGGGGAGGGGTCGTGGGTTTCGTGACGCCGGCTAACCCGGAATTGCAGCGGCCGATCGTCCTTCCTCGCTTCGCTCGGGCGGGCGCTCGCCGCCGAATTCCAGTATCGTTGCCGGACCTGCTGGTGAACCGTTCCTCAAAGAGGCTGCCTGTTGCGGGTCTAGCCGCCGTTGTCCTGCTCGGCGCTGTCTGGGCCCGCGCGTGCAGGCGTCCGGCGGATCAGGAAATCACAGCACAGTTGGACTCCGCGTCGCAGGTGTACGGAGATGTCTTGGGGATGCTGGCGCAAGATCCGAAGGTCGGAACCGTCGGTGACACATTCCTCTTTGAAACCGATCGACCATACTTCGATGCGGACGCTCAGAAGTTAGGAATCACGGACGCACGGGTCTCGGAGTATCGGCGTCTTCTGAAGATGGGGGGAGCGCGCCGAGTCGACAGACTGGACGGCGGTGCGATCCAGTTTCTGTTGTGGGCCCGCGGGTTCGCGGGGAACACCCACCATAAAGGGCTGGTGTGGAGCAAGCAGGTGCTGGCCAAGGACGGCAGTCGGCGCTTCACGCACGTCCGAGGCGACTGGTATCTATTCGAGGACTGACTGGATGAGCGGAGCCGGCTAACTCGCGCCCTGAGACGGACCGCAAGGGAATTATAAAGGGACCTGGGCGGCGAATTTGAGTAGCGGTGACCGCCGCTTCTGAAGGGCGTCGAGGTAGCGAGATTCGTTGTAGGGCGTGCGGTCGACCCAGCAACGATAGAGGATGCGGGTCCATTTGAATGCGAGCGCCCGGACGGTGGCGTTGTGGGACGCGCCCTTGGCGCGATGACTCTCGTAGACAGCGCGGGTCCAGAATGAGCGCGGAACAGAGCAGGCGACCCACTCGACGAACGTCTGGCGTAGGAAGGTCGGGCACGACCAACGCCAGTGGACCCAGCGCTTGTTGCCGCTGCGCTCGGTGACGGGCGCGATGCCGGCGTACTTCTGGAATGCGGAGGCGTCTGCGAAACGGTCTCGCTGCTCCCCACCAACGTCAAGAAGCGGTGTGAAGGGAGCTTCAGGGACTCTAAGGCACTCGCGAGCTGCTAGAGATGCTTCAAGAAGACGGAGGACTTCCTCCTCACCGACTTCCAAAACGGCGGCGAGCTCGAAACGCTGTCTCCCGCCGCGGCTCCACCGAGGTCCCTGTCGAAGCTCGCCAAGCGGATCAAGACGCCAGGAACGCGGGCGCAGGGGATCTTCGTGGGCGATGGGATGAACTCTCACTTCCTGTTCCTGACGACGGAGTCCGGTCAGATCGCGGCAGTGCTGATTGATGTCTCTTTCTTCTGAGAGCGCGGCGCCGCCCAACCGGAATTGCAGCGGACGGGCCGCGGCCGCCGCTGAATTCCAGTATCGTTGGGCAGGGCTGGCGCACATTCGCGGCATCGCGAGCGGGCAGTTCTCGGCGGACGTTAGCGTCAACTCTCTTTGCCTTCGTGGCTTTCTGACCCGCGTGAGGGCCTGACAGCGATGTCGCTTTCCCGGCTTGCGGTTGGCAGTCGGCCCCGAAACCGTGCGAGTTTCCGGGCCCCTAGCCGGGCATACGACTTGCTAGAGTTGTCGGTCCACGCGGACGGTGGCGCTGCTTGCCGCGGTGGCTGGGACGGCGTCGGGAGACTTTGAGGATGTGGGAAAAGGTCCGATCTTCTGGGCCGCATTTGCGTGATCTACAGTCGAGGTGGCGATGAAGCGGATGTTCTTGCTGTCAACCTTAGTGTCGCTGGCCGCCTGTGGCGGTAGCCCGCTCACGCCACCGTCAAACGGCGCGGACGCTGAGTCGGGGTGCGTACCCGGACGCTCGGTCGAGTGCGCAGGGCCCGGCGGCTGTGTGTCGAATCAGGTTTGCAATGCCGATGGCCGCTCGTTCGGTCCCTGCGTGTGCGCATCTCCCGCAGATGGCGGCGGAACCGTTGGCGTGAGCCCGGGCGATGGCGGGGGGGATGATGCGGGCGTATTTTCTTCGACGCGTGTCGCCTCTGCTCTTGCGCAGTGCAACCTTCCCCACGGTCCTCCCGTGACCATCTCGACGGGCAACGATGTGGTGGCACAGGCCACTGGGGCCTGGCTCCTGTGCCCGCCCGAGTCCAGCGCAATCGCGACCCTGCTGTCCCCTGGGTTGGTTCTGGGCTCGGAGGGGCGGTGGTATCGACTCGTCGATGACGGCAACGGCGGTCTTACGGCAGCCACGGGGGTTCAGGGTCAAGGTCCGTGGTCGGCCTTCTGCGAGGCGTCCTCCACCATCACAAACTCGCAGACCTGCATTTTCAGTGGATTGCCGGACATTTATCTGCAGATCGAGACGCTCGGCAACGACTCGAGTCCGAGTGGCTGTCTCGTGGCTCCGGCCGCCTTCGAGTCGTCGCCGCGTCGCATGTTCATCGTCGACCAACAGGATCTGTACTGCGATGTCAATTTGACCGACACGTACGACTTCTGGTTGGTTCCGCTCTGAGAACAACGAGATCCGTCCTTTCGCCGGGGATCGGTAGTTTCAGCGGCCGGGTGGGAAACCGCCCGTTGAAGCTGACCGGCCGCTTGCGCGGCTGGCAACTTAACGGCACCATCGTTGGACGGATGAACCATGGACGCCATGAGGAGCCTGTGGACCCGGGTTGAAGCTGCATTGAATCGCGTGGCCCCTCGCGCGGTGGTAGCCCTGCAAGAAGGAGCTTTGGAGCGTACGGTAGACAGTCTCGCGGATACGCTCGGTGGAGTTCTCCCTCCCGACCTGAAGAACTCTCTGCTGGTTCATGATGGACAGCGGCCGCCGTATATGTCGGCGGTGCTCTTCGACAACGAGTACCTTCTCCCCTGCGAACAAATCGCGGCAACGTGGGCAATGCGAAACGAAGTCGCAGCTGATCTTCGCAGGGATGAGGCGGCGCCAGGAATGACGAGCCGCTGGTGGGATGCGATCTACATTCCAGTTACCGAAAGTGACGGGAACGGCTTCTGCGTACACCAGGATACCGGCGCGGTCTACTACCACACCCACGATGGCGAGATGGAGGGGCCATTCTTCGCCAGTTGGACAGACCTGCTCGCGACTCTTGCTTCGAAGATCGAGCAGGGGCAGTTCGAGGTAAAGCATGGGGCCGTATGGGGTGCGCTGAGCGCCGCCCAACCTGGTGTTGCAGTGGACGGGGCTGCGCCCCTCCGCTGAACACCACGACGTTGGACAGAAACGGTGGTGGCTCGGGACCCAGCCGGAATCGCTCGAGATAGCCGCGCATACTGGTATCGGACTGATGGTTCCACTGTCGAAGATTAGCAACCCGGAGGTCCGGGGCCTTGCGGACGAGGCCGTTCGCTTCCTTGAAACCCACTCATGGTGTGGTCGGGTGAGGAGTGGCGAGCTCGCTTTTGCAGTCGCCGGTGTTGTCGGGGTATTCAAGATCGCCTTCGAGCCCGCTCGTTCGGACGTCGACTCGGTGCTCTGGATCATCACGGGAGATCTGCCGCCAGCGTACCTGGTGACTGACGATGCCCCTGATTGGCAGAGCGCCTTGGCCGCATACATCGATGAGATGAGAACGTGGGTGGCCGCCGTGCGAAATGGAAGTCCGACGGCCGACGTGATTCCCGTCAGCGTGGCTCCGACGGTGGAGCACGCCCAGATCCTCGAAAGCCGCCTCGATTTTCTCCAGCGCGAATTTGTCGCCGTCTCCGCGGACAGCATCGAGGGCGATGTCCAGTGAGGCGTTCAATCGGTGAACGGTCGACTCGGCTGCTAGAGTTCGGTGAGGAGGACTCCCATGTCGAAAGTCTGGCTCGTCACCGGCTGCTCGCGCGGCTTGGGTCGTGAGCTCGCTCAGGCCGTGCTGGCCGCCGGCCATCGCCTGATCGCCACTGCGCGCGATCCGCGGCAGCTTGCCTTTCTGGCTCCGGGCGATCGCCTGCGCACCGTCGCGCTGGACGTCGTCGACGCGGCAGCGGCGCGCGCCGCGGTCGCCGTCGCCACCTCTGCGTTTGGCCGCCTCGACGTCGTCGTGAACAACGCCGGCTACATCAAGGCCAACTCCGTCGAGGACCTGCCCGAGGACGAATTCCGTCGGCAAATCGAGATCAATCTCTTCGGCGTCTACAACGTCACCCGCGCGGCCTTGCCCGTGATGCACGCCCAGCGCGACGGGCACATCATCCAGATTTCGTCCATCGGCGGGCGCCGCGGCACGCCCGGACTCGGCGGCTATCAGGCCGCGAAGTGGGCGGTGGGTGGCTTCAGCGAGGTGCTGGCGCGCGAGGTCGCGCCGCTCGGCATCCGCGTCACCTGCGTCGAGCCTGGCGGAATGCGAACCGACATGTTCGGCCTGTCGATGCTGGCCGATCCGCTCGCGCCGGACTACGAACCGACGGTCGGCGCCGTCATCCGCGCCACCTTCGGCCGCGCCGAGGGCGGGCGCAGCGACCCGGCCAAGGTGGCGCGCGCGATCTTGCGTCTGGCCGACGAGGAGCAGCCGCCGGTGCATCTGTTGCTCGGCAGCGACGCCGTGTCCGTCGCCGCCGCGGCCCTCGCCGCCCGCGCCGAGGAGGACGCGCGCTGGCGGGCGCTCAGCCTGTCGACGGACCACGACGGCCTCGGCGATGCTTCTGCCGGCGGCGCCACGGCGGGCAGGAAGTGAGTGTGAAGAGAGTCCTTCTGGTCACCGGAGGGGGGCGAGGGATAGGAGCGGCGACCGCGCGACTGGCGGCGCAACGCGGCTACTCCGTCTGCGTGAACTACAGACATCGCGAGGATGATGCGAAGCGAGTCGTCGCCGAAATAGAGGCGGGCGGAGGGCGGGCTCTGGCCATCAAGGCCGATATCTCCGTCGACGAAGACGTCGTCAGAATGTTCGACACATGCGATCGCCAGCTCGGGGTCCTGTCGGGGCTGGTCAACAACGCCGGAGTCGTCGAGCGTCAGTCACGGTTGGAGGGGATCGACTCGGCCAGGCTCCAACGTGTGTTTGCGACGAACGTGTTCGGTGCGTTCGCCTGCGCCCGCGAGGCTGTGCGCCGAATGTCGACCGAGCGTGGCGGCGCCGGCGGGGCAATCGTGAACGTCTCGTCGGCTGCTGCGCGCCTGGGGTCCGCGGGCGAGTACCTGGACTACGCGGCCACGAAGGGCGCAGTCGAAACCTTCACGGTCGGGCTCGCGCGCGAGGTCGCCGAGGAAGGCATTCGGGTGAACGCCGTTCGGCCGGGCTTCATCTACACAGAGATGCACGCGAGTGGCGGAGAGCCTGGCCGCGTTGACCGCGTCAAAGAATCTGTACCGATGAAGCGCGGAGGGGACGCCGGCGAGGTTGCCCGCGCAATTCTGTGGCTGCTGTCAGACGAGGCGTCCTTCACCACGGGGTCATTCGTGGACGTCACCGGGGGACGGTAGACGCTATCGGGCGACGATCCGGGCGACGAACAGCACGCCCCCGCCGACGGCGATGGCGATGCTCAGCGTTCTGACGCCGCGGTCGCCGAACCAGGGGGCGTTGCGGGCCGCGAGGACGAGGGGGAGGGCGAGCGAGAGGACGGCGAGCTGGCCGATCTCGACACCCAGGTTGAAGGAGACCAGGGCGATCGGCACCTGGGCGCGCGGCAATGCGATCTCGCGCAGCGCGCCGGCGAAGCCGAATCCGTGGATGAGGCCGAAGGGGAAGGTGATCCGCCAGCGCTTGCTGGCGTCGGTGACGAAGAGGTTTTCGATCCCCACGTAGGCGATGGAGAGCGCGATGGCGGGCTCGACGAGGCGCGGGCTCGGCGCGAAGATCGAGAAGGCGGCGAGGGCCAGGGTGATCGAATGCGCCAGGGTGAAGGCACTGACGACACCCACCAGCGAACGCAGGCTGCCGCCCACCAGGATCAGGCCCAGCAGGAAGACCAGGTGGTCGGCGCCGGTGAGGATGTGCTCGATGCCGAGCTTCAGCATCGACCAGGCCATGGCGACCCCGCTCGACGTGGCGCTCGCCCCGTCGAGGTCCCAGGTGGCGTGAGCCCGATCGAGAACCTTGACCTGCGCCTTGCCCGCGCGGAAGAGGCGCGCCATGTGCCGGTGACCGGGCCCGAGCGCGTCGAGCATCGGCATGGCCAGGGTGAGTCGACCGGGAGCTTCGGGGCAGACGTAGCGGACCTGGAAGACGACGCCCCCCTCGGCCTCGAGCGCCCAGGCGCGGTCGAGCGTTCCGGGGCAGACCTTGTCGCCGGCCTTCACGGTCAGGCCTTCGGTGAACGTGCGCGCCACGGCGTCGTGGCCCGTGGTCAGCTCGTCGGTGCTGATCGCGCCGTCGTGATCGGTGTCGATGGCGGGCAGCAGTCGCGCGAGGTCCCGGCCGGCCATCCCCAGGTCGCCGTAGACCACCTTGCCGTCGAGGCGGTACTCCCCACTGGAGACGCCGACCGCGTGGGCGAGGGCGTGGCGCTCGGGCGCGAACGCGGCCAGGCCGATCGTGGTCACCAGGAAGATCACGGCACCGCGGAACGCTCTGCCTCTGAGCCTCGTCATCGCGCCATCCCGATCTCAGCGCGTCGGCAACTGCGCCACGGCCGCGCTCCCCGCCGCCGCTGCTGCCGTCGCCACATAGGGCGCGTCGGTCAGCGTCCCCAAGAAGGCCACGATCGCGTCGATGTCGGCGTCGCTCAGCGGCGGCGGCCCGCCCTCCCGCTGGTTGTAGATGGGGGCGTAGATGTTGACGTTGGCCCGGTATTTGGGCGGCACGTCGTCGAACTTCTGCCCCGGCGGGTAGATGCGGCCCGGGGCCACCGCGCGCAGGGCGTAGAAGGCCACCACGTCGCGCAGCTTCTTGTAGGTGCCGCCGTGCCCGAAGCTCTCGCGAACCGCCACGTTGCGCAGCGACGGCGTCCGGAAGTTCGAGCACCACTTTTCGTCACTCGATGGAGTCGTCGCGCTCTTCCGCTCGCAGAGCCCGAGATCGAAGGACGCGGGATTCCGATTGCTGGGCAGGTCGCGGTTGCGGGGGACGGCGACGGCGTCGTACCCATAATCGCTGAACATCGATTCCGCCGGATTGGTCGAGGTTTCGGCCAGGCGGTGGCAACCGGAGCAGGCGCCGCGGCGCCGGTCCTTGAACGCCTCCAGCCCGCGCTTCTCCTGGTCGGTCAGCGTCGCCTGCCCGCGCACATAGGCGTCGTACCTGGAGGTCGCCGGCGTCATCTCGTCACTCGTGAGATAGGCCTCGAGCGCCACGCCGACGCCGTGGAGAATCGCCTCCGGGGCCGACGACGTCCCCAGCGCCGCTCGAAACTCCTTGGTGTAAGGCCCGTGCGCGATCTTGTCGGCGAGATGGCGCGGGGTGCCGGCGTTCATTTCGTCGGGGTTGAAGAGCGGCTGCCGCACCAGCTCCACCAGGCTGTCCGAGCGCCCGTCCCAGAAGAAGCCGCCGCGCGGCTCCGGCGCCGGGGCCTCGTCGTCCTCGAAGTAGTGAAACTTGGGGACGTACCTCATGTAGAGGACCGACGGTGTCGAACGCCGCGCGAAGTGCCCGGGGCGGCTCCCCAGCGGCACGCCGATGGTGGACCCGTGGCCTCCGGAAAAGGCGCGCGCCGGATCGTGGCAGCTCGCGCAGCTGGTGCCGGGCGGCTCGGAGAGGCGCTCGTCGAAGAAGATCTTCTTGCCCAGCGCCACCAGCACGGGGTTGTCGGGCGGTCCCTGTCGGGGCGGCACCGGAAGGACGTTGGTGCGGTGGGCCGGGATCACCTGCGCGCGCGGAAGTCTCGGGATCTTCGCCGCGGCGATTGCCTCGTCGATGGTCGGCTTCGGCGCGGGCGGCGGCGTGCTCTTTCCGCAGGCGCCCAGGGCCAATACCAAGGCGGCACCCGTTGCCAGGTGCCGCCAGGATGCTGCTTCTTTTTTCAGGTTACCCTCTGCCAACAAGCCTCAGATAGCGTCTGTTAACACGAGGCGACCTGTGCCGAGGCGAAAATCTCCCTCGGTACAGATCAGCTCACCGAGCTCCACTAGAAGATGTTGTCGTAGGTGCCGACCACGGTGCCGCCGCCGTCCGTGCAGGTGATCTGGCTGCCGGGGGTGCTGTCGCAGATGCCGCTGCAGGCGACCGGAGCCGCCATGGTGCAAACGGCGATGATGGTGCCGTTCGTGCGATACGAGGTGAACTTCCAGTTCTTCTGTCCCACGGCGCCCACGCGGTCCATGACCATGAAGCCGAACTCCTGCGAGTAGGCGAAGGCGTTGACCACGGTGTTCGGCGCCGGCAGGTCGGTGTTGGGGTTGAAGGTCGCGGGAAGCGCCGAGTCCAGGTTGTCACCGCCGTTGCCGGCGACGAAGGTCGCCGGGTGGTTGCTGGAGAAGTTGAAGGCCTGGAAGTCGTGCACGTGGCCGTGCACCGCCAGCCCGATGTTCGGCGGGTAGTAGTTGTTCGGGTAGGCGGCGTTCATGACCGACTGAAGCCCGGGGCTGCCGATCGTGGGCGGGTTGGCCGCCGTGTAGCCGAGGACCGGGTGGTGAACGGCCCAGATGTTGAGCAGGCTCGCGGGCGCCAGCGCGGCCGCCTCAGCCAGCTCGGTGGTGTACGGCTGGAACGCCGCGGGTGAGTAGGCGCTCTTCGAGACGTTCGACGAGTCGAAGACCACGAACTGCGTATCCCCGAAGGAGACGGCCCAGGGGTCGTTGAAGTTGCCGCCGGTCGGGGTGGCGTCGAAGCTCGGGTTGTCACAGGTCTTGACGTCGGTGGTGTCGAACGGGTTCGGGTCGAGGTAGCGGAACCAACCCTGGCCGGCGCGGTTACAAACCTCGTGGTTTCCGCGGACCATGACCCAGGGGGCGGCCCCCAGCAGCGGCGCCGCCGGCGCGAAGAAGTCCGCCACCCAGGCGTCGGTCCCATAGCCCCAGGGCTGACCGGCGCAGGCGGTGTTGCCCGGAGGGCAGGGGTTGTCACGGTACTCGTAGTCGCCAACGTGGAGGACGAGATCGGGCTGCATGCTGGCGGCCAGCGAAGAGATGACGGGGAAGGGCCACTGCGTCGGATCGCCGCAGGCCTGGTACACGTTCCCGATCGAGATCCGGCAGCCGGTGTCGCCCAGGATGACCACCCGGTTGACCACCGGCTTCGGCAGCGGCAGCTTGATGCCGGCCACCGTGGCGGTGGTCGCTCCGGCGGGAACGAGGAACTCGCAAGTGGTCGAGGTGAAGACCGCCTGCTTCGAGTTGCCCGACGTCATCGCCGCGGCGACGGTCGTGTCGGTGCTGGTCGGCCGAAATGGCTCCGTGGCCGGCAGCGCGCGGACGCTCATCGGGCTCGTAACCCCATCGACGGTGATGGCGGGGCAGACGTTGTAGGGCGTGAGGAGCCGGGCGATCGCCTGGTTGTTGGCCCCGATCTCGACCCAGGCCGTCTCGGCGAGCGCCGAATCAGGCGGGCAGGCCACCTGCAGGCTGAAGCTGGTGTTGCAACCGGCGTCCCCGTCGGAGACCGTCAGGGTCAGCGAGGCGGTGCCCGGCGCCGTGCAGGTGAGCGTCGGGTTCTGCGCCGTGGCGCTGCTCAGCGTGCCGGAGGTCGTCGTCCAGGTGTATGTGAGTGGCTGCGGGCCATTGTCCTGATCGTCGGCGGTGCTCGCGATCGCGATCACGTTCCCCGTGGGCGGATTCGCGCTGACCGAATCGATCCTGGGGCAGACATTGATCGTGCCGTTGACCAGGACGCTTCCGGTCGTCGGAGCTGCGTGGCAGTCGATCGCCACCGCCACGGAGGTGGTGGCCGCCGCGACGACGTTGAACGGCGCCGAGGCGCCCGCGCAGCTGGTCTTCCCGTCGACCGACGTTCCGGTCAGCGTGAGCGTATAGCCGGTGCCTGCGGCGATGTTGCCGATGACCGCGGCGACCGTCGACGAGCTCGCCACGTTGATCGACCCCGAGTAGGTGCCCGGTCCGGTGATCGAATAGGCGAAGGTGTTGACGGAGCCTCCGGACGCGAGGACCAGGGCCACCGACCCGGCGGCGGGATCCGCAGCACCCGCGTTGCCGCCCTTCGGCACACCGTCGGCGCAGCCGATCAGCACCGAGAGCCCGACTGCGACCACGAGATTCAACGCAACGTTCGTCCGATCGAATTTCAGCACGCGTGCCTCCGAGTAAAAAAGGTCAAACTTTGAGGAGATCGTCGAGCTGCCATTCAGGAGTCGTGCCACCCGAGTCGGGGGCCAAATGCTCGCTGATCGTCGAGGTTTTTCGTTTGTGCCTCACGCTCCGGCGGCCCAGCTCTCCGAAAATCGAACGGGTGGCTCCGGTTTTCGGTCACCTAGGTTGGGGCCACCAGATCCGCGGCGAATCGTCATGCAAACGACACACGAACTTGGCCTATGGTGCGTCGAGATCATGAGTCGCTGGTCGAGGGATCTCCGACGAGCCCGGCTTCGATTCGCGGCTGCGTTCATCGCGGTCGGCGGCCTGCTGCTCGCCCTCTATTCGTTTCCCTATTCCGAGCACGGAATGCCGGAGGTCGGCTTCGCCTGGTATCTCGGCGCGTACGCGCGCGTGGCGGGCGCGGTGATTCACCTCGCCGATCCGACGCTGCGGGTGTCAGGCGCGGATCTCGTCGGTCGCACCTCGTTGACGATCGCCAAGAACTGCGACGCGATGGACGTCAACCTCCTCCTGATCGCGGCCATGATCGCGTTTCCCGCGCCCTGGAAGCGCCGCCTCGTCGGCATCGTCGCGAGCGTCGGGTTGCTGTCGGTCGTGAACGTCCTGCGGATCGTGACCCTCTACCAGATCAACATCCACGCACCGCGCGCATTCGAATTCATCCACGCCGAGGTGTTCCCGCTCGCCATGGTGGCGCTGGCGGTCGGGGCATTCGGTCTGTGGTCGCGCTGGTCGCGGCAGGCAGAGCTCGCGCCCGGCGAGACGCCAGCGCATGCCGAAGCGTGATCGCGGCGCCCGCGCGCGCGCGTCCGCGCCGGCGTCCACCTGGCGTCAGCGCCGCGCTGTCGAGGTCGCCCTGGCGGCCGATCGGGCGCCGCTGGAGCTTCTGCCCCGCTTGCCTCCGCGGTCGATCGCCCTCTGCCTCGGGCTCGCGATCCTGTTGCTGGCGCCCTGGCCAGGTTACGGACGTCTGTTCGGGCCGCCCTTCTGCGCGTTCGGCAACGCGGTCATCGTCGTGGTCGGGGCGGGAGGCGATTCGGCACCACGATTCTCGACCCGGCCCAGGGATTCCACCGCGACGCCGGACGCCGGCGCCACGGACTGGACGGTCTGGCTGGCCGCCCGCAGTGGCGACGGTCCGTCGCGGCCGTCTCTGCCGCTCGAAACGAGGATCTTGGGTTACACGCCGCTCGCGCTGTCGCTCGCGCTCACGCTGTCGTTCGCCGTCTCCTGGCGGCGCAAGCTGCGAATGCTGGGCATCGGTCTGGCGCTGCTGCTCATGCGGCTGGCGATCGCGATCGCGCTCCCGGTCAGCCGCGCGTTCAGCCCGCACCCGGCCGCCCCGGGGCCTGTCAGCGAGCTCGTCTGGTATGTGCTGATCGATCTCCCCGCGATGTCGTACGTCGCGCCTCTGTTCGGCTGGTGGATCGCGTTCGCCGCGACCCGCGACGGAAGCGCCGAATCGTGAACCCTCCTCAATTCGAAGACCTGATTTCGAATTTCGGGGATCTGCCTGTCGGAAAAGCGCGGGGACATCAGGCCATGGGGCGTGACCGCGAGGGTACGAGCCTTGCTTACGGGGAAGCCCCGAGATGTCATCCTCCCAACAGAATTCCCGGATTGTGTATTTCGCCCTCGGTGCGCTGGCGCTCGCGATGATGTCGTGCGCCGATCCAAGGACCGAAGGCGCGAGCATCGCGTTTCAGGTCTCACCAGGCGTCACGCTCTCGACGGCCACCTACTGGGTCATCGCGCCAACCGGCGCGGTGACGACTGGAACCGTTTCGGTCGGGAGCAGCGCCAACGTTTTGGTCATTCTCTCGGGCCTGCCGACCGCGACAGGTTATCAACTGATCGTGAGCGGGCTCGCGAGTGACATGGTGACCGGCTGCTCGGGCTCCGCGACGTTCAACGCGCCGACGCCCTCCAGCGGCGTCCTGGTGAAGCTGATCTGCGCCGGGCCGCCCGCGCCGGGACAGGCGCTGGTCACGGCGACGGTCAACAGCTGTCCGATCATCGATGGATTCGTGGCCAACCCGTCCGCCGCGGTGATCGGCGGCGCGATGGCCCTCCAGGTCACCGCTCACGATCCCGACTCTGGACCGGCGGCGCTGACCTACGCCTGGTCGGCGGACGGTGGCAGCTTGACCGGCAGCACGACCGCCGCGGCCACCTTTACCTGCGCGCAGACGGGCACGTTCCACATTTCGGTCGCGGCCTCGGACGGCGACGCAACCTGCGGCGTGGCTCAGACCTTCGCCGTCACCTGCACGGAGCCCTGAAAAATGACCTCTTCAAAAAAGATAGGGATGAGCATGTTTGCACGCCGCTGGTGGTCGCTGGGAACGTCGGGAATCGTCGGGCTCGCCCTGGCGGTGGTTCTCGCGAGCGGCTGCAGCACCCCCCCGTCCGCCGTCGCCGACCCCGGCAGCGGCGTGGCGAACGCCGGCCAGAACGCCTCCGGGGCGCTCAGCATCGCGGTGGTGGTCCCGCCCAACCTTCAGATCGATACGGTCAACTATCAGCTCACGAAGACCGGGTTCAGCCAGGCAGGTACCCTGAACGTCGCCCAGAGCGGAGCGATCTCGGGCGTGATCGGCGGTCTTCCGGCCGGAACCGGCTACACGCTGGCGCTGACCACGAACGACGTCGCCAAGACGTTCACCAGCTGCGCCGGATCGTCGACGGTCGCCGTGACGGGCGGGGCGACCACCCCTGTCAGCGTGGCCATCGAGTGCCGTCTGCCGTCTGCCGTGGTCACGACGCCGCCCGCGGTTCCGATTCCGATGCCCGCCGTCGTCTTGCTGGCGGTTGTCCTGCTGGCCACCGGCGCGAGAGCCACGCGCCGCAGCGGCCCGCGCTGACCGACGCGCCCCCCCCGCGAAAACCGACTGGGCGGGGCGCGCCGTACCTTCAGATCAACGAGGACGAGAATGCTGGTTGCGGTTGCCTTTCGGATGCAGCAGAGGGCGCATCGCCTTGGCGAATGCCCGCGCGGACTTGACGTCAGTCTTCGGAACCCAGGTTTTGGCCATCTGAAGAGGGTGCGCGCTTCGGACCTGGAACGCTACCTTTCCGCGACCCCCGGGCGTTCGTGGTATGGGTTTTCGCCATGAGCCGCATTCATCGCAAGGTGCCGCCGGCCGGCAGCAAGATCGGGATCGCCTTCTCGGGGGGGCTCGACACGCGCTGCGCGGTGGCCTGGCTGGCCCGCCAGGACCTGAACGTCTACGCCTACACGGCTGACCTGGCGC
>Ga0210388_10002222_pt1 | contig 15140 bp, 10 predicted proteins | sample IncBWC19OmetaG_FD_155485 | JGI IMG/M metagenome (GOLD analysis project Ga0210388, IMG submission 155485) | Forest soil microbial communities from Barre Woods Harvard Forest LTER site, Petersham, Massachusetts, United States - Inc-BW-C-19-O ...
GACCCACCGGCTATAGCTCCCTTTCTGCGGCCAATTCGTCTCTCGTGGTTTCGCATTCGGTAAGTCTCACCGGACTGACGGCCGGCACAACGTACAACTACGCGGTGATATCCGCCGGCGCCACCGGGCAATCGACCACCTCCGCGAACTTTACGTTCACGACCACTACTCCCCCGCCGCCGGTGATCACCGGGGTAACAGCAACCAGCGTCACCAGCACGTCGGCCACGATCAACTGGACCACCGATCAGGGCGCTACCTCGCAGGTGGAATATGGACCCACCGGCTATAGCTCCCTTTCTGCGGCCAATTCGTCTCTCGTGGTTTCGCATTCGGTAAGTCTCACCGGACTGGCGGCCGGCACAACGTACAACTACGCGGTGATATCCGCCGGCGCCACCGGGCAATCGAGCACCTCGGCGAACTTTACGTTCACGACCACTGCTCCCCCGCCGCCGCCCACCGGAATCACCCGGATCGCCGGCACTCACAGCAACACTGGCGGCGGCACCGCGCCGGTCAGCCTGTCAATCCCGTATTCCAGCAGCAGCGGCAATACAGTCGTTGCGACCTGCGCGCTGGGGAGCACATCGTCCTCGATCAGTTCGATTACCGACAACGGGTCCGCCTGGGCCTTGCGTGCTTTTGCCAACAACGGTGCGGCAGTCCGGTCGGAGATCTGGTCCACCGCGGCCGGAGGCTCCATAGCCTCGAAATCCTTCACTATCGCCATCTCAGGCGGCACCCCTGCGAGCTGCGCGCTCGAAGAGTATTCCGGTGTGTCCGGTCTTGGACCAACCGCGACCAGTTATGGCGTCACTGGCACATGGGGCGTGGCTCTGACCACACAGGATCCGAACGACTACGTCGTCGCCGGCCTGGGTGCCAATTCTTATTACGGCTACTACGCTACGGCCGGCGCGATTTGGCAACAATCCGGCCTGACCTCTAACCCCGGCAGCAACTACGTGGAAACCGCGCTCTGCGACAACACGGCCGCCACCGCGACCACCGTTTCGTGCACCTCCGTCTCCAGTCCGGTCGCCTGGGCCGCCGTAGCACTCGAGCTTCGGCCCGGCGCAACCGCGTCCCAGCCTCCAGTGATCACGAAGGTTACGGCCAGCAGCATCACCACCACATCGGCCACGATTACATGGACCACCGATCAGGCCGCCAGCTCGCAGGTGCAATATGGAACCACCACCGGCTATGGCACTCTCTCGGCGAACAGTTCGTCTCTCGTGACTTCGCATTCGGTGAATCTCGCCGGGTTGACGGCAGGCGTAGCATACGACTACGCCGTCATCTCTTCCAACGCGGCCGGGCAATCCACCACCTCGGCGAACTTCACGTTCTCGACCACTGCTCCCCCGCCGCCAGCCGTAATCGCCCGGATCGGCGGCGCTCATAGCAACACTGGCGGCAGCACGACCCAGACCAGTCTGTCGATCCCGTATTCGAGCAAAAGCGGCAACACCGTGGTTGCCACCTGTGCTCTGGGCAGCACATCGGCCTCGATCAAATCGATTACTGACACGGGTTCGACCTGGGCTTTCCGCGCGTTCGTCAGCAACGGTACGTTTGTGAGATCGGAGATCTGGTCCACGACCGCCGGCGGGTCGGTAGCCTCCAAATCGTTCACGATCGCGTTCTCGAGCGGCACACCCGCGAGCTGCGCGCTGGAGGAATATTCCGGCGTCACCAGCCTCGGCACTACCGCAACCAGTCAGGCCACCTCCGGCATCTGGTCCGTGGCGCTGACTACCCAGGATCCGAACGACTACATCGTTGCCGGTCTGGCGGCCAATTCCTATTACGGCTACACCGCCACGGCCGGTGCGATCGCGCAGCTGGGCGGGGTGACCGGTAACCCGGGCAGTAACTACGTCGAGACCGCCCTCTGCGATAACCATGCCGCTGCCCCGGCCAGCGTATCGTGCACATCCGTCTCCAGCCCGATCGCCTGGGCGGCTGTGGCGCTGGAGCTTCGCTGAAATCGCCAGGCTCACGCTTCAGTGCTTTCCGCCAGACCTGACCAGGAGGACAGCGCGCGATAACGCTTGAAATCGCGTTTGAGCGCGCTGCCTGCGTCACGCAGGCGCACCTGACTCAGGATGACGCCGACGCTCCGGGTTTCGACCCTGCCCAGAACATTCGCGCACCTTATCAGTTCTGCGCGAGTCGCCTCGCCGGCCTCAACCACAAGCAGCGCAATGTCGCTGATCGTGGCCAGAAATTCCGTGTCCGCGGAAACGCCCAGCGGGGGTGCATCGATCAAAACAATGTCGTATTCCTGTTCCAGACTTTCCAGCATCCCGCTGATGCGCGAGATGAGCGGAGCCGCGCTGATTTCCTGCGCAGAACCCATTTCGATCCGCGCCGGCAAACGCGATTCGTGATTCGCAATTCCGGGCTGCAGAGAATCGTCGAGCCCTGGTTGCGCCACCGAGCCTGACATATCCAGCTGCTCATCGTCGGGCGCATTCGGGTTCGCGTCGATGATGGCCACCTTCAGCCCGCGGGCCACCAGCACGCGCCCGATGTTCATCGACAGAGTGCCCGGGGTACGCGCGTGACGAAGCGGCGTCAGGACAATACTCGTGGCGCCCTGTGCCGCTGCCCCGCGCTGGATGCCGTTGACCAGACGCCGGAAGTGCTCGGCACTGAAAGCAGAAGTGCCAGGGGTGCTCTCCAGAACCATTCCCACGGGTGGGAAGCCGACCGCTCGTTTCACCTCCGCCGGCGTGAAGATCCGCTGGTCGATCATGTCCATTGCCAGCACCACACCCAGGGTCAGAAAGAGGCTGGCTGCCAGCGCTGCCAGGAACATCTTCTTCGAGTTCGATTTGTTCGGCTCAAGAGGCGTCCTCGCGGCCGAGAAAATCCGCAGGTAACCTCCCGTATCACCCGGCATGCTGAGCGCGTCGATCTGGCCATTGATCGCGTTCTGCTGTCGCCGCAACCGGTCGATCTCATCGTTCACGCCCTGTGCCAGCTGTACTTCCTTGGCACGGCTCTGCGCGCGTGAAGTATACTCGTCAACCTCCTTGCTCAGCTGACCTTCGAGTAGCATCGCGCGGTCCATTTCAGCGCCCACTTTCGCCAGCATCCGTGCGGCTGATTCATTGGTACTTCCGGTTTCGAGTTTCTTCACCTGGTCCTGAATTGTTGCCATCTCTTTCTCCGTGCTCTGCCGCAGAGGGTGGTCCTGCGTTAGTCCCTCGATGCTCTTCTGCAGATCGGAGAAACGTTGATTCAGGGTGGTGATCTGAGGCCGGGTGTTGGCATCGTTCATGGCTGCCTCCTGCGCGAGAGTCGTCAGGAGATTTCCGCCGGCGCCGTTCTTCGGCCCTTGCAGAACAGTAACTTGTGTTTCAGCCTCCACCCGCTTGCGGTGCGCATCTTCGAGCGCCTGCCGGGCTCGTGTGAGAAGCGCGTCGTCGGCCGTCGCGGCTTTACCCAGATCCAGCGTGGTGAGCTTCTGCGAGAATTGCGCCTGCTCATCCAGTTTTTGCTGCAGACTGACGGCGACATTGGCCTGTTCGGCAGTCAGGGCCGCGAGCCTGCTGGATCGGTCCGACATATCTTCCTGCTTGCCTTTTTCGAGGTAAGTCTGCGTGATCGTGTTCAGGATTGGCGCCAGCGTTTCAGCTGTTGGACCGTCGAGTCCCACCAGGACTTCGTAGCTATCCGGTATGTACTTGATCTCGAGTGCGCCGGCGAGGCGCCCCACTGAGGCTTCGTCCGACTCGCCGGGCCTTCGCCATTGAATCCCCTGCGTTTGCAGTCTTTCGAGCGTCTCCCGAAGAATGTCGAACCGCCGGATCGTCAGGATTTGCTGGTTTACCAGCGTGCTGTAAGATATCTGCAACTGTTCACGATCCTGCTGGAGGTTCTTGAAATAGGTCGGCGAGACATAAATTGAAGCCTCGGCGTGGTAAGCACGTGGCACGTGGCGAAGCACATAACGGGCGCTGCCTGTCAAGGCGGCGGCCAACACGACAAACGCGAGCAGAGGGCGTTTCCTGAGCGCGGCGAGAACGTCAATCCCCCCGTGGGAAGCGAGTTCCACCTTCGGCACCGCCGGCCGAAGATCTCTCAGGCTGGCGACCATATTCTGTTTCTGTGCAGTCTCACCGGTCACCTCCGCGGAGGGCGCCGGTCGTTCCAGGAATCGGGTTGGTTTCTCCATGCCGTTCCTCACTTTGTTGGAGTGGAAAATATCATCGTTGGCGACGAGTTCTGCATGCCGGCGGCGTTGGCCGAAATGGCTGCGGAATGGTAACGCGTCCCCGGTTTCAATCCGTGCAGCGTGACGGAATGGGCCGTGACCAGGGATGAACTCGCCTCGGAATTAGAGCCATACGCAACCGAGGTACCGTATGCTACCCTGGTCGTTGCAGGCTGGTCGGTGGTCCACGTGATCGTTGCCGAAGTCCCCGTAACATCGGCGGCTTTCACCCGTTTGATCACGGGCGGAGCGGCCACGGTACTAAATGCGAAATTCGCCGACGCCCCTACCTGGCCGCTCGAGTTGGAGGAGAGGGCGGAAAAATTGTAGGTGGTGCCAGGAGTAAGACTCGTCAGAATCATGGAATGGGTGGTCACCAGCGACGGATTGAATGCTGACAGGGAGCCGTACGTTGTTCCGAGTCCGTATGCGACTTGTGTAGCAGATGGCTGATCGGTGGTCCATGATACCGTGGCGGAGTTCGTCGTGATGCCGCCTGTATTGACGAGACTAATGACCGGAGTTTCGAAATGTCCCGACACCGTGAATGCGACGTTAGCCGACTTGCCAACCTGGCCGTTGGAGTCGGTGGACATCGCTGTCGCATCATAAGTGGCCCCGGAAGTTAAGCCGGTCAGGATGACGGAATGGCTCGTCACCATAGTTGGGTTAAAAGCAGATAGGAAGCTGTGCGCCCCTGTTGTACCGTATTCAACCTGAGACGCCGAAGGCTTGTCCGTAGTCCAGGTGACAGTGGCCGAAGTCGCTTTGATGTCTGTCACCACCGGGTGGCTGAGAACGGGTATTCCCGTGACCTGCGATGTAGCGAATGTAAGATCCTCAGAACGTATGACCTGCCCTTCTCTATCCGCCGAGAGCACCGCGTAGTGGTAAGTCACGCCTGAAGTCAAACCGTTCAGGATCACCGAGTGAGCAGTCACCAGAGAGGAATTGAACACGGAGAGTAACCCGTAATCTGAAGTAGGACCGTATTCCACCTGGGAAGTCAGGGGCCGCTTTGTGGCCCACGTGATTGCCGCCGACGTGGCCGTGATGCTTGTCGCCTTGGAAGCCATCGGGGAGTTTATCGTCATGGTCGTATTGACCTGCACTGGACCCGCGCCAGGGTGGGTTAGCTCACGGTGCTTCCAAAACCAGCCAGCGGCCACCGCGCCGGCTATCATCAGGAGACCCAGTGCAAAAAGGAAGGCCTTCCGCGGTGGTACCGGACGACCGGCCCGCTTCCGTGACGGATAGCGGTCGAGCCGTACCGGGCCCTCCAGAAGTCGAACGGATTTTACCATTCAGTCACCTCACTGATTGCGATAGCCATGTTGAGTGGTGGTAAGGGTAATCGTGGCCGACCTCCCGGTCGCCCCGGCCGAACCGATTGAAACTGCCGCTAATCGATAGGTTGTGCCCGGCTTCAGGCTGCTTAACGTCACCGAATGAAATGTGACCGGCGGCGCGAAGAATGCCGACAGCAAGCCTTGCGGTCCGGTTGTTCCGTATTCAACCTGCGATGTCGACGGCCGGTCGGTTGACCAGGTGATGGTAGCCGACTCCTCTGTCACGTCGGACGCGTTGATACCGGTGATTACCGGAGAGGCCGCGGCGTTTTCCGTTGCGAATGTGAGATTGGCCGATTTGCCGACCAGTCCACGGGAGTTCACCGACATGGCGATGCAGTTGTAGCCCCGGCCGGGAATCAGGCCGGACAGAGTTACGGAGTGAGTAGTCAGCTCCGCTGAATAGTAAGCGGACAGCGAGCCGTAGGACGTCGTCGGGCCGCAGGCGACCTGCGATGACGAAGGCTGGTCCGTCGCCCAGGAGACAGTCGCGGAATTCGTTGTTATCCCGCTTACCGTCGCGAGCCCGATTGTCGGAACCCCGGCCGCGCCAGTCGAGGCAAAGCTGAAATCCTCTGACTTGCCCACCTGCCCAGCCGCGTTTGTGGACAAAGCCGCCGCATTGTAATTCGTTCCGGGAATCAGGCCGGTAAGGGTCACCGAGTGCGTAGTAGTCATAGCGTCGCTGAAAACGGATAGCGAGCGGTGTGTGTTCGTGGTCCCGTATTCCACCTGCGAGGTGGCCGGCACGTCGGTCCTCCAGATAATCGTAGCGGATGTGGGCCCGGTCTCAGCTGCCAGCATTTTACTTAAAACAGGCGATCCGGGCGCGCGTCGGCTTGTAAACGAAAAGTCGCCCGACCTGGAGATTTGTCCGTGTGTGTCCGCCGACAGAACCGCATAATGATAAGTTCTTCCCGGCGTTAGGCCTATCAGCTGTACTGAGTGGGCACTGACGAGCGCGGAGCTGAAAGCGGATAGCAAACCGTAGTCCGTTGTGGCGCCGTATTCCACCTGCGAAGTCAGATTCTGATCCGTGTGCCATTGGATCGTTGCGGCGGTTGATGTAACATCGCGGGCGCTGGCTCCTAAGCCCCGTAACTGACCCCTTACTGAAGCTGTGCTCAACATGCCCCATCCACCAAAGCGATACCAAACCCCTGCGAGCACCGCGGCAATCAAAAGCCCCAGTATCGCGAGGGCAAGCCTTCTGAGCGCCGGGAAGTGATTGTTATTTCCCGGAAGAACTTCTAACGTGACTTCTACCGGCTCAACCTGCCAATCGGGCGATGACTTGTCGTTTGCCTTGGCGAATACCTCCGCCCGCCTCCGATTCGGCCCTGCTGAACCTGTCGCCGGTCGCATTCGTCTCTGGATTGAGCGACAACCACCCCGCTAGCGGGCCGTAGAAAACTTCAGATTGGGCGACAGATTCTGAATACCGCCGGCGTTGGTCGAAACCACGGAATAGTTGTAAGTTGTCCCGGACGTCAGTCCTTTTAAGGTGACCGAATGAACCTTCACGAGCTTGTCGTCGGCCTGCGATTGAAGATCATATGGTTTCCGGTGGCGATGCGTCAGGAAATAGAAAATGGTAGTCGAGCAATATTTGACCTGTGAAGTGGACGGCTGGTCGGTAGACCAGGTGATTGTCGCCGTATCCCCCGAAATCCCGGACGCTGCGATTTGTTGGATCACCGGAGGGCCGGCCGCCGCAGTCAATGTGAGATTAGCGGATTTGCCGGTTTGGCCGGTGGCACTCGTGGACAATGCGGAGAAGTTATAAGCCGCCCCCGGTGTGAGCGAGTTCACGGTGACGGAGTGCGAGGTGACCATTGATGAATTGAACGCCGACAACATCCCGTAATCCGTCGTGGTGCCAAACTGAACCTGAGACGCAGAGGGTTGATCTGTGGTCCACGTGATCGTCGCCGAGGATCCCGCACCGCCCGTAACTTTCGCGTTACTGATTATGGGAGTTCCGGCCGCGCCTGGAGTCGTGAACGAGCCTCCTTCGGACTTGCCGACCTGGCCGGTGGAACTGGTGGAAAGGGCGGCAAAATCATAAGTCGTCGCCGGGGTCAGGCCGGTCAGTATCAGAGTATGAGCCGTCACGGAAGCCGCGCTGAATACGGACAGGAACCCGTATGCCGGCGTAGTGCCATATGCCACTTGTGAGGCGGACGGTTGGTCGGTATTCCAGGTAATTGTCGCCGAGTTCGGGGTAACGCTCACAGCTTTAACGTTGCTGACCGTGGGGGCCCCGGCTGTGGCGGAAGTCGTGAATGTGGCATTCGGCGAGGTGGTAATTTTACCCGATGCGCTGGTAGAAAGCGCGGCGTAGTTATAGGTGATGCCCGGCTTCAGCGCAGTGAGCGTTACCGAGTGCGCCGTTACCGGTGCCGGGGTAAATGCGGACAGCGAGCCATAGGCGGGAGTATCGCCATACTCCACCTGGGATGTCGACGGCTGATCGGTGGTCCAGGTGATGGTTGCCGCTGTACCCGTGACTCCGGTCGCCGTCACACTTCCGATTGCCGAGGCGTCATGAGATCCGGTCGTCGTGAAGGTTGCATTGCCCGACGGAATCACCTGCCCGGTCGAATCGGTCGACATGGCCATGTAGTTGTAGGTCGTGGCGGGAGTCAGGCCGGTCAAAGTGACCGAATGAGAAGTGACGGGCGTCGCGTTGAACGCGGATAACAAGCCGTATTCCGTCGTCTTGCCGTATTTCACCTGCGACGTCAGAGGCTTGTCGCTGTTCCACACGATCGTGGCGGTCGTGTTACCGATGTTCTTCACCGACATCGGTGTGTTCTCGACGCCTTTCGGCTCCGGCCGCATGAACCAAAAGGCGACCCCGGCTACCAAAGCGGCAACAACCAATCCTGCTACGAGGAAAGGCGCCTTGCTGCGGCGCCGCGGTGGTTCGAGTTTGCCTGGCGTGGAAAAACTTGTTGCCGGTCGAACAGGCCTTTCGCTGACTCCTGCCACCATATTTTGCTTTTGATTGAATCCACTCATTATCTTTTCGGCTCCGCCAAAGTTTTGCTACCCGTGGGCGTCAGGCGACTGCCTATTTTATTTGATTGCCGTCGCAAACACCAGCATCGTGCCCGCCGGAGCGATCTGTTGAATTGTGTAATAGAACTTGGCCAGTGTTCCCTTTTGGACGTAGATCACGTCTCCGCCCTGCAGTGAGGCTTCGATGGTTTTTTGTGAGTTGACCAGGTCTTTGAACGCAATTTCCTGCGGCGCTTTCCTGCCGGGACGAACGATTTCGATCTTTGCGGCGCCGGCGTTGGTTGTTAAACCGCCGGACATCGCCAGCACTTCAGACAAAGTGGTCTTTGGCCCCAGCCTCACCATTCCGGGCCGTTGAACCTCTCCGAGAACCGAGACCTGATCGTCTGCTTCGTCCGGCACATACACCACGTCGTTGCGGCGCAGCGGGATATCCGCGGCTGCGGCCCCCGTATCCATCATCGACTTCAGATCGATCCAGACCACCAGCTCTTTGCCGCGAAAGATTGCACAGCGCTTAGGCATGCTGGACTGCCCGGCAGCTCCGCCCAGTATTGGTCTACGGCTCTTACTCAGCACGTCCAAAAGAGTTGGCACCCCGTCGAAGTAGAGTACGCCAGGCTCGTCCACATGTCCCAGCACCAGAATTCTGTTGGGGGCGTATTTGGATACGCGCACCGTCACGTCCGCGGTAGTGTAATAGCGTTGGAAAGCCGTTCTGATCTGGGCCGCGGCCTGATCGCGCGTCAACTCGCGGATCTCAAAAGGGCCGGCGATCGGTAACGTGATTCTGCCATCCGGGCCCACGAGGTGACTGCCTGAAAGCTCAGGGCGGCCGACGACCTGAATATCAACATCGTCACCTTCGCCAATCGTGTACTCTTCCGGTCCGGACGCCTGGAGTTTGCTTAATGCCACCAGGGGACTGACTGCGGCCTCGGGCGATGTCGCAGCCTCATTAACTTGCTGGGCGAGCGAACCAGCCGGCATAAGCCACGCCAGAGCCGCCGAGAACACGAATAAGAACTTCATTTGATGGCCCTCTTTTAATCGAAAGCTACTTGCCAGGTCCAACATTCACCTGGCCATCCCGGGCGCTGCGTAACCAGCCGGCGGAACGCCGGGACGCGGAGAAAACTCCGGAGAGTGTAGTAAGTTTCCAGATGATGTAGAAAGGCGCCGAGAACAAGGCGCGTGCAGTTTTCCATGGATTTCCGCCAAGCACACACGCCGAGATCACGTGCATGAGAACTACAACCATCGCTGCCACAGCAACTTCCCGCCAGGGAGCAGGTAGAATCAGTGCCGCGAATGTCAGCAGCAGCACGTGATAAGCCAGCGGAAGCGTCAATAGGTCGAGCAGGGGCTCTGCAACCCGCCATTCGCCTCGCGCCAACTGGGTGGCCAGCTTCGGAGCCCATTCCCGTGCCATGCGGAGACGTCCGCCTTCCCAACGCGACCGCTGCACCTTCGCTGCTTTGCCGCCCGCGGGGATCTCGCCATATACCGTAGCGGCATCGATGAAGTCGACTCGCTGGCCGGCGCTAACCAGTCGCAGATGATACTCGAGGTCTTCCACTATCGAAGCAGCGTCCCACGGAACCTGTTGGAGGGTCTCTGCGCGTAACGCGAATCCGTTTCCCAGTATGCCCGCCGACAATTTCCAGCCCGCCCGCCCTCTGGGTCGCGCCACGTTGAACGCCAGAAACGCGAGGTCCATCAGTCGTGTACGCATGGAGGCGTTGTCGTTTGCCACGCGGTATCTCGCCTGCACCGCTGTGGCGCCCGCTGCCAGTCGCTGCCCGGCTTCCCGCACCAGATTCGGTGAAACGATCGAATCCGCATCCACGACGAGGAAAGCGTTGAACCCATCCGCCTGTAATTGATCGAAGGCCATTCGCAGAGCGTAACCTTTGCCCCGCAGCTCGGCATTCTGCCGGACCAGAACCCGGGCCCCGGCTTCAACTGCCAATGCCGCGGTTTCATCGCTGCAGTTATCGGCCACAACCACGATCTCGCATCCTTCATAACGCCGTGCCGAAAGAGACACGCTCTCGACACACCTCGTGATGAGAAGCGCTTCATCATGAGCGGGAATTACAACCGCCAGGCGGAGTGTCGCAGTGTCCGGCTGATCTGGAATTTTGCGTTTCCGAGCTGTGCCGAGAGTCAGCAGCAACAGCTCAAACGTGCCCGGCAGCGCAGCGAGTAGAGCGCTCGCTCCCAGAACGACTGACGCGACTTTGAGAATCGCCATCATGCGATGACCCGAATCATTGAGTAATCGCCGACCGCGGCCCTGGCCATAGCAGGCGCGTCGGCCACCCGCGGTTTCGCCACAAGACATCCCTCAGACCAGCCAAGAAGCACGAAGAACAACGGATACATATGCGCCGAGATATAGGTGGTTCCAGTCGAAATGGCAATGGATACCAGAATTCCAAACAAAGTAAAGCGGAACATCCGGTCCCTGGGGGTTATCTGTTCAACAAAAAACGCGTCACGGAATATGCGTGAGAGCGCTACCAGAAACAAGATGCAGAAAATTGCCAGGCCTGTCAGACCGAAACCCAGGGCGACGAACAGGTAGTTATTATCGATCGACAACATACCCGGCACCAGTGGCCAGTTCGCGCGGCCCCATCCGAAGACCGGGCTCTCCATCACAATATCCTCGTATTGACTCACGAGAACGGCGCGGTATTCCGCCGATGCCTGCTCCTCAACGCCTTCAAAAGCCGAGGCGCCAGCGAGATAGGCCTTGCCCCCGTAATAAACGAGGCCGCCGCCCACACCAAGAATCAGAAGGGCCCGCGTCAATGCACGCCGGCGGTTGGGCCGCAGACCGACTGATACGAAAACGGCTCCGGCAATTGCCCCCAGCCAGGGACCGCGCGACAGTGTCATGAGGATTCCCGCCAGCAGCACTGCTCCTATGATTCGCTGCTTCGAAAACGGGTGCGACCCGAGAAACCTGAACTTTTCCTCCCATTGCCCGGTCGTACAAAGCCATCTGTGGAACAGGCAGGCGACCCCGATAAACACGGCGTTCGAAATCGCGTGTCCGTAGGGCCCGGCAACCCGTCCGAATCCCCAGCGCATCTGCGTGACCCACTGAGGCGTTTGGTTGGGGAAGAATAATCCGAGCGTCGGGCGGAACAGACTGACACCCATTCTGAACTCATACACGGACAGCACGCACACGATGAACAAACACCAGACGAAGCGCCGCGCAACCTGGCTGCGCAATCCGTTTGGTTCGATCAGCATCTTGGCAGCCATGTAAGGGAGGATGGCGAGAGTAATCAGATCGAAGACCAGGTCCGGCATCTTTTCGGTACCGGTGTTGTAGACCTCGCAGACGACCTGCCACCCCAGAAAAGCCGCAATAAACAGATCCGTCGGCGTGAACTTCCATTCCTTCTTTACGAATGCGCTCCAGAAGAGGTAGCCGCCCAGCGGCAGGATGCCCGCCTGAATCATCGTCGGATCCGGAAACGAGGGAATGGGCAGCGAGTAGTAATCGGGAAATATCAAAAGAACCGGCAAGAATACCTGCAGGAATGCCGCGGCCGGAGATTGTTTGCGCGCCACCCACCAGCACAGAATGGCCGGCACCAGCACGATCAGTTCTGTCACTCGGCGTCGTTCCTCGATGGCAGACAGGAGCAAAGCAGACGTCCAGCATATCGTGCCGCTTCGGTCAGCGACCTTCCGAATCCCGTCCCGGCCGCCTCGTAATATCTCACATCATCGTCCGAATCTGCGGACTCCAGGGAAGCGGGCTGGAGTATTCCGGCGTGCATGCGAAGGCACGCCCATCGCCGGTACGCAGGCAGATTCGCGATCTCTTCTTCCTGCCTGGGCCGGGGCCCGGCGAAACCCATGAAGCCGACTGCAATCGGCCCGAGCGCTGGAAGGAAACAGAAAAAGAAGTGCCGAATCCAGTCTTTGGGGCCTCTGCATATGATGGATTTTCCGAAACTCCAGAGCTCGAATGTCTTCCAGCGGTAAGGCTCAAGTACGGTTGGCGTCTGGACAACGGTGGTTCTCTCGATCCTGGGTATCAAACCGAAGGCGGCGCCGGCGAACAGCACGATAAAGCAAGGCAACAGTATAAGGATGGCGGCAAATGCGGCAACTCGGCTGCAGACCCGCCTCAAACGAGCCGTCAGCGACATGCCGAACACGCTACCCAGCAGGAGATCGTCGACATCTTCGATCTCTGCTTCGCAGGCAGTATTAATCAGCCGCGAATGATCCACGACCACGTTTTTCAAGGCAAGGTGTTGCCCGACATAGCTACCTGCATAAACAACGGAATCCGTCACGTGCGTTTCCCGTTCGATGAAACAGTTCTTGCCGATCGAAGCCCCCGGACCGACATGTGCCAGCGCCCCGATCCGGCAGTTCTCCCCCAGAAAGGCTGGCGCCGCGAGTCTGGCCGTTGCATGCACCTTGACGTTCCGCGCCATCCATACGCCAGGCTCCACCTCTCTACCACTCACCACCAGACCAGGAAACTCTTTGGATAAGACGCGGCGATTCGACTCCAGCAGCTCAAGGTAGGAACGTGCCATCAGTGGCCGGTCACCGATCCGATGGGCCACATTCTCGTTTGACATCAAAGACGCCAGCAGACCAGCTTCGTCGAGGCCCTCCTGAACCTTGTGCAGATCGCTCATCCTTACCAGGCCCCAGCCAGTCCAGCGAACTTCGCCTTCTTTCCAGCAAAACAGTGCGCTCCGCGATGCCTCCGGTTCCAGACTTAGGTGGGGCAGACTGTCTGAATGCACAAGCAGCACCAGTTCGCCGTCGCTTTGGCTTGGAATCTGCCGGAACCCGTCATAGACGCTGGCTGCATCGGGCACCGTGTAATAGCGGAACCGCGCACCCCATCTGGTTCCGCTGCCCAGGGCGTTCGCAATATCGCTCGCCCTCTCCGGAATAATGACGTCCAGTTCGCGAATTCCGTGGCTCACCACACTCTCGATGAGATGGTGCAGAAATGGACGGTCAACCAGCGGAGACAGTTCGCACCACGCGGCTCCCGGATTAGTCGATAGCGGCATGCTGCGGCAGACAACAACAGACCTCATGTTTAATCCCTAGTAAGCGCCGCGGCCGGTCAAAACTGCTGGCACGGTGCTTGCCACGAGTTTCACGTCCAGCCAGAAGTTGTGGTTGTCGACGTACTCCACATCCATCAGGACTTGTTTCGCGAATGGAACATCGGCGCGTCCACTGACTTGCCAGATGCATGTGAGTCCTGGGCGCACGCCGAGTCGCCGCCGGTCTGCCTGAGTATATTTGCTGACCTCCCGGGGCAGAGCGGGCCGCGGCCCTACCAGCGACATCTCACCGCGCAGGACGCACCATAGTTGCGGGAATTCATCCAGACTGAACCGGCGGATCAGGCGGCCGATCCACGTGACGCGCGGATCGCGCTTCATCTTGAAAGTGATACTCGTTCCATGATGATTGCTGCTTTGCAGGTGGTCTACCATCTGCTCCGCCTTCACAACCATCGACCGGAACTTCGGAAAGGCGAACGTCTCTCCCCATATGCCGACGCGCTCTTGCCAGTAAAGGACGGGCCCGCCATCGGTAAGCGCGATCGCCAGCGCAATGAGGGCGAACAGTGGACTCATGACGATCAGCAGTAACAGAGAGAACACGATGTCCAATACTCGTTTAGCGGTACGGTGACCGGCCTCCGACGCGCTGATCACAACCACTGACACGCGACGCCGGGCTTTTCGCACCATGCGGGCCGGCGCCGTTCCCGCGCGCCGATACCGTCGGGCCCATTCATCCATGTTGCCCGTTGATGACCTTCCCGAAATCGAAACGATTGACTCGTAAGTGGCGCGATTCATAGTGGATCACTCCTGTTGTTTCAATAGTTACGATGCAATCTTGCCAGCGAAGGGGCTGCCTTGCCCCCAGGATCGCTGTCCAGCCGCTGCTCCCATCGCGAGCCTTGGGAAAGAGTCCATGGCTTCCTCTGCGCTCGCGTAGAGCGCGACGACCGCGTCGGCGCGTAGCAGTTCGAAAAGTGCTCTGACGTTTGCAGACTGCGTGCACAGCCTCACATCTGCCGGCGACGGTTCACCCGCTGTCCAATGCAGTATGGCGGCAAATCCGCTCACGTCGAAATACCGCAGCGCGCTCAGGTCGATCACCGCGTTCTTGCTGCCGGCGATGGCGTCGTCTACCGCTTGCGTCAGCTGAGCGGCGTTTTGGCAGTCGATGCATGGAACAGTCAGAGTAATGACCACAGTCTGACCGGTCACTTCGCGTTCAAAGAAGAGGGATTTCATAGTTATGCCCGCTTTAGAGTCAACAAAGTGATTTCAGGGCGCGCGCCAAGCCTCGCGGGTACGCCGAGCGTCCCGATCCCGCGGCTTACGTAGCAGGTGCGGTCACCCTCGCGGTAAAGACCACGCACAAAAGGAGTCAACATTCTGGCCGGATTCAGCGTCGGAGAGAGCATTTCGAAAGTCACCTGTCCGCCGTGGGTATGGCCGGCAAGC
>Ga0210388_10002223_pt1 | contig 15135 bp, 17 predicted proteins | sample IncBWC19OmetaG_FD_155485 | JGI IMG/M metagenome (GOLD analysis project Ga0210388, IMG submission 155485) | Forest soil microbial communities from Barre Woods Harvard Forest LTER site, Petersham, Massachusetts, United States - Inc-BW-C-19-O ...
AGGAACCTAAACCTTGCCCAGCGTCAACTTTGCAATCGTCGCCAGCTGCATAAAGGATGTCCCCTCGTATATCTTTCCGATCTTCGCGTCCCGGTAGAGTTTCTCCACTGGATAGTCCTTTACAAAGCCCGAGCCCCCGAAAACCTCCACCGCCAGACTCGCCACCCGCTCCGCCACATGCGACGCGAAGTATTTGCACATCGCCGCCTCCTTCAGAAATTCCAACTTCGCATCCTTCAATCGTGCCGCGTTATAGACCATCAATCGCGCCGCCTCAATCTCCGTCGCCATCTCCGCCAGTTGAAATTGCATCGCCTGAAACTCCACCAGCGGCTTCCCAAACTGCTTGCGTTCCTTCGCCCACTTCGCCGCGTGCCCCCACGCCCCCGCCGCCAATCCCAGCATCTGCGCGCCAATTCCGATGCGCCCCTCGTTCAGCGTCTCAATCGCAATCTTGTATCCCTTGCCCGGCTCACCCAGCACCTGCGCCGCAGGAACCACACAGTCCTGAAACACCAGCTCACATGTACTCGAGGCGCGAATGCCGAGCTTGTCCTCCTTCTTGCCCAGCGAAAATCCCGCCATCCCCTTCTCCACCAGAAACGCCGTAATCCCTTTGTACCCGGCCGAAGGATCAAGCGTCGCGAAGACAATAAACAGCCCGGCTTCCTTCGCATTTGTGATCCAAAGCTTCTGCCCATTCAGCACATAATCATTCCCACGCTTCGTCGCGCGAGTCTGCATCGCAAACGCATCCGAACCCGACCCCGCCTCGCTCAACGCATAAGACCCAATCGTGTCCGCCGCCAGCCGCGGCAGATACCTCTTCTTCTGCTCCTCGTTCGCCCACCGAACCAGCGCATTGATGCACAGCGTATTCTGCACATCCACCATCACCCCAACCGAAGGATCGACAGCCGAAATCTCCTCCACCGCAAGAATCGCATTGAAGAATGTCCCACCCGCCCCACCGCACTCTTCAGGTATCTCAATCCCCATCAACCCCAGTTCAAAGAGCTTCTTAATGAGACCCGAATCCATCTGCTGGGACTCATCCATCCCGCGCACCAGCGGCCCGATCTGCTCCTCGGCAAACCGCCGTACCGTATCGCGAAACATCTGCTCTTCTTCACCCAGCTGCGTCAACGCCATCGGCACTGCATCCTGCGACATCTACTCACCTCAAAGGGATTCAAGAAAAGGTGAGTCTAGCACCTCGGAGACACAAATGAATAGTCATTCAGTCAATGGACACGACGAACCAAAGTCCCGCTAGAAGCTATTTTGCGATTAGCCTTGCTTCTTGCCCCTACCCAGCCGCCTTCACCGGCCGCCCACGCCGGCTCACAATCGAAAGCTTCTCCGTATTCAGAATCTTCTGCGCCTGCTCCTTCGCATGCTTCGCCCAGGGACCTACCGGATCAAGCCGCACATAAGCCAGCCAGTGCCGCAACGCCCGCCGCCTCTGCCCCTGCCGTTCATACGCCAGCGCCAGGTTGTAATGCGCATCGGCATACTGCGGAACAAGTGCCACAGCCTTCTGATAAGCCGCCGTCGCCTCACTCAGCCGCTGCATCTCGTCCAGCACATTGCCCAGATCGAAAAACGCAAGCGCATATTCCGGATCTGCCACCGTAGCCCGCCGGTAGTGATCCTCCGCCATCTCGAATCGCCGCTGATTGTAGTGAATCGTCCCCAGATTGATCAGCGCAGGAGCATGCCCCGGCCGAATCTCCAGCAGCGCCTGATACATCTCCATCGCCTGCGGAATCGTCGCCGGATTCTCCTCCAGCTGAACCGCCTGCACAAACATATCCTGCACATCCACAGTTCGCCGCGACGAAGCTGCAACAGCGCCCACCACACTCAGTTGTCGCGTTGGCGAAGTCTCAAAGTCGAACGAAAGCTGTTGGCTCAACGGATCCACCAGAGCCCCGCCATGCCGGAAACTAAGCCGCGAGCCTCTCCGCACAAAGCTCGCCTCCATCAGCGGATTCCGCATACCCGCCACGCGCTGCATCGCATCCACAGAAGCCCGTATGCTCTTGGCGGAGATACGCGTCGTCGCCTGCAGATCGCGCAGCTTCCGCAACTGACTCAAAGACTCAAACGAATAATGTTCCTTGGAGATAATGAGTCCCGCTCGCTCCCACGCCAGCAACTGGCGAGTATGCAAGTGCAGGATCCGTATTACATCTTGACGGCTATATCGGGTCACTGTGCGTCTCGTGTTACACCGTCTGCGAGCTCCATACAGCAAACTCTTCCGTGAGTATGCCTTCAGAAGGCACGCCAATCAAGACCGTTTCCCTCCATGCTTATGAAATAACCGTGGATAACACGTACCCAATATGGTTCCGTACAACGTGGCACAGCGAATCGCTAATCGGCCCAGCACAGATTGCGCGAAGGCAGAAACACCGCCCGGGCGGAAAAGATTCTTGGAATTGTAAGGAGGGAATGGAGCCGATGAGCGGAGTTGAACCGCTGACCTACTGATTACGAATCAGTTGCTCTACCAACTGAGCTACATCGGCCTTCCTCCCTATTCTAGCGACTCAGAGGCTATCCGCCAAATCACCCAAAAGGTACCTTTGCTTCGCCCCAATTCTTCCCTCGCGAAGCTAGCGGAGGCGCACCACCCTCGCTCTCTCTCCGTCCAAGACCATACCGCTCGCGCAGCTGTTGATTCGCCACCAGCAACTCCGCCACCAGCCGTCGCAGCCCCGCATTTTCCAGCCGCAACTCCTCTAACATCCGGCTCGCGTCCGTGCCCGAAGCCGCAAAAGGAACACTCGACGAAGACCCGATCTGGTCATAACGCCCCGACTCTGCTCTTACCGTCTCTTCCGATGCCATATGACAGATCCTCCTCGTCAATCTCAGGGGCCCGAAGCATCTAGCAACCACAATCAAAACTGCTCATCCGCCGACGGACCATAGATCGCCGGCACGCTCGCCTCATTCAGCCGCAGATAAACCGTCAACTGCCCGCGATGATGCGCCAAATGACTAAACAGCGATTCGCTCAAAGTTACGTAGCGCGGCTTATTGCTGATCTCATATCCGCCCAACCTGAGCTTCCACGGCTTCATCAAATCCGCTTCCGTCGTCGCCTCCAGAGTCTTCTTCGCCGCCGCCACTCCCGCATCCAGAGACTTCAACAGCTCCTCCCGGCTCGCCATCGGCTTCGTCTTGAACTTCTCGCTCGCGGGGTCGTCCAGATTCAGTTCATCCCGCTCAACCATCAACGTCGCCCACCCCGGCATAGAGGCCACCAGTGCCGCCAGAACCCCAAGCGGCATCGACTTCTCGTGCGGCTTCCAGTCGTTCCGGCCCTCCGGGACCCGCTCCAGTACCTTCCGCGACGCCTCTGACTCTTGCACCAGCTTTTCCAGAAAGAAATCCTTGAGTTCCATAATCCAGTTCTCCTTTGGACGGCCGATATTCCGACTCGATAACTCACAGCCTAAATTTCCATATATGACATAAGCTGTCATAATTAATCCGACAAAATAAAAAAGTTCGAAGAAAGGGGGTCTCAACCCTCCCGTGAAGGCCGACAGACTCCTCTCCGCGCTTCTCCTCCTTCAGGCCAAAGGCCGCGTCACCAGCCGCGAGCTCTCCGACCGCCTCGAGGTCTCCCAGCGCACCGTCCATCGCGACATGGAGGCCCTCAGCGCCGCCAACGTCCCCATCTCCGCCCTCCGCGGCTCCCAGGGCGGCTGGCAGCTGGAACCCGGCTGGCGCACCCAGGTCCCCGGCCTCGACGAAGCCGAACTTCGCGCCCTACTCATGACCCAGCCCCGCGCCCTCGGAGATCCCGCCATGCGCGCTGCCTCCGAACGAGCCTTCGGCAAGCTCATGGCCGCCCTCCCCAGCCGCCTCCGCGAGCAAGCCGCCGCCATCAGCGAGCGCCTCCTCATCGACCCCACCGGCTGGCACGCCTCCACCGAAGATCTCTCCATGCTCCCCATCGTCCAGGACGCCGTAGCCCGCGACTGCCGCCTCACCTTCGACTACACTCGTGCCGACGGACAAACCGGGCCCCGCACCGTGGACCCCCTCGGCCTTGTCTCCAAAGGCATCGCCTGGTACCTCGTAGCCCGAGCCCCCAACGGCCTCCGCACCTACCGCGTCTCCCGCATGCGCGCCGCCACTCCTCTCGCCCAAACATTCGAGCGCCCCGCCAACTTCAAGCTCTCTACCTACTGGGAGACCTCGACCGCCGCCTTCCAGGAAAACCGAGCCCCCTTCGAAGCCACCATCGCCGCCGCACCCCAGGCCGCCCGTTCCCTCCAGGGCTGGTGCGCGACCGCACCCTCACAAACCCCTCCCACCCCCAACCTCCCCGACGATTGGCAGATCCTGGACATCCGCTTCGAAGGCGAAGAACACGCCCGCTTCCTCATCCTCGGCTTCGGCCCCCGCGTCCGAGTCCTCGAACCCACCACCCTCCGCGAAAAAATCCAAGCCGAAGCCACAGCCCTGCTCAATTCCGCCCAGCTCGATTCTTAGGTCAATACAAGCTGTCATTTCGACCGGAGTAGCGGAGTGGAGAAACCTGCTTCTCTGCCGATACGCTGCGTGATGTGGCTTGTCGCCTTCCTCAGCGTAGGTGCAGAGTGGTTCCTCATGTGGCAATCAAGAACATTGAATGGTCAGGAGGCCGCATTCCGAATGTTCGCCATTCTCGGCATCGTCCTCATCTACCTCGCCATGCCAGAGCCAGAACTACCACCCAGCTAATTCGTGCCTACTGCATCGGAACAAACTTCTCCTCACAACTAAACGCACGTTGCGCAACCGCCGCATCCGAAGTACTAGGAGCCGGTCCAGCCTTCGCCGGCACCACCTTAATCTCCGTCCCACCAAAATCCAGATTCGTTCCCAATGGCCCCAGCGTCACCGTGGCGAAACGCCCATGCACCTGCGCCGGAGTAATCCCCACCACCCGAACTCCATCGAGCGAGACCTCCGTCCGATGATCATCATTCAACCCTGCAATCAACACATCCCCCGGAGTCGTATCGATCACATTCTGAATCGTGATCCCCTTATAATCCGGAATCCGGTCGCCCGTATACTTCGGATCCTCAAACCCCTCCGTCGTCTGGTTCGTGTAATAAGGACTGATCGCAATTGGATTCTTCACCCCGCGCATACAGATGTTCTTGTAAGTCAGATCATGCACCGCTCCACCCCGCGTCACGTTGCTCTTGATCCGAATCCCGCTCGTCGTATGGTCCTCAGTCAGCCCATCCACCAGCAGAAAGCTATCACCTGTATAAGTCTCACTCCCAATCGACATCCCATGTCCCGAATAAAAGTGGTTGTCGATCACGCTCATATGCGTTGTGCCCGTCTTGATCGCGATATTGTCGTCGCCGTTATCAATCCAGCTATGCGTCACCGTCACATTCGTCGACGACCCGGGATCGATCCCATCCGTATTCCGCGCATCCGCCCCCTTCGTCGTCGGAGTCAGCAGATGCACTCCCCAGGCCGTAAACCCATCCGTCTGATTCACGCTCACATGAAAGTTCGTGGAGTTGTGCAGCGTAATCCGGTACAACACCAGTCCATCCGCATGGCTCGCCACAATCATTCGCGGCGTAAAGTAGCGTTCATTCTTCGGCTCAGCCTTCCGAGCCATCTCCCACCAGCTATAGTCCTTGCCCAGAATCTTCGCGTAGCCCCGCCCGTCGATCACACCATCGCCCATGATCCCCACATTCTTCGCATCATTAATGCTGATAAACGGCCGACACCCTCCACGCGGAGCCGGACGCTGCGGAGCAGGAAACACCGCCGGAGGTGCACCCGCAGCAATCGTCCCGCAAAGTCCCGGCGTTACACCCTCCCCCTTCATCTCGTAGTCCGCCGCGTCACGCGACCCAAACAGCGTCACGCCTTCATCAATCAGCAGCGTCACGCCCGTACGCATCTCCAGCGGTCCGGAAAGAAACGCATTATTCCCGTTTGCTGGAGTCAGCTCAACTGCCATCCCCGGTTTGCACTTATCCAACGCGCTTTGAATGCGCGCCGTATCCAACTTCTTCTCATCCGCATCTACCAACTTCTCGCTCACCGACCGAAGCTGCGACGGCAACTGCACACACGAAGCCGGAATCGTCGGCTCACTCACCTGCCGCGTATCCTGCGCCTTCACAGTCAATGTCCCCACAAGAAGCGCACCCAAAACACACCACTCCGCCCCGCCAAATCGCTTGCTCATCTGCATCCCGATCACTGGTCCGGCCTCCCTGAAGCCACTAGGCCCAAACTAGCACATGCAACAGCACAAGGTCATGGCATCACACCATGCGGCGTCGCTCCCGATCCTCTCTCTCGCTATCCATCTTGTTCCCAACCGAACCCGGCCATATCAAGATCCCCAGACACACCAGAGAGATCGTGACCTCCAACGCAGTATGCAGTGCATGAGACATACCAAGGACCCCTTCTTCGAAGAGCCGCAAGAGCTCTTCTACTTTCTTCCATCGGCTGATTCTGTCCGCGCTTCAAATCGCACGTCCAAATTCTTAGCAGCCATCTTCATAATCGGAATCCCACACCCTCAATCGCCCAAAAGTTGTACCCCAAAACGCGAAGAGGCCGCCCGGCAACAGGGCAGCCTCTTCTTTAGGGAGAATAGTTCCAACGGAGGCAAAGCCATCAGAACTTTCTGGCGAAATACTAAGTTTGGCAAAATAGCGTGTCAAGGCTTAATCTGGCAAAATGTAAGTGATTGATCAGATTACAGTTACACCGTTAACTCAATCGTTAACACCACCCTCTTTATTCGCCTTACATTCGCTTCAAGCCCACCGAATGGTTACCAAAGGGCCATCCTTTCAGCCGCTTAGCCCACCTCATGCACCGTCAGCGGTGCATAACCCTCGTCCATCCTGCCGCTTACCTTTGTCCTGCCCCCGGCCCATCCGTGTGGATCTGCGCAGCACGTCCGCTAAGGTCGATCCGCAGAAACTCCGGCTCTGTCGCCGCAGGCTTACCCTGCATCACGCGAATCGCAGCTCGAGCCCCACCAAAGAACAACGCCAACACCACCGCAGCAAGAGCACCCAACCCACAGAAAACCAAAATGCTAGTCAACAGGCTAACCGTCTTGCGTACCTCCGAGTGAAATTCCAGAGGCATCGGCTTATTCCACGTCAGCTCATTGTGCAGATGGATCCCCTCCACCAAAGCCTTCGCCTCCGGTCCACTCCAATTACCTGAAGTCATCAACACCAGCGGCCCTTCACGCCGCAGCATCACCGTCCCCGCCTGCGGCCCCTGGTTCTTCATCTCCGCAACGATCTGCCGTCCATGGTCTCCCGCAATCTGCGGAGTCGGATACAGCACCAGCGTCAGCGTGCCCTTTCCTTCATACTTCGCGGTCACCACCTCGGCCGCTTTATCAAACCCGACAATCTCCGCCGGCAACACACCACCCATCGCCTGGTACCCCACCGGCCCCAGCGCATATCTCACCGAATCCTTCTGCAATCCCTTCGCTGGCAGATAAGTCGGCAGCAGCGGAGCCAAACCCTTCGTTCCGCCAATTTTAGGCAACCCAACCTGCACCGTCTTCAGCAGCGCAGCCGACGACTCCGGATACGTCTTCAAATCCGAAACCACCACCGACACTCCGCTCTGCATCACATGGTCCCCACCGCTCCGGCGCAGATACGTATAAGCCGAATAAGCTCCCGTAGCATCATCAAACTGATAAACCGTTACCGTCCCACTCGGCACTCCACCATGCGCCGTCGGGCTCGTCACCGAGCCACGTTCATAACGTTTGATCCCATCCTCCACCAGCACCGAACCGTCTACGCCGCTCCACGGAGGCGCACCATTCCCCTCTTCATGCCCTGGCGCCGCGCGTAGCGATTCAGGCAGCAAAGGAGTCGGCGGCAACGCCAAAGTCGTGGCCGTCTTCGTCTCCTGCCCACGCCCCTGCAACACAGCCGGCCCACCCACCAGCATCACACCCAAAACAAACCGCGACATCACCCGAAACCCGGAAGAAACAACCATACGAGGTCAGACTACACCAGCCCGATAAAGTAAGCCTAGACCCCAACCCGCGCGTTAGTGTTCTATGAGTGTGTCGCTGAGCGTGTTCAAGTGTGACCAAATGATCCTGATGCCGATCGGTAAGAAACCCACTTTGCAGTGATAACGCCTTCCGCAAAAGAACGCAGAGAGGTAACGTCATGAAAACGCTCTTTATCGCGCTGCGGTCGGCGGTCGTCAGTGCCGGTTTTATTTTGCTTTGGGGCTGGGTCGCCTTGAGCCTGCATCGCCGCTATGACGACACGCTGGGTTTCGCATTGCCCGAATGGACACGTGCGCTCGGCCTCGTGCTCCTGGCGGCTGGTGGAGCCCTGGCGCTCGCTTGCATCACGACGTTTGTCACCCGCGGGGAAGGCACGCCCGCGCCATTCGACCCGCCACGTAAGTTCGTTGCTGCTGGCCCCTACAAATTCGTGCGAAATCCCATGTACCTCGGAGGCTGCATTCTCCTCATTGGCTTCGGCCTCTACGAACGCTCTCCCGCCATTCTCGTCTTCGCTCTTCCCTGGCTTCTGCTCGCTCACCTCTTTGTCGTTCTCTACGAAGAGCCGCATCTCCGCGCCACCTTTGGCGCAGCCAATGACATCTACTGTCGCTCAGTCCACCGCTGGCTACCCCGGTTATAACGCCGTGGTCGCGTCACCCCGGAGTCTTCACACCCTTCCGCATCATCTCCACCGCCTTCTCCAACCGCATCGTCCTCGTCTCTTCCTTCTTCGCCTCCAACACCCATCGGCAATACTCTTTGCGATGCGTAAAGCTCAGCCCGTCAAAAAACGTCATCAACCCTTCCTTCTTCAGCATTTTTTGGAGCGAGGCCGGCACCTCCAACTCACGCAATCCCTCATCCTTCCAAACCTCGACATCAATCACGTCACCCGGACCCTTCCCAATCTGCTCCCGAATAGCCTTCACCACCGCCAACATATGCTGCGCTCCACCGCAAGTCATCAGCGAACCCGTATAAGCCACACCCCCAACCGTCGCCTTAACCGCAACCTTGCCCTTCGTACCAAACTCCGTCGCAACGTCGAAAGGAAACAACACGAAAGCCCCGCCACCATCACTCGCTTCAATCTTCGCCTTGAATCGATACGTCTTCACGGAGCCTCCATCCCCACGCAGGCCCAGCCAACACTCAATTAATTAATCTACTCCCCACGTACGCGCCGCGAACTACTTCGTACTCGCCCGCTCCGTAGCCGTCCTTGTCCCGCTCAAACCACCCGCATACTTCGCCACACCCTTATACAAACTCTCCGCCACACGCTGCCGATACTCCGGTTCCCGCAACTCCCTCGCATCTTTCTCATTCGTCACAAACGAAATCTCCGCCAGAATCGAAGGCATATTCGCTCCGATCAAAACCACAAACGGAGCCTTCTTCACCCCCCGATCCTTCAGCCCCGCATTCCCCTTCTGCAACCCGCCATAGAGACTCGCCTCAACATCGCTCGCAAACTCACGCGACTCCTCAATCTTGTCCTTTAGCGCAATCTTCTTCACCAGATCGCTCAGCTGATGAATCGACTGGTCGCTCACCGCGTTCTCCCGCGCCGCCGTCTCCAGCGCATCCGGCGAAGAAGTAAAGTTCAGATAATAAGTCTCCACCCCCCGCGCACTCGCATCCGGCGAAGAGTTCGCATGGATCGACAAAAACAGATCCGCCTGCGCCTTATTCGCAATCGCCGTCCGCGTCTCCAGCGGAATAAATGTATCATCGGACCGCGTATAGATAATCTCCGCACCCAGCCTGTCATGCAGCAGCTGCCCCACCCGAAGCGCCACATCCAGCACCACATCCTTCTCCAGAATCCCCTCCGCGCCAATCGTCCCCGTGTCATGCCCACCATGCCCGGCATCAATCACGATCCGCCCGATCTTCAACCCGAGCGCCCGCACCAGCGAAGTCTCTCCATCCGCCGTAGGCACCGCAGCCCGCGCCGGCCCCGCATCCGGATCAACCGCAGCCTTCCCCTTCTTGCTCTTCCGCGCGTTCGTGCTCGAAGTCGAATTCGTAGTTGCAACCGCCGCAATATCAGTGCCTGCCAGCTTGCTACTCCCTACTCCCTCTTCCCTACTTCCTGCCTTCGAAACCACCGCCGAGATCGGCTGCGAAGTAGGCTGCGTCGTCGCCTCCACCCTCCCCGGCTGCGCACTCAGGGCAGCCACATCAAACGAGCTCCCCGCCTTCACCGCCGTAGTATTCGGAACCGTAGGCGCCGCAGTAGCCGCTTTCTGCATCGGCACCTGCACCGCCGGAGCACCCACCTCCGCCTTGCCTCCATGAATATCGATAATCAGCCGGTAAGGATTCGGCAGCAAAAACGCCGAGTACTCCGTTACATCATTCACATCCAGCACCACCCGCGTCATGTCATTCGAAAACTGCGCCGCGCGAATCTTCTTCAGGAAACCATCATCCGTAACCGCAAAACTCTTCCCCACCAACTCCGACGCCAGCCGAGTCCCATGCAAGTCAAAATAAATCCGGTCCGGCCCCGGCACCCGCGCCGCCTCATACGTCACATCATCCCCAAGATCGATCGCTACCCGCGTATACGTCGGTGTCGACCAATGCCGAATCCCCGTAACCTGCGCCAACCCATGTCGCTTCCCCGTGTCTTTCGCCACATGCAAAGCCACCGGCGCCGCAGCACCCGGCATCTCCCCACTCGATGCAGCAGCAGAAGCAGTCGAAGCCTCCAGTTCCGCATCCACCGGCGCCGAAACCCCACGCCTTTCCGCATCATCAATCGTCGGCGAAGCCGCAGAAACAGCAGCCTTCCCCGTCACCGGCATAGGAGCAAACGAACTCCCGCCATCCACGATCGAACTCCCTTTCGCTCCAACCAACAAAGCCCCACCCGCCTGGGTCCCAAGCACGCTAGTCCCTGGTCCCTCGACCCTAGTTCCTTGTTTACTGGTCCCTAGTCCCTCGGCCCTAGTCCCTGCACTCAAAGAAGCAATCCCCGCCCGCGCCTCTTCCGCCAATCCACTGCGCGGGTACTCCTTCAAAAACAGCTCATATCTCTCCCGAGCCGCACCCGCATCATGCAAATCGTTCTCATAAATCTGCCCCTCTGCCAGCAGCGCCTGCACCCTGAGCGAACTCCCCGGATACTGCGTCCTCAAAAACTCATACTGCCCCACCCCAGCCTTCGACGACTTCGCATCATGCAGCACTCTCCCCTGCTCCGCCAGCAGCTCCGCCACCGCACTCACGCTATCTGGAGCGTGCACATCCCCCGGAGCCCCGTGATACACCACCCGAAACCCATCCATCGCCCGCTGATAATCAGCCTTCGTCCGCGACCCCTCCGGAATCCCCTGCAGCTCCTCCAACCCCCGCTCCGCCTGCTGCCAAGCCGTCAACTCCGCCTTCCGCCCCGAAGACCCCGCAGGCTGCCCCCCGGACCTCGCTGATCCATAACCCGTCCCACACAAAACCGCGCAAAAACACGCCACACACAAAACCGCACAAACCCCACCCGACCACCCGCTCCGCATTGTCGTCCTCAGGCCCATAGACAACCCTAAGTTTAAGAGAATCCACCCCTCTACCCCCGCCCGAATGCGCCCACGGTTACACCCCGCGATACTCCCCCACCCCTAGCAGAACCGCCGCCCCGCGACCACAGCGTCTAGTTGCCTCCCCTTGCGCCCAACCAAACCAATTCCTCTATACTGGCTCGCATGAATGACATCGACATCGATCTCATCGTCGGCGCGCTCCGCAAAAACGGTCACACCGTCGAGCATGTCTTCTCCGTCCCCGACAACGCCGGCCTCTACGAGTTCGTCGTAGACGGCAACACCCTCAACCTAGAAGAAACCCGCCACCTGCTCGAACAAGACGCAACCAAATAACCCACCACAGAGAGACGGCGCGCCCTCGCCTCACTTTCCGGTATGGATATCTTCGTGCATCTCGTGTGGCCCCTCTTTCCCCTCCAGAAACGCCTGATCCGTCTGCGCGCTGACCTTCGCCATCAGGTCCAGATACAACAGGTGCGCGTTCCATATCCCAAACCGCTCTAGCGCCGCCGAAGCCTGCTCCGCCGTTATGTCGTTGTGGCCAAAGTTCGTCTTCGCCATCAACCCCAGAAACTGCGCCTCATCCTCAAGAATCTTGTCCTGCTGATCAAGAAAATCCTTCTGCGCGCCAAACACATCCGAGTAGCGTTGCGCCTCGGCATACGGCATAAACGCCAGCGCTCCCGTCGTCTGTGCTGTCTTCCACGCCGTATCCCTCAAACCCACAATCGAATAGTCCGCCGAAATCGACCCCTTCTGCGCCTCCTTGTCCCTCGGATTCTCCTGAATCCGCGTCAGCACATCAATATTCTTTTGCATCATCTCCCGCTGCGTCTTCAGCTTTCCCACCGCTCCATTCATCTGGCCGGTGTTGTACTGGATCTCCTCCCGCATCGTCTCTCGCGCCTCTTGCACCAGCTTGTGTTCGCGATGCAGTTCCACACAGCCCTCGATCCCAACCGCAATCAGCAGCCCAATCGTTATCGTCAGCAAATGAACAAAAAAATCCTTCCAACCCACAATCGGGTGATGCGGAGCATGTACGTCCAAAACCGCCTCCTCTGCAACGAGATCAGCACCAGGCCGAGCCTCCGCAAATTCTAGCCTACCCACAAGTCCCCCCCAACGGCATCCGCAAGGTTGTCCCCGAATTTCGAAGCTTTCATTCTGAGCGCAGCGACTCACTATCGCGCCGCAAATGCCTTGCCGCGCACACTCGTATACACAGCATCGAAAACCTTGAGGCTATCGATGTTCGCAACCCCGCCAACTGTAACGGGATCCTCAATATAGAGAACCCTGCCACTCGCATTGGTGAACGCCGGCCACGCCGGAAGGCCCGAGCCGTTCGGATTGCCCGACTTCGCGAAGTTCACCCAGTAGCTCGACACCTCTTCAGCAACCTGTCGATCAGCCTTGGTCCAGCGCCACGGCGACTGGTCAAGATGGTCGAAGACATACCAAAGCTCAGCAAAATGACTCGCGCCCCAGCCCTCGTACACCGAACCCGCCGGAAACGGGGGCCGCTGCCGAAATGAGTAGTAGTAAACCGGCGCCTTCCCTGTTCCAGCCTGCAAGCTCGCCCATGCCCACATGTCCCACCCAAACCGCAGATCGCGCTCGAAGTCCAGACGCGCCTGTTGGGCCTCTTTATCAGTCCCATGCGGATACGCCGCCGCAAGCGCAGGAGGCAGCTGCCCAAAACTATGCTCGAGATCGCTATCGAACGTAGCGGCCTTCACATGGCTCACATCCGTCAACGCACGAGCCTCCTCCGCGTTCGAACCCAGCAACACCGGAACGTCACTCTGCTGGCCCGCAGCGAACGCCTCGTAGGGCGAAACAGGAAGCACATAAGGTCCGATCACAGGATGGACAATGCCGCCGCCATCGCCAGTGAGCTTCGCCGCCGGCAACTTGCGCAGTTCCTCAACCGACGTCGCTCCCAGCGAAGCAGCGTACTTCTCCCCGTCGCGCTCCGCATTAGCCAACAAAAACTTCGGAGCAAGCTGCAGCGGCTCAAACAGTCCTCCGCTCTCTCCGATAGCCCGCTGAAACAAACCCTTCGCCAGCGGTGAAGACATCAGAATGCTCACCGAGATCGACCCCGAAGACTGACCCGCGATAGTCACGTTCTTCGGATCGCCGCCAAACTCCGCAATGTTCCTTTGAATCCAATTCAGCGCTGCGATCTGGTCCATCAACCCATAGTTTCCAGACGAATGGTGCGGCGACTCGCGCGTCAACTCAGGATGCGCAAGAAAACCCAACGGCCCAAGCCGGTACGCAATCGTCACAACAATCACGCCTTTGTGCGCCAGCCGGTCGCCCCAGTACAAAGGCATCGAAGCCGAACCGTTGATGTACCCGCCGCCGTAAATCCACACAATCACCGGCAAGCGCTCGTGCATGTTCTTCGCGGGAGTCCAGATATTGAGGTAGAGACAGTCCTCACTCACCATCGGCGGCGTCTCGCCCGGCATTGACACACCGTCCTGCATACAAGCAGGAGCAAACGCGTCAGCCTTGCGCGTGCCAGTCCACGGCGCAACATCCACCGGCGGCCGCCAACGCAACTCACCCACCGGCGCCGCAGCAAACGGAACACCTTTATAAACGCTCAACCCACCCTCGCTGACCCCAGACAGCGTGCCGGACTCCGTTCGCACTCGCTGCGCAACCAGCGCCGAGGCACACACAATAGCGTACAAACTAAGTGCCAGCCCCGCCGATGTTGAGATTTTCATGTACCAAGGGTACGTTGCGCCGCACCAATATGTTCAAACGGCCAGCGCCACGGCACCCAGATACGAGTACCCCATTCATGCGGTCTTATCGCATGAGTGGGCCATCGCGCAAAACGCAAACATTCTCCATGCCACCAATAAGTCGTCATTTCGACCGGAGCGCAGCGAAGTGGAGAAACCCGCTTCTCTACCAAAGGCCTTCAAAGCTCCAAACGCCTATAACAAGCCCTCCACAACCCCAGCCGCGCCACTCAAAGCCCCATCGAGCGCCCCCACATCACTCCCACCAGCCTCCGCCAGATCAGGCCTTCCACCACCCTTCCCACCAACCTGAGCCGCAATCAAACCAACAATCTTCCCCGCCAGCACACGAGAAGTAAGATCCTTCGTCACCCCCACAATCAAAGAAACCTTCCCATCAACCGCCGCCCCCAACACAACCACACCGCTACCAAGCTTCCCACGAAGCTGATCCACCAGATCACGCATCTGAGCCTTCTCCAGCCCATCCACCCGCTGAGCCAGCACCTTCACACCCTTCACCTCAACAGCAGTCGAGCCAGCATCCGACAGAGAAGCAGTAGCCGACTTCATCCGCACCGCATCCAGCTCCCGCCGTAGCTTCTTCATCTCCTCTTCTTGCGCCGCAATCCGAACCCGCAGTGCGTCCGCAGGAGTAACGGACTCCGAAGAAGACCCCACAAGCGAACCCACCACCTTAGCCACATCGAAATCCCGCCGGAACTCATGCAGCGCGCCAGTCCCA
>Ga0210388_10002224_pt1 | contig 15133 bp, 15 predicted proteins | sample IncBWC19OmetaG_FD_155485 | JGI IMG/M metagenome (GOLD analysis project Ga0210388, IMG submission 155485) | Forest soil microbial communities from Barre Woods Harvard Forest LTER site, Petersham, Massachusetts, United States - Inc-BW-C-19-O ...
ACGCCGAGTCGAAGGAACTCAAAATCGCCCGCACCACAGAGACCCGCTCCACTTGCCCCTATTGCGCGGTGAGCTGCGGCGTCATCATCCACACCATCGGCGACCAGGCCAAGAATGTCACGCCGCAAGTGGTCCACGTGGAAGGCGACCCCGATCATCCCATCAACCGCGGCACGCTCTGCCCCAAGGGATCGTCGCTCATGCAGGACATCATGAATGACCGGCGCCTGCTCAAGCCGCAAGTTCGCCGCCCCGGCTCCGATCATTGGGAAGACATCGGATGGGAGCAGGCCTACAACGAAATCGCCCGCCATGTTAAGAAGACCCGCGACGAGACTTTCATCGCCACGGATACCCAAGGCCGCACTGTGAACCGGCTGGAAAGCATCGCCTGGAACGGCGGCTGCACGGACACCAACGAGTTCAATTATCTCGCGGTCAAAACCATGCGCAGCCTAGGGGTCTGCTTCATCGAGAATCAGGCCAGGGTTTGACACGGCCCCACGGTCTCCAGTTTGGGGCCAACATTCGGACGAGGCGCCATGACCAATGGCTGGGTCGACATCAAAAACACCGACATGATGTTGATCATGGGCGGCAATCCAGCCGAGAACCATCCTTGCGGTTTCAAGTGGGCTGTCGAAGCCAAGCGAGAGCGCAACGCCAAGATGATAGTCGTGGATCCGCGCTACACGCGGACTGCGGCAGTCTCCGACCTGTTCCTGCAGATCCGCGCCGGATCTGACATCGCGTTTCTCGGCGGTGTGATCCATTATGCGTTGGAGAATCAGCGGATTGCGAAAGAATATCTCGTCAACTACACGAATGCAGCGTTTGTGATTAGGGACGGCTTCAAACTCCCCGACGATGGCCTCTATTCCGGCTTCGACCACGCCAACCAAACCTACGACAAATCCACCTGGAACTATGAAGCCACCGGCGGCGATCAGTCCGCGAAATCCGACGCGGCGCCGTCGCTTCCTCCAAACGTCGTTTACGATACTACGCTCAATCACCCACGTTGCGTTTACCAGCTCCTGAAGCAGCAGTACTCCCGCTACACGCCGGAAATGGTGGAGCGCGTCACCGGTATTCCAAAGGATCAATTCCTGAAGGCCGCCGACATGTTCACCTCGGTCCGCGCGAACGGCGACATGAAAAAGGTGGCCACCGTCATCTATGCGGTCGGCTGGACCCAGCACTCTTTCGGTTCCCAAAACATCCGCGCGGCCGCCATGCTGCAATTGCTGCTCGGCAACATCGGCCGGGCCGGTGGCGGAGTAAACGCGCTGCGCGGCCACTCCAATATTCAAGGCGCCACCGACATGGCCGGTATCTTCGATGAACTGCCTGGCTATCTCAAAGTCCCCAATCCCGCCGACAAGGATTTCACCGGCTGGATGACCCGCATCACGCCGAAATCCTCCAAGCCGAAGGAATGGGATTCCTTCAACTACTATTCCAATACCCCCAAGTTCGCGGCTTCCTTCCTGAAAGCCATGTATGGCGATTCCGCCACCAAAGCGAACGGTTGGGCCTACGACTATCTGCCCAAAGTGGATCGCGAATATTCCTGGGCGCACATTTGGGACGACATGTATCGGGGCAAAGTAAAAGGCTTGCTCGCATTCGGTATGAACGGGGTAGCCATCGGCCCGAACTCGCAAAAAAATATCGACGCGCTGAAAAAAGCCGACTGGCTGGTGGTCTGCGAAATCTATCCAGATGAAACCAGCTCGTTCTGGCAATCTCCCGGCATCACTACGGACCAGATGAAGAACATCCCCACCGAAGTGTATCGTCTGCCCGGCGCGGGATTCGCGGAAAAAGACGGAACCTTCGTAAACTCGGCACGCTGGTTGCAATGGAAGTGGGCCGCCGTACCTCCGCCAGGAGACTGCCAGCTCGACCAGGCGATTCTGGCCAAAATTTTTCTGAAGGTTCGAGAGCTATATAAAAAGGAGGGCGGCAAGTTCCCGGATCCGATCCTGAACCTGACCTGGAACCACCTGGATCCCAATAACCCGTCGTTAGCCGAACTGGCCAAGGAGTTGAACGGCCGCGCCATCTCGGACGTCACTGACGATGCTACTAAAACTACAATCAAAGCCGGCCAGCAATTGCCGGGATTTTCTTTCCTGCGGGACGACGGATCCACTTCCAGCGGAAACTGGATCTGGTGCGGTTCCTGGACCGAAGCCGGCGCTCTGATGCAACGCCGCGGCACCGACGATCCCTCCGGCCTCGGCATCTATCCGAATTGGGGCTGGGCGTGGCCCATGAATCGCCGCGTTCTCTACAATCGCGCCTCCTGCGATCTCAACGGCAAGCCCTGGGATGAAGACCGTCGCCAGGTTTGGTGGAACGAAGCCCAGAAGAAATGGCTCGGCGCCGATGTCCCGGATTTCAAGCCCGACTCCGCGCCCAAAGATCACATGGGCCCCTTCATCATGAATCCGGAGGGCGTGGGCCGATTGTTTGTTCCGCTCGCCGGCATGGCCGACGGTCCGTTCCCGGAACATTACGAACCCTTCGAGAGTCCGGTGGCCAATATTCTGCACCCGCAGCAGGCAAACAATCCTGTCGTCAAGAAATACTCGACCGACATGGACAAATACGGCACGCCCGAGCAGGGATTCACGGTCATCTGCACAACATACCGACTAACCGAGCACTATCATTACTGGACCAAGAATAATCCCATGAACGTCCAGCTTGTTCCGCAAATGTTCGTCGAAATTCCAGTGGAACTGGCCGCGGACTTGGGGATCAAAGGTGGAGGGAACGTGAAAGTGACCAGCGCGCGCGGAACCTACCTCGCCAAAGCCATGGTCACCCATCGCATCAAGCCCATGATGATCGATGGCAAAAAAGTCTACCAGATTGGCATCCCCATCCATCAGGGCTATCGTGGAATTCAAGCAGACGCCGGGCGCGAATCCAAAACTCTGGCTAACATCCTATCGCCCACAGTCACCGATCCAAACGCCTACACCCCCGAGTTCAAAGGCTTCCTAGTAAAACTGGAGAAAGCATGAAAAAGTCGTTGACCGAAAAATCGGTGACCAAAAATCGGGGACACTTCGGGAAAAAATCGGGGACACTTCGGGCTAGCGTTTTCAACTCCTTCAACCTTCGACGCGAGCAGACGTGTCCCCCATTTTTTCTGTTGGACGCCGTATGAGCAACAGCGTACTCGAAATCAAAGCCATCTCCGGCCACGCCGGCCCCACCCCCGGCCGCGACGCTTCGCGCGATTACGACGTTTGCAAACTCATCGACGTAACCACCTGCATCGGCTGCAAAGCCTGTGAAGTAGCATGCCTGGAATGGAACGGCTACCCGTTCCGCGAAACTGTTTTCGACAACACCTACCAAACCATGCCGGATCTGGCGTGGAATTACTACAATCTGATCCGCTTTAACGAACACGTCGCCGAAGACGGAACATTGAGCTGGCTGATGCGCAAGGACGGCTGCATGCATTGCGCCGAACCCGGCTGCCTGCTGGCCTGTCCCGCCGACGGAGCCATCGTGCAATACCAGAATGGCATCGTTGATTTCAATCAGGACAATTGCATCGGATGCCAATATTGCGTGACCGGCTGCCCGTTTAACATTCCCAAGTTCAACCACGAAACCAAGAAGGTCCACAAATGCACGCTCTGCTCAGACCGCGTGGGCGCCGGACTGGAACCCGCCTGTATTAAGGCCTGCCCCACCGGCTGTCTCCACTTCGGCAGCAAAGACGATATGAAAGATCTGGCCGAAAAGCGCGTGAAGCAACTGCACGAACACACTTCCCACAAAAGCGCCGGGGTCTACGATCCTCCAGGCGTCGGCGGAACGCACGTCATCTATGTGCTCCACGATATCGACCATCCGCAATATTACGGCGGCTTGCCCAAAGACCCGCAAATTCCGCTCGTGGTGAGGATCTGGAAAGGACCGCTGAAGTGGCTGGGCAATTTCGCCATCGCCGCCGGAATACTGACTGCCGCTGCGCACTTCGTCCGCTACGGCCCTAAGAAGGTGGAGGAAGGCCAGAAAAAGGAGGTCGAGTGAACGCCGCCGCCACCGAATACGCACCGCCCGACGCCATCCAGCGCTACACCTTTCACGAACGCGTGATGCATTGGCTCACGGCGCTCAGCTATTCCTATTGCCTGGCTACCGGTCTGGCGTTCTACACTCCGCATCTTTTCTGGCTGGCGGTAATGCTCGGCGGCGGACCTACTTCGCGCTTCTGGCATCCCATTCTCGGAATCGGCTTCTTCCTCGGCATAATATGGATGCATCTGGTCTGGCGCCGCCAAATGGAAATCACGGAAACGGATAAACGTTTCTTGAGTAACGTGGAAGACTACGCCACCAATCGGGATGACCGGGTTCCTCCGCAGGAAAAATACAACGGCGGTCAGAAACTTTACTATTGGCTGATGTATTACGGAATGTTCTTGCTGCTATTTTCCGGTGTTTTTCTGTGGTTCCCGGAATATATCCCATTTTCCCTGGCCTGGGTGCGGCATCTGATGATCATCCTGCACGAATGCGCCGCCCTCATCACCATCGGCGGCTTCATCGTCCACGTCTACATGAGCACTTTACTGGTGCCCGGAAGCATGACCGCCATGATCCATGGTTTCGTAACCAGAACCTGGGCCCGGACGCATCATCGCTTGTGGTACATTCGCATGACCGGCGGCGATCCCGTCGGGAAAGAATGAAGGCCAGTCTCGATAACAGAATCCACCGCGCCACCGACCTCGCTCAAACCTATCCCAGTGCCGCTAGCATCCTGAGTTTCTACCGGGATCTCGCCAACTTCCAGAAATTGGTTTTTGAAGACGTGCAATCCAACGCCATCACCGATGCCCGCGCGTTGACCCGCCATTTTGCACCTTTGCTCGATCTAATGTCGCGCATCGGCGCCCAACCCATCGCCGAGTTCGGCCGCGAACATCTCGAAAGCCACGCCGCACAGGAAGAGCTGCTCCTGGGATATTGGGAGCGCGGTCCGGTGAATGGCCTCACCGGCGCCGAAGCTGGCCGGTTCTTCGCCCGAGTGCTGCTGCAGCCGTACGCCGAATATTTGGCTTCCCGCGGTGACATCGCGCTCGATAAAGCTGAGCCCACTTGTCCATTCTGTAACGCGCGTCCGGTAGCCGCTGTCCTTCGCGGCGAAGGTGACGGCGCCAAGCGCTCGCTGCTTTGTTCCCTCTGCGCCACGGAATGGCAGTACCGCCGCGTGATTTGTCCCGCCTGCGCCGAAGAAAACAAGGAGAAGCTTCCCATCTATGTTGCCGCGGAGTTCGACTATGTTCGCGTGGACGCCTGCGATAGCTGTCGCACCTACATCAAGTCGGTAGACCTCACGAAAAACGGCCACGCCGTTCCCGTAGTTGACGAAATTGCAACGGTCGCTCTAAATATCTGGGCCGAAGAACACGGCTATTGGAAGCTGGAACCAAATCTCCTGGGCATGTAATCCGAACCGGCGCCCACCGCAACCAATTACGCCAACTCACCAACTCCACCAACCACACCAACTCCACCAACCACACCAACTCCACCAACTCCACCAACTCCACCAACTCCACTAACTCCATCAACTCCACGAACTCCACCAACTCCACTAACTCCACCAACTCCACTAACTAACGCCAACGCCCGCTAACCGAGCCGCGACCGCAAGGAAGCGCTACCACGATCGGCACAACGCTCCCTCGCGGTCACGGCTCCGTCCAAAACGGCACGGAAGATGGCCAGTTTCCCGTACCCTGCCGACGAGTCCACCGATCCTCTTCCATGCTTCGCACATCTGCCGAAATCCCTTTGACCGCCCGCTTCCACAGGCGGCAGATTATGAAATCGAGCTAACCTCCGAATGCCAATCACGGTTTCCCGTATTGACCCGAACGAAGTGTAAAATCAGAACGGAATGCCCGAGACCATCGACGCTTGGCCGGCCCTGCCCCTCGAAGCCTGGCAGGACACCTACGACACCCTACACATGTGGACTCAAATCGTAGGCAAGATCCGCAAAACTCTCACTCCGCTGGTCAACCATTGGTGGAATGTCACGCTGTATGTGACCGCGCGCGGGTTAACCACTTCGCCCATTCCCTACGGCTCACGAACTTTTGAAATCAATTTTGATTTCATCGATCACCAACTCGAGATCCTCACCTCCGATGGACTAACGAAACAAATTGCGCTCGCGCCAAAATCAGTGGCACAGTTCTATCAAGAACTCATGGAATCACTTCACGCGCTCTTGATCGACGTCCATATTCACTCCTCGCCCGATGAAGTGGCCGCATCCATTCCTTTTGCCCAGGACACCACGCACAAATCCTACGATCCTGAGTTCGCGCACAAATTCTGGCGCATTCTGGTTACCGTCGATGGCGTGTTCAAAGAGTTTCGTGGACGCTTCATCGGCAAATGCAGCCCCGTACATTTCTTCTGGGGCAGCTTCGACCTGGCCGTGACGCGCTTTTCAGGGCGGCGTGCTCCCGAGCGTCCTGGCGCGGATGCTATAACTCGCGAAGCGTATTCCCACGATGAAATTAGCGCCGGCTTCTGGCCCGGCGGAGGCGAGATCAAAGGCCCCGCATTCTATGCCTACGCCGCGCCGGAGCCGCCCGGCTTCAAAGCATCGCGCGTCCAACCGGAAGCGGCGTTCTATCATAGTGGAATGTCGGAGTTCTTCCTGATGTACGACGATGTTCGCCGCGCTCAGTCTCCAAAAGCAATGTTGCTCGATTTCCTGGAAAGCACGTACGCGGCGGCAGCGGACCTGGGAAAATGGGACCGTGCGTCTCTAGAGCGGGCTACCGAACCGCGACCGTAAGAGAGTCGGTGCCTGGAAAATAACATGCCAAAACAATGCAAGCACCTGGATGAAATAAAGATCACCACCACCACCACCCACGTCTGCCCTGAATGCGTTGAAATGGGCGACCGCTGGGTGCACCTGCGCCTCTGCTTAATTTGCGGCCACGTCGGCTGCTGCGATTCTTCGAAGAACAAACACGCCACCAAGCATTTTCACACGGTGAAGCATCCACTGATCCGGTCCATCGAACCTGGCGAGCGTTGGATCTGGTGCTACGTCGATGATCTTTCGCCGGGCGAAGTGGAAGTCTAATGAGCGAGGTGGTGGTTCAGGGCAGCGCCGCCGGATTTGCGCAGGAAATTACCATCGGCGAGCACCATTTAACGGCTGATGAGCCCGCCGGGCCCACTCCCTATGATTTACTTCTCGCGGCGCTCGGCTCCTGCACTTCCATGACGCTCGGAATGTATGCGCGGCGCAATGCGTGGCCGCTCGAAAGCGTTACGGTTCGGCTGCGGCATTCTCGTATCCACGCCGAAGATTGCGCCGAATGCGAAACCAAAGCGATGATGCTCGATCGCATTGAGTGCGTCATTCAATTGACTGGAGCGCTCACTGGCGAGCAGCGCGCCAAGCTGCTGGAGATCGCCGATAAGTGCCCCGTCCACCGGACGCTAGTCTCGGAAATCAATATCCAGACCCGATTGGTTTGATCAACCAACCACTTTCCTCAGCCTTCCGGCCTCACCGCCATGCCCAGCCAACGCCCGGAATTTCGACGGACTCATTCCCATATAACGTTTGAACAGGAACGAGAGATGGCTTTGATCGGAGAATCCGCAGATCAGCGCAATCTCCGCTAGCGGCGTCTCGGAGTGCGCCAGCAGATGCGACGCATACTGAATCCTGCGCTTCCGGATAAGCTCGCCCACTGTGCAGCGATTGTAGCGGTGAAACTGTCGCGAAAGATGCACGTAATGCACCCCCACCTCGGATGCAATGCCGGTCAGGCTGAGCCGTTCCAGAAAGCGTGTCTCGACGATTTCCGTGGCGCGCTTGAGCCAGCGCGGGCTCAATACCGGGTCCGGCTTGGTCTCCGCGCGGGCGATTTCAGCCAGAATCTCCAGCACCAACCCCTCCACCGCAATTCCGGAGGCGCTGTCTTCCCGGCAAAATTCCGCATACAAACGGTTCGCCAGCCAGGTGGCGCCCAGCCCGCTGATATCGGCCGGCCGGCGCGGCAGCACCATGCGGCGATCCAACCCGTCCAATACGACGGGATCTATCCACACGTGCAGACATCGTGCTCGCGATTCGAATTCGTTGTCATGAACCTCGCCCGCCGGAAGAAATCGGAGCGCTCCGGTCCGCAACGTACTACTTCTGGTGCCACACTGCTCCCGGAATGTTCCCTCGATCACGAAGGTCAGGAAGGCGTGGCGATGAGCATGTTTGGGAAGCACCACTTGGTTGGGATACAAATGTTCGGTCAGGATGTAAGGTCCGAGACACCGCTTTTTCAGAACCTCTCCAGCGACATCCGGACGCGTAGTTTTACCGTTCGGGGAAATGCAAGGAATCACGCGAGAACTCCTGTCGATCTCCATCTTCGGTGGAATCCTTGCGAGAGTCGTTGCGGAGTTGTAAATGTTTGGTAAAAAACGGACTTGCGGGTGGGAAGCCCCGCGAAACCGAACCATCCGCGGCCAAGATCGCGCTAGCATTTGAGAATAGACCGAAATTATTCAATGCCCAATATTCTTGTGATCGATGACGACGAAAGCCTGCGCGACACTATAGGCATCATGCTGGAGCAGGAAGGCTTCACTCCTATCCTGGTTTCCGACGGAAAGACCGGTTATGAGCGGGCGCTCGCGGTCAAGCCTGACCTGATGATTGTCGACCTGCGCCTTCCAGGTATGAGCGGCATCGAGATTTGCAAGCAATTGCGCGCGGCCAGCTTCAAAACGCCAATCATCGTACTCAGCGCGGTGGGCGAGGAAGTGGACAAGGTTCTGCTGCTGGAGATCGGCGCGGACGATTACATTGTGAAACCATTCGGGGCGCGCGAGCTGCTGGCCAGAATCCGCGCGGTGTTGCGGCGGACCTCGCCGGAAGCGCGCAAAATCGCGCAATTTGGCGCCATCGCGGTCGATTTTGAGCGTCGCATCGTCACCCGCCGCGGCGAGCCTCTTAAGATGACTCCGGCTGAATATAACTTGCTAAGCTATTTTCTGCAGAATCCGGACCGGCCCCTTACGCGCGACATGATTCTCAATTCGGTATGGGGCTACGAATCGTTTCCCAATACACGCACCGTCGACGCCCACGTGGTACGTCTGCGTCAGAAATTGGAATCCGACGCGAACACGCCGCGCCACTTCCTCACCGTGCACGGTGTAGGATACCGTTTTGTGCCCTGAGTTGTTTATTATGACGCCGCGAACCGTTCTGATCGTGGAAGACGCGGAAACCTGCGCCTCGATTCTGGAGATCATCCTGAGCTCCATCCACGATTTGAATGTGGTGACGGTATCGAGCGGTGACCAAGCTTGGGAACTACTCGAAAATGAGCGCGAATCGGTTAAGGCCATCGTGACCGACCTGCATATGCCCGGCATGGACGGGTTTGAGCTGATGGAACGGGTGCGATCGCATCAGGTGCATCACGGCGTGCCTATTGTCGTCATTACGGGGTGCACCGATGTGGACGCGCCGGAACAGGCGCGCGCTCGTGGCGCTAACGCAGTCTTTATGAAACCCTACTCACCCGCCCGGGTGCGGGAGAAATTGGAGCAGCTTTTGAGCGATGATACCCCACGCGGCTAGGCTTTCTTTGACCACGCTTTTCCTGCTCGGCGGCGCCGCGACGGCCGTCGGGCAAAACACACCTGAAATGCGCGAGGTCCTCAGCAGGCTAGAGCGCTTGGAAAAAGATAACGAGTCCCTGACCGAGGAGCTGCGGGCGTTGCGCAAAGAGCTAGCAACCTTGCACCCGCCAGCGGACCAATCCGCCCCTAGCCAATCCTCCGCCCCTAATCAATCCGACGCCCCTAACCGAGCCGCGACCGCAAGGGAGCGTGACCCCGATCAACCCCCGCCAGATGAAACTCAAGCCGTCGACCACGCCCGCATCGACGAACTCAACCAAACCAAAGTGGAATCATCGCAGAAATTCCCAATCAAGATCACCGGCATGGCGTTATTCAACGCCTACCTGAATGGAGCAAATAACGGCGGCGCCATTAATCCGCCGGTCGCTTCTCTTGGAAGTGCTGACTCCACCGGCGGCGCTACGCTCTCTCAAACCACTCTCGGCCTGCTCTACAACGGCCCCCAGATTTTCGGCGACGGCAAAGTCAGCGGCTCTCTTTACATGGATTTCTTTGGAGGGTCCACCGCGTCGATTGGCCACTTGCTGCGCCTCAGGACCGCGTCCATCAACCTGGATTGGGCTAACACCAGCATCATGTTCGGGCAGGACAAGCCGATCATTTCTCCGCGCGATCCGGATTCGCTGGCGCAAGTTGGTTATTCTCCGCTCACCGGCGCCGGCAATCCATGGCTGTGGCAGCCGCAGATTCGAGTGGAGCAAAGATTTTCGCTTTCCGAAGACAGCGGATTACGCGTTCAGGCGGGTGTTTTTCAAACCAGCGTCCCCAATACGATGCCCGCTTCACCAGAAACGTATGAACAAAACGAAGAGTCGCGACCCGGCGTGGAAGGGCGCGTGGAGTTGTGGCGGCGTTGGAGCGAAACTGGCCGCCTGGAGATCGCCGGCGGAATTCACTATAACCGCAATCACCTGGGCGACGTCTCGCTTCCTTCCAACGTTTACTCCGTGGACTGGTTCTTCCGGCCGATCCGCAGGATTGAGTTTTCCGGCATGTTTTTCCATGGCCGGAATGTTCCGGTTCTGGGTGCGCTTCCGCCTGGCTACACCATGCTGCCCAACGGACAGATAGTTCCGGTGCGCAGCAATGGCGGATGGGCCCAGATTAGAATCCCAATCACCGCGCGCCTGGCGTTCAACATCTATGGAGGCGAGCAGGTGAACCGCGACAGTGACCTGGTGTCTGGAAACTCCGGCGCGAATGCCGGATATTTCAGTAACTTTATGTACCGCCTGGCTCCCAACGTGATTCTCAGCCTGGAAGGCGGCCAGGTGCGGACGGCGTATTATCAGATTGGAAACCGGCTGAACGATCATTATGATTTGGCGATCGCTTATCTTTTCTAGAAGGTGCTGGTTGACGTGGCGCAGGCGCTTTCGCCTGCGAACCAATTGTTTGGCGCTGGCGTTGTTGTGCGCCGCGAGTGCCCGCTCGGCCGCTGTTAGCGGAAAAGTGGAGCTGGCCTTCTCCCAGGATCCGAACGTCCGCAAGCATCTGGATTACTCGGGCGTCGTGGTGTGGCTGGAACCGGTTTCCGGTACGGCGCCGATTCCTACCGCGGCCCATCACGCCGAGATGCTTCAAAAAAACAAGACCTTTTCTCCACACGTGCTGGCCATCACGGTGGGAACCACGGTTGATTTTCCGAATCGCGATTTTATATTTCACAACGCGTTTTCCAACTATAACGGCGAGATCTTCGACATTGGGCTCTATCCGCCCCGCACCACCAAGTCCACCGTATTTACCCGGGCCGGCGTGGTGCGCGTGTTCTGCAATATTCACCCGACCATGAGCGCGGTGATCGTAGTCCTGAAATCGCCGTATTTCGCTGTGTCGGACCGCAATGGCGTGGTCCATATCCCGGACGTTCCGGCAGGTTCCTATCGGCTGCACATATTTCATGAGCGGGCCACGGAACAAACGCTGGCGACTCTGTCACGCACTATTGAAGTGCCGGACGACGGCCTGCAACTTCCGGCCATCTCGGTGTCCGAGAGCGGTTACCTGCAGCTCCCGCACAAGAACAAATTCGGACGGGACTACGCTCCGGTCCCGGATTCCGGAGGATACGTGGGGACAAAGCCGTGAAGTTTTCGCGCCTCTCGCTGTTGTGGAAGATCCTGATTCCCACATCGTTGGTTATGACGGTGGTATTCGCCCTGACGGGCTGGCTGGTGGAGCGCAGCGTGGTCAGCACCACCTACGCCAGCGTGGAACAGGAGGCGAAAGCAAGTTTCCAGGCCTACGAATCACTATGGAGGGCACGCGCGGACCGGCTGGCATCGGTGAGCCAGATCCTGAGCACGATGTCTGACGTGCGGCGCGCTTTCGGAACGCAGGATCAAGCAACAATTCGTGACACGGCTGGTGAATTGTGGTCGAGAGTGGACACTGAAGATGCGTTCTTCCTGGTTTCCGACGCCCAGGGTATGGTGATTGCAAGCCTGGGAGCGCCCGCTTCCTTCGGGCCCAATGACGACCTGCCGATGGTGCGTGTAGCCCGCGCGAAATTCCCGAAACAGGCATTTGGGTTCGTCCAAAAATCCGATCAGTTGTTTCAAGTTGTGATCACCCCGGTTTATGTTCAATCCGTGGGCGGCTCCGCGCTGCTGGATGTTTTGGTGGCCGGCTATAAAGTGGATAGAAAAGTCGCGGAGGGTTTGAAACGTTCCACCGGCGGTAGCGAGTATGTGTTCACCTCGCGGGATTACGCGATCACCTCCACGCTGGGGCGCGAAGCCACCGCTCAAATCATGCCGGAGCTGCTGCGGAACCCCAGTGCTCCTCACGTATCGGGTTATCTGGCGCTGCCGACGCCGCTTCCCGACGTGGCCGGGACGCCGGTGGGACAGCTCTTCATCCTGCGCTCGCTGGCAGGGGCGCGCGAACGGTTGAGCGCCTTGCGCCGTCAAATTCTCGCGCTCTGGTTGCTGGCCCTGATGGCCGCGCTGGCCGTGACTTATCTTGTAGCGCGCAAGATCATGCAGCCGGTGGCGGAGTTGGATCGCGCCGCGGCCGAAATCGCCAAGCAGAACTACGATTACCGCATCAATATTTATAGCCAGGACGAATTGGGACGATTGGCCGGGACTTTCCAAAGCATGTGCGAATCCATCCGCGCGGCCCGCGAAGAGCTGATCCGCCGGGAACGGATCGAGACCATCGGCCAGCTTTCCACTTCTATCGTCCACGATCTTCGCAATCCGCTGGCGGCTATCTATGCCGGCGCCGAGATGCTGGTGGATAGTAACCTGCCGGAGGAACAGACGCGCAGGCTGGCGAAAAACATTTATCGTGCGTCGCGCGGGATTCAGGACATGCTGCAGGAGCTTTTGGATGTAGTCCGCGGTAAGTCCAGCGCCAGCGAGATGTGCAGCCTGCGCGAAGTGATTGCGGCCGCCTGGGATTCGGTGGCGCCGGTAGCGGAGACCCGCAAAATTGAACTGATCGCCGAAGTGCCCGATGGCTTGGAGTGTCCCATGGAGCGGGCCAGGATGGAGCGCGTGTTTTCCAACCTTTTCGAAAATGCGATTGAAGCAATGCGATCCGGCGGGCGCATCTCGATTGGGTCCGAGGCGAACGGCGAAAATGTTCTGGTGCGCGTGGAAGACAGCGGACCGGGCATTAATCCCGCGCTGCATGGCCGGCTGTTCCAGCCTTTTGTGACCGCGGGTAAGAAGAATGGTCTGGGCCTGGGTTTGGCGCTGTCGCGGCAAACGTTGTTGGATCACGGCGGGGATTTGTGGCTGGACGCCAACGGTCCTGGCGCGCGTTTTTGTCTGCGGTTGCCCTATGGGGGAAACGGGGCTGGGGGCTTGGGACTCGGGGCTAAGCACCAGTGATCAGCCGATGGCATTCTTTGGCGATTTGCCATTCTTCGTTGGCGCGGATTATCAGGACTCGTACTTTGGAATCCGGTGCGGCGACATCCTCATCCAATTTTGGCTGAGCGTTCTTCGAGGTATCCAGCTTTAAGCCGAGGAAAGCCAGACGCTCGCACACGGCTTTGCGGAGGGGCACGCTGTTTTCTCCTACGCCTGCGGTGAAGACGATCGCGTCCAAACCGCCCAGTACGGCCAGCATGCCGCCGATCTCGCGCAATAGACGGTGCGTGTAGACATCGAAGGCCAGTTGCGCTCGGGGATTTCCGGCGTCCATCGCTTCGGTAATCTTTTTCATATCGCCGGAGACGCCCGACACCCCTAACAAGCCGGATTCTTTGTTCAGGATGCTATCCAGTTGCTCCGCGGTGTAATGGCGATTCCGGATGAGATACACCAAAATTCCCGGATCGATGGAGCCGGAGCGCGTCCCCATCATGAGGCCCTCGAGCGGCGTGAAGCCCATGGTTGTATCCACGCTTTTTCCGCCGCGTACCGCCGCGAGCGAGGCGCCATTGCCGAGATGGCAAATTATCAACTTGAGTGAATCTGGATCGCGGCCCAGCATCTCCGCGGCGCGTCCGGCGCAGTATTGGTGATTGATCCCATGAAATCCATAGCGCCGCACCCCGTCCTGGAGCCACGCATACGGGCCGGGATAAACGTACGCCGCAGGTTCCAACGTGGCGTGAAAGCCGGTATCGAATACCGCGATCTGCGGAACATCGGCGCCGAGAACGCGGTCCACTGTTTCCACGGCTTTCAGCTCCAAGCGGTTGTGCGCGGGCGCCAGTTCTCCCTGTTCGGCGATGGCCGCGCGAACCTCCGGAGTCAGAGCAGTTGGCAAGCGATAAACCGGGCCGCCGTCAACGATGCGATGGCCGACCGCGTCGATTTTCGGATGCTTCGCGAGCAGGGATCGAAGAGCCGGCTCCAGCTCGGCGTCGACGGCGCCCAAATGCGCGGTCCAAAGCGGCCGATCGCCGGGGAAATCGCCGAACCAGCATTTGAAACTGCTGGAGCCGCCGTTCAAAACCAGAATTTTCACTTCGCCGGCCAATGCCAATCGCGGATTTCGGGCATGTCGTCGCCGTATTTCGAGATGTAGAGTTTGTGCTCGATCAAGCGGTTGCGCAGGAACTGTTTTTCGCGTCCGGCCACTCCGCGCAGCCGCGGGACGCGATCAATCACGTCGCCGGCCAAATGGAACCGGTCCAGATCGTTCAGCACGGTCATGTCGAAGGGCGTGGTGGTGGTGCCTTCTTCCTTGTACCCGCGGACGTGCAGATTGTCGTGATTCGTGCGCCGGTAGGTCAGGCGATGAATGAGCCACGGATAACCGTGGAAGGCGAATACGATAGGTTTGTCGGCAGTGAAGATGGCGTCGAAATCGCGATCGGAGAGCCCGTGCGGATGTTCGCTCGAAGGCTGCAGGGTCATGAGATCGACGACGTTGACCACCCGGATTTTCAGATCCGGCAGCCGCCCGCGCAGCAGATCCACGGCCGCAAGAG
>Ga0210388_10002225_pt1 | contig 15132 bp, 9 predicted proteins | sample IncBWC19OmetaG_FD_155485 | JGI IMG/M metagenome (GOLD analysis project Ga0210388, IMG submission 155485) | Forest soil microbial communities from Barre Woods Harvard Forest LTER site, Petersham, Massachusetts, United States - Inc-BW-C-19-O ...
CCTCCCCAATTTCGCTGTCCAGAGCGTCAATCTCATCCCACGGAAGGGCCCTGTTTGCCCTGAAATGTTCTGGCCATCTATCGAACTCAACTTCAGCAGGAAACTGATTACGGATGCGGTAATTGTTCTTGGCCGCGCGAATCAGAAATAAAGACCAACCGTGTCGAGAAATGCTCCAAATCGACCGGCGGTCGCGAATATATCTGTTCCTAGCCTCGTTGAGAGCCTCAGTTAGCGTCTGCGTTGCCGCGTCGAAATCACCGGTTTCATACAAGAGCGTCGCTTGTCTCAGCTTCCATACAGGGTCATTGCCCCTTATCATCGGGATAGCACGGACGAGGGAGTCATAGTCCACTCGATCGCGGGCCCATAGCGCTGACTGATAATTTGTGTTCGCCACCACATCAGGATCGGTTCCCGCGCTGTCCTTCTGGTATTGAATCCATCGGCTGAATTCAACCTCGTTTCCTTCCCGCCGAGCCACATCAGCGAGTATCGACGCAAGTTCAGATCGTCGTTGCGTGGTAACGCCGGTCGCATTGGACTCAAGAAATTCACGAATGCGATCCCGCATCCAGAGCGACACTGGCATGAAGACCAGGCTGAACAGCCATGCCGCCTCGTAGAGGGTTTCAGCACGATCAGATTCGGACAATTGGTCCAGAGCCCTGACGAGCACCTGCTCAACTTGCCCCAATTCTGTTCGTATTCGTCTCCTGATTTCAGTGGGGCAAGCAAGCCATCCGGGGTACTCCTCATGTTCCTTCTTCCAAATCTCTTTCAACTGTTTCAGGCCATCCGCGAGCTTTGGCAGATCCCGTTTGCTCCACAGCGCACCGACGAGCTTCTGAGTCGCGATCTCACTTGCTGGTGTCGGCCAATTTGCAGCAGGTTTAGGCTGCGATTTCCGGAGATATTCAAGAAGAAGCTGATATGCTCGGCTGTGTTTCTCTGCTCCTAGAACGTCCGAAACGGCGGGACTCAAATCAATCGGTGAAACGTTACGGCTTTCTAGGTACTTTCTTCGGCCAGGCGTCAGATTGAGTGCGCCTATTAGGTAAATCCTGCGAGCTGAAGTGCCAAGCTCATCTCTAATCCACCCCGACCACTCCAAGAAATTCGGATCATCCCCGGAAAAGCCGATGAGACAAAGCTCATTTTCCATCAACACTTGCTGTACGAGGTTTACAAATGGGGCAAAGGTCTTAGGGTAGGTGCGGTAATCCTCCTCCGTAAATATGAACGGCCGGTTGGATGGCATACTCCCGTGCAGCTTTACGATTCGTGGAGACCGAGTGCGAGGTATATCGGTAACCGCTCTTACAGACTCGTACGTCTGATCAGCATATTCGCCTGCTCGTTCAATAAGCGTATCCCAGTTCGTCGTAAGAATGTCTGTCCAGGGCAGGCCCACGAGCGCTTTGTGAAGCTCTCCTGGGAGCCATTCTTTGTCACGGACGAGTTCGAAGATGAGGGCGTCAAGAGCCGCTCGCCCCATCGTTGCCTCAAACTCTTGCGCAAGCCTAAGGGGGTCATTTGGCGCGTTGTTCGCGTCCTTGCTTGAATACAGTCGCGCTTTGAGCACCGCGCTGAAATCGGTCCAGAGAGGTGGTTTCGGCGAACTTGGCGACGGCAACTGCGCATTTCGACTAAACCCGGCTCCAACGAGTACCGACGCTCCCCTCGTTTCAGAACTTCCCCACAATGCGCGCCCAATCTGCTGGAGGGCTGGAAAGTCTGGCAGACTTTCTAAATCAGTACTTGACATCTCTTGGAATGGTCCTCATTGCCCAGACAAGCAGTATAGAAGGCTGTATTAACGGTCTGAAAGTTAGATCCTCGTAAACGGGATTCAAACCGATCAGCGCGGTTAACGCCTACATAATCGCAGAGTCGCTCATTGAGGCCTGTCTTGTCCCCGTCCTGGGTTGCAGCGTCGCTATGGCTCCGGAACGACGCGACCAACGAGCGCCTGCTTGTTAGCTCGAAATCTAGACGCCGATGCCAACTTCGATTCCAGGGGTACGCGCAGGTTGCTGCGACTGCGCAACATCCTCTTGTATGGAAGGAGTCTCCCTCTCCGGCTTATGCGCGCTTTCGTGCGAGATGTCTCGACTGAGCTCCTCTTTCAATGCACCTCGATCATTCGTAAATATCTGTGCGTCCCACTGCCCGCGTGAGACGGAAACATACGCCATGCGGTTGTTGAGCAGGTCTTTGGCACCGAGTTCCGTATCAACGTGGATCAGGACACGGTCGGCGGTCTGCCCCTGGCCCGAATAGCTGGTGACGGCGTAACCGTGGTCGAGATGCGGGTGACGCTGCGGGTCGAAACTCATTTCGCGTCCGTTGTCCAACTTGAGGGTCATGGCTCCATTCCTTGAGATGCGTTCGACGCTGCCAAGCTCTCGATTTGCAATCTTCAACTCCTTGTTGGGCGCAGTGAACTGAATACGGTCTCCGACGGAGAATGCACGCTCCTGCTCCCGATAAACTGAAACTCCCATCTGCCGGCGCGGGTCATACGTTTGCTCAGTTCCATCCACACGTATCACCGTTATCAAGTTGTTTTTTGAGTCGATGCTCGCTACGCGAGTGTACTCGCCTTTCTCGATGCCTGTTTCTTGAGACCCACGCGAGTATCGCAGAATGTCATTTGCCTGATATTGCTGGGCCCATGTCCGGTCCGCGCCGGTCATCTCCTGACGTGGTACAAGCGTGATCAAAGTGTGCTCGGCGCGGCTCACCACCCCCCGAGACTGCAACTCTTCATGAATCCGTTGATTGATTTCCGTACGAGACCGGTTATCGGGCGAGACGACCATTGTGCTTTCGGGCGAGCGAGCATATTCCCGAGCAATGGCGTCAATGCGCTCTCCACGGCCCGTTATCTCATGAACTCGCCCCTGGCGGTCAAGGCTCGACAATGCCGTTCCAACATCTCCCCGTGCCAACTCCTCCACAGCACGCTTCAACTCTGGGTCTCGCTGTCGGACGATTTCATCAAGCTTCGCCGTCTTCATACCTGCTTCCTGGAGTTGCGCGAAGGGACGGCCTGCTTCAACCGCCTCATGCTGGCGCGTGTCGCCGACTAACAGCACTCGGTCATTTGGATGTAACCGCACAATGAACTCGTGCATTTGGCGGGTTGAGGCTAATGAGGATTCATCGAGCACGTAAAGCTTGCGTTCGCCGGTGTCAGGCTGTTCTCCTCGCGCAAGGTGCCGCTGCAGCGTCGATGTTTCAATCCCAGCTTCGGCGAGCTTTTGCGCAGCTCGGGATGTGGGCGCGAATCCCTCCACTCGGTATCCCTCCGTTTCGGCACCTTCACGGACGACTGCTAGCGCCGTCGTTTTCCCGGCTCCGGCGATTCCATCGATCCCAACGATTTTTTCGCGCGACTGAAAAACCTCATCTACCGCCTGGCGCTGCGAAACATTCAACTCCGGGTGACGACTCTCGATGCCGATACGCAGTTGCTGTGAAACCAGCATTGGGTCGGACGGGCCACGCACATTGCCCTCTTGCATCCGGCCAATGATTTCCTTTTCGAGCCGGACCATTTCAGCGGTCGTGTATTGTGGGGCTGCCCGCCCTGCATCATCTTCGAGCTTCCGAAATTCCCCATTCGCCACACGTCGATCAAACTCGTCGCGCGCCTGCCCGTAGCTCAACTTCCCCATGCCTCGATCCAACACGGATTGCAGGATGCTTCGCTCGTCCTGAACCGCGGAACGCTCAAAGGTGTGATTTCGAGCATACGTTACGGCTTGCTGCATCACTTTCTCCGGGTTCTCGGCACGATGGAGACTATGCTCTCTTGCCTGCGCCACGACGCGGTCGGCCTGGTGACCAAACTGGGCAGCCAGTTCCCGATGGCGTTGCAATACCTCCTGGGGCGAGTGCAATTCCTTGTTGTCCCGCGTTCGATGCGCTGCGACCTGAGCAGCGCCAGCGCCATCCCTTCCAATCTCCTGCAAGTGTTCTTTGATTTGCTCACGGCGAGGGCTCGATGCGTCGAGATACTCCTGGGTATAGCCTTTGATCTCTGGCTGTCCGTGCTTGCCGGTCTGGATTTCGTAACCTAAACCTTGAAGCCGAATGGCAAGCTCGGAACGATACACGCTCGTCACATAATGCTGGGACTGAAATAGGCTGCGCTCCTGGAGTGCACGCGTCTGGCCATTGTCGCGCTCTGTGACATTGAAGATTACAGCATGAGTGTGTAGTTGCGGCGCCGCGTATCCTTCGACCGGGCGGGCCGTGTCGTGCTCGAAGGTCGCTGCAACAAACTTGCCAGTGGTCTCGGGCGCGTGAACGTTTCCAATGCGGGCCTGCGTGTACCGCTCTAACTCACCCAAGGCGACGTGAACGCTTTCACGGTGGGCATCGCGTACGCGGTCATCTCCGCCCACGAGAGCAGTGAGTGATACGGACTTCGGCGCTGAAAATGTAGCGTCCCATCCGGCGCGATGCTCCGCACTGGTGATCTGCTTGCCGTACTCATTCTCGCAAGTTCGCGCGGGCTGATGTTTGACAAGTTGCGCACCGCTTTCAGGGTGCCGCCCCTCACTCAGATGGGCAAAGTAATCGGCCCGGACCGGCCCGATAAGATTCCATTCCTCTGCAAGTTTGCCCTGCCACTCGCTGTTCGCTCGCTGGTCACGGCTCCAGTAGTTCTGTTCCTCTGATGCGAATTCACGGGAGTGGTAGGTCTGCGCCTGTCCCGAGGACAGTGCTTTCGAGATGGTTAGCATGCGCTTTCAACTCCAAATTGTGCGCGGCAGCATCTCTCTACTGCCCGCCAGCTCAACGGGCCATTGGCCTCAGTCAATCCACTCCGATTCATCCCAGACCGTCGGCTCGGCATTGACGACTTTGGGTTGCGAAGCTCCCGGGAATAGGCCTTGCCTTCTAGAGGGCTTCTTTGCGGATTCGACCGCAGCAACTGATTCGGTTGTTGGCAGTGCCGCCTGTGTCTTCACCAGTTCGGGGCGTGGAGCAGACGAGGGCGTGCGCTCCAGAAACGCCGGTTGCCGCTCGACTACGGCTACATACGGAAATCGAACGGATGCGACTTGGTTCTCCTGTTTAATGTAGCCATGAAGCGGCTCCAGACCAGCGATCTCAGACGCCATGACCAATGGCTTCGTTGCAATCTCCATCGTGTATTGCTTGTTCAGGGGGAGCAAGCTGGCCTTCCGCGACTCTTTGAGACGCTCGACCTCGATCTCGCCTATTGCATCTGAAACCCACTTCGCCGCATGCGGTTCCGTGGTTTTGAGAAAGATCTTCGTTGCCGGCTGGGACAGCATGGCCTCTGCATCTTTTCCATAGCGCTTCTCAAGCTGGCTACGGCCCTGGAAACCAAGCACAACCGGATTGCCAGACTTCCGAGCTTCTGTGACCGCCGTATGAAGTTGTGGCAACTTGTTCAGACTGGCAAGTTCGTCCAGAACGAACCATACCGGCTTGGTCCGATGGAGGGAAGGTTCCATTGTGCGAAGGATCAGCATGTCAAGCCACGCGCTATGCAGCGGGAGGACTTTTTGGCGGGAAGCTGGCCTCGACGTGAGAAAGACCCATTGTCGTCTCTCGATGTTCCAACCTCCTGACGAGAAGACTGGCCGGCTTTCTTCCCGAGATGGCAAAAGCTCAAAGCTTTCGGCAATCATGTTGAAGGATGAAAGAACGCCGCCGCGCTGCGCGGGTGCACCAGGGTCTACAAATGCGGCATACGGAGTGCCTTTCACCATGCGGTCGATTTCCGCCGGATTGCTCATCCACTCGACAAGCTGCTGGGGGCTTGGGTGACGCCGCATCAGAAATGTAAATATCCGCCGCGGGGCATCCGTAAAATATTCCTTTTCGTAATCCTTGTCAGGGAACAGTGCCGCAGCCATCGCGGTGTTCCCGTCATCGGAATTCGACTCGTCCGCGATGTCCCAGTAGGGGCAACGACGATCAAGCGGATTGAGAATCACGTCGCCCCGTTCGGCCGAGTAGAACTCTGGCGTGAACTCAAGGGCGGGATCGTAGACAATGGCTGTTTCTCGCCGTTCACTCACTTGGCGGAGAATCTGGCGCATGGCCGAGGTCTTCCCGCTTCCACTGTCGCCCATAATAAGGATGTGGTTCGGTTCAAGATTTCGCCGGATCGCAAGGTATGGCGAATCCAACTTCGGAATCAGTTTGCTGAACGAACCGAGAAGACCACTCTCCCCGCGCAATTGAAAGCGGATACCGTCAGGCTGTAATTTTGAATTCCACTCCGCAGCGGTTACCAATTCCGGCCCCTTGGTTCGACGGCCATGACGCTCTTCGTGCCTCGACTGGGCTTCCCCTTTTCGCCTGATCGCAATCACCGCCGCGATCAAAACTGAGAATCCGAGAAGACAGACCAGCGCAGGCTTTGCCATCACCCAACGGAATCCGACGCCGTTGTAGAAGTTGTTTCGTAAAATCTGCTCCACCTGAGCCGAATTGACCCGCTTTTCCGTGCTCTCCTCGATTCCAGTCCAGCCGTCTTTGAGTGCTGCTTGCGACAGTCGAACTGGCAGCTTTCCATTCTGAGCGAACACCGCATCAGGCTCCGTCAGGAGCGCTCGCTGTCGTCCGGGAGCCGTTTTGTACAGCCAGTTGACCGGGGTGGTGGCACCAGGAATCTTTGCGGTCTCGCCACTCTCTACGTATGCCAGCAAGTAGTACCGCTGGAGTGGGGGCTCGACCAGAACAAACGACACCAACAGGGGCAGTATGGGCAGACCAAAGACAATGCCCAGAATGATGAAGACGAACCACAACGAACGGCGGGGGAACCGCATTGGTCTCATGGTTTGACCTCCGACACTTTCCCGTTTTTGGCACTTCGCTGCCTGGCGAGGAATTCCTGAGCCTTTTGTTGTTTGATTGAATCCGCGTAGGCAGACATCTTCCTGACCGACTCTTCGGTCAGAGTCCCCTTGGACGCGGACGCAAACAGGTTCAGGACAAGCGTCCGGATCGCCATCAATTCAGCCAGCAAGACGGGATCGGTTTGGTCCACCGGCGAAGTTCGAGCCTGGGCTAGGGCCGCATCCCGCAGCCACTCGGAGACCTTCTTCCCGGTGCGCGCGGCAGCCGCTTCAATCTCGGCGAACTCCGCCTCGGTGATGCGTGTGGCGATGGACTTGGCACGGAAAGTCTCGGCTGCCCGAGCGGCTGGAGCCGCTGGCGGAATCACGGTAGGCGGTCTGGTCTCGGGGGAAGACATCAGGTCGGTCGCCTTAATTGCAACGTACGCCCGGTCTTCTTCAATGTCAAACCTCGCCGATGTAATCCCTTCGATCTAAAGATGTTCACGCTCGTGAACAGGACACCACGCCGCGCTGGCTGATTGTTTACGCACGTGAACACGTCGCGCTAAGTAATTGGAAATACGAATGTTCGCAAACCTAAACTCGACACGGCAGCCAGCACCCCGTTGGGGATGACGTGTCACCTTTCACCCGCTGCGCAGCAGCGAAGACGTCTGCATACTTGGCTATCCAGTTTGGGGTAGGGTAGCCTGCTGCTAGCGGAAAGCATCGATGATGTAATTCGATTCAACAGTAAGCATCGCCGGTAGCCACGATCTATACGGCGTATTATGGCTACGATGGTCCCACTTGGTCGTAATGACCCTTGCCATTGTGGCACGGGCAAAAAATACAAGAAGTGCTGCCTTGAGGTAGACGACGCTAGTGGGAAGCGCGCAATGTTGGCGCAGGTTCCATCGTCACTATATGAAAAGAATCTCTCGCTGCTGGCGGTTGCGAAAGAAATCTTTCACCTTGAAAAGCCATGGGATCAAGTGAAGTCGGGAATGTCGGACGGCCGCATCCGGGCGTTCTATCAATTCATCGCTGACCTTTGGCCGCCCGACACACCTATCCAGGAAACTCTCCCGCCGCCAGAATCAAATTTGAGAGCGCTTTACCTCGGGGAGAACTTGCCGGAGGCTATGCTGGACAATGTGTTCCGGTTCAGCCTCTACGCCGATCAGATTGTTCTGATAAATCCCTTCGAAAACCCGCATCGCTTCAGAGAACAATACAACCCCATTGCCCATCCGGAGGAATGGCGCATGCAGACGTTACGTGTCGTTTACCAACTCGCCATGCTTGCGCCTTGGGTGGTCGCAGGAATTGTGGTGATGATTCCGGACCCCGGTGATTTTAATCTCCCGCTTCTTCTTACGACCGTACAGATGGCGCAGGCGAGGCTCGGTCCGAACTTCTTGGCCGATCTGGATATTGACGAATTGGCTTCTACGGAAGCCCTGAAGAAAGAATTCTATTTGAGTCCGCCCCACTATTTGGAGGCCGCTGCACGCAAAGCGAATCCTGCAATTTCGGACAATGAGGTCAGCGATATCCTGGCTTATGCCGCCCATGTTCGAAAGACCGACCCTCTACTGCTCGACGCCACGATGGACCAGCTGCCCGGCCAGATGACGGCGACAAAAATAGGCGCGAATCTGGAAATGGGACTACTCATTTGCCAGAACATCGGCGCATTTCCATACACAAATCTGAAGTTTAGGTGGAAGGAGATTCTGAGCGTAGGGAAGGAACTCGATCCGAAAGCGCAAGTGTGGAGCCCGCTCACAAATGCATTTCAGAAACTCGATTTCAAATTCCTGAATAAGGTGGACTCAAAGTTCGTGGTTGAGATGCGCAAGGAGGGAAGGCTTGAGGGATTTCGTTCATATTTGCGCAAGGTATGGACAACGGTGGGTGGCGATATTGATCTCGCTAAAGCTGAGATGTTCGCACTGGATTTTAAAGACGAACTTGCTGGCGAGTACGACAAAGCAAAGTCGGACTGGGCCAGTATCGACCGCGAGCTGATGAAATGGGCGGTTCCGGCTATTGCTGGCATTGTCGGCGCGGCCGGCGCTATAGCCACAGGACATCTAGGCCTCGCCTTACCTTCTGGAGGATTCGCGATCAACGGCGTTAACGAGCTTATACAGGCACATATGAAACGGCAGGAGTTCAGAAAGAAAACGCCAATGTCGGTCTTTATCGATCTAGACAAGAAGAAATTTTAGTGCCGCGTACGGCACGCGAGCAAAGGCTTATGAGATAGTATGGGTCCGACAATCGAACTTCAAATATGACGAGGAGTCACCGGTGCCGGACCAAACCAACGTTAGGGAAGTCGCGTATTACTATCCTAACCCGATGTGGAGAGATGGCGATTGGGTTAAGAGTCTAATCATATTTTTCGATGGAGTTGCCCTTTTAGTTCCTGAATATATGAAGGAGAAGCCTGGGATGCTCGATCCTGCCATAGTGGCCGGACTAGATCAGCAAAATCTCCTCCACATTCTCCATCCAGAAAGCGTCGTTGACGCCTCCGCAACTGAACAATTGGCAACGGCACTCACGGATATCATTACCTCCGGGGCTCTTGACGGTCTCCAAGTTGATACCGATTTCCATGAATTGTCGATGTCGCGCTTGGGCTACCACGGAGATAGCGGCCTCGCAGAGATGATATTCGAGGAACTCAAGAAACGCGGCCTTGCACGGAACAGTCAAGACGGAAAATCGATACCAATGCATCCGATGGTGCGTTCTCTCGTCCTGGTTCTTCTCTCGCAGATATTACGATCCCAGGGACCTAAGATGAATGCGGAGCTGAGTCCAATTACCGATAACCCAACGGTGATCGGCGCTCTTTCAGAACTGCTTGCTAAGAAGGTTATGCCATCAACGGGTTCAGTGATCTCATTCGATCTCCAGACCGTGGGAGTGGACCTTGGCAGCATTCCCATCGATGAAATCTTGGATTTCCGCCTTCAACATCTGGCCGAGCATCGCCACTACTGCATCAGCGCGCGCAAGTTCTCACAGGAACTGTCAAGAATGCCGGATGGCGAAAGACTGGCGGCGTTCGATCTCAGGCAAGCGGAGCTTGACGAGATGGCTGCCGAGCTGCGAAAAACTTCTCGCAAAGCATGGAAGAAGCCCGCTGCACTCGCTTTGTCGCTAACGGGGGCCGCAGTGAGCCTTGCTACCGGTCATCCGCTTGCAGCCGTTCTTTCACTGGGGAGTTCCGTGGTGGGATATTCCTCGACTCCCACACCTGATATGGGTGCATATTCCTATCTCTTTCGAGCTTCGGACAGATTTCGATGAAAAGCACATTGTAAGGCGGAGGAGGCAACGTCGCACGCCCTTCTTGTATAAGGGCAAACCCATAAGATCATTGACATCTGATAATGACGCCCTAAGCACGACGGCACGGGCATGGTTAAAGCTAGCGTATGATCCGTTCCGAACAGATGGCCTGGACAGGCGCTACAGATCAGCGAGAAACTTCATCAATGTAGCGTCGTCGCGCCATCTCTTGTTACCTCTCGCAGAACTCAGCTTCATCAGTTGGGTACGAAAGCGTTCCGCGGTTAGCGAGAGATACCTTTCAGTCGACCCTAAACCGGACTGCCCCATATAGGCTGCCAGTGCAGGTAGCATGCGATTCAGATCCGCACCGTGTTTGATCCATGAAGTGATTCGATGGACCGCAAAGGTGTGTCGCAGATCTTGCATGCGAGGTTGATAAAAGGCGTCGTCCAGTCTAACGATTCCAGAAGCCCGACGTATCCTCTGAAATGTTGTATGAAGGGTGGGTTGTTTGAGCCCTTCGCCGTACTTGTTCAGGAAGAGGTGATCGTCAGAAGTCGCAACTCGCCTCCGTGCGATCAAAAACTTGGTCAGGACGGCCTTCAAATCCGAACCAATGGGGCACTCTCGGAGTTGATCGGGTCTGCCGCTACGGATGGAGATCATTCTTCTTTTCAGGTCAATATCCTTTAGAGAAAGTCGGATCGCTTCGCCCGGAAAGCATCCCGTTCCATACAAGAAAATCAGAAAGGTGCCAACAGTGAGAGCATCTATGCAGCGGCGTCCTTTCTGGTAGTTCCGTGCTGCCTGTAGGAGTGTCCGAATTTCAGCCTGCGTGTAAATGTATGGAATTGACGTCCGAACAATCGGCTTTCGTTTTGGTGGCAGTGGCGAAACTTTTATTGAGCCACGAGCCAACCAGAAATCGAAGAAACCACGAAGTAATTCGTGTTTCTTATGCCAAGCCACAGGAGAGATTTTGGAGCCATCGAGGAATGTCAGAATGTGACGGACGCTAATCTGCTCCAGTGGGACATCGCCCACGTGCCTGGAGAAGTAAATTAGCCGTCGCTCGTGGGCGACGTACAGATGTCCATTTGCGCGCTTTCGTTCAACATAGACACAGATCGCTTCCAGTAACGTCAACGTATTTCCGCCAAACTGAATGAAGCCACTTTGTGCAGCAATCTCTTGTCATATTTGGCATAAACTCCGACACACTTGGTGTTCCGATGGCCTAGGAAAGATGCGATCTCTTGCAGAGAACTTCCTTTCTTCAGCAAACGGGTAGCACAAGCATGACGAAGTGAGTGCGGACCAGAATGTTCAGACTGAATCCCCATTCGCTCCATTCGTCTAGCAACGATGCCCCACATTCCTCCCGGCCCGAGCGAGCGATATGGGACTCGCAAAGTTACAAAGACGTGGCGACAAGCGCAATGGGGCCTACCTTTACGGAGATATTCGAGGATCGCTTCACCAACCTCGAATTGAATCGGATACTGCTGGATTCCACCATGCTTGGCACGACGCACCATGAACGTCTCGTTTCTCCAGTCGAAATCGTCGAGACGAAGACGAGCGACCTCGCTGCTTCTCAGACCATAGAGGGAATACAGCAGAATCATCGCTCGTGCTCTCAACTCTTCTGGAGTCTTTTTGCTGATCGACCGAATGAGTCGACGAACATCCACCCAATTCGGTCCTTTCGGAACTCCCGTGCACTTTGGAACGCGAGGACTGAGAATTCCTTGCGGGAGGCCTGACATACACCAACCTCGTTGCTCTGCAAAACGAAAGAACACTCGCAGCACCGTACAATGAGTGGCGAGCGTACGTAGACTCCGTCCCGCCTGTCGTTTGCTCAATATGAATTTGTCCACATCGTCGACAGACACAACCGAGAGACTGTCGTGCGTCTCGGACAGCCATCGCAAGAAGAGTGTAGTCCGATCGATATAGTGACTCACGGTTCTAATGGATAGCCCGCGCTCGGATTCTAAAACGGCTTTAAATTCCATGATCTGACGATCAAAAGGTTCCGTCGCGGCTGGCGGCAAAACCAAGCAGCCGTGATAGCTCAGCCATGCTTTGGCTATTCTTACGAAATTCTCAGGTGTTGTTTGAAGTTGCCCACCTTTTCGCAACGGTCCTCTGTAGTTTGCCCAGCGCTTTCCGGCGCTGATAATTTCCTCCAGCTCCACATTGCGCATGGTAGTGAGCTTCATGACACGGATGATGTGGATGAGGAAGGCAGCGTCTCCTCGCACGCGGTAGGCGGATAAGCCTTTCCGTAGCAAATGTGTCAGATACTGATCTCGTTCTTTTAGAAGGGGCGCCGTTCGATGGCGTAAATGAATACTTGGGAATACGGTTACACTTTCGATCAATACGGTCTAGCCTCTTCGGAGGTTTTTTTGAGTCTGCATTGGATCATTCTACGGTAGTGGACGTTGATGCACCCCCCTACCACAGCGCTCTCTTCCATGAATTGATTCCCAGCACTGGCCATGAAAGCCGTCTCGATCGAGGAAATGATTAGCGGAGATGGGCGGCTTTTCTTTTTGCCATCGCAGGCATCGCCAATAACCGGCTTATTATTCATGCCGCAGCGGGCGCGCAGAAAGGGGCAGATTGTATTCTCGGCAATATTTTCGAGGACATGACTGAGACGACCGAAGAAATGCGGAAGCCGTCTGCAACGGCATCCCCAATAAGCCACCAGTGCACAATTTTTCACCTGCAGCGCGGCAGCGCGACTGCATTCTGCAAGCGAGTCGCGCCTCGCAAGCGGGCAAGATGAAATGGAGCAACGCGCCGGACACGCCGGGAACAGGATCGCGTGCCGCTTTGAACCGCCGGCGGCACTTGCCCGTCGGGTGGGGAAACATGACGCCCCGGCGCTTTTCTGGGGCATCGCTTAAGGGCGGGTAGACGGGCAGGCGGGTACAAAAATGCGGAGCCTGTACGGGGCCAGGCTCCGCCGAGTGTTTTCTTTGGCTGACGATTATGCGGCGGTCTTCTTAAAAGTTTTGGCTTCCGGCTTGGCTGGCGGTTTCGGCTCTGGCTTAGCAGCCTTTCTCGCCTTGTCTTTCGCGGCGAACTCCTGCTTTACCTTGAGGGCCACTGCATCGGTGTCGATCCCGTAGATTTGGGCGGCAATACGGAGCGTCTCTCCGCCGTCAGCCTGGGTTCTGGCTGATAGCAAAATTACGGCTTCGACAACCAGCTTTCCGAGAGTTCCTTCGTCGGCCTTGCGGATAAAAGCCCCTAAAAGTTTGGCGACGGATTCTCCTTCTTTGGCCTTGATGCTCCGATTCCGTGCGACCATCTCCAGCCGTTTTTCGTCCAGCAATGGGAGCAACTGTTCGGCAACAAAGATCAGATCGCGTTTCATCAGTCGAACGGGAACGGCGGCCACGATGGATTGCAGGACGCGAATTCCGGTTGCGTTGGCCAGCGCTTCCTCGCGGCGACGATTCTCCTGCTCGGCTTTGAAGCTGGCATCGGCCTTCGGCGTCTGTTTCTTGGGATGGTGTACCGGGCAGGTTGGCTCGGTGCAAACCTTCCTCAATTCGCCCTTGTCGATGCCGTCCGACACGATGGCTTCGGTGGTGTATTTGCACGTCTTGAATTCCGGCCACTTCGCTTTCTCCGGTGTGTCGGGCTTCTCCTCCCGGATTTCGACGTACTTGTTGCGCGGGATGGTCTTCTCGCCTTCCGACTGCTGCTTGTATGCCGTGCTGATCTGAACAAGCTCGGGCCTTGCGGCAACCTTTGCCTTTACGTGCGCGTCCAGTTTTCCGGCATAGCAATTCGGGTCTGTGCAAGCGTCGGTATTGCCGCTGACATCGGCAAAGAGCAGTTTGTTATGACCCGTACGCTTGGGGCAATCGACGCAGCTTCCGGCGGCGGGAACCAGTTGCGGGTCGCGTTTGTTGAATGGTGCCTGTTTCAAGAGCAAGAGAACGTTATGCTCAATCCACTGTTGCAGGTGCCGTACCGGGAGCAACATGCGCTTGGCCTTGGCCCCCGCTCCGTTCCACTCCTCACGGAAGCAATTGGCGAGCGCCTGTTCTTGTTGCGCTGGCTGCAATTTGGCAAGCAGTAAGGCATGTCCTACGCCGATTTCCTCTGCATAGAACGCCTCAACCACTGGCGCAGCAAGCTCCGTCAGCCGAACTCTGGCGGCGCAATATGCAGGTTTTTTTCCAACTTTCGCCGCGATCTGCTCGATGCTGTACTTCGGGTCTTCTAAATTGAGCAGGGCTTTGAATCCCTGCGCCTCCTCCAGCGCGTGAACGTCGCGGCGTTGCAGGTTTTCGATTAGCTGTGCCTCCAATGCCTCGGCGTCGGTGAGGTTGACAATGCGGACCGGCACTGTTGGCGCTTCGGCCATCTGTGCGGCGCGATAGCGTCGGGCTCCGGCAACAATCTCGAAACTCTGATCGGTGAGGGGCCGCACAAGCAAGGGAGAGAGAACGCCCTGGCTGCGAATGCTCTCGGCCAATTCCTTTAAGGCCAAATCCTCGAAAATTCGGCGCGGGTTGGTGGCGGACTCGGTGAGGACGGCGAGGGGAAGGTTGCGGTATTCAGTCGCGGTATTCGTGTTCATGGGTTGCTCTCCTTTGAGCGGTTGGGACGTGCGGGGGAGTTGAGCGGACGGCGCGTAGCCGTCCGCATCTTCAAAGTCGCGGTTAGCTGGCTTGCGCCAGTTCCGCGACGGTCTCGTTCTCTTGGGTCGGTTCTTCCGGCTGAAGGGCAGCCAGAATGACAGCGGAGGTGCGTTGAATGACTTCGAGACTTTCGGCTAATAGTGCCGCATTGCCCGCGTACATCTGGATGTAATCGCTCGAAGCGGTTCCCATGTCCAAGCCAACACTCTGGCCAACGATGAAGGCGACAGCCTCGGCTTCGGTTTCGCGCACGGTCACGGTGGTTATGGTACGGCGTTCGGTTTTGTGTAAAAGTTCATGCGCCG
>Ga0210388_10002227_pt1 | contig 15125 bp, 12 predicted proteins | sample IncBWC19OmetaG_FD_155485 | JGI IMG/M metagenome (GOLD analysis project Ga0210388, IMG submission 155485) | Forest soil microbial communities from Barre Woods Harvard Forest LTER site, Petersham, Massachusetts, United States - Inc-BW-C-19-O ...
CTTTCCGCGGCGAGCCTGGCATACGGCCTTTCGTCGGCAAAGTGCTCGCCGGAAAAGCCCACCGTAAAACTACTGATCTTCTTCTCGGTGTGGTCTGCAGCCAAACTGAGCACGCCGGTTGAATCCACACCGCCGCTGAGAAGAATTCCAACCGGCACATCCGCGATCATGTGCTGGCCAACGGTCTCCGAAAGCAGTTTCAGCAGTTCAGCTTCAGCCTGCTCGACGCTCTTGTCTTGAGCAGACTCCTCGAACCGGAGATCCCAATATTGGCGGATAACCGGCTGGCCGTCTTTCACCAGCAGATAGTGACCCGGGGCGAGCTTCTGAATCCCCTTCAGAAGGGTGGCTTCGCCAGGCATGTATTGAAAGGTGAGAAACCTATCGATGAACTCGGGAGCTACTTCCCTGTCGACCGATGGGTCCGCGAGGATAGCTTTAATCTCGGACGCAAACACAAGTGCCGTGTCGGTCAGATGATAATAGAGAGGCTTTATTCCAACCCTGTCTCTGGCCAGAAACAGCGTTTTTGCGTTTTGATCCCAGATGGCAAAACTGAACATACCGCGCAGTTTTTCCAGACACGCGGGACCAAATTCCTCGTACAGGTGGACAATTACTTCTGTATCCGTACGCGTCTTGAATGTATGCCCCTTCTCGAGGAGAAATGCGCGCAGCTCTTGATAGTTATAGATTTCACCATTGAAGACGATCCAGATCGAGTCATCCTCATTGGCGAGCGGCTGGTGACCACTCTTAAGGTCAATAATGGAAAGCCTGCGAAAGCCTAAAGCAACCTGCCCCGCAACATAATATCCCTCGTCGTCAGGCCCACGGTGGCGAATTGAATCCGCCATGGCCTTTACGAGCGAGGGTGAGACCGTCGCCTGGCTATCGAACGCGAATTTTCCGCAAATTCCACACATACAATGTCACACGAGCCCGTCTGGAGGTCACCTCCAAATAGTTGTCATTCCGCAAAGACGTCTAAGTTGCTGGCCACGAATGTAGGAGATATAAGTTCGATCTTCCAAACGCGAAGGACGAGTAAAGTGGGCTTTTAGAAATCCATACATAATTCCGATGGAGCCAGTTATCCGTGGCTTCTGATTCAGCCTGCGCAGGCAACTGGCTGCGACGAAGAGTGGATGATAGCCGGAAATATAGCAGGCGACTCCATGCTTCACTCTGTCGCGAAAGAATCCGTCTTCTGTTCCTGTGAAGCGATGATGAACCAGATACAGATCGGTGAAGGCGTAGGTCTTCCATCCCAGCATGTTGGCCTTGACTTCGTCGATCGTGTCCCATCCAGGAGCCCGCCAAAGGCCGCCAATCGCTTCCCAGCATTCCCTCTTGTAGATCTTGGTTGCTCCGCGCACATGGAAGCGGGGATTCTCTTCGATCTTCATCTGCCCATCGATATCGTGACGAATCTCGCCGCCGCCGATGCCCAATTTCGGATCCTCACGAAAGTGCTCGAAGCATTTCTCGAAATAATCCGCCGCGAAGCTCAGGTCTCCATCGAGCTTCACTACAAAATCCCAATCGTCGCCTCGCAGCGAATTAAAGCCGTCGTAAAACGCTTCCATCACGCCGCCGCCAGACTTGCGAAAGCCTCTGTTCTCGCGGTGAATGACGTGGATCCAGGAGTGCCGAGCCGCGTGCCGATCGGCAATCTCGCCAGTACGGTCACTGGAACCATCGTTGACGATAACCCATTCGGCGGGCCGCACGGTCTGTTGACACATAGACTCGATGGTGGCCTCTATGTGCTTCTCCTCATCCCGCATCGGGGTAATAATTACGTATCGCATCTATTCCCTCAAGCCATTGCCCGCAACTTGCTGCCACTAACAAAAACCAGCGTGTCAGGCGCCTATCAGCGCGCCAATAAAAGAGAGTTGACCTGCTTTTTTGTGAGTTCCTGGCAGATGACGTCAAGGATTCGCTGAGCGGCCTTGCCGTCCCATGCTTCCGGCATTGCGCCTGTGCCCTTTGACTTGATCTGCTGCCTTGCAGCGCGGCGAATGCCCTCCGCGCTCGTCCCGGCAAGAACATTTGTTCCCACCTGGATGGTAATCGGCCGTTCAGTATTCTCACGCACGGTGACGCAGGGAACTCCCAGAGCGGTCGTCTCTTCCTGAATGCCGCCCGAGTCTGTTACTACCACTGCCGCGTGCGCCATCATGCACAGGAAATCCAGATATCCGAGCGGATCAACCAGGCATATCTTGCCATTCGCGTTAATGGGTGCAGGAGCTAATCCGTTGCCGGACGGGCCGTGAATGCTGAAGAAGCGCTCCAGGCCAAATTCTGCAATTCTCTTTTGTGTCCTCGGATGCGCGGGAAAGACGATGGGGCAGGAGGAAGCCAACTCTTCCAATCCTTCCAGAATATTCAGAAAAGCCTCGCGCTGATCTACGTTGGAGGGCCGATGGAGCGTCAACAATGCATAAGGAGCTACTCCATTTGTCGACTCGGTCGCAACGCCGTTACCACGAAGGCCAAGAGTTTCCAGAATGGGAGAGAGATCTGCTTGGTGCCTGAAGGCAAGAAGCGAATCAATCATGGTATTGCCAACGAAGTGCACCTTATCGTCCGCAATGCCCTCCTGACGCAGATTTGTCAGGCCGCTCTCCTCGGTTACAAACAAGAGATCGGCGAGGTGGTCAGTAAGAATCCGGTTCGTTTCTTCCGGCATGCCACGATCGAAGGAGCGAAGACCCGACTCGACGTGCGCAATGATCGGCCTCGTCCCGTTGCCGTCAAAAGAAATCTTCGCGGCGACGAGAGAGCAGGCCAGCGTTGAGTTTACGTCGCCTACAACGATGAGCAGATCGGGCTGCTCCTTCAAGAGCACATCCTCGAATCGCTTCATGATCTCAGCGGTTTGAACGGCGTGAGAACCGGACCCTGCTCCCAGGTGCACATTGGGTTTGGGAATGTTCAAGTCAGCGAAGAACCGGTCGGACATCGCCTCGTCGTAGTGCTGGCCCGTATGGACCAAAACACTCTCGATCGCGATTTGCGAATGACGGTGAATGCTGCGGCTCGGCGACGCAGTTATGGATTCATTGTGTTGGCGGATCGCCTCGATGATGGGCGCGGCCTTCATAAAATTGGGTCGCGCGCCGACTACCGTCAGGACTTTTGCTTTCGATGGTAATTCCATATTGTCCGGTGACACCTTTCGAGACATTGATTGGAGGCCTACACACCTGGATGGCGAAGATCGCTCAGCAATCCGGACTATCGCCCTGCAAATGCGTATAAAAGCCAGCCGAGTTCATAGGGCCGGCATTCGTAGCGAACTTTCAGCTTGCGTGGATTCGCGGAGCCATCACGCATCCGCAGGAATCGCAGAGCTGCATCGATGGTTGCGGTTGCCGATTCGAGATAAATAGAGCGCCACACCAGGCCGAGCGAAGGCTCCACAAAATCGCGGCGCAATTCATTGTTGCCGTTGATCCAAGCCAGACCCTTGTAAATCGCATCGCTGAAATCGCAACCGGTGGCGTCGCCGGCGGCGAACAGCATCATGGGCCCCATGGCGTGCTGATGCACGGAATAGACGGGATAGCGGCTCACTACTCGACCGCTCACAGAATCGTAGTGCCAGCTCCATTCTCCAAGCGGAGCCTGCAGTTCGCACATTTTCTTCGCGGTGCCGAGCGCCATCAGCCGGGCCTTCTCGTCTCCAAGCGCTTGCGACAACCGCGAGAAAGCGATGGTGGGATACACCTGATCGGCGAAGCTTCCAATCCGTCCGCGGATATAACCTGTTAACGACTTGCTCCGGCTGAGATGGCCATAGACGCCGGAATTGCCGCAGTTGCGCTCTAAGATATTCCGGGCCGCTTCGACCTGCACGGAAAGACCAGGAAGATCGCCGTGTCCTGCAAGGTAGCAGTACGCCAACCCAGTCAAATACCACGCGACTTCCATAGTGCAGCCGAGCCGGCCGTCAGAGAATCGGGTCAATGCGTCCTGCGCTGCAACCTTGCGATACACCTCAGGCAGCCGCGCTGGATCCAATTCCGCGCAGGTCCAGAGCAGCAATCCCACATCGCCGGCACAGTCAATCCAATCGGTGTTCTCAAGAAGCGCTTCAAACACAGGAGCAATCGCTACCGGGGAACGACGGCCGGATTCCTCGTAGGAATGCAGGCCAAGCAACGTCATCATGGTGTAGCGAGGAGACAGTCTCTCCCGGCGCATACCCTGCTCGGTTCGCTGATAGGTGTCACAGAATATGGAACTCTTCGGGTCGAGCATCTCCACCAGGCCGGCTGCGGCGAGATCGCACAATGCCGAATTGTTTCGCTCGCGTGTATCTGTCTGCTCGTGCTCCATTACAGTGTCGAGTCCCATTGCTCAGCCCTTGCGTTCAAGAATTGTGGTGATATGGTTGACCACTGCATCCAGTGTGGCCCGCTGCCTCGACCATGCGGCCAATGTCCTGGTGCGGGAAACCAGCTTGAGCCGGTCGCGCACATCCTGCGCGCTTTGCAAAAGCACCAGCTTGCCTGTCTCCGCGAGATGCTTGTCCACCGCTCCAAGTGTGCCGCGAAATACGCTGTAAACCGGAATTCCCAAGGCGGCAGCTTCGCGATTCATGGTGCCCCCGCCGCTGATCACGACATCTGAATACCAAATCAAATCCAGGCCATTGACCGCGCGCTCCGGCACTACGATTCTTCCCGCGGCGAAGAGATTCGGATGCGCCTCGCGCAGATCCGCTTCCTGTTTGGGAGTGCGCGGCAGCAAGACCGTTTTGACCTTCGGGTTTGCATCCAAAAGCTCGAAGACCGCCATCAGCAGTTTCTCGCTCTCCGGATTGTGATAGTGAGCCTCGGTGGCCGGCGGGCGAAGAGTGACCAGAACATCGCCGGGATCCACTCCAAGAGCCGCCTTCAAAGAAGAATCCGGCTGGAAGAAAGGAACGTACACATCTTCCTTGATTCCGGGATAGTGCAACACGTGGTCTTGCAGCATGCCGTGCTTTACAAAATTGGTTGACGGCACCACTGCGGGCGTCATGATCCACTTCTTCTTTGTGGAACCAATCCAGGTGGTCAGGCGAAAATCGGCGTGTTCGTAATCTGCGATGTTAATGCTGCGCATCCCCAGCAGTGCCGAAAGCAACATGAGCGAGCGTGAGCCGTGCGAGACGCTGATCGCCGGCTTCTCGCGCAGAATCATCGGCGCCAACTGGAGCACACGAAACGCCAACCCAAACAACTTCGCGATGCTGTTCTTGCCGTAGTGACGGCCAATCTTGCGGTAGTGCATGCCCGCCATGTCCGCCAGTTCGCACACCTGGAAGCAGTCCCTGGCGGTGAGCACAACCTGGTAGCCCTTCTTCTCCAAGTCTGCAACGATGGGCTCGAAAAATGGGATATGCGGAGAATTCTCAAGGTCGATCCAGACTTTGCGCTGAGGCAGGCGCTCCGTCTTCAGACGCACTCCTTCAGCGGCGCTTGGCTTGGCGCTCTGTTCTTCCTGTGCTGTTCTTAGGGCGCGATTTGCTGGCATGTAATCCCCTGAAATCGTAGGCCGCCCATATTGCCGGACGGCCAGAGCTGACGATTGATCCTGCTATTTTCTTCTCGTCCTGACACGAAACTCACCGGCTGCATGACCCGGTGAGTCTCAGGTGTGAGCGATCAAAGTGTGCTGTGATGGTGTACGGTTATGCGCCGAGCCGTGCCGACCCTGACGACACAAGCTCGCTTTCCGTGGGTTTATGCTTGATCCTCGAGGTAAAAGCGAGAATCTCATTTGCCACAGCGACTTGCTGGTCACCAGTGAGCTGCGGGTACATGGGCAGCGAGACAATCTCTGCCGCCGCGCTCTCCGCTGCAGGGAAGTCTCCCGAACGGTAATTCAGCGAGGCGTATGCGTTCTGCAGATGCAGCGGAATCGGATAATGAATTCCCGTGCCAATCCCCGCTTCTTTCAGGTGACTCATCAGGCCATCGCGGTCGGCGGTTCTGATTACATACAGGTGATAAACGGCGTTCGACCAGGAAGGCTCATAGGGAAGGACGATGGCGTCATTGCCCGCCAGGAGTTCGTTGTATCTGGCAGACCGGTCCTTGCGCTGCGCGTTCCAATTTGCCAGGTAAGGCAGCTTCGCGTGCAGTATGCCGGCCTGAATCGCGTCCAGACGCCCGTTGTAGCCTTCGACGTCGTGGTAGTACTTTTTCACCTGGCCGTGATCGCGGAGCATCCTGATTTTGTCTGCCAGGGCCGCGTCATTGGTGGTTACAGCACCGGCTTCGCCGCAGGCGCCCAGATTTTTCCCAGGGTAGAAGCTAAACGCCGCTGCTTGACCGATGGAGCCGGCCTTCATCCAGCGATTGAGTTTCTTTGAGAAGTATTCAGCACCGTGCGCCTGGCACGCATCCTCAATCACCGCCAGGCCGTACTTGCTTGCCAGCCGCATGATGGGATCCATGTCGGTCATCTGGCCGTAGAGATGCACAGGCACCACTGCCGTGACCGGCCGTCCGCTGCGAATGCTTACCAGCTTTCCTGCCTGGTCGCGCGTGCACTGCTCTTCAAGAAACTCCCGCAGCTTTGCGACCGACATGTTGTAGGTTCTCTCGTCGACATCGATGAACTCAGGAGTTGCGCCGGCCTGCGAGATGGCTTCCGTGGTGGCGATGAACGTGTGCGGAACGGTCAATACCGCGTCGCCCGGCTTGACTCCGCATACCATGATGGCGAAGCGAAGTGCGTCTGTACCGCTGCTGACGGCGATCGAGTGCCTGGCATCGCAAAAGGTTGCGAAGGCTTCCTCGAACTCCTCCACCATCGGGCCGCCGATGAAGCCGGCCGTGATGAGCGCGCGGCGAAAAACGCTGGTAAGTTCCTGCTCGAGTTCGACGTGCGGAGTTACCAGATCCAGAAATGGAATATTCTTTGTTTCCACCTTAGACATTTGCATTGTGACTTTCCTTTGGTTCTGAGATGTAACGCAGAATTCTGGCTGGATTGCCAACCACAATCGCGTTCGATGGAACATCTTTCGTGACGACGCTTCCGGCGCCCACAATCGCGTTTTCGCCTACCGTGGTGTTGGCAAGAATCGTCACTCCGGAGCCGATCGACGCGCCCTTCTTGATGACGGTGCGCTCGACTTTCCAGTCGGCGTCAGTCTGCAGGCTGCCTTCGGCCGTGGTAGCGCGAGGGTAACTATCGTTGATGAAAATGACTCCGTGCCCGATGAAGACCTGATCCTCAATCACCACGCCTTCGCAGATAAAGGTGTGACTCGATATTTTGCAGCAGCGGCCAACGCTCGCGTTCTTCTGTATTTCGACGAATGCGCCGATCTTGGTTTCGTCGCCAATTTCGCATCCATACAAATTTATGAAGTTCGACAGGTGAACATTGTTCCCCAGCTTCACGTCGCCGGAGATGCAGTTATATGAGTTCATAGATAAACCAGGGATCCCCGTTTGGAGAGCGACGCGCTCGCTGCTTCCAGCATCTTCACTACGCGCAGGCCGGCGGCGCCGTCATTGAAGGGTACTTTGTCATTCGAAACGCAGTCCACAAAGTAAGCAAGCTCCTGGCGCAGAGCCTCGACCTGCTCCAGTTGCGGGGCCCACATATCGCCGGTTCGGTAATTGACAAGAATTTCGTAGACCCCCTCGCGACTGGTCATATTCACGCCCTTGTCATAGACCTTCACCTTTTCGTCGGCTTCCAGGTCGTTCCACACCAGCATTCGCTTTTCGCCGCCGATCAGCGTGGTCCTGACCTTTACGGGAGAGAGCCAGTTGACATTGATATGCGCGATCACGTTCTGCGGAAAGTAGAGCGTCATGAAAGCAACATCTTCATGGCCGTTCAGATGATTTTGGCCGGTCGCGACAACCGCTTCCGGACTCGACTTGATCAGGTAATCCATGATGGACAAGTCGTGCGGGGCAAGATCCCATAGCACGTTCACATCATGCTGGAAGAGGCCCAGATTGACGCGAGTCGAATCGTAGTAGTAGAGCTTTCCCAGCGTACCTTCTTCAAGGAGCTGTGAGATCTTCTTCACCGCGCCGGTGAACAGGAACGTATGGTCCACCATGATCTTCAGATTTTTCCGCTGCGCCAGTTCGATCAATTCTTCGCCTTGCGCGACGTTGCTGGTGAACGGCTTCTCAACGAATACGTGCTTGCCGTTTTCGAGCGCGGCCTTCACCAGCTCGTAGTGTGTCCACACCGGGGTAACGACTGCAATGGCGTCAATCTCAGGGGATGAGATCACTTCCGAAGCATTCGGAGTTACATGAACATGGGGATATGCCTTTTGCGCACGAACTCGCGCTGTGGGGTTCACCTCAGCGATCGCGCGCACCTGGGAGCCTTCAAGGTTCGCCAGGTTGCGCACGACGTTTGGGCCCCAATAACCGTAACCGATTACACCGAATTTCACGATGAACTCACCGTTCTTGAAGCTGCTGATGATTGTGGATTTGAGAGGGGGAATGCAGGTGTTGCGTCGCGTACACACGATGGTGCCCTATCCACCAACATCAGAGGACGGGCCGCACCGGGAAGTTTAGAAGGAGACTAGAGAGCGCCTTCACCTTTGATGACTGCAATTGGTGTGCGCATGAGAATGGTGAAATCGAGCGCTGGCGACCAGGTGGTGGCGTAACGCAGATCCAAGCGGACCATTTCATCGAAGTCCACACGGCTTCTGCCTGTGACCTGCCACAGCCCGGTAATGCCCGGCTTGACTTCCAGAACCCGGCGGCGATGCCAGGTTTGATACATCGCAAGCTCGTAGGGAATCGGGGGGCGCGGGCCGACCAGCGACATCTCACCCTTCAATACGTTGAGGAACTGAGGGAGTTCATCCAGGCTGGTGCGGCGCAAAAACTTTCCGACGCGTGTGACCCTCTTATCGTTTGTAAGCTTGAATACACCGCCGCCGTTGCCGTTCGACGGCTGCTTGCTCGCCTCGCTGGCGATGAATTTACTTATGTACTCTTTGTGGGCGCTATGGTCGTTGTTGACCTGCATCGATCGAAATTTCAAAAACGTAAAGTGCTGGCCGTACTGTCCGACCCGCTGTTGCCGGAAAAGCACCGGACCTTTGGAAGTGATTTTGATCGCCGCGGCAATAATCACAAAGATAGGCGCACAAAGGCCGAGCATCAGCGCGCTGCCGGCAATATCCATGGCCCGCTTGATGGCCACCACCGATCGCTTTTCACTGTTGGTGTTCAAGAGGTCAGGATACAAGGCCGGATTGCTTGGGCGCCCGGGGCCGTTATCGTCCCAGTCATCGGGAAAGAAATTGAACGACATGCTGACCTGGCTGAATTGATCGGCGGTCAAATTGTCCCGCAGCGTGGCGCTGACTCTGTTCATGATCATGCTCAGAACTGCGTTCTTGTTCCCCGCCGCCAGCCCCGTGTACATCACTCCAACGGTTGCGCGGTCCTGGTACCAGCCGATCACATCGGTTTCGCGAACCGATGAAAGAAGAGCGGACACCACGCTGTCGAGAAACCCGCCCTTCTTGGGCGTGCCCTTTTGGTGGCCCACCTCCAATAGCATCAGCACAAACGGCTGCTTGGTTCGCTCCGTTCGTTTGCGCTCGATGGCGATCATTCGATTGAACGCGTCTTCGAGAAGGACTTCGCGTTTGCCGGATGGTGGTGAATCCGAAAGCCGATTCGTCAGGTTTGCGGAATGTTCAACGCTGAACTGGGTCACAACAAATTCCTTCCTCGACGATCACTCATATCCGGTCGTCGATAACATAACATGGCGCGTGGCACGCTTTCCTCTAAAATCTCTTCCGAGATTCAGGAATGGAGGCTGCGCTCTTGGTAGTAAAGGGGATCTAAGTTTGAAATCCGTTGAAGATCAGGCCAGCGGGGTTGGTTAGCGGGATTGGTCAGGATAAGCTACTGTAATGACCCGTCAACCAGCCGCGGTGTATCGGTGGGGCGATAGTAATAATCGTTGTCAGAGAAGCGTTGCGAGCAATTCAAGAGCGCGCCAATCAGTTTCTTTTGCTCAATCGCTTCCAAACCTCTCTGCAAATGCCGCTTCTGCGTAATTCCCTGGCGGGTCACCATAAGGATTCCATCCGCCATCCGCGCCCAGACGCTGGTATCAGCCAAAGGCAGTATCGGAGGAGAATCGATGAGGACCCAATCGAACCATGTTGTCAGCTGATCCATGATCTCAGGAAGCCTTCCGGATTCAAGGAGTTCAAGCGCGTTTCCATGAGAACTGCCGGCCGGAAGAATCCAGAGACCGACGCCCTCAAGTTGGTAAATGCATTTAGCAAGCGCGCGTTTCCCCTGCAGGCATTCACTGAGGCCGGGATTCCTGCCCAGGCCGAATTCCTGCGACAAAGAAGGTCTGCGCAGGTCCCCCTCCAACAGCAGCACCTTTTGCTGTGTCTTCTGTGCCAGGGTGCAGGCCAGATTTGCGGCGGTCGTGCTTTTCCCCTCCTGAGGAATGGTGCTGGTCACCAGCACTTTTCTAAGGGCCCGGTCCCGCCGGATGTGTTGCAGGCGTACTCCCAACAGGCGGAACGCTTCGGCCGCCAGACTGTCATCGTCGCTGAAGCACACCAGCCGGCTTTGAGGAGAAAGCGCTACGTGAATCGTTTGGAAATGAGGAAACCCTTCCTCGTGCCCATTGGCCACAGGAAGCACGTCTTCGATTCGCGCGTCCAACGGGATCGAACCGGGTGTCTCAGTCTCAAGTTCGAATAACTCGGCGCGCTCCACGCTCTCAGTACCACCCGTCTGCCTGCCCAGAGCCGCGCTCTCCCATTTCAATGCAGCCCTGCGCTCGGCGCGACGCAGCAGTTCAGTCGCTTCCAACGGAACGGGCGAGTCAACTCCGGTGTTCTCGCCGTCCGATCTTTGTAACGCGTCAAATATATGGCTCATGCTTGCTCCCTTTAGAGGTTACAGGCGTACCTGCGTCTGAATCCCTTGAGATGCCTTCAAGAGCAGTAAACAAGTCCAGGAGTACGTTCATGGCTCGCTGAGCATCCAGCTGGTTGTGTCCGTCTGGTTTTTCAGCGCCCAGCGAAGAACGCGAATCGAGCCGGAACTCCTCTGCAACCTGCTCCACAACTTGCGGAGAAACGTTGGGCAGCCGCTCGGCAAAGGCCGCCATCAGGGAATTTTCGCAGATGGTATTGATCAGCCGTGGCAGTCCCTGCGAATAGAAATGCACTGTCGCCACGGTTTCTTCCGGGAACAATGGAGTGGAGAGCGGGTCACGGCCGGCGATCTGTAGACGTCTTTGAATAAATCGCTTTGTCTCTTCCGCAGTTAGCGCGCCCAGCTGCGTTCGAACAGCAATTCTTTGCTTGAGCTGCCTTAGTTCGAAAGAATCCAGCTTTTCGTCGAGTTCCGGCTGCCCTACCAAAAGAATCTGCAGCAATTTGTCGTCGGTCGTCTCCAGGTTCGACAGCAACCTGACCTCCTCGAGTATGTCGGCACTCAAGAGGTGCGCCTCGTCCACGATGAGTACGGTGGTCATCTTCTTCGCGCCTCTGGACGCCAGGAAGCGGCCCAGATCAAGCAACAACTCGGATTTGCTTTTGCCTTCCGTGGGTATTTCGAAGTCGGCGAGAATGTATTGCAGGAATTCGGTTGGAGTCAGGCGCCCGTTGAAAAGATACGCGTATGCAACGTCCTTGCTTCCCTTCAGCAACCCCAGCAGGCATCGCAGCAGCAAGGTCTTACCGGTGCCCACCTCTCCCGTCAAAACAACAAATCCCTTGTGCTGGCGCACGCCGTGATACAGCGCCGCCAGCGCCTCGTTGTGCCGCTCCGTGGGAACGAAGCAAACGGGATCAGGCAACAGGTCGAATGGATTGCGCGCGAGTCTGAAATAGGTTTTGTACATTCAGATTCACAACCTAGCCATGGAGGAAACTGAAGGCGGAACCAGCCAGGATGGTGACAATGACCACCGCGGTCACCGACCAGCCCAACGTTGCCCTTCGCATGGCGAGCCTTTCATCGGAAGGTAGCTGAATTTCCGGAATCTCGGACAGGACTGCCACGTCAAACAACTTTTTAATATCCTTCTCACTGTACATGCGGTCGTCGAGGAATTCAAATCCCCCCGCCACAATGAGACCCAGAACCAGGCCGATACCCAACCCGATTCCACAGAATTTGATGCGGTTGGGAAAGTCCGGCTTGATCGGCAGAGTGGGAGGATCGAGCATCGTGAACCGCTCGCCTTGTTGCACCTGTTCCAGGTTCGTTGCCATTTCAGATTGGTTCTTCTTCTTGAGCAACTCGTCGTAATCTGCCTGAGACTGGGTGTATCCGCGGTTGAGATCGGCCAATTGCTGCTCGACTGCAGGCTCCTCGTTCAGGCGCGACTGGTAGTCGTTGATTCTGCTCTTCAGGACAACGATCGACTGCTCGCGATTGGAAATCTCCAGCTGGTTGGCCCGCAACTGGCTTTGCAGTTGCATCCCGGGCCCGCCCTGCGTGGGGTCCAATGGATCGGATGTGCTGGCCTCGCCTTTATTATTCTTCGCGTCGGCGATGAATTCCTCACGGATCTTCTCGGTCTTGACGATCTCCTGCTTTACGGCCAGGACGTCAGGATAACGGTCAGTGTAATGAGAGCTCAGATCGGCAAGCTTTGCCCTTAGTTTTGAGAGGTCCTCGTCAATCGCGGCCAAGCCTGTCGGAACCCCGTCAACGGTCCGGGTAGCTCCATGAACGCTGCGATTCTGCTCGATCAGGGACTGCAGGTAGACGCGCTGTTGCTTCGAAGAGTTGAGCGCATCCTGCTCGTTCTGCAGTTGCTGCTGCAATCCGCTCAGGATCTGGAGATTACTCGTCTGTTGTTCAGGCAATGTGCCTTCATGCTGGCCCTGGAACTCGCGAACTTTCGCTTCCTGGGAAGAGAGAGTCTGGCGCGCATTTTCCAGTTGACTGGCGATGAAGTCGGTAGTGTCCTGCGACTCCTGCTGCACTACTTTCTGACTCTCGTGGATGAACAGGTTAGTGAGTTCGCTTGTCACCTGCTGGGCAGTGTGCGGATCGCTTGCCGAATAACTGACCCTGAATGCGGTGATCTGATCGCCGCGATTGTCTCTCACAAGCTCAACTTCGCCAATATCGCTGCGCATGCGTTCGACTTTGTCATCCGGGGATATCGTCGCGTTCCCATTGCTGTAAAGGTGCAGCTTGTCAATGATCAAAAGAAGGCGCGAGCGGCTAAGAATTTGCTGTGTGATACTTTGCAGCCGGGTTTGCAAATCGTCAGTGACGTTGGGCGCGACATAGTCCTTGGGCATGGTGGGCTGCTCCACCAGGATGAGCGTGCTCGACTTATAGCGTACCGGCAAGAACCAACTGGCGCTGAACACTACCACCCATCCTACAAACAGTGGGATCAGGAATTGGAGGTGGCGGCGCCGAGCCAGGTTGACGTAGCGATTCAGGTCAAGGGGCTCAGAGGCCTGTTCTTCAGGTGTTTGTGCCATAGTTATCTTCCCAGGGGTCTGCTGAGCTGGTAAGAGATGCCACCATACTCGCTATTGTTGTCAGGATATTGAGAAATGACCGAGAGGCCGCTGTAACTCTGGTGCAGGCGAGTATAACCAATTTGCGCCGCGAAGCGCTCACTGATCTGATGCTGGACCGATGCCGTTCCGGAAATGGTGTGCCCACCGGAGTTCGACGAAAGCGGGGCCAGCAAAACGTTGTTCTGAACCGCGTAGCTCGCGCTTACTCCGGCCGTCCATGACCGCGACAATTGCCAGCGCGCAGTCCCGTTTGCGTTCGACGAATTGAAGGCGCCAAGCAGCCCACCCGCACCACTCACGCTTCGTGAATAGCTGACCGCAAAATTGGTGCGGCTCTTTTGCCAGCCCATGCTTGCAGTGATGGCGGGCGTCCAGGAGGAGGATAGCGCAAGCGCGTCCTCGGTCACGTCAAAGTGCTGCGGGCCGCCTGATACGGACATCGAAAGAGTGTGCTTCACGTAGACGGTGTAAAAGAGATAAACAATATCGGAATTGGTGTTGCTGCTGACGCCGACGCCGCTCGAGTTCATCACCGCGTGTTGATATATCAGGCCCGCGTACTGGGTGGCGCCGAGGCGAAGATTGTAAAACGCCGAAGCTCCGTAAGAGTTGGAATTGGTGAGGCCCACAGCTTGAGCGGGATTGGGGTAATTCTCGATTGCCGTTGTGCCGCCGCCCCCAATCATCCCGTTCGGGCTGAACTGATAACTCAATCCCACGCTCGCTGTGTTGCCGATGTGTTCGGCGAACGGAGCGATCACGTCCTCGGTTGGAGACTGCGCCGAGCCGGAGACTCCTTGATAGGGCTGGTTGAGGACATTCGTGCTCTTCTCAAAGGAGTCTCTCATCGTCAATTCGGTATGAGGGCTCAGCCGGAACGCGAAGTTTGCCGATGCATTCTGATCGAATTCGTTGCGGGAGCTGACGTTCTGGTAGATGGTGAAACTCGGACTATAACTGAACATCCGGTGGGTCCGGGGAGTCGCTTGGTTGAACGCGATGGTCGGCCTGATGGAATAATTGAATTCGGATGCAGGAGTCGAGCTCCCAATCCCGAGCACGTCGTTATCGTATGCAGCACTGGCGCTCACACCGGCGCTCAGGTAGTTCGAACGCGCTTCCGAAGCGGTCTCAGTCGGGTAAGAGTCGCCGCTGACCGGCGGAGGCGTCTGCATCGCGTCCGGCGAGGAGGATGTCCCGGTCGCGCTCGGCGCCACCTGAGCCAAGGCGGGCATAGCAACGAGCAGCGAAAAACTTAAACAAATCCGGGTGAGCATAGGCAGGCGTTACGGTACGACAATGGTGTCGCGTGGTTCCAGCTTGATGTTCTGCTCAGGGTTTTTGCCCTTGATGACATCCTTGTAGTTGAAGGGAATGCGAACCTCGGCGCCCTTCGCATTCTGGCGCAGGATGTAAATACGGGTCTGTTTGGCGAAGTCCCGAAATCCGCCTGCGGCCGCAATCGCATCCAGAACCGTGGCTGCGGACGATAACGAGTACGTCCCCGGCTTTCCCACCTGCCCCAGAATGTTGAACCTCTGGCTGTTAATCTGTTCCACGATTACCGTAACTTCCGGAT